>Ga0116157_10002966_pt1 | contig 16370 bp, 20 predicted proteins | sample AD_UKC048_MetaG_FD_89882 | JGI IMG/M metagenome (GOLD analysis project Ga0116157, IMG submission 89882) | Active sludge microbial communities of municipal wastewater-treating anaerobic digesters from USA - AD_UKC048_MetaG | ecosystem: Engineered > Bioreactor > Anaerobic > Digestate | place: USA...
TCAGCACCGCTGGAATGACCATGGATAAAATTTTCTGCTTCTAAAACTAGATTGTAAAGTCGATCGTTATTAAGCGAATAATTATAAAATTTTGCTAATTCACTAAAAATTGCTGTAGCAAAAACAGCTGAAGAGCCCAATCCTGATTGTTGAGGTAAGTTAGATTCAATTTTGATAGCAATTTGAAGCTTTGGTAATTGAACAAGCTTGGCAAATATTTGCAAAATATATTGTAAATATTGATCTTCCTTTTGTTCTTGACTCAAATTACCTTCTTTAACAGTGCAGGTAATACCTAAATTTAAATTTGCCAAAACAGCAGGATACCCATAAACTACACTGTGTTCACCAGTTAGAATAATTTTCCCGCGATAAAAACTAGACATGTTGTGCTTTCAAGCCATAACAAATTATTTCGCTGGAGGCTTCTTTTTTAATTTTTCTTAGAACTATTTCTACTTCATCGCCAATTTTAAATTCCTGATGCGCAACTCCCATTAAAGAAATTTTCTCTTTTTCCAATTCAACTAATAAATAAGCATAAGGCAATAATTCAATTTGGTCAGAAGCAGAGACTTCCATCATAGAAACAGACAAAACTTTACCTTTTTTGCCTAAATATTTAGACCAATCTTTGTTTGAGCGCCAATATTCTGTAATTTGCATTTATTTTCTTCCTAAAATATTCACGATTGCAGTTGCCCCACTACCACCAACATTGTGTGCAAGCGTTAGATTAAATTGACCGGCTTCAATTAAAGATGAAAGATAAGCAATTTGTTTAACCCCAGTAGCTCCCACTGGATGCCCACAGGCTTTGAGTCCGCCAGAAGGATTTACCACTAATTTACCGCCATAAGTTGTTTGACCTTTTATAATCGCCTTAGCAGCTTGACCTTTGGCGAAAAATCCCAAATCTTCAGTAGCCAAAATTTCAGCAATACTAAAACAATCATGCACTTCAATGGCTTGAATATCTTTTTGACTCAAACTAGCCTGATTAAAAGCTTGTTTAGCTGCTTTTTGTGTAGCAACTAATTTTCCTAATTCCTGGCGATCTTGCAAAGCTAAGGTGTCTTGAGCATGACCAAAACCTAAAATTTGAGTTTTACGGTTTGATTTTTTACTACTTAAAATTACTGCCGAAACTCCATCACTAATTGGAGAACAATCTAAAAGTCTAAGAGGTGAAGCCACTATGGCGGAATTAGAAACATCTTCTAAGGTAAATTTTTTATGAAACTGAGCTTTGGGATTGTCAAAAGCATGTAAATGATTTTTAACCACTACACTAGATAGTTGTTCACGAGTTGTACCGTATTGATGCATATGATAATCTGCCAAAATAGCGTAAAGAGCGGGAAAAGTAGAACCATATTCTTTTTCTCTACTCGCTGCTGTCGCCAAAATGGCACTAGCCTGATTGCTAGAAACATCAGTCATTTTTTCCACTCCCAAAACCAAAACTGTTTTATATAAACCACTGAGTAATGCTTGTTGTGCTGTCACCACTGCTAAACCACCAGAAGCACAGGCTCCTTCGACACGCATCGCTGGCGGAAAATGACTAAATTGCTCACTTACTAGAGCACCTAAATGTCTTTGTTCATTGAAACTGCCTCCAGCCTTGTTAGCGACAAAAATTGCTTCGATTTCTGAAGGAAAAATTTGTGCATCAGTTAAAACACCATTTACACCTTCCTTAATTAAATCGGTTAAACTTTTATCCCAAAGTTCACCAAATTGACCAATATAACTGCCAATTACTTTAATGTTCATTTTGACTCCTCATTTTTTGATAATTGGCGAGATCGATGACTTGCAATGCAGAAATTTGCTCTGCAAGCATACTTGAGTATTTTTTTCTTTGTGTAACTAAATGATTAGTAGTTTCAAATAAAAAAGCATCTGCACCAGCCCCAGAACCATAGGAACAAACTAAAATTTTACTTTTAGTTGGAGCTATGTCTAAAACCTCACCTAAAGCTAAAAGTGAAGCGGCCGCGTAAGTATTACCAACTTCTTTAACAATCAATGAAGGCAACAATTGTTTAGCAGTAAAACCCAATTGTTTAGCCACTTGCTGGGGAAATTTAGCATTGGGAGTATGAAAAACACAGAAATCTATGTCTGCTGGTTGTAAATTAACCTCCTCTAACAAAGCTTTTGTGGCCATGGTTACATGTTTAAAATATGCTGGTTCACCAGTAAATCTACCAAAATGTTGTGGGTAAGATTCTTTGGGTTTGCGCCAAAAATCTGGAGTGTCGGTGGCTACTGATTTAGTTGCTAATAATTCCGCTAGTAATTGATCACCATTCTTTTCGTTACCCAAAATGAAGGCGGCGGCGCCTGCCGCCGCAGTATATTCCAAAGCATCTCCAGGACGAGCTTGAGCTGTATCGGCACCAATAGCCATCGCGTTTTTGGACATTCCTGCCTGTACATAGGCCAAGGCAATCTGAAGTGATTGCGAACCTGCTTTACAAGCAAATTGTAAATCAGCCATACTTAAATAGTTACTCAGACCCAAAGCTGTTTTGACTATCGTTCCAGACGGTTTAACTGCATAAGGGTGACTTTCACTACCAATAAAAAGTGTGTTAATGTCATTAATTACTCCGCCATTAGTTAAAAATCGATCAAGAGCAATTTTCCCTGCGCCAGTTGCCAAAGTAATAGTGTCCTCATCAAGACTGGGTACAGTTTTAGATACAACACCCAACGATTTTGCTAAATCGCTATTTTTACCCTGACTTTGCGCAATTGTATTAGTTGAAACTTTTTGTTTGGGCAAAGCTGTGCCGTAAGCAACAATTCCAGTTCGGTTTTTACTTATTTTAGAATTTTTCATGTTTTTAGTTTCTACCTAGCCAAAGATTGATGAGCCTTAGCTAAAGTGTGATTGCTAAGAGCTGCTAAACCGGAAATCTCTACTGCCAACACACCAGTTGCAAGAATTGCAACTAACTTTGATGAATCAATATTTTCTTGATATTTTGAAATTAAATTTTTTAATTCTTTTTGTGCTGGTAAATTTGTACCACCTCCAACACTTCCTAGTGGCAAATTTGGTAAATTGACAGCAAAATAAACACCTTTTTCTCCATCTAAGTCAGTTTCTTCAAGAATAGTAGTTCCTTGGCTAGCCTCAACTATGTGAGCTAAATCTTGACCAGTGGCCATATAAAAAGCCGAGACTACGTTGGCAAATTGCATATTGCTGGCCAAAGATCCTGCCAAGTTAGAACCTAAAAGGTTCTTGGCATAATGAGTTTTGATCAAAGCTTTGCTATTGGTTTTGAAGATATTTTGTAAAATTTCTTCATTTAAAAAAACTTCTGCTTGAGCACTATAACCACGACCTAAAATTTGATTAATAAACGCAGATTTTTTATCAGTACAAACATTACTCGACAAAGCCAACATTTCCATTCCTTTGTATTGGCTCAAAAAATCTTCCCACAATTTTTGCAAAGCAATGGTTACCATATTCATGCCCATAGCCTGATCTGTTAAAAAACTAAAACGAACATAAACGTTTCTACCTCTCACAAAACTCATTAGTTTTAAAAATTTAAGATGAGTGCTAGTTGCTTCAGTTATTAAACTAATTTGTTTAAGAATTTTTGGTTGTTCTAGGTATTTGGCAAAAGCATAAGCTTCATTACCTTTTTTAAAAGCAAACACCGGTGCTCTAGTGATGCCTACATTTTGCACCATAACTTCTGCGCCTCCAGCTTGATTGATTGCTTTTAAGCCTCGATTAACGCTGGCTACTAGAGCACCTTCACTAGTAGCTAAAGGCACAAAATATTCCGTTGTTTTGTTTGCAAAAATAACTTTTACTGGACCAGCCAAACCAACTGGAAGCGCAACTGCTCCAATCATATTTTCGCAATTTTTCTGATTAGCTATGCTTAATTCTTGGTCAACATTAAAAAGATGATTAAATTCACCTTTTTTCCATTTTGTTTTTAATTGTTGCTGGCGATTAACGATCATTTCCAGATCAGATTCGACTTTTAGGTTTTTTTGAAAAAATGACATTGCTCTTTAATAGTCGTAAAAAAGAAGAAAATCATGCAAAAAAAACAAATCATTCTACTTTGCTTGTGTCGGTTATAATTAGGACATTAATGTTAAAAAACTTACAGGAAGAAAAAAAGTTAATTGATAATTGGTTGCTAAACTTTTTGGACAACAAGGAACAAGAGTTTAAACAACAAATTTTAGCTAAAGAAGCTTTTGTTATCATCAAGGATTTTGTCACAAGTGGGAAAACTATTCGTGGAAGTCTTTTTTTACTCGCTAGTAAAACAGTTGATCAAAAAAATTATGAAACAAATCAAGCAGATTTTTTAGCCATAGCTAGTGCATTAGAACTTATTCATTCTAGCTTACTTGTTCATGACGATATTATTGATCAGGATGAAATGCGTCGTGGACAAGATTCTGTGTGGCAAAAATACGCAAAAAATGCCCTTAGAAAGGATTATAAAAATCCTCAAAATTACGGTCAGAGTATGGCTATTTGTCTTGGCAATATTTTAAATTATTTAGCCAATGAAGCTTTAAATGAAATTTCTAATTTACCAAAACCAACTGTGGATAAAATTAGAAGCATCATTGCTCAAGAAATTATCAAAACTAATTTTGCAGAAATGCTTGACTCTAAAATTACTTTACAAAACGAATTACCTCTAGAGAATGAGGTTTTACAAATGTATTTGTTTAAGACTGCTCGCTATACTTTCTCTTTGCCTCTGCAATTAGCCGGCATTACTAATCAATTAAATACTCCAGAAGTTAAAAAACTAATAGACATTGGCGAGAAGTTGGGTTTAATTTTTCAAATCAAAGATGATCAAATTAGTATTTTTAGCACAGAACAAGAATCAGGTAAAAGTTTTGTTTCAGATATTAAAGAGGGTAAAAAAACCCTGCTTTATCTTACTTTGATTAAAAATGCTAATCAGTTAGAACGACAATTTATTAACAAAAATTTAGGTGATAAAAAAATAAATTTAGAAAACATTGTCAAAGTTCAAAAATTATTTGCTAAGCACACTAGTAAAAGTTTTGAGGAAACAATCAAGCAATTAAAACAAGAGACAGAAATTCAAATTAAAGGAATTGCCTCAAAAAGTTTAACTGAATTACTCAAAAAAATACTTGATTTTAATTTAAATAGAAAATTCTAAACTATTTCTTCTGTGTGATGTTCTTTAATCAAAAGTGTTAAAAGTACGCCTAAAGCAGCGATGATGAATAAACTTCTCCAAGCAAAGACAAAAAAGTAAAAGAGAAAAGCTACAATTAACCAAAAAATGATGGCTGAAAAGCTGTAAATCATTTGTCGATAAGTAAAATAAGACAAAGCTTCTCGACCTTTTCCTCTTAATATCCAGCTACGATCAAAAAATAACCAATGAAAACTGGCAGTTAATTTGTCAAAAGCATTTAAAATGGTGATCGACCAAATATTAATTAAAAAACCTCTCAAAATCCAAAAAACTGACAAAAATCCACCAGAAAAAAGAAATTGTTTTTGATTTTTATGTTTATCGATAAAAGAGCCGGCACCATAACTAATAAATAAAGCTAAAAACAAAGACAAACTGTATAAATAGCCCAATCCTTGAGTACTACCCAATAAAATAAACATATAAAGTGCCCATAAAACGATGGTGGCATCATTAAAACAGCGACCAGCAAAGGTTAAAGCTAAACGCCTAAATCCTGGTTCTTTTAACCAAACTCCAAATTCTTTATAAGAAATACTATCTTTAACTTTGACATTATCTAGTAATACTGAAAAGATTACCCCAAGTAAAATAATAACTAAGCCCACTAAAAATAAGGTTTGATACCCTAAAGTAATAATGATCAATCCTCCAAGTGCAGGTGAAATCATCGCTAATAAATTTAATAAAAAATTAATTATTCCCAAATTGGCTCCAATTTTATTTTGATCACTATTACGACTTAGAGAATAGTAATAACTGTTCCAAAATAAGTTGACTTGTAATCCATTTATGATTGTGGCCAAAAAAATAAAATTTACATTGTTTTTAGATAAATAAAGACATAAAACAAATAGTGCGTAAAACAAATGCCCCATTACGAAGCCCTGCCTAATCCCAAATTTAATTAAAATTTTAGCGGTGGGAATGGCGAATAATAAAGAAATTAATCGAGTTAATGCGTAAATCATGGCCACATTAAAAATCCCTTCCTGAAGAGGAGTTAAACTTAAATTGCTCATAAAGGAAAAACGTAAATTAAAATAATAAATTGGCAAGAAAAAAACCATTAATTGATTGGCCAATTCATTAACTAAGCGAATAGCATAAATGTATTTTAAATTCTTAGTCTTCTGAAAACTTAAGTGGAAAATAGACATGTGGCAACCTCAGCAATAACTTTTTTTAATTTTTCTTGATCAATTTGGTTCATTTTCATCAACACATAATTACTTGGTTCAATGTTGCGACTTCCAATTCGAGAATCTATGCCAAGACGTAAATGCCAAAAATTTTTATGTCCTAAATGCTTATAAATTGAATTTAAACCATTATGTACTTTGGGACCCTTACCCTTTTGCAATTTAAATTGACCTAAATCAAGATCCAAATCATCATGAGCCACAATTAAATGATTACTCTCAGTTTCTTCTAAAACTTCTGCATAAAAATAATCTAAAAAAGCTCTCAAGGTAATACCAGAATTATTCATAAAAGCCATTGGTTTAATAAGGCAAATATCTTCAGCTACTCCATTTTGAATTATTTCTGTTTTAACGTACTCTACGTTAAATTTTTTATCAAATTTAAGACTTAAAGCAAATTTTTGTACTAGAAAATCAATGAAAGTAAAACCAGCATTATGTCTAGTGTTTTCGTATTCTTTTCCTGGATTACCAAGTCCGACGATGATCTTCATATTTCTACCTGAATGAACAAAAGTATATAATAGCCGAGTTATGAAAACCATTGGTATCTTCACTAGCGGTTATGGCCACGAAAGTATTGCTGATGCTATTGCGGAAAAAATCGAGCAAAAAGCTAAAGATAGATATAAGGTAAAAAAATATTTTCGCAAAGAAATTTTAAGTTTTGCCTATAATTCTGTTTATAAATTTATTCCCGAATATCTAGGAGCTTCATTTTATTTTAGTTCAAAATTCATTCAAAAAGATCAAAACGTCAGAAAATTTTTAGAGAATTTATTTATAGTTAATGATGAAAAAAAGATTAATGATTTTGTTAAGAAAAATAAAATTGACCTATGCATCAGCACTTATTTTGGGTGCAATCCGGCTTTAGAAAAATTACAGAAAAAAGGAATTCCTCTAATTAATATTATTACTGATCCTAAAACTGCTCATTCTTTGGTGATTTCAAAAAAAGCTAAAACTCAAATGATTTTTGATGAAAATAGCTGTAAAAACTATGTCGATAAAAAAAACATGAAAAAATCTGGTTGGTTTGTAAGAAGTAAATTTGAAAAAGACTACGACCAGCAAAAAATTAGAGAGAAATTAAAAATTAACAACAATTTAACTTTTCTTATTGTCTCTGGCTCAGAAGGTTCAAATACTGTTTTAAAAATTTTGCCAAGTATTATCAACTGTGATAAAAAAGTTAATTTTATAATCGCTTGTGGCAAAAATGAATTCTTATACAACAATGTTTTAGGAATTAAACAAAGTTTACATAGTCTCAGCTCTTCCAAGGCAGAGATAATTCCTTTGGCCTATACCAAAGATTTGCATTTATATATGCAAGCTGCTGATATGGTAATCGGCAAAGCCGGGCCTAATACTTTATTCGAAAGCATTGCTTGTGAAACAGCTTTTTTTGCTATTACTCATATTCACGGTCAAGAAGACGGTAATTTAGAAATTATTAAAAATTATAAAATAGGCATTGTTGAAGAAAATACTAGAAAAGCTAATCAAGAATTAGAAAAATTGATCAAAAATCCAGAAAAAATTAATTCCTTTACTCAAAATGTAAAAAAATTAAAAGAATATAATCAAAAATCAATTAATATTCTACTTGAGGAAATTGATCATTTACTCAGTTAAACGGCAATGTGAATTGAAGCTAACTCTTCAAGAGTGGTCGCTTCCTCAAAATTTTTATCATGTCTAATTTTGACTAATCTCGGAAAACGAAGGGCAACTCCTGCGGTATGAATAGGCGATTTACTGATTTCATCGGCAGCAATTTCCAAAACAATTTTTGGTTCTAACCAAAAATCAGGTGCTAAATTTTTATTAACATCATAAATAGCTGGCTTTTGATTTTTTTGACTCAAATTTTGATCTGCTAATTTCTTCACTTCTCTAAATTGTTCATCAGTTAAACCCGTGCCTATTTTAGACAAACTTCTAACAACAAGGTCACCAGACTGATCTTTATCTAAAACTCCCACCAACAAAGCACCAATGCCAAAAGCTTGTCTTTTGCCTTTACCGACATAATAACCCAACATTAAACAATCAATAGTGTCTGATAACTTTCCCTGACTCCCTTCTTCTTCTTTAATTTTTACCCAACGCCAAGATTTTCTACCAGAAACATATTTAGAATCTTTTTGTTTCATGACTGCACCCTCTAAACCTAAGCTTAGTTGTTTTTCATGAAAAGCCTTGAGTTTAATAGGATCGTTAATTAATAAATATTCTGTTTTTTTAATAAATTTTGAATCTGTTAATACTGCTTCAAGTTTATTTTTTCTACTCAATAAATCGTCATCAATTAATACTTCGTTATTAAGCAAAATTAGGTCAAAAGCATAAAAACAAAGAGGCACTTCCAAAGCTTTGGCTGAAACACCATGCTTACGTTTGCGCTGAATAGTTTCTTGAAAAGCTAAAAATTTACCAGTTTTCTGATCAATGCCGATTGCTTCTGTGTCTAAAATACAATTCTGGACTTTAAGTGCTGAAGCCACTTCAGCTAATTCTGGAAACATGTGGGTAACATCTTCCAAATTTCTAGTAAAAGCTTTATATGACAAACCACTATCTTTAAATTTAGATTTATTGATATGAATTTGTACTCTCAAACCGTCATATTTGGGTTCTGCCAAAACTTCACCCATTTTTTCAATAATTTCTGTAGCGCTGTTCAATCGTTGGCAAAGCACGGGTAAAATTGGAATGCCTATTTCTACTTGATAAGTTTTAAGTAATTCTGCACTAGTTAAATCTTTATGTTCTAACAAATAAGCTGTAGCTAATTTGCCCAGATCAGCTTTTTTGAAAAAAGCTTTTTCTAAATTAGCACTATCGGTTTTGGCATTGTTTTTAACAAATGACAAAGCATCGATGATGGTCATGGTTGAAAAACCAAGTCTCATTTTGGATAAAACAATGCGACTAATATATTTTGCTGATAAAGGATCGAGTTTTTGCAACAAATTGGCCAACAAAGCAATTTTTTTATCTTGAGAACCAATGCCTGACGTTTTAGCTATTTGCGTTAAAAAAGCATGAGTTTGTTCAATTGAGAGTTGCTCTTTAAATTTTTCAGAGGATTGTGCTTCAACTAAAATTTGTTCAAAAAGCTCGCCAATATCACCAATTTTTTTATATTTTGCTGTTAATTCTTGTTCTATAACAGAATGATCACCAAATAAACTTTGATCTGTATCAGAAATTTCGGAAAAAAGATTATTAGCGTGCGCTTGATCAAAACCTTTAATTTTAGCTTTTACAAAAGCCAAGGTTTTAATTAACATTTTTTCTGACATTTGAAATTCAAGCGATAAGTATGATGGCACCAAACTACCTTGCATTAAATAAGTTGCCAACATCAATTCTTCTTGAGCTTGTTCATCCCGCCTCAAATCTTTAAAAAGATTAGCCAAAATCGCAGTAATTTCCAAACGAGCTGAAACGTTTTCAATTTTTTGGAGATAAACAGAGAAATCTTTGAAAAGCATAAAAATATTCTAACAGTTCAACTTAGCAAAGTGTAACTCACACCCTTGGTTACGCCATGTTTTTGCACTACATTTTTAGCAATCAAATCCTTGAGATCACGCAAAATTGTATCGACAGAAACATTTGGCAAAGCTTTTTGAGCATCTTCTGAAGTCATTTGACCTTGATTTTGCAACACTTCCAAAAGAATAATTTGTCTTTCAGATAAAGCTACTTGTTGGCCAAGCTCGCGTTGAATTTTTAAGTCTTGAGAAAGTTTCAAAACTTTTTGCTTAACTTTATCAATTTCCAAAGCTAAACCATAAGTGAAATATTCTAACCAATAAGTTAAATCTTTATTATCACTCTGTTGTACAGATAACAAAGCCTGATAATAAGCCTCAACATCACTGTCAAAATACTCTTCTAATGCAAAAAATCTTTTGAAGTCATAACCTGAGCTATATAGAACCAGAGTAGCAAAAGCTCTGGCTACTCTGCCATTGCCTTCTACAAAAGGGTGTACATAAACCAAATAATAATGAGCAATAGCTGCTCTAAAAATGGGATGTAATTCCATTGATTCTTGACTATTGATCCAAGTAAAAAAATCTTCCATTAAATAGGGCACTTCTACCGCTACTGGCGGTCTAAAAACTACTTGGCCATCGGCAGCACCTCTCACAATCACTTGTTTTTCACGAAAAATAGCCACTTGTTCTTCAGGTAGAAGTCTTTGCATGGTTAATTTATGTAAAACCATTAAAGTGTCTAGATTTAATTCTTCTTGTAATTTTTTAACAGGACGTTGATCAATCCAAGCGATAACGTTGCGATAGTTAATCACTTCTTGAATATCTCTGTCTCTGGCAATAATACCTGTTTGATCAACAATCATTTGAGGATTACTGGTATTTTTTAACTGGACAACCTTATTAGCTTGATCAGCACTTAATTCATTACCTTCAATGTGTGTGCCGAAATGCACACTTCTTTGCATAGCTTCATCGCGAAACTTAGCTTCCCAAGAAGGAACTAGTGCAGAATGATCGATCAAGGCTTTGGCGGATTCAACTGAAGAAACATAAGTGAGTAAATGATTGGTAATATTAAACTTCGGTTGATACATTTAGATTGATTTTAAACTAGTTTTGTAATTTTTGAAAGATTCTTGCAAAATATACAGGAAAACTAATTACGTTAAAATACTAAAATAAGTTAAAATCACTAAACAATGACTCATTTAACAACAATATTACAATCAGCTCTCAAAAAAATTTCCTTTCCAGATTCAAAAAGTCATAAAGGACAAAATGGAAAACTACTAATTATCGGGGGAAGTGATTTGTTTCACGCTGCTAGCAAATGGAGTCTTGATGTTGCCAGTAAAATTGTCGACATGGTCTTCTATGCTTCTACTCCAAGCAACAACAAATTGATCAAAGAAGCTAAAGAAAATTTTTGGAATGGCATTGTTATTGAACGCAAACAAATTAAAAATTACATTGAAGAAGCTGATGTCATTTTAATTGGCCCCGGTATGGATCGTTCCTTTTATACTAAAAGATTTGTAAATAATTTGCTTAAAAAATATACAAACAAAAAATGGGTAATTGATGCTGGCGCATTGCAAATGCTTGATGTGAAGTTATTAAATCAAAATCACATCGTTACTCCTCACCATCAAGAAATGGCCTTATTAAAAAGAAGAAGTGAATTGTTTGATGAAAAGAACTACCAAGCTAATTGCTATTGTTTGCTCAAAGGCCCGATTGATAAAGTTTTCACTCCAAAAAATCCTCAGGCAAATGAAGTTGCTGGAGGTAATGCTGGCATGACCAAAGGTGGAACTGGCGACGTTTTAGCTGGATTGTTGGCTGCTTTGTATTGCAAAACTTCCGCTTTAAATAGTTGTCTAATCGCCAGCCATATTAATAAAAAAGCTGGAGAAGAATTATATTTACAGCAAGGACCTTATTTCAATAGTAGCGATCTTGTTTCACAGGTACCAAAAGTTCTTTGGGAAACTTTACAAAAAGTTTAAATTTATAAAATAATTAAATTTAAATCTTTAATTCTGTTTTTAAGATCAGCTAAGACATCAGCATCTGCGGTAGTTAAAATAGATTGATAATTAGACAATAAATTAAGCACCATATCTTTACTATTTAAATCTAATTCGGACAAAATATCATCTAAAAGTAAAACTGGTTGATAACCAATTTTGTCAGTAAGAAATTGTAGTTCAGCAATTTTAAGCCATAAAACTCCCAGTCTTTGTTGACCTCTGGAACCATAAGCTAACAAACTTAAATCATCGATCCCTTTGTTTTCTTCTGAAAATTTTAAAACAAAATCATCTTTGTGAGGACCAATTAAAGTATGTCCTAAAAAAATTTCCTTATCTAAATGCTCTAAAAGCTTTTTTTCTGATATAAGCGATGGTAAATATTCGATATTTAATTCAAAAGGAAAAACTACCTCTCTAATAAAATCGATTAAATTACTACGTTGAACTTGTAAAAATTCACCGTATCTAACCAAATTGATATTCCAAAAATTAAGCACTTCTTTTCCTTCACGTCCTTCGCTCACTTTTTGCAATAAACGATTGCGACGCTTCAGAGTTTGTTCATATTTAACAAGAGCTGAATTGTATTCCCCTGAAACCATGCTCAAAGCATTATCTAAAAAACTTCTTCTTCTTGATGGTGAACCCTCTACCAAGCGAAGATCTTCTGGACGAAAAACTACAGCTTTAAAAAAAGCTAAAAAATCTTTCTTTCTACGACGAATGTCATTAACTGCAAACAAACGATATTGAGTTTTTTTACCCTGAACCATTCCTCTCGTTAGCATTGCTTCTAACTTTAATTCTTCGTCCTCTTCTGAGCCAATGCCTTCCAAGTCAATTAATCCTTGTACTCTGCCCAAATCAGCTTCTAAACGAATCATTTCTTCAATTTTGCCAGCACGAAAACTATCAGCACTAGCCAATAAATAAATAGCTTCAACAATAGAAGTTTTTCCAATGCCATTTGCGCCAAAAATAAGATTAGTCTTAGAAAAGTTAAAACTTGTCAAAGAAAAATTGCGAAAATTTTGTAAAGCCAAAGATTTAATTAACATAAATGATTAAAAATCAAAACTTGGCAAAAACTCTATTAAAACGAATCCATAAATAAAAAAGAGCCATTTGCCAATAAAAACAAAAAAATAAACTAATTTGATAACAAAATCTAAATATAAAAACACTGTCATATAAATCGGAAATTAAGTCGACGCGCAAAAACAAATAAAAAAATAGAATAAAAAATGTGGGATAAAAAACAAAAGGTAAAAGCATTTTATTTTTAACCAAAATTTGCATACTGCGATAAGGATGTAAAAACAAACCAAGCAACATTTGCCCACTAGAATAAATCAATGACTCTAGAATAAGTAAAAACCGATGCTGTCGATATTTATTTTTCATTGATTGTTAATTTGATACAAATTTAATAAAACAGCTGACAAAAAAGATAATAATAAAACCGATTGCCATAGGTGAGTGGCCACAAAATTAGCTAAATCACTTAAAGAATCTGGAACAAATTTTTCTTGACCTAAAAAGCTCTGTTCTTTGGCAGTATTTTTTAGTATTTTTAAAAAATTATCATTTATCATTTTTTAAATCCAATTCTAACCATAAAGATTTAAATTCTTCTCTCGCTCTAAAAAGATCTGACTCCACTGCTTTAACTGTATTACCCATTTCTAAAGCAATTTCTTTAACTCTTTTACAATCAACATATTTTTTTAAAAGCAGTTCTCTGTTTTTTTGCACCATACGTTTAAGCACTAAACTGACTAGTTCAGCAGATGAAGCAGCATCTCTGTAATTTTGTTCTAATAAAAAATCGCTCAAAGGAATGGTTTGAATAAACTTTTTGGCATAACGTTTACGATAATAATCAGCAATTTCATGTCTAAGTACACTTTGCATCCAGGTCAAAAGTGAGGAATTACCTTTAAATAAATTAAGAGTTTGTAAGCAGTTAATAAAAGTTTCTTGAACAATTTCAGAAGCTTGTTGAGGATTGGAGATTTTTCCAAGCGCTATTTTTTTTAATTTAAGACGATATTTCTTGAACCAATATTCCACTGCTAACTCATTGCCTGTTTTTAAAGCTTCAACCAATACTTTCTCATTATCAAAACCCACAAAACGAGTTAATTCTTGCATTAGGCTTATTTTACACTAGATAGAAAGTAAAATTCATTTATAATCATAGTTAATGAAAAATAAGTTCTTACTAATTAGCTTCTTATTTTTGACTTTCACTCTGAATTTTTACTCTATAAAAACTGATAATGCATTAGCTTATCAAATCGCCGATGTGGGTAATGCAGAAGTTGTTGGAATTGAAAATGTAGAAATTCCACTCAGCGACAAACTCATTTTAAAAGATGGCACTCCAGTTAAAGAAGTTTTTAATAGCACCGACGACATGGTTAATTTAATTGTTAAAGTGGTTTTTGTTGGAGCGGGTGTAGTTTTGTTTTTTATGATCGTTATCGCTGGCTTCTCTATGATTGGTGGAGATAGCAAAGACAAAGATAAGGCAAAAACAACTATGACCTCGGCTGCAATTGGATTTATCGTAATGTTTGCTGCTTATTGGATTATGCAAATAATTCAAATATTAACCGGAACAAACATGGGTTTTTAATAAGTAATAAAAATAGTTTATAATTAAAAAGACAAAAATGAAAAAAATAATTTTAAGTCTAGTTTTCAGCTTAATGATGCTATTTTTTAGTAGTCCAGCTATGGCCCAAGAAGACAGTGTTTTTGGAGAAATTGAAGCCCCTGCTGGAGTGGCCGAATTAAATACTCAAGCTGGAGAAGCAAGTAATAATATTGGCTTATTGATTTTTGTTTCTAACATAATTAAAGTTGCATCTATTGTCGCCGGTATTTGGGTACTATTTAACTTTATTTTTGCTGGATTTACTTATATTTCTGCCAATGGTGATAGCGGTGCTTATTCTAAAATTGGTGAAAAATTAGCACTTAGTGCTACTGGCTTACTTTTAATCGTGGCTGCTTATACTATTGCCGGCATCTTAGGTTTGCTTATTTTTGGCGACGCCACTTATATCATTAATCCAAAAATACCAACCGTTATAGGTACTTAAATTATGGCAACAACAGGCATTGGGTCAATACAACCAGTTACAGAAGCAAGGGCACCGGAAACCCTAGACAATGCTGGATTCACAGCATCTTTAGAATTATATATTAGCGATATTATTGGAGCCATTACTATATTGGCAGTTTTATTCTTTATCGTTTATTCTTTTTTAGCTGCTTATGAATGGGTAACCGCTGGCTCTGACAGTGGCAAGGTAGAAAAAGCTAAAAACAGATTTATTTGGGGTACCTTAGGTTTGATTTTGATCGTGGCTGCTTACGCCATCATCGGCCTGATTGGCAGTTTAATCGGTATTCCAATTTTAAATCCTGGAGAATTATTCCAAAATATTATTCCTGGAGGAGGCGCAACAGTAACCCCAACCATTCCTTCAACCGGAACACCATTTCTATAAAATATGAAAATTAAATTAAATAAAAAAACAATTTTCGCTAGCTTATTATCTTTAAGCATTTTTTTTCTGATGGTTTCGTCAGTGCAAGCAGCTATTACAAACCCTGTGGTCGGTGATCTTGGAACTAGTGAAGGCACAGAAGATGGCAGTAAATTTATTAATTACGTTGTTTATTTGTGGAAAGTTAGTATGAATTTGGGAGCCTTAGCTGTCATTGTTTATTTTATTTGGGGCGCAATCGAATGGATTACTGCTGGATCAGACAGTAAAAAAACAGAAAATGCCAGAAGTAGAATGACTAATGCCATTATTGGTTTAGTTATCTTGGTGTCTTCTTTCACTATTTTAAGTTTTATTAGTAAGATATTTTTTGGAGACAGTTTTGATTTGCTAAAATTAACACTGCCAACTCAATTAGGCAATTAATATGTCAAAACAATTAGCGCTTACATTAGATATTGCAGGCGAAGCTCAAAATCAAGAATTACAAGGAGCCCAATTTCACGACACCAGCGATGGAGGTTTTGGGATTTGGTTTAGCAACATCATGACTGTCGCCATGACTCTCGGTGCAGTTTTAGTATTTGGTTTTTTGATTTGGGGCGCTATTGAGTGGATTACTTCTGGTGGAGATAAAAATAAAATCGAAAGTGCAAGAAATAAAATTAGCAATGCTGTAATTGGCTTAATTATTTTAGCAGCCACTACTGCTTTGTTTGTTTTAGTCGAAGAGTTTCTCGGAATAGATGTTTTGACTTTTAATTAAAATTTAACTAAACTTGATATATAATAATTTAGAAATTTAATAAGTAAAAAGGAGCGATTTATGAAATCAATTAAA
>Ga0116157_10002969_pt1 | contig 16361 bp, 10 predicted proteins | sample AD_UKC048_MetaG_FD_89882 | JGI IMG/M metagenome (GOLD analysis project Ga0116157, IMG submission 89882) | Active sludge microbial communities of municipal wastewater-treating anaerobic digesters from USA - AD_UKC048_MetaG | ecosystem: Engineered > Bioreactor > Anaerobic > Digestate | place: USA...
ACCGAAACACCGCCCTCACCAACCGATACAAACGCTTACATGCAGATAGAAGCAACTGCAAATACTTACGGGGGAGCCGCCCCAACCCAGTCCAGCAGAAAGGGAGACAAAACCCAAATTCTCTCAGGAGTGGCATTCGCCCTCTCCCTGCTGGGGGCATTCCTTTCCAAGGAGACGGTCATCCTGGCGGTTCCCCTGCTGGCCTGGTGGGCGGTCCGCGATCTCGTAAACCGCAGACGGCTGCGCTTCTGGAGTGCCGTCATCCTCCCGGGAATCCTCCTCCTGGCAGGCTATTTCCTCCTCACAGACTTCCTCACCGGAGACCCGGCAGCCCGCTGGAAAGCCCTCCTGGACAACCGCTACGTCAGCTTCTGCGACTACGCCAGCCAACCCCTCCGGGAACTCTTGGCGCGCATCACCTCCGGACTCGTCACCGAACTCACCCATCAGGGCATGATGGCCGGGGTCATCCTCTCCCTGCCGGCACTCTTCCTGCTCCGCAAACACCAGGAATCCCCTGCCCTGCGCTTTTTCTCTTCCACCGCATTGATCCTCCTCCTCTCAGCCAACTTTATGACCATTACCCCATTGGCTTATAATCCAATGTGCCCCGACCCCCGCCACTACCTCTTCCTCATTCCCGTATTTGCCATCAGCGGGGCACTCTCCCTGGAAGCATTCCACCACAACCGCCCCTACTGGATCCTCACCCTGGCATTCTCCCTCCTTGCCGCCCTGCTGATCCTCCCGGTAAAAAGCATTTCCCTGTACGAACAAATCCTCCCCCTGGCAGGCCTCGCCCTGCTCCTGCTGCTGTTCCTCACCATTACAGGAAAAAGCCGCGATCGCAGTACCGGCGGGGAGAAAATCTCCAGACGTGCGCTTCCCCTGGCCATCCTGCTCCTCATCGCCATCCTGGCCGTCAAACCCCTCCGCTATGCGGAATACGCATGCCAGGTTGACTATGCCGGACAAAAGGAATTTGTCATGAAACACATCCTAAAGGGAAATTTCGTCCGGGTAATCACCGATGATGTCCAGAAACGGTTGATCCGCTATTACCAGGGGTTCAGGGAAACACACCCCGAACCCCTCAACTGGGAAGAAGCCACCCTCCTCCCTGATAACGACACCACCCGGACTGCCCTCCTCATCAACGGGCACACCGCCTTCCTGAGCGGTGAACGTCCGGGCCGGAATCCCTGGTTTGCCACCCACCCGGAACAGATGGCCGTCAAAATTGCTGAGAATGAAAAACCGTTGATGACCCTTTACTCCGCCCCGAGATGGCACAATCCCCGTATCGTGGCCAGCTTCAGACATGACTATGAAAAGGAGGAGTTCCCATGGAACGGGGGAAGGGTGATCACCGCAGAAGCGGAAGGAGCTCCAGCCTACGGCGGAAACCATTATGACCACCCCGAAGAGTATTCCGCCACCTTCCGGATTCCTGTCGATTCGCTGGACATCTCTGCCGGAGAGATCCTGCTGGTGACGTGCCGGCTGCAACTCTTCACCCGGGACAGGACAGAGGCATCGGTGGTGGTGTCAGCTCCCGGAAAGGAGGGAAAGGAGCTGTGGCAGGGATTTTCCCTTTTCCCTCAGGTCCGGGCTTTTAACGTCTGGAGCCCGGTGACCGTCCATGCCCTGCTCGAAACCGGAGAGATGGCTCCGGAGGCCGAACTGGCGGTTTACCTCTGGAATCTGAAACGTGACGACATTTACATCGACGACTGGGAGGTGATCCTGGCGGCGATCCAGTCGCCGGTTTCCGAGGTGGAATAGGCCATCTCCCCTTCCCCGGCGATGTCGCCGGTAACGATCCCCTCTTCCAGGGAGTCCTTCACGGCATCGCGGATAGCTCGTCCCTCTTCCGGCAGGGAAAAGGCGTATTCGAACATCATCGCGGCAGAGAGGATGGCTGCCACGGGATTGGCGATATTTTTCCCGGCGGCCTGGGGCCAGGAGCCGTGGATGGGCTCAAACACCGACGTGTGGGTCCCTACCGACGCCGAAGGCAGCAATCCCATCGATCCGGTGATGACGCTGGCTTCATCGGTGAGGATATCTCCGAACATATTCTCGGTGATCAGCACGTCGAAATTGCGGGGCCACTGGATGATCTGCATGGCAGCATTGTCGACGAACATATATTCCGTGGTGACATCGGGCCAGGAGGAGGACATTTCCCGGGCTACCTCCCTCCAGAGACGGGAACTCTCCAAAATGTTGGCCTTATCAACCACCGTCAGCTTTTTGTTTCTTTTCCGGGCAAACTCAAATCCCAGCTTCAGGATGCGTGTGATTTCCTCCCGGGTATAGGTGCAGGTATCAAAGGCTGTACTCCCCCCGTCCCGGCGTCCCCGCTCTCCGAAGTAGATGCCCCCGGTGAGCTCCCTGATACAAACGAAGCCGGCCCCTTCCACCAGTTCCCGCCGCAGGGGGGACTTGTGCAACAGCGGGGGAAAAGTCTCCACCGGCCGGATGTTGGCATACAGCCCCAGCCCCTTGCGCATCCTGAGGAGTCCCTGCTCGGGCCGCACCGGAGCCCCGGGATTATTGTCGTACTTCGGATCCCCGATGGCACCGAACAAAACGGCATCGGAAGCCATACAGAGCCGGTGGGTCTCTTCAGGAAAAGGATCCCCGAAACGGTCAATGGCAGCAGCACCTACCCACCCATGGGAGAATACGACTTCATGGCCAAACCTGCGGCATACGGCCTTTACACTTTTCACAGCCTGGTCCGTCACCTCGGGACCGATCCCGTCACCGGGAAGAAGCGCAATATTCAGTTTCATAGAGTTCTATTTCTGCACAAAATTATAGCCATTTTCAATAATATTCAGCATTTTCAGGGTGGCCTTGATGGCCGCCGTGGTCTGGTCGGGATCCAGACCACGGGTCTTGAACTCCTTGCCGTTCTGCCAGGTGATGACGGTCTCCACGAGGGCGTCGGTTTTTCCGCCCGGGGGAATGGTCACCACGTAATCGACCAGCGAGGGGAAAGGCTTATTCAGTTTTCCGTAGATCTTGCGCAAGGCCCGCATAAAAGCGTCGTACTGACCGTCGCCGGAACTGTTCTCTTCATACTCCACCCCGTCAATGGCGATGCTCACCGACGCCATGGGCTTCAACCCCTTGGCATGTGCGATCGAGTAGTTGCGGATGACAATCCGGTCCCCGATGGTTTGACTGCTCAACACGTCGGCAACGATATAGGGAAGATCCTCCACCGACACGTTCTCCTTCTGATCGCCCAGTTCGATGACACGGTCGGTGACCTTCTTGAGCGACTTCGGGTCCAGGTTAATGCCAAGGTCTTCAAGGTTTTTCTTAATGTTGGCTTTCCCGGAAGTCTTCCCCAGGGCATATTGGCGAATCCTGCCAAACCGCTCCGGGAGCAGTTCGTTGTAGTAAAGATGGTTTTTGGTGTCCCCGTCGGCATGGATCCCGCTGCACTGGGTGAAGACAAACTCCCCGATCAGCGGCTTGTTGGCGGGGATACGCACCCCGGAGAAGGATTCCACAACCCTCGAAACCCGGTTCAGCATCTGCTCGTTTACATTGCTCCTGAGTTTCAGATGGTCGGTAGCGGTGGCGATGACGCTGGCCAGCGGCACGTTCCCCGCCCGCTCCCCAAGTCCGTTTACCGTGGTGTGCACACACCGGATCCCTGCCTTCAACGCCATGAAGACATTCCCCGCCGCCAAATCGTAATCGTTGTGGGGATGAAAGTCAAAGTCCACCCCGGGATAACACTCCAGCATCTCCCGGCAGAAGAGGTAAACTTCATCGGGATTGAGGATCCCCAGGGTATCGGGAAGCATGATGCGCGATACCCCTTCATCCCGGAGACCGGCCATCATCCGGTGGACATACTCCCGCGAGTTGCGCATGCCGTTCGACCAGTCCTCAAGATAGATATTCACCCGGATCCCCATCTCCCGGGCACGGCCGATGACCTGCCCGATGTCAGCCAGATGCTGCTCCGGAGTTTTCCGCAACTGCTCGGTGACATGGCGGTACGATCCCTTGCAGAGGAGGTTGATCACCCTGCCCCCGGCCCGGCGGATCCAGTCGAGAGAGACATCGCCGTCGACAAATCCCAGGATCTCCACCCTGTCGAGATAACCCCTCGATGCCGCCCAGTCAAGAATTTTTACGGCTCCCCGGAATTCACCCTCCGACACGCGGGCCGAAGCCACCTCAATGCGGTCGACCTTTACATCCTCGAGGAGAATCCGGGCCATACCAAGCTTTTCAACATCGGAAAAAGAGACCCCCGAAGTCTGCTCCCCGTCACGCAGCGTGGTATCCATGATCATCAGCAGATCACTGCCCTCATCCTTTGTCATTTTCATTGACCTCGTTTTTCAAATTCCCGGATCTCCCCTTTCATGCTGAGGAGATAGTCAATATCGTCAAGTCCCTTCATCAGGCACTCCTTTTTGTACATGTTAATTTCAAACGGAACCGATTCCCCGGAACCGACGATGGTGAAGAGTTGCTGCGGAAGGTCAACTCGGAACAGGGTGGCCGCATCATGGCCGATGGCGGCAAAAATCTTTCCCAGGAAAAGGGGAGGCACCACCACAGGCAGCAGTCCGTTATTCAGGGCGTTGTTCCTGAAAATATCGGCGAAGAAGCTGGAAACCACCACCCGGAAGCCGTAGTCATAGAGGGCCCAGGCGGCGTGTTCGCGGCTCGAGCCACTGCCGAAATTCTTGCCGGCCACCAGGATCTTCCCAGAGTAGCGCGCATCATTAAGCACAAACTCAGCCTTCGGCAGGCCCTCCCGGTCATAACGCCAGTCCCGGAAGAGGTTGTCGCCAAAACCCTTCCGCTCGACAGCCTTGAGGAACCGTGCGGGGATGATCTGGTCGGTATCCACATTCTCGCTTTTCAGCGGTACTCCCGTGGAGATCAGTGTAGTAAACTTTTCGTATGCCATATTATCAGGTATTATCAGATGTCTCGTTCTTTAAGAACCCTCCATGAGTATCCTTGGATCAGTGATCACACCCATGATGGCTGCGGCTGCCGCGGTGAGCGGACTGGCCAACAGGGTTCGAGCTCCGGGGCCCTGACGCCCTTCGAAATTCCGGTTAGAGGTCGAAACCGCGTATTTGCCCTCCGGAATTTTGTCATCGTTCATGGCCAGACATGCTGAGCATCCCGGCTGACGAAGAACGAAACCGGCAGTTTCCAGCATCTGCGCCAAACCCTCCTCCCGGGCGGCTTTCTCCACCTGTTTGGAGCCGGGAACGATCCACACTGTCACCCCGGATGCTTTCACCTTCCCCTTCACCAAAGCGGCAAAGGCCCTGAGGTCCTCGATACGGCCGTTGGTACAACTTCCTACGAAGACATAGTCCACCTTCTTGCCGGCCACTGGCTCGCCCGGTCTGAAACCCATATATTCCAGCGACTTCAGGAAGTTATCCCGTTCGGCAACAGCCACCTCTTCCAGAAGCGGCACATGCCCCGAAACGGTGATCCCCATCCCCGGATTGGTACCATAGGTGATCATCGGCTCAATATCTTCGGCCAGGAAACGGTATTCGCTGTCAAAAACGGCATCCTCATCGCTTTTCAACGTTTTCCAATATGCGAGGGCTTTTTCCCATGCATCTCCCTGCGGGGCAAATTCACGTCCCCGGATATAGGCAAAGGTGGTCTCATCGGGCGCGATCATCCCCCCGCGTGCCCCGCTTTCTATACTCAGGTTGCACAGGGTCATACGCCCCTCCATCGTCAATGCGCGGATCGCCGATCCGGCATATTCGATGAAATGGCCGGTGCCCCCGGAAGTAGAAATTTTCGAGATGATATAAAGGGCAATATCCTTGGCCGTCACACCGGGGCCCAGCCGGCCATCGATGGTAATCCGCATCCGTCGGGGTTTGGGCTGCAGGATGCACTGGCTGGCCAGCACCATCTCCACTTCGGAAGTGCCGATGCCAAAGGCAACGGCCCCGAAAGCCCCGTGCGTGCTGGTATGGCTGTCACCGCAGACAATGGTCATACCGGGTTGCGTAATACCAAGCTCCGGACCGATCACATGGACAATCCCATGCCAGGGATGATTCAGCCCGTAGAGCGGAATGCCGTGCTTTTCACAGTTGCGGGACAGCATCTCCACCTGGTGGCGCGAAAGTTCCTCCCCGATAGGAAGATCCTGACCCTCGGTAGGTACGTTGTGATCAGGAGTGGCTACCGTCTGCCCGGGACGGAAAACCTGCAGCCCCCGCCTCTCCAGATTCAGAAAGGCAACCGGACTGGTCACTTCATGGATGAGGTGGCGGTCGATGTACAACACATCGGGACCCCCCTCAACGCTTCGAACGACATGGCTGTCCCAAATCTTGTCGAATAATGTCTTGCCCATACTCGTAGTTGTAATTATTAATAAATATATTAATATACCGGGAGTTTCCGATCTTCAACCCCTTCTAATCCTCAATCATCGGCAATTTGTTCAGCGCATCGAGGAAAGCCTCCACCGAAGCGGTGATGATGTCGGTATGTGCCCCGAAACCGTGGTAGATGTTATGTTCATATTCCACCTGGATGTGGACTTTCCCCACGTCATCACTGCCCCGGGTGATGGCCTGAATCAGGAACTCATCGAGGATCACCTGCCGGTGGATGATCTGCTTGACGGCATTAATGGCTGCATCAACGGGACCGTTCCCCGAAGAGGTGGCGTTGAATTTCTCGCCGGCGATATCCAATCTGATGGTTGCGGTGGGAACCAACGTTTTTCCCGCCACGACCTGGAGGAAGTCCAGTTTGATACGCTTCTCCTGGCGCGTGGCATCCCCCACCAAAAGGGCGATGTCGTCATCGCGGATCTCCTTTTTCTTGTCCGCCAGCTTCAGAAATTCCTCATACACCTTGTTGAGTTTCTCCTTATCAAGTTTAAACCCCAGCAGTTCCAGGCGGTGACTCAGTGCCGCCCTGCCCGACCGCGCTGTGAGGAGGATGGAGGATTCGTTGACCCCAACATCCCGGGGATCCATGATCTCGTAATTCTCCCGGTGTTTCAGAACGCCGTCCTGGTGAATCCCCGAGGAGTGGGCGAAGGCGTTCCGTCCCACGACCGCCTTGTTGGGCTGTACCGGCATGTTCATCAGCGTGGATACCAGCCTGCTGGTATGGTAAATGTTCTGCGTCCGGATGTTGGTATCAACGCCGAGCACCTTATGCCGGCTTTTCAGGATCATCACCACCTCTTCAAGCGAGGTATTTCCCGCCCGCTCGCCAATGCCGTTGATGGTCACCTCAGCCTGCCGCGCCCCGTTCATGATGCCGGCAATGGTGTTGGCGGTGGCCATCCCCAGATCGTTGTGGCAGTGCGTGGAAATCACCACCTTGTCAATCCCTTTCACATTCTCCACCAGATATTTGATTTTCGCACCGAATTCCTCAGGAAGGCAATAGCCCGTGGTATCGGGAATGTTGACCACCGTGGCACCCGCCTTGATCACCGCTTCGATCACCCGCGCCAGATATTCGTTGTCGGAACGACCGGCATCTTCGGCATAGAATTCCACATCCTCCACCAGCTTTTTAGAATATTTCACAGCCTCTACCGCCCGCTCAAGGATCTCGTCGGGATTGCTGTTGAGCTTGTAGTGAATGTGGTAAAAGGAAGTGCCGATTCCGGTGTGTATCCTCTTCTTCCGGGCATACCGCAGGGCATCGGCAGCCACGTCGATATCCTTCCGGACGGCCCGCGTGAGGCCGCAGATGACCGGCCAGGTCACCGCCTTGGAAATCTCCACCACTGATTCAAAATCGCCCGGACTGGAAATCGGAAAGCCTGCTTCGATGATGTCAACACCAAGATCCTCCAGGGCTTTGGCCACTTCAATCTTCTCAATGGTGTTCAGTTGGCACCCGGGTACCTGCTCTCCATCCCGAAGTGTCGTGTCGAAAATAAACAACCTGTCACTCATATTTTTAGGTTTATGTGAAAGGGCCATCCCCGTTTTCCGAGAATGGCCCTTTCCTGTTACTATCCTGCCTTTCAATATGCCATTCTCATCCAATCCCTCCAAGAATTAGAATGCTGTTGAGAATGATGGCAATATTGACTAAAAAACTCATTTTTACTTACACTTTAACGCAAATAAAACAAAAAATTTCTGGATTAACAGCGAAATGACATTTTTTCTAATAATATTAACATTGAATAAACATTGGGTTGCTTGTGGCGCTGTTCCTATTTTCCCTTCACCACCCTTTGAAGACCCCATCGAGGAAGTTCCACCTAACCTCCAGGTATTCTCTCAGCTGTCTGACGGCCACCTCGTGGGAAGCGGGAGGTGCGGCGGCATGCCCCAGTTTCTGTTCCCGAATGTCCCATACCGAAAAGTTGGCTTCCTGTGACATGCTGATCGATTCCGCGGCCTGGTCCACAAAAGTGACCAGGGTCCGTAATTCCCCCTTTTTTAAATTCCACCGCTCCTTCACCGCCTTTCTGAAACCCGGGTCCTCCCTGAGGCGGTTGACCCACTGGCGTGGCTGGTGGGCTGCATCGGCCATCAGCTTCAGCCGGGCATCTCCCAGCCGGTTGTCATTGTTGAAGGCAATGTCAAAATCCCAGACAGGGCCGAAGTAAAAAAGAGGATCATCCCTGAATTTGTAAATATAGGTACTCCACCAGGCATCGGAATTTCCGGTGATTTCACTGATGATGAAATAGTCTACCCAGGTTTTTTCGTCGAAATATTTGCGCCATCCCTTCACCGGATCGGCAAAATCGGCAGCAAAGAGAGCCCCCTCGGCCTCTCTGCCGAAGAGGTTACTGACATAATCGACTTGGGCGGGATGGTAGTTATCATCCTTGGGATATTTAATGGTGACGGGAATATTCTTAACGTGGGTAATGAAATGCAGCGGTTCTGAGGCGGCAAAGCCGTCGATTTCCAGCAGGTAACCTCCCGTGATGGTCACCGGATTGCTGCCGTCGGAAGCTTTCAGCGACTGCACCGCTACCCGTCCCGGTGCCACCTCCACCTGGTCGGTAAGATGGTAATTTCCTATGTAGATGCCGTCGAGGTAGATATCAACGAAACGTGTGGCTGCCGTGAAGCCCGCTCCCCGCGCATTGTCGGCCAGCAGAATTTCACTTGCCCTGAAAGCCACCGCATTGCGCAACAGGCTTTTATCAGCATCATTGGCCAGCAATACCCAGCTTTTTTCTTTGGCATGGTTGAGTCCGAGCGGACTGTACTTGTCGGGAAACTTTATCCGGTAAGGTTTCTTGGGCAATCCCAACGTCGAATTGCCCCGCAGGCGGATCTCCACCTTTTTGCCGTTCTCCGAACTGTTCCACAACCCCTCCTGAATGCCGTTTCCGAAGATCTGCAGCGAGGCAGTCTGGTATACTTCCTTGCTGTCGATGGGACCGTCAGCATCGATTTTCAGCACCGGAAGGGTGGCGTTCACCTGGGGAGAGAGCAACTTTACCAGGTAACTCCGTTTCACACCCGTTTCTGCCTCCACCATAAGGGTGAATTCCTCCTTGAAGGAGATGGCCGTGATGCCGGAAGTCACCGTTTTCCCTTCTACGGAAACCGAAACAGCGCCAGTCTCAAAGGAGGGGATCATTCCGACGACGGGATCCCCGTCGATCCAACGGAAACAGCTACCCCTGATCTCCTTTTTCTGCTGATTAATTACAAAGGTGATATCGGAAGGCAAACCCGGATTGTCGGCTTTTTTCAGCCCGAAGAAGGTAAGGGTATTGTCGGTCGAAGGATCCTTGGTGGCGATGACGGTATACTCTGCAGAAGAGCCGTCCAAAGCGACCACCATATACTGCACCGGCTTTGAGAAGTCGCAGATCGTCCGGCCGCTTACCTGCACCCGGTTACCGATGAGGACCTCCTTTCCTGTATGGATGAAATTGGGGATCAGCGACGTAAGATTGGTATTCGCGGGGAAATGAACGGTAATTACCCGGTCGCTCCCGATGACCGCATTAACATCGGTGGAAAGAGCGACGTTGTTGTAGCTCAGAAAGGTGAAAGAGGATATTTCGGCACAATCCATACATATCCCGGTATCCTCATCCTCCCTGCAACCCCACATCAGGGCAAGGAGGACCAGAACGGCCGGAAGGAGAAAATTCCGCAGTCGCCACCGCATATTTACGTAATCAGGTTAGTGAGATGTTCCGGCAAAATTAACAAAATACTGATAACAACCACCTCCCCCGACATACGGCGGGTACTCCTCCTTCGCAAGGAGGAGGCAGGTGCGCACCGCCGGGCGGCATATCCACTCCCGAAGCCGGGGAGGCCCTGTGTCTCCAGGGCGGTACGGGGGGATCCGGGTTGTTTTATTTGGTTCCCGGCCGCAGCTGCCGCACGGCGGCGCCGGCCTGCCAGAGTTCCGATTCACGCATTGCCTTCAGTTCCGCGTTGAGGGTATCGCGGTAATCGGCGTTGCTGAGCGAGTCAATCACCCGCTTGGTTTCCACACCCTCCGTCACGCTTTTGTAAAGGTCATTGAACACGGGAAGGGTCGCTTCCCGGAACTTATGGCGCCAGTCAAGGGCACCCCGCTGTGCCGTGGCGCTGCAGTTGGCGTACATCCAGTCCATGCCGTTCTGATCAACCAGCCGGATCAGGCTCTGGGTGAGTTCTTCCACTGTTTCGTTGAAAGCTTCAGAAGGGGAATGGCCGTTTTTGCGCAGCACCTGGTACTGGGCTTCGATGATGCCGGCCAGGGCACCCATCAGCACCCCCCGTTCTCCCGTCAGGTCGGAAAAGACTTCGTTTTCAAAGGTCGTGGGAAAGAGGTATCCCGAGCCGATGGCGATCCCCAGAGCCAGGGTGCGGTCCAGGGCACGTCCGGTAAAATCCCTGAAAACGGCAAAACTGGAATTGATGCCATGGCCTGCCAGGAAGTTGGTACGCACACTGGCGCCCGAACCCTTGGGAGCCACCAGGATCACGTCGACATTCTCCGGAGGGATCACCTTGGTCTGATCCTTGTAAACAATAGAAAAGCCATGCGAAAAATAGAGGGCGTCGCCTTCCTTCAGACACGGTTTTATCCTGGGCCAGAGGATCCGCTGAGCAGCATCCGACACCAGGTACTGGATGATGGTCCCCCGGGTGGCAGCCTCTTCCACAGGGAAAAGGGTCTCTCCCGGCACAAACCCGTCGCCGACGGCCTTGTCCCAGTCCTGTTTGAATTCCGGCGCCTGCCCGACGATCACCCGGAATCCCTGATCCCGCATGTTGAGGGCCTGGGCTGGACCCTGCACCCCGTATCCGATGATGGCGATCACCTCATCCTTCAAAACCTCCCGGGCTTTCTCCACTGGAAACTCTTCGCGGAGAACCACATTTTCCACTTCCCCGCCAAAATTGATTTTTGCCATAATAATTTTATTTTAGTGTTTATGTTAATCCTGCACCTGTCAAACTGCTTAATCCATATTCATCAGAAAGGCATCCCTTTCCCGCAGGTATTCGGAAATCCGCTCGAGGGGATCCCGGGTGATGGCCACCCTTCCAGAACGGATGAACTGCATCACCCGGAACTGATTCAACTGGTCAAAGAGCGCCTGGGTTTCCTCTTTGTGTCCTGTCTTCTCAATCACCGTATATTCCCGGGTGATCTCCAGGATACGAGCTCCGGAATCACGCACGATCTTTTCCACCTGGTCGCTGTCGTAGAGGGCTTCCGTGGGAACCTTGTACAAAGCAATTTCCTGGTAGATCATCTCTTCGTTGGTCAGGTAAAAGGCTTTCAGCACGTCGATCACCTTGTCGATTTGCCCCACAACCTTTCGCACCATATCTTCGGTACAATGAACGACAATGGTGAATTTATAGATTCCCCGGATGGCCGATTCCGAGACGGTCAGACTGTCGATGTTGATTTTTCGTCGGGTGAAAATCAGGGTGATCCGGGACAGCAACCCGATGTGGTTTTCCGAGAAAACCGTGATGTTATATTCTCGCTTCATGATTTCAGATTATTCAGGGTTCGAGCATTATTTCGGAAACAGAGGCACCGGCGGGCACCATGGGAAAGACATTGTCTTCCTTTTCTATGGTCACTTCAAGGAGGAAAGGTCCCCGATGGTCAAGCATGGTCTGAGCGGCTTCGTCGAGATCTTCACGGTTGTCGACCTTTATTCCGGGGATTCCGAAACCTTTGGCAATGGTGATAAAATCGGGGTTGGTAAGTCCGGTGAAGGAGTACCGTTTTTCGAAGAAGAGCTGTTGCCATTGGCGCACCATTCCGAGGAAGTGGTTGTTGAGCAGTACGATTTTCACCGGCAGTTTGTTCTGGGCGATAGTCCCCAGTTCCTGGATGGTCATCTGAAATCCCCCATCACCGATCATAGCCACGACCGTGCGGCCGGGAGCGGCTATCTGGGCGCCCATGCTCGCGGGAAGTCCGTATCCCATGGTCCCCAGTCCGCCCGAGGTAACACAGCTCCTGCTGTGGTTAAAACCAAAATAACGTGCCGCGATCATCTGTTGCTGGCCTACATCGGTGACCAGGATCGCTTCTCCCTTCGTCTTGCCGGAAACCATCTTCACCACTTCCCCCATGGTCAGACCGGGTTTCGTGGGATACAAATCCTTCCTGATCACCTTTTCATATTCCACCTGGTCGGCTTCGCGGAATTCCTTGACCCATTCGTCGTGGGAATTGGATTTCACATTGCCAGTCAGCATTTTCAGCGATTTTGACGCGTCTCCAAGAATGGCAACGTCGGCTTTGACAATTTTATTAATCTCCGCAGGATCGATATCGAGGTGGATGATCTTAGCCTTACGGGCATAGTCAGAAACTTTTCCGGTCACCCGGTCGTCGAAGCGCATTCCCACAGCGATGATCAGGTCGGCATCATTGGTTTTGATGTTGGGGCCGTAATTGCCATGCATCCCCAGCATGCCTACATTCAGCGGATGTTTGGTGGGAAGCGCCGACAGTCCCAACAGGGTCCATGCCGCCGGAATACCGGTCTTTTCGATGAAAGCCCGCAATTCATCCTCGGCCTTGGCGATGATCACCCCCTGGCCGAAAAGCAGGAGCGGCTTTTTGGACTGATCGATCAATTCAGCCGCCTCTTTCACCTTGAAGGGATCGACAGGGATCTCGGGGATGTAACTTCTGATCTTGGTGCACTTTTTATATTCGAAATTCAATTCGCCGAACTGGGCATCCTTGGTAATGTCGAGGAGGACGGGGCCCGGCCTGCCCGTTTGGGCGATGAAGAAAGCCTGGGCGATGGCATGGGGAATTTCTTCCGGGGAAGTGATCTGGAAATTCCACTTGGTCACGGGGATGGACATGCCGATGACATCGGATTCCTGGAAAGCATCGGTTCCCAGTAAGGGAGAGGTCACCTGTCCGGTAATGCAAACCATGGGAACCGAGTCGATCATGGCGTCGGCGATGCCGGTCATCAGGTTGGTGGCACCCGGACCGGAAGTGGCAAAACAAACCCCCGCCCTGCCCGTGATTTTTGCAAATCCTTCGGCAGCATGGGCGGCACCCTGTTCATGACGGGTAAGGATGTGCCTGATCTTAGAACCGTAATCGTAAAGGGCATCGTAGATCGGCATAATGGCCCCCCCGGGATACCCGAAAATGGTATCCACCCCTTCCTCGATCAGCGACAGGATCACCGCCTCGGAACCGCTTATTTTTCCTGGACTCTTATTCATAACGTGCTGTTTTTTATTTCAAACTGACTTAATTAACTCAGAGCTTCAGAGTTTCAAACTACCGTGCAGGTGCGTGGAGAAGTTCCTTCATCCACCCGGTTTTACCGGTGGTTATTGACCTTAAACCATTCGGGTTATCCTTTAAAAATTATTCAATTCTTAAACTTAACCTTAAATTATCCTCACCGCTCCCTTGTCAGCCGAGCTCACCATGGAGGCATAAGCCCAGAGGGCTTGCGATACTTTCCGTGGACGGGCTTTGGGTTTCCAACCCTCTTTTCCTTTGGCTTCTTCGGCCTGCCGGCGGCGTTCCAGTTCTTCTGCCGTCACCAGCAGGTTGATGGTCCGCCCGGTGGCATCGATTTCGATGAGGTCGCCCTCGCGTACCAGGGCGATGTCGCCACCTGCCGCTGCTTCAGGGGAGACATGTCCCACCGAAAGGCCGGAGGTGCCCCCCGAAAAACGGCCGTCGGTGACCAAAGCGCACACCTTGTCGAGTTTCATCGATTTCAGGTAGGAAGTGGGATAGAGCATCTCCTGCATGCCGGGGCCTCCGCGCGGACCTTCATAGCGGATCACCACCACGTCGCCGGGACTGACGGCCTTGCCGAGGATGCCGTTGCAGGCCTCTTCCTGGGAATCAAAGACCCGGGCGGTACCGGTGAATGTCAGCATGGAGGGATCCACACCGGCAGTTTTCACGATGCTGCCGTCACGGGCGATGTTGCCGTAAAGGACCGCCAGCCCGCCATCGCCGGAATAGGCATTCGCGATGCTGCGGATGCACCCTTTCTCCCGGTCGGTATCCGGGACCTGATAATAGTTGCTCTGTGAACCCATCACCAGGTTGCGCTTCCCTTCCGGCGCCGACCGGAAAATATCAGAAGCTTCCGGGGAGGGGTCAGGATTCATGATGTCATAAGCGGCAAGGGCCTCCCCCAGCGTTTTCCCGTCGGCCCGCTTCACCGAGGTATCGAGTAATCCGCCCCGCGCCAGCTCGGCCATGATCCCCAGGATCCCACCGGCCCGGTTGACATCCTCGACATGATAGGATGAGCTGGGCGCTACCTTGCAGAGGTTGGGCGTGGTCCGGCTCAGACGGTCGATGTCCTGCATGGTGAAATCCACCTCCGCCTCATGGGCGATGGCCAGCAGGTGAAGTACGGTATTGGTAGAGCCGCCCATGGCGATGTCGAGTATCATAGCATTGAAAAATGCCGCCCGAGAGGCGATATTCCGCGGCAATACCGAGTCATCGTCATCGAAATAGTAAGCTTTTGTCATTTCCACGATCCTGCGGGCCGCCGTTTCGAAGAGCTTTTTGCGGTTTACATGGGTGGCCACGATGGTGCCGTTTCCCGGAAGGGAGAGGCCGATGGCTTCGGTAAGGCAGTTCATGGAGTTGGCGGTGAACATGCCGCTGCAGGATCCGCACGTCGGACAGGCGACTTTTTCCACGGCCGTCATCAGATCATCGTCCACTGTGGGATCGGCAGCCATCACCATGGTATCCACCAGGTCGTAGGATTTTCCGCCGGAGACACCGGCTTCCATGGGTCCGCCCGAAACAAAAATGGCCGGAATGTTCAGCCGCATAGCCGCCATCAGCATTCCCGGGGTGATCTTGTCACAGTTCGAAATGCACACCATGGCGTCCACGCAATGGGCATTACACATGTATTCCACACTGTCGGCGATAATATCGCGCGAGGGCAGCGAATAGAGCATTCCGTCGTGCCCCATGGCAATACCGTCGTCAATGGCGATTGTGTTGAATTCGGCGGCAAAAAATCCCTCCCGCTCAATGAGCGATTTGACCTGCTGGCCGACGGCATGAAGGTGGGTGTGCCCCGGAACAAACTGGGTGAAGGAATTCACCACGGCAATCACCGGTTTTCCCATCTGTTCCTCCGTCATCCCGTTGGCGCGCCACAGGCTGCGAGCCCCCGCCATCCTGCGCCCTTGCGTCGTCGTTTCACTGCGTAACCTGTTTCCCATTTTTTCGTCAGCCATGATTATTTCTAAAAAAAAACCTTTCCCGTTTGCTGAGAAAGGCTACATATCCTGATTCCTGTAAATGACCGTGCCCTCCTCAGCTGCTGCTTAGAATGACGACACCTACAAGAATAATATTAACCATCAGATTCTTCATTTTTCCAAAGTACGGATCAACGCTACGATTCCATAGCAAATGTAAAAACTATTTTCAATAGCAAGAGAAAACCGTAATTTAAAAGCGGTATTTTAAGAAATAAGTTAAGAAAAGAGGGAGATTTAATATTAAATTTACATAAACCGGAAAGGATTGTAGCTGATCCCGCGGTCGTAAACATCGATGTTTTCCCGCTTTTTCAGGAAGCGGACCCCCGCATAGGTGACGGGAGTGAAGAGGATCTCGACGGTGCATTTGAAGATGTAGTTGGAGAGGAACACCGTCAGGAGGAGGTTTCCGGGGAGGAGGCCGTAGAAGGCGATCAGGCAGAAAAGGAGGGTGTCAATGCCCTCTCCGGCGAGGGTGGAACCGATGGTGCGCATCCAGAGGTATTTGCCTTCCATCAGGAGCTTGAGCCGGGAGAGGAGCCAGGAGTTGGTGAATTCGCCGGCGAAGTAAGCCACCAGACTGGCAAGTACGATCCGTGGGACAAAGCC
>Ga0116157_10002973_pt1 | contig 16356 bp, 14 predicted proteins | sample AD_UKC048_MetaG_FD_89882 | JGI IMG/M metagenome (GOLD analysis project Ga0116157, IMG submission 89882) | Active sludge microbial communities of municipal wastewater-treating anaerobic digesters from USA - AD_UKC048_MetaG | ecosystem: Engineered > Bioreactor > Anaerobic > Digestate | place: USA...
CGATGCCTGCGTGAATATTCTGTTCAACCAAGCAGACACGCACATTGCGGGAGTTACTGCTCTTCGCACTACGTTTGAAGTGCTCAATCTCGGCAAGTCGTTTCACTATGTGGGCATCCAGCTTTTGCCAGGCGTATGGCGCGGCAACCGGGAGGAAATTGCCGATCGCTTTGTAGGGACACCTTACTTGGGGAGTTTGCCGCTGGTTCAGACAAGCAGTGTGCTTGCTGAACTGGACTTCATCGCCAAACAGCCCGTCATGTCGGAATTGGTTCAGTGGTTAATTGGTGCACAGCTGATCGTTGCCAACGCAATCACGGAAAAAATTCTGATGAACATGGACGAGATTCATACCGTTGCCGATATGGCGGGGGTTGCTGGCTTATCGCCTCGTCAGTTGCAACGAACACTTAAACACACGACGGGGCTTTCGCCACATGACCTGCTCAAGGTATTGCGTGTGCAGCAATCGTTCAAGCAGCATTACCTGGATCTGTACGCAGATCAGTCGCACTTCATCCATTCCTTTCGAAAAATCATGGGCTACACACCTGCGAAATACGCTAACAAGTTCGATGTCTGATTTCTACAATACAGAAGGAAAACCGCTGACTACAGTGAGCGCTTCTCGTTTATTAAGGAGCGTTTCATGGAAAAGTCGAATGTGATTGGGTGGTTTGATATCTACGTAGCAGATATGGATCGGGCGGTAGCTTTTTATGGGAGTGTGCTGAAGCAGAAGCTTGAGCGAATAGGTGACCCCACGGGTGAAACACAGATGATGAGTTTCCCGGCAGATATGAAGTCGTATGGCGCTTCCGGTGCCTTGGTGAAATCAAGCCATTCTCGTCCTGGAGTGGGCGGAACACTGGTGTATTTCAGTGTCGAAGATTGCTCGGTAGAAGAGTCGCGTGTTGCTGCTGCTGGGGGCAAAGTTGTCAGGCCCAAGTTCTCCATAGGAGAATTCGGTTGGGTGACTTTGTGTGCTGACACCGAGGGCAATATGTTCGGTCTCAGCTCAATGAAGTAGTGCTATCGCTTCAGACTCAATTCAGTCTGATCTACGGGGCAACCATGGGAGCGCACTAGCTCCCGTGCCTTCCCTCTCAGGCCGGTTGCCTAGTTCCACCCTCCCACGGTGCACGGAATTCAATCAGTCGACGTAAGGCAAACAGGGCTTATTTAACCCATGAAATAAGCCTCTAGCCCTTACAGAATATGCCTGAGCAGCTCTCATATCAATAGCAAGTCGCAAGTTTAAAGGCATTCCCGCCACCTCCGCAGGCGTGTCGGGTGGCTGCGTTGGGGTAACGGAGCTGTTCGCGGTGGCTACAGAATCCACGCCCCAAAACCAGCGTTAACGCAGCAACTTCAAAACCCAAAAAGCCGCCGCCCGCGAGATGCGCAGTGCACCCAACGCGGACGCCCGGCGCGCTCGCCAACCATCTAAAAAATCAGCCCTGAGCAAAAGGCCGGGAAGGGTCGCTGCACCACTCGCTCCAGCTCCCCGCATACAGCGCCGTGCGGCCCAGCCCGGCCACTTCCATGGCGATGATGTTGGGCACGGCGCTCACACCGCTGCCGCAGTGGTGCACCACGGTGGCGGGGTCGCGCCCGCCCAGCAGGGCTTCGAACTCGGCGCGCAGCTGCGCGGCGGGTTTGAATTTGCCGTCCGCGCCGATGTTGTTGGCGAACGGGCGATTCAACGCACCGGGCATGTGGCCGGCCACTGGGTCCAGCGGCTCCACCTCGCCCTTGAAGCGCGGTGTCGCGCGGGCGTCGATGATGTTCTGGCCAGGTCGCCCCAGGTTGTTTGCTATGGTTTCAGTAGCTACCAGCGTAGTCTTGGCGGGGGCCAGGGCGTATTTTGATGGGGTAAAAGCAGCTTCTTTTCCCTCGCCGGCGCTGACGGCACCGCCAGCGGCCTGCCAGGCCTGCAACCCGCCATCGAGCACGGCCACGTTCTCATGGCCCGCCCACTTCAGCATCCACCACAGGCGGCCGCAGTAGTTGGCGCCCTGGCGGTCGTACACCACGGCCTGCATCGCGTTGGTGAAGCCCACGCTGCCCAGCCAGGCGGCAAAGGTTTCGCGCGAGGGCAGGGGGTGGCGGCCGCCCGAGGCGGCATCCGGCTGACCCTTGGCGCTGAGCGCCGTGTCCAGATGCACATACACCGCGCCGGGGATGTGCGCCTGGGCGTATTGCTGCTGCCCCGCAGCGGGGTTCATCAAATCGAAGCTGCAGTCAAAAATCATCAGGCTGGACGCGCCTTGCTGCTGTTGCAGCAGGGCGGACAACTGGTCAACGGAAATCAGTGTGGTGTACATGGTGGTTTAGACCTTTCAGTGTTCTTCGCCCGGCGGGTTGGGCAGGGCGCGGGCACGCAGGGCAGTGGCGGCCAGCCCGCTGGCCACGATGACCACAATGCCCAGCCAGCCGATCAGCGCAATTTTGTCGCCAAACAACAGCACGCTGTAGATGGAGGCAAACACAATGCCTGAATACTGCAAATTCGCCACCACCAGCGTGGAGCCGTGGCTGTAGGCACGGGTCATGCACCACTGGCCCAGTGCGGCCAGCACGCCGATGGGCACCAGCCAGGCAGCGGCCTGCCAGCTCACCTCGGCCCAGGGTGTCAGGTCGGAAAAGGCAACGCCGATGCCGCCCGCCAGCGCAGAGCCTGCGGCGAAATAAAACACTGTGCGCGCCTCGGGCTCGCCCACGCGGCCCAGCGCGGTGACCTGCAGGTAGGCCAGCGCGGCGCCCAGGCCCGACAGCAGGCCGATGACGCCGGCGAACAGCTGGTTCTGGTCAATGGTGGGGCGCAGCGTGAGCACCACGCCGGTGAAGCCGGCCAGCACGGTGGCCAGCAGCGGGCCCTGGCGCTCGGGCTTGCCGTACAGAATGGCGCCGCCCACGATGAAGGCTGCAATCCACACGCCGCTCATGTAATTCAGCGTCATGGCGGTGGCCAGCGGCAGGTGGGCAATGGCATAAAACCATGCACCCAGCGACAACACGCCGGTCAGGCTGCGCCAGGCCTGCATGGCGACCACGGGCGTGCGCATGGAAACGCCCTGTGCGCGCATCACCACGCCCATGAAGATCATGCCGACGATGCCGCGGTAAAACACCAGCTCGGCGGTGGTGAAGCTCGCGGACGCGATCTTGACGCCGACCCCCATGGTGGCGAACAGGAACGCAGCCAGAATCATCCAGAGTGCTTGCATGCAAAAAAAGGTTAAAAAATGGGGTAAAAAGTGCCTCTAGCCCGCATCCGCTATGCGCGAGTAGCTATCAAATTGATAGTTATTCCATGCGGGTGCGATACCACTCGTGAAAGTGCTGCATGCCGTCTTCCATCGGGCTCTGGTAGGGGCCGACCTCGTTGTCGCCGCGCTGCATCAGCGCCTTGCGGCCAGCGTCCATGCGCAGGGCGATTTCATCGTCTTCGACGCAGGTTTCCATGTAGGCGGCCTGCTGGGCTTCGACAAATTCGCGCTCGAACGCGGCGATTTCTTCGGGGTAATAAAACTCCACCATGTTCATGGTTTTCTGCGGCCCCATGGGGTGCAGTGTGGACACGGTCAACACGTGCGGGTACCACTCCACCATGATGTGCGGGTAATACGTGAGCCAGATGGCGCCGTATTTCGGTGGCACGCCCCCGTTATAGTTCAGCAGGGCGTTTTGCCAGCGTTCGTACACTGGTGAGCCGCCGGAAGCATCGGCCTTGCCCAGACGGTTGGCCATGCCCACGGTCTGCACCGAATAGTGGTCCTTGAACTCCCAGCGCAGGTCGTCGCAGGTGACAAAACTGCCCAGCCCGGGGTGAAACGGGCCAACGTGGTAATCCTCCAGATAGACCTCGATGAAGGTCTTCCAGTTGTAGTCACACGCGTGCATTTCCACGCGGTCGAGCACGTGGCCCGAGAAATCGAGGTCGGCCAGGGGCCCCAGACCGGCCATGTCCGCGGCGACGGAACGGCCTTTCCCGGCGATGGCATGCTCAAACAGCAGGCCATTCCATTCCTGCAGCGGGTAGTTGTTGAGGTTCAGGCAGGGGTCTTGCGCGAAGTGCGGCGCGCCCAGCAGGGTTCCGGCCGGCAGCGCGGCGCCTGGGCCGCCCGCGCTGTAGGTCCAGCGGTGCAGCGGGCAGACGATGTTGCCGCCCGCACTGCCGGGCTGCGTGGCGTTCAGCGAACCGCGCCCCTTGAGCATGACGGCCTGGCGGTGGCGGCACACGTTGGAGATCAGCTCCACGCCGGTGGGCGTGCGAACCAGCGCGCGGCCTTCGCCCTCCTGCGGCAGGGCGTAACAGTCCCCCACCTGGGGGACGGCCAGCTGGTGGCCGACATATCGCGGGCCATTCTGGAAAAGGGTACTTTGCTCGCGCTGGAACAGCGCGTCGTCAAAATAGCTTGAAACTGGTAGTTGGCTTGCGGCCTGCTGCAGTTGAAGACTTAAATCAGACATGGGTGACCTGACCTAAAGACTCCCCACAGGGAGGGTGAGAGAAAGGGGGGGACCGGCCAGGCCGGGAGGAAGAGCGCCGATTGTAGCCGGGTGGGGTCATGTCAGGGTGGCTCCACGACGTCTAAAATGGTCGGTTTAGGACTTTCCACTGTTTATGCCCAAGGCTTCTCCGTCAACTGCAGCGTCTGCCATGCCCGCTACCTACGAGGCAGCGCTGCAGGAGCTCGAAAAGCTGGTGGGCCAGCTGGAATCGGGCGACATGCCGCTGGACCAGCTGCTCAGCGGCTACCAGCGCGGAGCCGAGTTGCTCAAATTCTGCCGGGACAAGCTCGAAGCGGTTGAAAACCAGATCAAGGTGCTGGACGCGGGCGCTCTCAAGCCATGGACACCCGAGTGAAAACAATGGAGCCATTTGACCTGCCGGCTTGGAGCGCGGGCTGCCTGGACCGTGTGGAACGCGCGCTGGAGCAGTGGGTGACCGCAGAGGCCCCGGCCGGGCTGGACCATGGCGCCCCGGCGCAGCTGGTGGAGGCCATGCGCTACGCTGTGTTGGACGGTGGCAAGCGGCTGCGGCCATTGCTGGTGCTGGCCGCGTGTGAGGCGGTGCAGGGCAACGCGGGCGCTGCGCTGCGGGCGGCCTGTGCCACCGAGCTGATTCACGCCTATTCACTGGTTCACGACGACATGCCCTGCATGGACAACGACGTCCTGCGCCGCGGCAAACCCACGGTGCACGTGAAGTTTGGCGAGGCCACCGCGCTGCTGGCAGGTGATGCGCTGCAGGCGCTGGCATTTGAGCTGCTCACCCCAGACGATGTGGCGTTCCCAGCCCCCATGCAGGCGCAGCTGTGCCGCCTGCTGGCCCGGGCGGCGGGCAGCGCTGGCATGGCAGGTGGCCAGGCGATTGATCTGGCCAGCGTGGGCTGTCAGCTGACCGAACGCCAGTTGCGCGACATGCATGAGTTGAAGACCGGCGCCTTGCTGCAGGGCAGCGTGATGATGGGTGCGGCCTGCGGCAACCCCGCGCAGACCGAAAGATCTGCGCTGGAAACTTATGGCGCGTCCATGGGGCTGGCGTTTCAGGTGGTGGACGATATTCTGGATGTCACTTCAGACTCGGCCACTTTGGGTAAAACTGCAGGCAAGGATGCCCTGCAGGACAAGCCGACTTACGTGTCCATTCTGGGGCTGGAGCGTTCACGCGCCCATGCCCAGGAGCTGCTGGCTCAGGCGCTGGCGGCACTGGATGCCAGTGGCCTGCCGCACGCGCGTACACAGGCGCTGCGCGCGCTGGCGGACATGGTGGTCAACCGCGCACACTGAGAACAACAAAAAAACCTATGTCGAAGATTGCCATGACTCCCTACCCGTTGCTTCAGGCCATTCATGACCCTGCCGATCTGCGCAAACTGCCGCGCGCGCAGCTGGGTGCGGTGGCCGACGAACTGCGTGCCTATGTGCTCGACAGCGTCTCCAAAACGGGCGGTCACCTCAGCTCCAATCTGGGAACGGTGGAGTTGACGGTTGCGCTGCACTATGTGTTCAACACGCCGCAAGACCGGGTGGTGTGGGACGTGGGACACCAGACCTATCCGCACAAAATTTTGACTGGGCGGCGTGACCGCATGGCGTCACTGCGTCAGCTCGGGGGCCTGAGCGGTTTCCCGCAGCGCGCAGAAAGCGAACACGATGCCTTTGGCACGGCGCACTCCAGCACATCCATTTCTGCCGCTTTGGGCATGGCGCTGGCCGCCAAAATCAAGGGTGAAGACCGACGTGCCATTGCGGTCATTGGTGACGGTGCACTCACCGCCGGCATGGCTTTTGAAGCCCTGAACAATGCTGGCGTGGCCGATTGCAATTTGCTGGTGATCCTGAACGACAACGACATGAGCATCAGCCCGCCAGTGGGGGCACTGAACCGGTATCTGGCACAACTGATGAGCGGGCAGTTTTATGCCGCGGCCAAGAACGTGGGCAAGACCGTGCTCAAGGGTGCCCCGCCCCTGTTCGAGCTGGCCAAGCGTATTGAAGAACACGCCAAGGGCATGGTGGTGCCGGCCACGCTGTTCGAGAAATTCGGCTTCAATTACGTCGGCCCGATAGATGGCCACGATCTGGATTCACTCATTCCCACGCTGGAGAACATCAAGCACCTGAAGGGGCCACAGTTTCTGCATGTGGTGACCAAAAAGGGGCAGGGCTACAAGCTGGCCGAGGTTGACCCGGTGGCCTACCATGGCCCCGGCAAATTTGATCCGGCGGTGGGTCTGCAAAAACCCAGCACGCCCCCCAAGCTGACCTTCACCCAGGTGTTTGGCCAGTGGCTGTGTGACATGGCTGCGAAAGACCCGCGGCTGGTCGGGATCACCCCCGCCATGCGCGAAGGCTCAGGCATGGTGGAGTTTGAAAAGCGCTTTCCGGCCCGCTACTTTGACGTGGGCATTGCGGAGCAACACGCCGTGACGTTTGCGGCCGGCCTGGCGTGTGAGGGTCTCAAACCCGTGGTGGCGATCTACTCCACGTTTCTGCAGCGCGCCTATGACCAGCTGATTCACGATGTGGCCATTCAAAACCTGCCTGTGGTGTTCGCGCTGGACCGCGCGGGCCTGGTGGGTGCCGATGGGGCCACCCATGCAGGCGCTTACGACATTCCCTATTTGCGTTGCATTCCCAATGTCAGCGTGGCCTGCCCGGCTGACGAAAATGAATGCCGCCAGTTGCTGACCACGGCGTTTGAGCAGGACCATCCAGTGGCGGTTCGTTACCCGCGCGGCGCGGGCGCAGGTGTTGTGGTGGAAGCCGGGTTGCAGGCCCTGCCGTTTGGCAAGGGCGAGATCAGGCGCAAGGGCTCGGGTCTGGCTATTCTGGCTTTTGGCACCATGCTGTACCCGGCGCTTGAAGTAGCGGACAAACTGGATGCCACCGTGGTCAACATGCGTTGGGCCAAACCGCTGGACGTTGAGCTGTTGAAGCAGGTGGCTGCCAACCACGAAGCGCTGGTGACGGTGGAAGAAGGCGCACTGTTTGGGGGCGCAGGCAGTGCGGTGCTGGAAACACTACAGGTTGAAGGGATTCTCAAACCGGTCTTGTGCCTGGGTTTGCCCGATACGTTTATCGAGCACGGAGACCCCGCCAAACTGCTCTCGCTGCAGGGGCTGGACGCTGCGGGCATTGAAGCGCAGGTGCGGAGCCGTTTTGGTGCAATGCTGCAAGGGCAAAGGGCTGCGCTCAAGGTCGTTGCCTGAAATAATTTCAAGGGTCGCGTGAAGCGGCTTTCAGGTCGCTTGCAGTTTGCTGAATATCCGCGAACAGTGCTGTTTTTCAAGGGAAAACCCGCCCTGTTACCCCTCAAAAGCGTTCCTACAATCGCGTCTGACTCTTATCAGTCTTCGTGCGCCCAAAAGGCAGACGAATTGATCAACACAACCTCTCGGAGTGAATTACATGGATCGTCGTTCCCTAATCAAAAACGCCGGCATTGCTGGCGTGCTGGCCGCCGGTGTTGCACCAGCGGTGCATGCGCAGGCTACCATTCGCTGGCGCATTGCCTCCAGCTTTCCCAAGGCTCTGGATACGATTTTTGGCGCTGCGGACGAATTTGCCGCGCAAGTCAAAAAAATGTCCGGTGGCAAATTTGAAGTAACTACCCATGCTGCCGGTGAGTTGATGCCTGCTTTCGGCGTGGTGGATGGTGTGCAAAACGGTACGGTCGAAATGGCTCACACCGCGCCTTACTATTTCTTTGGCAAGGATGAATGTTTCGCACTGGGTTGCGCCATTCCATTTGGCCTGAACAGCCGCCAGATGACGGCCTGGATGTTCGAGGGCAATGGTCTGAAACTCATGCGCGAGTTTTACGCCAAATACAACATGATCAACTTCCCTGGCGGCAACACGGGCGCACAAATGGGCGGCTGGTATCGCAAGGAAATCAAATCGGTTGATGACATCAAGGGTTTGAAGATGCGCATTGGCGGCTTTGCTGGCAAAGTGCTGGAGCGCATGGGCGGTGTGCCACAGAACATTCCAGGCGGCGAGATTTATCAGGCACTGGAAAAAGGCACGATTGACGCCGCCGAGTGGGTTGGCCCTTACGACGACCAGAAACTGGGCTTTGCCAAAGTGGCTCCCAACTACTACTACCCTGGCTGGTGGGAGGGTGGTCCACAGCTTGACTTCTTCATCAACCAGAAAGCGTTTGATGCGTTGTCACCTGAATACAAAGCCATTGTTGAAGCGGCTGCGACCTACGCCCACGTTGACATGCAGGCCAAGTATGACGGCCGCAATCCAAAGGCGTTGAAGGAACTGGTAGGCGGCGGCACCAAGCTGCATCCATTCCCGAACGATGTGATGAACCTGGCGTTCAAGGAATCGATGGCTCTGTATGCGGAACTGTCCGCCAAGAACGCAAGCTGGGCAAAAATTTATGCCGATTACAGCCGCTTCCGCGCTGACTCGAACCTCTGGTTCCGGTTTACCGAAGCACGTTTTGACAGCTTCATGCAGGCACAGAAGCTTTAAGCTGTTTCATCTGCGCCAATAAAAAAGCCCCGCATTTGCGGGGCTTTTTTTTGTTGGGGCCAGAGTTTTTGAAATCAGTGAAACAGGCGGTTCTCGACGATATAGAAAAGTGCGCCAGCCAGATACCCCAGGAGCGCCAGGGCGCTGATCTTGCGCATGTACCAGATGAAATCAATCTTCTCAAGTCCCATGGCTGCCACACCGGCTGCGGAACCGATGATCAGTATGGAGCCACCCGTACCGGCGCAATAGGCCATGAACTCCCACAGGAAGCTGTCTGGCGGGTTTTGCTGAAGGCTGTACATGCCCATAGAGGCGGCCACCAGTGGCACGTTGTCCACCACCGCACTGACCAGGCCGATGATCATCACGATGACGTCCTGCCGGCCGACGGCTTTGTCCAACCACTCGGCAATGCTGGCGAGTATGTGTGTGTGCGCCAGTACCGCCACCGACAGCAGGATGCCGATGAAAAACACGATCGAACTCATGTCTATACGTGTGAGGGCACGGGCCAGCGTCAGGCGCTGCTTGCGGACGTCTTCTTCTTCACGGTGGACCAGGTCGCCCACCAGCCACAAAATGCCCAAACCAAACAGGATGCCCAAGAACGGCGGCAGGTGGGTTACGGTCTTGAACACCGGGACCAGCACCAGAATGGCCAGGCCCAAAAAGAACATCAAATTGCGCTCAAACGCTGTGGTTACAAACACTTCGTCTTCTTCCAGACGTTGAGGTGAAATGACCGGCTTGGCCCCTAGCAAAAAACCTGTCACTGCCAACGGAACAATCAGATTGATCAATGACGGGATGAAAAGCCCTTTCATGATCTCCAACGCGGTGATCTGCCCGCCAATCCACAGCATGGTGGTCGTGACGTCGCCAATGGGCGTCCAGGCGCCACCCGCGTTGGCAGCTATCACAATGATGCCCGCGAAAAAGAGGCGATCATCCCGCTTGTCCAGCAGCTTCTTCATCAGGGACACCATCACGATGGTGGTGGTCAGGTTGTCCAGAATTGAGCTGAGAAAGAACGAAACAAACCCTACCATCCACATCAGTGTGGACAGCCGGGTGGTCTTGATGCGCGAGGTGATGACTTCGAAGCCATTGTGGGCATCGACCACCTCCACGATGGTCATGGCCCCCATCAGGAAGAACACGATTTGCGCGGTTCCCGTCAATGACTCACCCAGGTGTTCCCCGACCAGATGGGAATCAGTACCGGACATGGCATAGATCGTCCATAACAAGCCTGCCCCTATCAGTGCAGAGGCTGATTTGTTGACCCGCAAGGGATGTTCAAGGGCGATGGCCGCGTAGGCCACCACGAAGACAACGACCAGAATGGTGAGCATGGTGTGTTGTTTCGGCCAGGACTGACCTGTTAGGGTTTCTTGGGTGGTTCGTCCAGCAGCCCCTTCATGGGGTCGATGGTTTCTGCGGGTTTGACATTGTCCAGTTGTTCCATGATCTGGTCAGCCGTGAGAGATTCCTTTTTCTCGATACCTCCGGTCACCAGTACCGGGAACATGATCACCGAAACCACCATGATGACCTGCAGAATGATGAAGGCAATGGAGCCTTTGTAGATTTCGGTGGTTTTGACGGACGGAATCAGTTTGCCCGTGACACGGTCCTTGTAGTCAAACTTGGCCGCCACGCTGCGAAGATAAAACAGCGCAAAGCCGAATGGCGGGGTCAAGAATGATGTCTGGAGGTTCATGGCGATGATCACGCCGAACCAGATCATGGCCTGATCAGCCGTCATGCCGGGCACGAGACCTGGCAGGATCTTCTCGGCAACCGGCGCCAGAAGCGGAATGATGATGAAGGCAATCTCGAAGAAGTCAATAAAGCAGCCCAGAATGAACACCAGAATGTTCACCACGATCAGGAAGCCCCAGGCGCCGCCTGGCATGTCCTTGAACAGGTGTTCCACCCAGATGTGGCCGTCGGCCGCGTTGAATGTGAAACTGAAGACGGTCGAGCCGATCAGGATGAACAATACGAACGAAGCCAGCTTGGCCGTGTTCTCCAGCGCCTGCTTCAGCAGCGGCATGCTCAGCCGGCGTTTGCCCATAGCCAGGATCAGCGCACCCAGGGCACCCATCGCGCCACCCTCTGTGGGAGTAGCAACGCCCAAAAAGATGGTGCCCAGAACCAGAAAGATCAGGATCAGCGGCGGCATGAGCACAAAGGTCACTTCTTCAGCCAGCCTGGACAGCAGATGCATCTTTGTGATGTGATTGATGAGTGCCAGTGCCAGGCCTGTCAGGGAGGCGATGGTGAGTGACAGAATGACGATTTCATCGCCGGGCGCTGGGGTGGGGCGCTGCAGCCATTGCGTCAGCAGGCCATTGTGAACGCGGGACCAGGCGAAGCCCACCGCAGCACAGATGATGACCAGCGCCAGAAGTGACTTGTGGCCGGAGTTGCCATTGTCTTCCTTGAATTTCAGGGCTTCAGGTGGCAAGGCAGGCACCATGTCCGGCTTGAAGATGGCCACGGCCACAATGAACAGCAGATACAGACCCACGAGCAGCAGGCCGGGGATCAGGGCGCCGGAGTACATGTCGCCTACCGAGCGGCCCAACTGGTCTGCCAGCACAATCAGCACCAGCGACGGCGGGATGGCCTGAGCCAGCGTGCCGGAGGCGGTAATGGTACCGGTGGCAATGGTGCGGCTGTAGCCGTAGCGCAGCATCACAGGCAATGAGATGAGTCCCATGGAAATCACGGCGGCAGCCACCACACCGGTTGTGGCGGCCAGCAGGGCGCCGACCAGAATCACGGCAATGGCCACACCACCGCGCACCGGCCCAAACACCTGGCCGACCGTTTCAAGCAGATCCTCGGCCATGCCGGATCGCTCCAGAATGATGCCCATGAATGTGAAGAAGGGAATCGCCAGCAGCGTGTCGTTTTGCATGATGCCGAAGATTCGAAGCGGCAGCGCCTGAAACATGGCCGACGGGAAGATGCCCGCTTCAATGCCAATAAAGCCAAATGCGAGGCCCGTAGCAGCCAGCCCGAACGCGACTGGAAAGCCGGTCATCAGCAGGGCAAACAGCCCGCAGAACATCAAGGGCACAAACTGTTGTGCCAAAAGGGTGGTTTGCATTTATTTTTCTCCAGCCAGCAGGCGTTCGGTTTGGGCTTCAAGTTCTTCGAGCTTTTTCTGGTCATCAGATTTGGCGTCTTCGCCTTCCAGTACATCGGGGCCCTGGCCTGTGAGGAACGCAACCCGCTTGATCAACTCAGACACGGCTTGGGCCAGCAGTAGTGAAAAGCCCAACGGAATCATCGCGTAGGCGGGCCAGCGAATCAGGCCCCCCGCGTTTTGCGACATCTCGCCGCTGGCCAGAGCCTTGGTAAACAACGGCCAGCTGAGGGAAATGGTGATCAGGCAGAACGGAATCAGGACGGCAAGAATGCCCAGCACATCAATCCAGTTTCTCGCGCGGTGGCTCAGCTTTGAAGAGATGAAGTCAATCCGCACGTGCGAATTTTTCAGGAATCCGTACCCTGCGCCCAGCATGAACACCGCAGCAAAAAGATACCACTGAATTTCCAGCAGGCTGTTGGAACTGTTGTTGAAAATCTTTCGCACCAGAGCATTGCCAGCACTGATCAGCGTGGTGGCCAGAATCAGCCACATGGTGAATTTGCCAACCACGGTACTGATCTTGTCGATCAGCCGGGATAGCGAGAGCAGAGGGGTCATGTTGTCTCCAGCGAAAGGGTGCGAAATTTGTAACACTGGAGGTTAACGCGTTGGGGCTGAGAATTACCTGACGGCTGCACGTTTTATCCTAGGGTAAATACCAGTGGCGCGTACCTTTGCGCGTGCGCTGCAGCACGGCATAGGTGAGAATGGCGAGGTGGAACCCCTGCATAAAACCATCACGCCGTCGGTTGATTCACCCGCATTGCGTCACGCCAGCGGCGAGTTGTTGGCGCTGGCGCTGATGGACGCGCGCAACCACACGTTGTACTTGTTGTCCCAATATGAGCAGGTGCTGGGTGCGAAACAGTTTCAGGTGCCGTTGATACCGGAACTCAACCCGCCACTCTGGGAGCTTGGGCACATCGGCTGGTTTCAGGAGTGGTGGATCGCCCGCAACATGCAACGCCATCGGGGGATAAGTTGCGACCCGCTGGCCGCCAGGCTGGCGTCCGTCGAACCCCGGGCCGACAGCTGGTGGGATTCATCCCACGTGGCGCACGATGCCCGTTGGGGACTGCCACTGTCCGGTCTGGCAGACATCAAGGCCTATTTGCTGGACACGCTGGAGACCAGCCTGGAGTTGCTGGAGCGAACACCCGACGAAGATGATGCGCTGTATTTTTTCCGTCTGGCCCTGTTTCATGAGGACATGCATGGCGAGTCGCTGATCTACATGGCCCAGACGCTGGGCCTGCCGCTGACCCTGAGTGTGCCGGGTCCTGTGGCTTTGCGGTCACCCCTGTCGGTTCCTGCCACGCGCTGGCAACTGGGCAGCGCGGAAGGCAGCGGATTCGTATTTGACAACGAGCGTGCCGTGCACGACGTGCAAGTACCCGAATTCGAGATTGACGCGCAGGTGGTGACATGGGCTCAGTTCGTTGAATTTGTGGATGACGGTGGTTACGACCGGCTCGAGCTGTGGCAGCCCCAGGGCTGGCAATGGCTCCAGGATGAAGGGCGGCGTGCACCACGTTACGTGGATCAGATTGGCGTGGCCAGTGGGGCGGTGATGCAGACCCGGTTTGGCACGCCCCGACGCATGCTCAGTGGCCAGCCGGTGATGCACGTGAGCTGGTGGGAGGCAGATGCCTGGTGTCGTTGGGCGGGGCGTCGGCTGCCTTCTGAAGTGGAGTGGGAGCTGGCTGCACACAGCGCCGAGCGGCGGGGATTCCGATGGGGTGATGTCTGGGAATGGACAGGCAGCACGTTTCGGCCTTACCCCGGTTTTTCTGCCGACCCGTATCGCGATTACTCCGAGCCCTGGTTCGGTACACACAAGGTGCTGCGCGGGGCGTCATTTGCCACGCGTGCCCGCATGAAGACACCGAAGTACCGCAATTTCTTCCTGCCCGGGCGTGACGATATTTTTGTGGGCTTCCGGTCCTGCTCGCTGTAAACGGGGCGTCTAGAAGGCGCCGGCCACTACGTTGACGGTGATGGCGATGATGATCACATTGAAGAAAAATGACACCACGCTGTGCAACATCACGACCCGGCGCATCGATGACGACGTCACTGCGGTATCGGATGTCTGGCAGCACATGCTGAGCACGGTTGAAAAATAGGTGAAATCCCAGTAGTCGGGCTCGGCCGTTCCCGGAAACTGCAACTGTCCGGGCTTCAGGTAATAGCTGTGGGCATAGTGCTGGGCAAACACAACCGCGACAAATAGCCAGGCCAGAAAAATTGTGCTGGTGGCCAGCGCAATGCCCCAAAATGATTTGTCCCGGGCGGCGTGGAGTTCTTGCGACAGCGCCAGGAGTACTGCACCGGCGATACACAGACTCGCTACCAGAACAATCCACTTTCCTTCTTCCTGCACGCGTGCCCGAACGTGCATGGAGGCCACAGTTGACCTCGCCATCAGGGCGAGCATCAGTGTCAGATAGAGCGCGGCGCCTGCATTGAAAGCAATCAACATGGCGCGCGCAGGTGCCATCTGGGGCAACAGGACCAAAAACAGGGCCCCTGCCACCAACGCCGAGCTGACCATGCGCGGCCTTCGGATAACGCGTTTGAACCAGAGGGTCACGGGATGGAACATGCTTTGGAATTTCACGGCGCAGTTTTGCGCCTCGGAGTGGATTTCCTGGATGCAAAGTCCCACCAGGGCAGAACTTCGCGCAGGGACTGAATCTCTCCGCAGTGTGAGGGCGCATAACCGGCGGTAGACGCCAACCGTGCCTGCCAGCGCGGACTCTGCAACACCTCAAGCAGGGCCACGATGGCAGGCTCTTCCAGTGCGGACTTGAGGCACACCAGATGGTAGTTTTCCTGTACTAGCGGGATGAAGTCCAGACCTTTGGCGCGTGCCGCCAGCTCAATACCCAGCCCCACATCGGCAGCGCCGGATGCCACCGCCTGTGCCACCGCCGTGTGGGACGGCTCGGTGTGGTCATACCCGCGGATGTCGGACGCCTGCAAACCGTTTTGCCCCAGCAGTTCATCCAGCACCACGCGGGTGCCTGTGCCCAACGCGCGGTTAACGAAGCGGGCGGATGCCTGTTTCAAGCCCGCCAGAGATTGCAGACACAGCGGGTTGCCGGGTGCCACCATCAGTCCCTGCGTGCGCTGCGCAAAACCAATGATCTTGTGAAGGCCCGGCTGCAGCATGGGCTTGTAAACCCGTTCAGCCAGTGACCCTGGCGCAGGATGTTGCAGGGTGTGAAAGCCCGCCATGACGCAACGGCCTTCATTCAGGCCACGGATCGCATCCACACTGCCGCAAAACCGGATGTCCAGATGGAGCTGCGCGTTGTACGGGCCAGAGGTGTGGTCAGAATCAACCGTCAGCGCGTGCTCGCGCAGTGTGGCCAAAGCGTCGTCGTGGCTGGCATACAGCGTCACAACGTGGGCGTTGGCATCAAACGCGACGGCAAAGGCGCGCTCCAGGTCACTGCGCAGTGACTCGATCTGGGGTGCCAGACGCGCCTGGGCCTGCCGCTCGGCCCACATCAGCTTGGCACCAAATTCGGTCAGTCTGGCAGATTGACCTTTTTCCCACACCACCAGTTCGTTGCCGAGTTCGCCTTCCCAACGCTTGAGCTCGCCCCAAACGTGCCGGTATGACAGGCCCAGCGCCCGCGCGCCAGCGGAGATGGAGCCTTCGGCGGACACCGCCTGCAACAGGTCAATGAGCGGGTTGCGGATCAGCGCGGGGCTACTTTGGCGGCCAAGGGTGTAGTGGAACTGGAGCCTATGCACAACGCTTCATATGGCAGGTGATTGATGGAACGCCTACGATACCTGAAGTTATGTCTACGTTTACAGAAAGCGCGGCTACAGCGCTGCAACTGATCGCATCCTTCGATCCCGTTTTGCTGTCATGGGCCTTGTTCTCCGCTGGGGGCTTTTGCGGGGACTTCAGCAACTTCGGTGCCATGCCCGGTGGTGTTGTGCAGGTGTTTGAATTAAAAGGAATGTTGTATTTCGCCCTGGGTGAAATTGCGATTCGGTGGACGGCTTTGTCGGATTTGTCGCCTTCCCCACAGGCCCGGTGCCGACATTACCCGGCGGGGCCGGTCAGTGCACCACGGCAGGGCGTGATGCGCTCCAACGGGGCGCGAAATGGGTGCCACCGGGGGGCGCCTGCAAGGCACTGGCAGCCTTGATTTTTTGTGCAG
>Ga0116157_10002986_pt1 | contig 16332 bp, 16 predicted proteins | sample AD_UKC048_MetaG_FD_89882 | JGI IMG/M metagenome (GOLD analysis project Ga0116157, IMG submission 89882) | Active sludge microbial communities of municipal wastewater-treating anaerobic digesters from USA - AD_UKC048_MetaG | ecosystem: Engineered > Bioreactor > Anaerobic > Digestate | place: USA...
CAATGTGAGATTGAAAATGGGATAACAAAATTTTCTGAGACAAACACAAAAATACCTGGCACAATCGCCATTATTGAAATATAACAATATGAAACTTGAATTAAAAAAATTCGGCACCACACTCAGCTCACGTCCACTCGCCAAAGAGGCCCGGCTCTCGACGCAAGCCTACATGCTATCAGACCTCAAACCAAATGAAAATATCGAAGTTGATTTCAGCGGAATCGAAGTCTTGACCCCTTCTTGGGCGGACGAATATATATCTTCACTCAAAAAAGCCTATGCAGATCGCGTGGTGTTATTACCATCAGAAAACATGACTGTTAAAATGTCATTGGAGTTTGTAAAATAATATTCACCTACCAAAAGAATATCACCAATTCTGTGGTGATATTCTTTTTTAACAAAAAACTTTTCTTACTTGATTTCCCCCCACCGCTCACCAATTCCAACTCCGACATCAATCGGTACACGCAATTTCACCACATTTTCCATCGCTGTTTTCACAATTTTGGCAACTTCATCTGCTAATTCGTTTTTGACCTCAACTATCAATTCGTCATGAACTTGCAATGTCATCCGCACATCACCAATCTTACAATCTTTCAATCTTCGTATTTTCTCCTGCACATCAATCATCGCCATTTTCATGAGATCCGCCGCTGTACCTTGGATCGGCATATTGATCGCCATTCTCTCGCCCGTCGCCCGCATTTGATGATTGTCAGAATTCAATTCGGGAATATACCGACGACGACCAAACAGTGTTTCTACATAGCCTTCTTTTCGCGCAAAGGATAATGTTTGGTCGATGTATTTTTTCACTCCAGAAAATTGTTCAAAATATTTTTTTATAAATTCCTCCGCCTGATTACGCGAAATTCCCGCACGCCAAGCGAGACCATAAGCACCCATTCCATACAATACACCGAAGTTTACTTCTTTCGCCGCATAGCGCATCTCTTTCGTCACATCTTCCATGCGGACACCATTGATCGCCGCCGCCGTCGCCCGATGAATATCTTCACCTTTATTGAAAATATCAATCATTTTTTCATCTTCGGCGAGCGAAGCGACGACACGCAGTTCAATCTGCGAATAATCGGCAGAGATTAATTTATGGCCCGGTTCGGCGATAAAAGCATCACGAATTTTTTTACCGAGCTCGGTACGAATCGGAATGTTTTGCATGTTTGGCTCAGAGCTCGAAAGCCTGCCTGTCGTCGTCACGGCCTGATTAAATGTCGTGTGAATGCGTTTCGTTCTCGAATTCACGAGAGTCGGCAAAACATCCACATAAGTATTTTGCAATTTCGCGAGTTCACGATAGTCACGAATCAGACTAATTATCGGATGTAGGCCAGCTAATTTTTCTAATTCCGCATCGGCGGTCGAATAACCAGTTTTACCCCTCTTTATTCCATCTGTCGGCAATTTCATCTTATCAAACAAAACATCCCGCAGTTGATTTGGTGATGCGACATTAAATTCCGTTTCGGATTCCTTCCAAATTAGTTTTGTTAATTTTTCAATTTCTTTCGCTACTTCGAGCGACATTTTTTTCAGCGCAACCTCGTCCACGGCGACGCCATTCATTTCCATTTGAGCGAGGACGGGAATGAGGCGCATTTCAACTTTTTCGAAGAGACCGAAGTCCGATTCTGCACGCAATTTTTTCTCGAGTGACACGCTCGCATCAGTCGCATACATTAGTTCGGTAGCGATCATTTTCGGATCCGCGCCGAAGAGGGAAGTCTGGTCGGTATTCAGACTAATCGCCCGACCGCTCTCACGCAATACAATACTCGGCAGATCGTGCGCTCGTGTCGATGAATTGACGAGGTAAGACGCGACCATGACATCGAAAAGTTTTGCTTCGGGGTAGGTATTTTCTGAAATAAGGGCGCGGCAAACCGTCTTCAGATCATGCCCGACAAGCGCCGTTTCCGGCGAGACCAGATACTCTAGAAGTTTTTCCCAATTTTTTTCGCCGATTTTATTTTTTTCGAAATATGCACCGAAGTCGTTGGCATACAAAACAAACCCAATGAGTTGTCCAACAAACATATTCGGGCCAGAGAGCATATCCCGTACACCGACTACTTTTGATTTTTTTATTTTATCAAAAATTTCCGAAAAATTATTTTTACCAACAATTTCAAAACCTAACTTTCGCACCGCTTTGTGGGAAATTGTTTTTGTTTCAGCACCATCAGAGATTTTTGGGTTCAGTCTTTTGACGAGAGAATAAAACTCAAACTTCTTGAAAAGTTCCCCCAATTTTTCTTCATCAAACTTTTTGAATTTGGTGTTTGCGAGATCAAATTCCAAATCGGGCACATGAGTATTGATAGTCGCGAGCTCGAAGCTCATGTATGCAGACTTTTTACCTTCCTGTAATTTTTTTAAAACACCTGGTTTTATTTCTTTCACCGCTTCATCCGGATTCTTCTCAATAAAATTATATATGTCCTCTATGCTGCCGAATTTTTTTATTAACTCCATGCCAGTTTTCTCTCCGATACCAGGCACACCCGGAATATTATCTGATGTATCGCCACGCAATGCTTTGTAATCGACGACGTGTTCTGGGCCGAAACCGAATTTATCGTGCACTTCTTTCGGTGTAAAAATAGCCACATCACTCATGCCTTTGCGCAGTGTATAGACACGGACACGATCATTCACGAGCTGGAGCGTATCCATATCACCAGTGATGATCCAAATTTCCGGTCCTTCTGTTTTCTGTAATTCACGCACGACTGTACCGATCACATCATCGGCTTCAAAACCTTTTTTCTCAAAAAATGGAATCTGAAAAGCACTCACGAGATCATGCACGAGCGGAATTTGATCATACAACTCTTGATCCGCTTTGACCCGCGTGGCTTTGTATTTATCAAAAATCTCATCACGAAATGTTCCACCACCGACGTCAAAAGTGACAGCGATATACTCGGGAGATAATTCTTTCAGCACACGCAAGAGAATTGTCGCGAAGCCATATACGGCGTTCACCTGTGTACCATCATGGGTCGTGAGCGGGGGAATGGCGTGGTATCCTCGGTGAATAATGGCGTTGCCGTCAATAATGACAAATTTACTCATAAAAAATTTTGCCGGAATTCAAACAGTGCCGGTATTGCGAGTATTGTATCATTTCGAAGCGTTGGCGAAAAGGGTTGGAAAATTTGGATAAAAAAAGAGCTCGGGGTGCAACTACCCCCGAGCCGACTGTATTTTCTGACCTTCGCATACGACGGTGTAAACCGTCTACTGTTCCGCAGTTAAGCGGAGGTACTTGCCCTCGCGGGCACAGAGCTGTCAAACGTCAGTTCGTTCTCCAAAAAGAGCACTAGCACTTGTTATTCCCCTCGAACCTTCCGAGGGTACGGTTCTCTGCGAACTGGTTTGTCGGCTGCAGAATGTGCTACCGACTAAACCTTTTCGTTGGTGGGTTGCTGGCCCACCATTCCTCCTTGTGTTTGCGTGGCCTGACCAAGCACAGTGGGACCGAGGATGACCTCTTTTCTGCCAACAGCCACAAAAAGCCTGTTGGGAAGAGGCCCCACCACTCCCAAGACCGGAGCGAAGTTGACCTTTTTCTGGGTCTCATCGCGACAGACTACCATGAGGCGGCTCTGAATGGCTTTCCCGCATGAGGATACACATTCCAGCTTACCTGCCTGCGCATGGCAAGTCACGGGTCCGATCTCTATCGCAGCAACATTGTTGCCAGTCACCGCGACGAGAGCAGTGGACAGGAGAATCGAACTCAGCATTCTCTCTCCTTCCAAGGCGAAAGTACGGCATATTGGGCGGATGAGACATTCTCACCCTACTGACCCGATCCATACTTCGCGACAGATTCCAATTTATCACATATCCAAATCATCGTCAATAGGGGGTGTGGAAAACAAAGCACAGCCACTTAGGCTGTGCTCACCTGAGGTACGGGTCGGAATTGAACCGACGCATAGGAGTTTTGCAGACTCCTGCCTTACCACTTGGCTACCGTACCATTTTTCTGACAACAGTTTACCATGTTTTCTAAGAAAAATCAAGCTCTGACACCTATTTATCAATTAGCCCTTGTATATAGGGGCAAAAATGCCCTTTGTAGCTATCCCTGAAACCCGCATCTTTCCACTCCTCACCCGTAATATGTTTTCGACATTTTTTCGATCCACAGTGACATTCTGATTGCAAAGGATATGTCTCACCAGTCGCATAATCGAAGGTTAATTCCTCTCCTGCTTCAATATCACGCCTGGCCACCATTGGCCACCCATTTTCAAACCACAAATTTGGGTCACATGAATGATTTATGGCAGTGTCTTCAACTATCGGCTCCGATGCCAGAGAAACCCATTTGTGATTTTCATCAAAATGAACCGCCGATTCGGGCTGGTAGAGGCCTTCGGCAAATCCTTTCTGAAATTCCTCTTCAGTCACAATTACTCCACCACCCCAACTGATAACTACCTCGCCTTTTTTTATTGGCGCAATTGCAAAAGAGCCTTTCCCCTCGATCGGCGAATTCCTCATTTCAGCTCGGGGGTCAATAAAATTTTTTTCTGGAACATTAAACATAATTATCTACTCAAATAACTTTCAAACATCGGAATCAGATTTTCAATGACGTCATACTGACGAAAATTTTTTGGATCAATCCAAACATATTCAGAATGATCCTCACTCAAAATGACTTGATCAGTCGAAGCAAAACATTCGAAAAAAGTTCCGATTATTTGCCACTGTTCACCCCGTACGACCGGACGCCACTCGTTGACGAAAAATGGGCGACCTATTTCTACTTCTAGTCCGGTTTCTTCTTTCACTTCTCTCCTCAAACTTTCATCAAATCTCTGCCCCGGCTCAATCCGTCCTCCCGACACATCAAACTTACCAATGTTTGTGCCATCATTGTATTTTTTCGATTCACGCAGTAGCAATATTTTTCCACTGTGAACAATTAACGCCTTTGTGGCCACAAATAATTTTATTTCCATATATATTTATATTTTCCCCACCCATTATATCCCACACCCCACAAAAAAACAAAACAGGCCCACCTTTCGGCAGACCTGTCTCATTTGTTTGTATTTAGTAAATTTCCATTTTGATGCGTTTCACACCGAAATTTTTGGCCATTTCGCGTGTCGGCATAGATATCGAGACGTCCATTTCCATAGCGTGCATTCATACGATCACGTACGGTGAATACTTTATCACCATATAAATCAGGAAAACGCACTGTCTCACCCATGCGAAGAAAGTTTGCAGCAACAGTATCGGCAATGGCATATTTTTCGTAGTTATCACACAAGTTATACCCATTCGCAGTGATACACGGAGTATCATCACACTGGTCCACAGTACTTGAATACGCCGTCACCACGACCCACATCGTGCGGGCTGGCTGCCTACCTTCGGCCACCGGAAAACTAGTATCCTTGACATCGCCTGAATTGAGTGTAAAATCAAAAAAACTAGCATTTGCGATAGTCGGAGCGATCAGGGCGCCAATCATATTGAATATTGCGACCAAAGAAATGGCTATTTTGGCACCAGAACGGACGATTTTTTGCTTAAATAAGCTCATATTTTGCCTTTCTGTTGCTTTTTTCACCCCTTGCGGGATTTTGGCAACGCTATATACTACCACAAATTCGACTTTTTGTCAATGATTATGGTATAATTGGCGTATTCTTAGGCAAAAATACAGATCCCATTATGATTGAAGAAAAACCCAAAACCCGATCTTATGGATATGTTGGGTCGAATGAAACAAACACCAAAACCAACAAAAAGCCCTGTAAAATTATCATTGGTTTGTTTTTATTAGTGAAAAAATCATGGCACTTGACAAGTAATTTTTTGTCTTATTTAAGCAACAAAATACCATTTATGTCCAAAGAAAAGCGTGGTAATTTCCGTAAAAAACTAGGTCTCTATTTTGTATTTTTCCTTGTCTTTGGTTTCCTTTCCTTGACAATTTTCACCGCATGGGCTAGTCGAGATCTGCCGGATCCGGATAAACTGACCGACCGACAAATCGCCGAAAGCACAAAAATCTATGATCGGACAGGCACACACCTCTTCTATGAGGTTTTCGCCAGCGAGAAAAGGACATTGGTCGAACTCGACCAAATTCCAAAAAACCTCGTGAATGGTGTCATCGCGACTGAGGATACAAAATTTTATGAACACAAGGGCATCCGTCCGCTCAGTATTTTGCGCGCTTTTGTATATGGCATATTCACTTCACGGAGAATCAGCGGTACCTCTACCCTCACACAACAGTTAGTGAAAAATGCAATTTTGACAAACGAACGCACCATCACGAGAAAACTTCGTGAAATTATTCTTTCAATCCGACTGGAACAAAAATATTCAAAAGATCAAATCTTAAAAATTTATTTCAACGAAATTCCTTACGGCTCTACTAATTACGGGGTTCAGGCCGCCGCCCAAAGCTACTTCGGTAAATCGGTCAGCGACCTCACACTCGAGCAATGTGCTACCCTCGCCGGCCTTCCCCAAGCACCTTCGACATACATAGCTAACCCCGTCGCACTGAAAAACCGCCGAAACTTCGTACTGGAGAGAATGGTGACAGAGGGGTACATCACACGATCTGAAGCTGACACCGCCCAAGCCACCCCGCTTTCGTTTGAAAAAAAATATGGCAATATGCAGGCGCCTCATTTCGTCTTGTATGTAAAACAAAAATTAGTAGAAAAATACGGTGAACAAATGGTGGATACAGGCGGATTGAAAGTAATCACCACATTGGACTGGGACAAACAGCAGGCGGCAGAAAAGGCCATCGTGAACGCTTCTACCACACTGAATGAGGGACAAGCGGACAATGCGGCACTGGTCGCGATTGATCCAAAAAATGGACAAATTTTGGCACTCGTCGGCTCACGTGATTTCGCCAGCAAAACAATCAATGGTCAATTCAATGTCGCTACCCAAGGGAAGAGACAACCAGGATCTTCCTTCAAACCAATTATTTACGCCGCCGCCTTCGAAAAAGGCTATACCCCAGACACGATTTTGTTCGATGTAAAAACAAATTTCGCCGTCACCGGTGATCCATATGAACCACAAAACTACGACCTCGGTGAACGTGGGCCAGTGACCATCCGCCAAGCTCTCCAAGGTTCATTGAATATCCCCGCTGTACAAACACTATACCTCGTCGGAGAAAAAAACGGTGTTGAATTCGCCGGAAAATTAGGTTACTCGACACTCGATGAAGGTGAGTTTGGTCTAAGTCTGGTACTCGGGGGCGGAGAAGTAATTCTCCTTGAACACACCAATGCTTATGCGGTATTCGCCAACGGCGGAACTCATTATGAACCGGTGAGTATTTTGCGAGTAGAAGACAAAAAGGGTGAAATACTGGAAGAATGGAAAAGAAAAAACGGTGAAAAAGTTTTGGATGAAAAAATCACTGCCACCGTGAGCAACATACTGTCAGACGATGCCGCCCGCGCTTATGTTTTCGGAGCTGGTGGCGTACTCACGCTGAAAGATCGCCCTGTCGCCGCCAAAACAGGCACAACAAACAACTACAAAGATGCGTGGACAATGGGATACACACCAAGTCTCGTGGCTGGAGTCTGGGTGGGTAATACTGATAATCGTGAAATGCGCAAAGGTGATGGCGGTTCGAAATTAGCCGCGCCAATTTGGAATCAATTTATGTCTGAGGCTTTGAAAAATTCTCCCGTCGAATCATTTCCGGAACTTCCAACAAACGATGCCGAGAAACCAATTCTACGTGGCTCAACCGGCGGAGGTGTCATCGTTCGCGTCGACCGACTCACAGGAAAACTAGCCACATCATCCACACCCCCTGAATATATTGTGGATAAAACATACATGCCTGCACATAGTATTTTGTATTATGTGAACAAAGATGACCCGCGCGGTCCGGCACCTGGGGACCCAACACTTGACCCACAATATCAGATTTGGGAAAACGCGATCCAAGATTGGGTGACAAGAAAGAAAGAAAAGGAACCAAACTGGTATGTGGATTTCTCTGAACCACCGACAGAATACGACGACGAAAACTCTGTTGTTCTAATTCCAACATTAACAATTATCTACCCAACATCAAATACAATATTCTCTGGAACGGATCTCAATACCGATATCGGCGCTTCTGCCCCTCGCGGTATTACAAAAGTGATCTATAAAATTGATGAGAAATATGTCGGCGTGGTGCGTGAACACCCATTCAACCTGAATTATTCCCTAAACGAATTTTCAAGTGGCACACACCTGCTCACCGTGACAGCTGAGGATGATATTGGAAACCAGGTGACAGCGACGACAAGTTTTTCTGTGGTGAGGTGATGGGATGGACGACGAAGATTGTAGGATTAAAAGATTAGACGATTAAGAAGGTGTTGTTACTAAAAATTAATTAAACAAATTACATCGCTTTTACAGAATAAATCAAAAAATTCACCTCGCGGGTGAATTTTTTGATTTAGTAATATTATAATCTTTTAATCCTACATTCTTACAACCACTCTCACTCACTGTCTAATCGGCATCACAATATACAAATACTTTCCACCATCTTTTGGTTCGATGAGACACGGGCTGTCGGCACTATTCAGACGAAACCGAGAGGTCTCACTATTCATATTCTGCAAACCTTCGAGAACATAACGATGATTCAAGAGAATTTGATTTTTTTCACCAGTCACTTCTGCTTCCATATCAGAAACATGCTCGCCGGTCTGTGTCGAGGTCGAAGAAACTTTTATGGTGTGATTAGAGGGATCAAATGAAAAACTGACCGCATTTACACCCGTTGTTGTGAATAGTCCAGCCGCTTTGATTTTGTTTTCGAGAACACTAATCGGGAAAATGGCGTCCGTTTTGAAAGAAGCGGGGATAATCTGTGCATAATCCGGATATTTCCCATCCACGAGACGGCTCGTCAATTCAAAATTATCATAGCGAATCGCAATTTGGTTCTCACTCACCCACAGACGAATATTTTTTTCAGCTTGTTGAATATCCTTCGACAAAGACAAAATTCTAATCATTTCGTAAACCGTTCTCGATGGCACAATCACTTTTATGTTTTCCGATCCTTGGTCCAAGGTGGTGCGATATTCTGCGAGACGATATGAATCTGTCGCGGCGACCACCAACCCTTCGAATCTCTCAGTGAAGAAACCAAAATATACCCCTGACAATTCCGGACGAATTTCATTTCGAGCGGCCGCGAATACTACCTCCGATAAGGATTTCTTGTATTCCTGAGCATCGACCACATACGCAAACTTCTCCTCCACCTCAGGTACGAGCGGAAATTCTTCGGCGACAGTTCCTTTGATTTTTGTTTCCGAACTACCACACTTCACCATGAGTTCATTACCAACGAGCTCAATTTCAATTTGTTCATTGGATAATAGGTGGATATAATCTGTCAAAGTCTTCGATGGTACTGTAAAAATTCCATCAGATTCCACCTTGGCTCGTAAATTTACCTTGACCGCCATTTCTAAATTAGTAGCAATAAGCTCAACTCGGGATTCTTTGACTGAAATCAAGATATTGGAAAGAATCGGAAGGTTGGTGTGTTTGGCCGCGATACCGCTCACCAAGTCCAGAGCATGTGACAAATTTTCCTTTGTGCAAATAAATTTCATAAACTATCAACAATTATTAGGTTTTTATATTTATTTAATTTTTTTGGTAGTAGTTGGTAGAGACGGTGGAAAAGGGGAAAAGTCGGAATTTAATCTAATTTTAGCCCTAGATTCACACACATCTCCTGTGGGGAAAGAGTGGGGAATATGGTGATCGTCTGTGTAGAAACTGTGTGTATCTCAAAATGGTGTGGATAAGACTGTTTTTGGGCACAATCTGCTAACAGGCGTGATCACAAGTAAAGAACAGTTTGTGCGGAGCTTACTAACATCTGAATATCTTGTGCATAAGCTGTGAAATGCGTAAAAGTGTGTGTATAAACTGTTTATAGTCTGTGTAAAAAACAACAAATTGTGAAACTATGTATTATTGTTCACGTATAATCTCTGTTTCAAAGCCTCCATATCTGTTTTCAGTTTCTGATCAGAATTTAATTCTTGGAGGATTTTGGAATAAGCATGCATTGCTGTCGTATGATCTCTACCCCCGAGTACTTCGCCGATAGCAGGATATGAGAGTTTCAGGTCTTCACGGAGGATGAACATTGATATTTGGCGTGGATTGGCGAGACGCTTCTCACGGCTCTTGCCGGTCAAATCTTCGAAACTCAGTCCATAATACGCGGCAACGGCTTGGATTACCTCTTTCGGGGTGAGAGAGCGTTTGGTGTCCTTTATTTCCATTTGGAGAAGGATTTCATGGACGGATTCTTCGGTTGGGGGAATATTTTTCAGTTGATGAAAGGCAATTAGTTTGTTTAGTGCTCCTTCAAGCTCACGAATATTGCTGGAGATCGTGCTCGCGATGAGTTGGATGATGTTTGGTGGTAAATTGAATTGTTTTTCTTGACATTTGGATTGGAGGATGGCGACTCTCGTCTCCATATCAGGGGCGGAAATATCTGCGATCATGCCCCATTCGAAGCGGGAGCGCAGGCGGTCTTCGAGTGAGAGAATTGCTTTCGGGGGGCGATCGCTTGTCATCACCACCTGCTTGCCCTGTTGGTGAAGTTCGTTGAAAGTATGAAAAAACTCTTCTTGGGTTTGCTCTTTGCCGCCAATGAATTGAATATCATCGATGAGGAGAAGATCAACATTGCGATAACGATCTTTGAATTCTTTGGCTCGACCCTCTTTCACAGCTGTGACGAATTCGTTTGTAAATTTCTCGGAGGAAACGTAGAGAATTTTGGCGTTTGGGTTTTTGGTGAGAATTGAGTGGCCGATGGCTTGAATGAGGTGAGTTTTGCCGAGACCAACACCCCCATATATAAATAGTGGGTTGTAGGCTTCGCCAGGTCGATTTGCGACGGCTTCCGCGGCGGCGTGGGCCAGTTCGCTACCTTTGCCCACGATAAAGTTTTCGAAAGAGTATTTTGGATTGAGGCCAAACTTAACAGCGTTTGGGCTGATTGGTGGGGTGGGAGCTTGTGGTCGTCGCATGGTTTGGTTTGGTGATTGGGTGGAGTTTTGGGGGGAGGCGGCAGAGGGTGGTTGGGCGAAATTACACTCTTGGACTTCGATGTTCTTGATGTTTTCTACCTTGTATTCAATCTTTTTGATTGGTTTTCCGGTCACTTTTTCCAAGGCTTTGATAATTTCAGTATGGTATTTTTTTTCAAGCCAAGTTTTGGTGAAGTTGTTTGGGACACAAATAATTACCTGTCCTTGGTTGATGGAGCTAATACCTGTGCTTTTGAACCAAGTGGTAAAATTGGCTTTAGTTAGCTTTAATTCGAATTCTGCCAGGATAGCTTGCCAAATTTCATAATTGGTCATAAAAGTATGGTTTGGAGGAGTTAAGTTATGTTGATTTTAGCATACAACCTGTGAATAAAAAACTGTTGAGGTTTGTGAGGGGGTGCAAAACCTGTGGATAAACTGTGAATACTGTGGATAAAAATGCGAATTTTAGCTTTTTTTATCCAGAAGGTGGATTGTTTGGGTATGATTTTGTTTGGTTGTTTTCAGAGAATGTTTTGGGTGTGTGTTGGTGAAATGTTGACAATTAAATAATTTTTTGCTACAATATGACCATAAATTAAAGAAAATAATCTGAATTTATGAGTTTTACATATAAAGGAAACAAGGCTCATCGAGCAAAGGCGCACGGCTTCCTCGAGAGAATGAAGACAAAACAAGGTCGCGCTGTCTTGGCTAGACGTCGCGCTCGTGGTCGTAAAAAATTGACAGTGTCGAGTGAGATGGTGGGGAAACTGACACGCAAGAAAAAACACTAATTTCAAAAATCTCGCTTCCGGGCGAGATTTTTTAGCCTCGCCCGCCTTCGCTCCTACGGAGCTACGGCGGGCAAGGCTTTTCGGTCGAGATGGATATTTGTCGGGCGGGTTTTTCATCCTGGGTAAAAAATTTGATATACTAGGAAGGCTATGAAGAAAGAGGATAATCATTTACGAAGAAAAAAAGATTTTGAAATTGTTTTTGCCGATGGTCGGATGATCACCGGCAATCTTCTCTTGCTCAAATATTGTCCGATCGATTCAGCGCGTTATCCGAAGCGCGGGTTGACCAAAGATGATTTGAAAATTGCGTTCGTGGTGAGCGTAAAAATTTCCAAAAACGCGGTAGTGCGAAATCGGGTGAGACGGGTAATGCGTGAGGCAGTGCGTCTCGTGATGGCGGAGCAGGTGGTAGAGAGTGGTAATTATCTCGTATTTATTGCCAAGTCTGGTGTCGTGCGGTGTGGAATGGATGATGTGAAAAAAGATGTGGAGTATTTACTGAAAACAGCAAGGCTAGTTTGATGGAGTTTTTATGAATAAGATTTTGAAAAATATCTGGCATGCCCCGCGTCGTGTGGTGGTGTTTTTGATTTGGATATATCAACGGACAATTTCTCCGGATCACGGAATGTTTCGCGACCGATTTCCGCACGGATATTGTAAATTTTATCCGACATGTAGTGAATATGGAAGGTTGGTAATTGAGAAAAGAGGGGTGGTGGTGGGTGGAATTTTGGCACTGTGGCGGATATTGCGGTGCAATCCGTTTGGAAGAGGTGGAGTTGATTGGCCGAGTTAGGGGTGGTGGGATTCAAGGGGGCTGGGGCATTTGATTTTTGTTTGGGATTTTACTATAATATGGCTGTAATTAAAATTTTTTTGCGTTAATTGTATTATGAAGAATGAAATGATAGAGATTGAAAAAGACTTAGAATTAATAAAAAATGTCTATTTAAAACTTTTGACAATATTGCCTAGTTTTAATATTACAGACAGCAAAATTTTACCCTACGGACTGAAGGCGCATACGCGGTCTGTAAGTTGGTTGGTTGAGCAGGTCATCACACAACAAACGAAGTATAATGCAAAAAAGCTTGGGGTGGGTGAGGTGAATTTTGATTTTCCTGACACCTCGCTACACGACTGTGAAATTGTTATTAATGGAAAAAGTTATTTTATAAACATCAAAATTCACAACACGGAAGGTAGAGAAAACAAAAATGATATTTCTGCTGTTGAAAAGCTGTATTTTCAGTATAGCGTAAATAAAAAATACACTTTAATTTATGCTTGTTTTGGTATCCAGTTTGAGAAATTAAAAATTATTTTTAATAAAAATTATTTGGAAGTTTTTTCACCGCAGTTTTTGCCAATCTATATTAATCCAAGGAATGACAAAATACAAGCGACATATCGGCACGACAAAATTTACAGAACCAGGGACAAGTTTTTAAGAACATTAAAGGAAAAATCAAAAAGTATTATACTGAAATAGTTATGAATAAAATTTTTAATGAAGATGTTTTGTTGGGCATAGACAAAATAGCGGATAATTCGGTCGATTTAATATTGACAGATCCACCCTACTGCCTCGGGAAGGATTATGGAAATGATTCAGATCAGAAATCGTCAGAAGAGTATCTAAAATGGACATATCAGTGGATTGACGCAGTATTGCCAAAATTGAAGGAAACGGGGAGTTTGTATGTGTTTTTGAGTTGGCAATATTCACCAGAAATTTTTGTTTTTTTGAAAAAGAAATTAAAAATGGTCAATGAGATTATTTGGGATAGGCGTGTCCCTAGTATGGGTGGTTCCACACGGAAGTTTTCATCGGTTCATGATAATGTAGGGTTTTTTGTAAAAAGTAAGGATTATTATTTTGACATTGATAGTATCCGAATTCCATACGATGCAGAAACTAAAAAAGCAAGAACACGATCGATTTTTGTTGGAAAAAAATGGTTAGAAATGGGATATAACCCCAAAGATATCTGGAGTACTTCGCGGATACACGCACAGGATCCGGAAAGAGAAAAGCATCCCACCCAAAAGCCACTAGAAATAATTGAGCGTATGGTGAAGGCGAGTAGCCCAGGAGGTGGAGTGGTCTTTGATCCTTTTATGGGAACAGGGACAACGGCGATTGCTTGTTTAAACCATAATAGGCAGTATGTTGGGTTTGAGATAAATAGGGAGTATTATAAAATAATAATGAATAGAATTAAGAAACACACCAGTCATCCAACGCTGTTTCAGAATGAGATCGGGGGTGGAAGTAAATTGGTAATAGAGGTTTCCCACCAACAAGCATATTCGGTGCTATAAGTGAGTGTATTTTTTATGAAGAAATTTTTGGTAAGTTTAGCACTAAAAATACCAGCAAATTTTGAAGTGGAGGTCGTCGCAGTGTCGAGAGAAAGTGCTTTTGAAAAAGCTTTGGCGAAATGGGAGAGTAGAAAAAATAGTAAAAACATAACAGAGCCAGAGTGGGAATCTGCAGAATTAGATATTGAGAACACGAATAATATTGATAAAGATGGCAACGGTATTTGGGTGGAACAGATTTAATACTAAAAAACACCGATGAAAAACTCAACGGTGTTTTTTAATTAATTTTTCACCACTCCACCACTTTATTTTTCGTGGTCGCGCCGGAGATGATTCGGATTTGTCTTTTCGGGATTTTGTATTCTTCGCTCAGTAGTTCAATCAATTTTTCATTGGCCTCGCCATCGACCGGAGGAGCCGTCACACGGATGCGTAATGTGCCGTCGGGGAGTTGACCAACGATTTCATTTCTCGAAGCACGGGGCGTGATTTTTATTTTCAGGCGCATTCTTTTGGGAGTTAACTAACGGGGTGTTAGTGATTGTGGTCGTGATTATCGGAGTGGTCATGTGCATGATCATGGTTGTGGGCGTGTGGGTCGGTATATTCTTTTCCTTCCACCTTGGCTTTGATCCAATTCATGACTTTGCGATTTTGGAGGACGGAGGCGATAGAGTCGCGTACTTCCGGGCGGTCCAAATTGGCGAGATAATCTTTATCGTTTTTGTAATAAACTTTCATCATTTGGATTTCGGCATCGACCTCTTCGGCACAGACATGGAGGTGGTTCTCGGAAGCGATTTGTCGAGAGAGTAGGGCGGCCTGCGCTCTTTTTTCAGCCTGTTTCGTGAAGCCTTTGAGCATCTCTTCTTCGTTTTTCTTTATATCACGCAAATAGTCCTCGATCGCGATATGGTTTTTTTCCAAATCACTCTTCAACTCGAAGAACATTCGTTGTCGTTCAGCATCGATCAGGACAGCTGGGATTGTCTCGAAAGTGGTTTTTTCAATCAATTTTTCGAGCAATTCAATTTCATATTGTCGATCTGCTTTTTCTTTGGCTTCGGTCTCCAAATTACTGCGCACAATCTCTTTCAGTTTGGCGGCATTTTCCTGACCGAGCTTCTGGGCGAATTCGTCGGAAAGTTCCGGTAGTTGGCGATCGAAAACACCTTTGACTTTGATTTTGAAATCAACCTTTTTACCGGCTAGGTGTTTTTGGTAGTGAGTAGAAGGAAAATCGAGAGTGAAGGATTTTTCGTCACCCTTTTTGAGACCAGCGACTTGTTCGTTGAAGCCTGGGATATAGTGCGGTTCAGAGAGGTAGACTTGATAATCTTTGGCCTGACCGCCTTCGACCGGTACATTATCAATCGACATATCCATATCGATCACCAATTTGTCTTTTTCGGCGGCGGTGGATTCTTTTTCTACTTCATTGGCGCGCATCCCGCGGAGGGCGTCGAGTGTGTCGGTGACATCTTTTTCGTCTACAGCTTTCGCTTTGCGTTCGACTTTGATTGTCGAGATATCTGGCAATGTGACGGCGGGTAGAGTAGCAACAGTCGCTTTGTATTCGATATTATTTCCCGGGGCGAGCTTGTTGATGGAAATTTTTGGCATGCCGACAGTATTTAGCTTGGCTTCGGTGGTGGCTCGATAGAAGGATTCTTCCACGATGGTCTCGAGGGCTTCTTGTAGAATACCAATTTCACCGAATTCTTTTTTCAGAACATCGGCCGGGACCTTTCCTTTGCGGAAACCTTTGATGGCGGCGCGCTCCGAGAGTCTCTTCGCGGCGGCTTCGAGGTGTTTCGCGTATTCTTCTGGGGTGACGACGATTGAGATTTCCACTTCAGCGTTTTCCAACTTCTTGATTGTGTGGGACATATTTTATTGGTTAAGTTTAGAAAATCAAGCACTATTTACATTTCCCTCATTTAGAACACCCCAATTTGTTTCCGTCGCCGCTTGTTCGCCCCAGCGGGGCTCTCGGCGCTAATTCGGACTTCGTTCGCTCTTTTTCACTTCGTGAAAAAACCATGCCCGCGAACTCGCCGAGTTGCGCC
>Ga0116157_10002987_pt1 | contig 16326 bp, 14 predicted proteins | sample AD_UKC048_MetaG_FD_89882 | JGI IMG/M metagenome (GOLD analysis project Ga0116157, IMG submission 89882) | Active sludge microbial communities of municipal wastewater-treating anaerobic digesters from USA - AD_UKC048_MetaG | ecosystem: Engineered > Bioreactor > Anaerobic > Digestate | place: USA...
AATTGTGTAACATCTACCAACCTTAGAAAAGCAGATTCAAATGGTTGAATCCCTATTGATTTTACTGTAGCTAATGATAACAAATACATCACATCCTTACCTATAGATCCAATCAATGATATCAACTACTACTATAGCTACAACCCTGGTGGTTCCTTTGAAGTCAATGCCTTGCTTGAATCCAACGAATACATCACCAAATTCTCCCTTAATGATGGTGGTGATTCCTTTAATTCCTATGAGAATGGATCATCTCTAACTGATATGCCCCTTACTTTCCCTCAGAACTGAATCAAAGTCCCTGGGAATACAACCTATGGAACCAGTGACTTCTATGTCATGCAGTATGAAGCTAAATATTCAATAGATGGACATGGGGCGAGTGATGTGACAACGGATTGTAGACACACCGCAGACTATGACACCTATGACTGAAACAAAGCATGTACATACACAGCCAATCAACCAACTAATGTAATTTCATCTCCATTTGGTTCTCCTATTGCCGGTGTAACACACGCTGAAGCTAAGGCCATATGTGTTTCCTTAGGAGCTCATCTCATCACCAACCAAGAATGAATGACAATAGCTAGAAATATTGATCAACAACCATCTAACTGAACATCTGGTATTGTAGGTACTGGTTATCTTTTCAATGGTAACTCTGGAGATGCATCTAGAGGTTATGATGGTGATAATCCAGAAAAAGGCCTTAATCGAAACATACGCGCATCTTATCGATTATCAAATGGAAATATTATTTATGATCTATCTGGTAATGTTTGAGAACATACAATGGCAAATATTAATGATGCATTAATAGATACTCTTCCAAATGATGGTGGTGCATCAGGCTGAAGATATGTTGAACTTTCGGCATTGACTTCCGATGGTGATTTTGCATCATTTGACGAGCTCAGACCAACTGATCCAACTTGAAATGCAAACCAAGGCATGGGCAAAGTGTATACTACTGTCGATGTACAATCCGACCATGTTCTTGTGCGTGGTGGCTCTTGGGGCAATGCTAGCTCTGCCGGTTCCTTTGCACTGGCTTTGGATTGATCAACTGGTGCTGCGACTTACTATGTGGGGTTTCGGTGTGCACGGTAATTCTACTACAGTGGAATACTGCTAATAAAATTAGCAATTCCACGTAGTGAGAACTACAGTGGAATATTTTTAAGTTAATTCTTGGTGCGACAGCCGTGGTACTTGCGTTTTGGTGATAAATATGATAAAGTGTCAATAACTTAAAACAAAGAATAATAACGTATAAATCATGAAAAAAACTGCTTCAAAAGCTAAAATAATTTCAGCTGTTAGAGTCCACGACAAAGATACTGGCTCGCCTGAGGTGCAAATATCATTACTACAACAAAATATAAACAATTTAAGCTCTCATTTAAAGAAACATTCTAAAGATGTTGATGCTAAAAGAGGTTTACTCGAAATTGTAGCTAAAAGAAGAAAATTATTAAATTATTTGGAGAAAAAATCAAAGAAAAGATTTAATGCTTTAAATAAAAAAATTAAAGCTTAAAACCAATCAAAGAACAATTTTGTTCTTTTTTTGGTGGACTTCATTAAAAAATTAATAAAAATATCTCTGAGCAATAACTAATCATATTTGTTTTATTTGAAAAATATTTTAATTAAAACAAATATGGTTAATGCTTGGGGTTAAAAATATATTATGGAATTCAAAGAATTCAAAATGGATATTAACGGCACACCGTTAATTATTCGCCATTCACTGTTGGCTAAACAAACCAATGGTTCAATTTTGGCGAAATTAGGCGATACGGAAGTTTTATCAATTTCAGTTATGGGTACTGAAGATAAATTTGATAAAGATTGCATGCCACTTACAGTGGATTATGAAGAAAAATATTATGCTTCCGGAAAATTATTTGGAAGTCGTTTTGTGCGTCGCGAATCACGTCCGACCGAAAATGCAGTTTTAATTAGCCGAATGATTGATAGAACGGTTAGACCTTTGTTTAATCCTTATTTAAGAAGAGAAGTGCAAGTCAATACTACTTGTTTAGCTTTTGATGAAATTAACGATCCAGATATTGTATCCATGATTGCATCATCTCTGTCTTTAATGATATCGGACATTCCTTGAAACGGACCAATTGGAGCGGTAAGAATTGGCTATAAAAAAGAAACCGGTTTTGTGGTTAACCCTAACTACAAACAAAGAGATGAAGGATTGATGTTTGAAATGACTTTAGCGGGTGTAAAAAATAAAATAAATATGATTGAATTTCAGGGAAGTGAAGTGATGGAAGATTTAATTGCTAAAGCTTTTGAAATAGCTCAAAAAGTTATTAATGATGTTTGCGATTTTCAAGAAAAAATTGCTAAAGAAATTGGGGTTCAAAAGACTAGTTTAAATTTTGTAACCATTGATGATGCTTTCAAGAAAAGAGTTTATGAAATAATGAAAGAAAAACAAGAACAAATATTGTTTAGCAACACTTTGAGTAAATTAGAAAAACAAAATGAAATGGCATTGCTTTTTACTTCAACCAAACAACAATTAGTTGAAGAAGAATTTGAAGATGAAAAAATAAATACTTTAACACTAATTATCGAAGAATTAACAAATGATATTTTGCATGAACAAATACTGAACAATGATAAACGGCCAGATGGTCGAAAATTAACTGAGATTCGACCGTTGGATGTAATGATCGATGTGATTGGTCATAATCATGGCAATGCTTTGTTTGTGAGAGGTGATACTCAAACTTTATCAGTTGTCACTTTGGGGTCCCCACTCGAAACTTTAACCATGCAAGGTATGGAAATTGTGGGTGAGAAAAGATATATGCATCATTATAATTTCCCACAATGATCGGTTGGTGAAGTTGGTAGATCTAAGGGGCCTGGCCGAAGAGAAATAGGTCATGGCGCTTTAGCTGAAAAAGCTATACTGCCAATGATACCAAATAAAAAAGATTTTCCTTATACCATAAGAGTGGTATCGGAAGTATTATCTTCAAATGGTTCTAGCTCAATGGCTTCGACTTGTTCGTCTTGTTTGTCTTTAATGGCAGCCGGCGTGCCTATAAAAGAAATGGTAGCGGGCATTGCTATGGGCGTAATTATTGATCAAAACAATGAATCTCAATATAAAGTTTTAACGGATATTCAAGGACCGGAAGATCATTATGGTGATATGGATTTTAAGGTGGCGGGTACTAAAAATGGTGTCAACGCCTTACAGCTTGACGTTAAAGTCAATGGTATAGATAAAACTTTATTAGAAAAAGCCTTGATCCAAGCTAAAGAAGCCAGAATGTTTATATTAGAAAAAATGAAAAGCGTTATATCCAGCCCGAGATCCGAAATATCAATTTATGCTCCTAAAATTATTTCTTTTGATGTTAATCCCGATAAAATTGGTGAGATCATTGGTAGCGGTGGCAAAACCATAAATAAAATTATTGAGCTGACTGAAACTAAAATTGATATTGAAGAAAAAACAGTTTATATTTTAGGTATGGATTTAGAAAAGGTTAATCAAGCTAAAACAATTATTGAAAACTTAATTAAAGAATACCAGGTTGGCGATATTGTTGAAGGCACGGTTGATGAAATTAAAGATTTTGGAGCAATTGTTTATTTCGATGGTAATAACAGTGGTTTATTACATATTTCGGAAATTGATAATCGTCGCATAAATAAAGTAACCGATGTTATCAAGTTGGGTGATAAATTAAAGTTAAAAGTAATCCGAGTTGAAAATGGTAAGATCTCGCTTTCGCTCAAAGCATTAAAAGAAGATAAGTAAAAAAATTGCCAGTCAAATTAATTTGACTGGCAATTTTTAATTTAATTTATTAATTAGTTCTAGCCAAGTTTCAAAAGATAACTGCTCAGGTCGAGATTTGATATCAATATTTAAATCTTCAAAAATACTTAAATAATCGATGCTTGAATTATAATAATGCTTGAGATTGGATATTAACATTTTCCTAGGTTGTTGAAAGCCGGCGTTAATAATATTTTCAAATTTAGTCAAAAAGGATTTTGGATATTTGACATTTTTATAAGTGAGCTTGATAATGGCTGAATCAACTTTGGGTTGGGGTTTAAAATTAGTTTTTTTAACAGTTTCTATATATTTACTATCAAAATAAAGCGAAGTGTACATGCGCAATTTGTTATTTAAAACGTTATTCTTTGAGATTCTTTCCGCCAATTCTTTTTGGATTAATAAGGTAATGACTGCGGGTTTAGGCGAAAGTTCAAAAAACAATCTAAACAAAAAAGATGAAAGATAATAGGGAATATTGGCAACGACTTTAAAATTTGACTTTTGGTTTTTAACAAATTCTGGATAAATACTTCGAATATCGCCAAAAATCAAATTAAAATTTTTAAAGGTTTCAAAGCGTTGATTCAAAGTTTTTTCTAATCTTAAATCTTTTTCAACCGCAATAATTTTAGCTGAAGTTTTTAGCAACTTTTCGGTGAGATTGCCAGTGCCAGGGCCAATTTCTAAAATCGTATCGGCTTTGGTAATATCTGAAACATTAGCAATTTTTTCTAAAATTGTTTGATTGATTAAAAAGTTTTGACCTAAAGATTTTTTAGCTTTAATGTTTGTCATGTGCCCCTTTGATATTTTTTAAAAAATAGTGTATACTGTAGTTAATTAAATCGACTATTATGTTCTATTTTTGATACAATCAACTACTCTGATATTATAGCAATATTTGACGAAAAACACAAAAAATCATTCGCCCATTAATTGGGTTGGTTTTGGGTTGGATAAACCTAAAAATAAAGCCACTGGGTTTAAATTTAAAATTAAAAGAAAAAATAAAAATTAATCCTGGACTAGTAGCCATTACCACTTTTATGCTTTCGGCTTTAATTATTTCTTTAACGTTGTCCGGTATTTCTAAAAATTTCTATTCGGTTCTATGAGCCGATGCCGATACTATTGTAGAAAATGTCGAAACCAATAATTTAACATTGGATCCAGAAATATTATCTATAAATAATATTAATATTGATAGTTATGATTATTATCAAAATTTAAATTTGGAAGCTAAATCGGATGATTTTTTGGATTTATATTTAATTGAAGATAAAAACTTTTTATTTAGATCAATAGATGTTAGCGGTGTTGACATTGATATAAGTGACCCGAGCCAAATTATTACTTACACTGTTAAATCTGGAGACTCATTAGGTAAAATCGCTGAACAATTTGACATCAATGTTGAAACTATTCGCACCGCCAATTCTTTAAAGAAAAATACAATTACCCCCGGTCAAGAATTAATTATTTTACCTATTTCAGGAGTTTACTATGCGGTTAAAAAAGGGGATACTTTAAATGGATTAGCTATAAAATATAAAATATCGGCTAGCGTTATCAGAGAATATAATAATCTAGATAATGATACTTTAAAAATCGGTGAAAAAATTATTTTACCTGGAGCTAAAGAAAAAGTGGTTGTAAGTAATCCTTCGAGTGTTTCATCGGCAACAAAAATTACTGAAAATAGTGTGAGCTCTAGTAATTTCTTTATGTACCCAACGGTGGGTTGAAATTGAGGAACAGCTCATGGCACTAGCAATAATGCTGTTGATATTGCTAATTCTTGCGGAACACCAATTTATGCATCGGCTGATGGCATTGTGATTACAGTAAAAACTAGTGGTTATAATAGTGGCTATGGATTGTATGTAAAAATCCAACATAACAACGGTACTTCAACTTTGTATGCCCATTTAAGCGTAATCAATGTTACAAATGGTCAATATGTAAGTAAGGGTCAGATTATTGGTAAAATGGGTACAACTGGCCGTTCCACTGGCTGTCATTTACATTTTGAGGTGAGTGGCGTTAAAAATCCATTTATAAAAAAATAGTAAAAATATACTATGATTAAAAAAATAGCCAAAAAAAGTTTATTAATACTACTATTGTTTATTATTACTATTTATGGAGTTTTAACTCCAATGAAACAAGGTTACAATTCCTGGGCTATTGCAGCTGGAACCGAACAAGATTGATGTAATGAATGTGTGGTAGCGACTGAGCCAAACACTAATACTAGTTTTTGAAAATTATTACTAGGCGGTATTGATTTTTTGTTAGCTATAATGCCTAGGATATTAGTTTTTATATGTAAGTGATTAGTTATTGCTTTAGCTAATCTGCTGCAATATGCTATGAATCCAAGAGCTGATTCGTTTTTGGGTGGTGTCAATCGTTTTACGGGTGAGGGTAATGTGGCAAGATGGTTGTGACAAAACTCTTTGTATTTTGCCAACATTATGATTACATTATTTTTGATTTGAATTGCTATTAATATTATTTTAGAAAAAAAGGAATATACATCTTACCAGAGCTTAGTAAAATTGTTAGTTATAGCTTTACTCATTAATTTTTCGTTGGTTATATGTACACTACTGGTGGACGTATCAAATTATATTGCATCTTTATTTATGTCGGGGATTAATGGTCAGGCCTTTTCTTGCACTTATGCTTGCGTTATTCATAAAGTGGCTAATAGTTTTAATTGTTTATCAAATCAAATGGTTTTTTCGGCCACTCTTTCTAATAGTTTAGCTTTTATAGTGGCTCTTATATTTATTGGTCAATTATTGGGCTTAATTATTTTTGTGTTTACTCGAATGATTTATTTATGATTTTTAGTGGGTGTATCGCCTTTAGCCATAGTTTTATATGCTATACCGGAAACCGAAGGAGTATATAAAAAATGATTAGAAATGTTTACGGCTAATTTGATGAAACTACCTCTTATTGCCGCAGCTACTTATTTTATTTTAAATATTATGTTGTTTATTGAAAATAAATCTATGACACAAAAAGTGGCTGAGGGCGATGTTATAGAACATGTTTTAGCTTCTGCATTTGTTACTATAATTTTATCTCAGGGGTTATTGATGGCTGCCCAAGCCATTGGTGTGGAACAAATAGCTAAAATGTCCGCAGCGGTAAGCAGTGTGGCTAAGAAGGGTTGAGACGCGATTAGAAAACCTGCCATCAACGCTGATGTGAAAAGATTTACGGCTTCGAAAAGAATACAAAATACTCTTAATAATATCAAGGGTAATCGAGTTCCTTTGATAGGTGGTGCTTTTGCTAATATGGCTAATCAAGCTCAGAATAAAATCAGACAAGAACAAGATGCCTCCCAAAAAGAGATTGACAATTATAAAAATAATGGTAACTATGGCCAATTAGAAACAAATTTGAGATGAAACGCAGGTGCAACTGGAGATAAAAGTAGATTTATACAAAATTATGAGGCATTGGCTGATTTGAAAAAACAGGGTAAATGAAAAGATCCAAACAATTTGCTTGAAAAATATCGAGCTCAGGCACGAGAGTTGATGGATCAAGATCTTTACAAGAGATCGGATGCTGGTAAAAAATTACGTGACAGTGATGTGTTTTTTGATGCTGGCCCATCGTCGAAAGCTTACGAGACTGAAGCTAGAGTTGCCCTGGGACCTGGAAACCATTCTAAACGTCAAATAAGCCGAAAAGCTCGAGAATTAGCCGAGCTGGGCATAAATAGACCTTATCAAGATAGAACCGCACCAGGAGTTGATGATTTTATAAATAATGTGCAAGAAAGAATTAACGATCGATCTAAATTTAGACAAACCAACTGACAAGGTGAATTTGATAGGTTGAATTCGGCTATGAGAAAAAACAATCAAGCTTTTGATGTGGCTGGAGCTGGAACCAATTTTGCCAATTTAGTTACAGATTTCCAAGAAACTATTCGTCCAAAAGATATGAAATCTATTTTTGATTCAATAAGCGATCCGGGTGATAAAGAAGCTTTTTGAAAAAGTTTAGCTACCATGGTAGTAAGAGCTTATAAAATTAAAAATAATTATTCTACGTTTCCCACAACGGCAGTCCCAATACCACCACCATTACCACCTGGTACACTAATAAACAACATACCTGTGTCTACCACGGAAATTAAGAATTCGGTGCCGGCTTTTAGAGATTTAGCTTTAAATAATAACATTAACAATTCGTGAGTGGCTGATGCCGGCATGGGTAGAATTTTAAGATATAATCGTTGATTATCATAATTTTTAAATTTTAAAAATGGAGTTATTTGCATTTGATATTTTGGATAAATTACCCCAAAATATTCAAGTATTATTTTTTAACCCTCAAACTGAACAAATTCAAGATTCGGCTGTTACTATTGCTAATATTAATCAAGACCAACAATATCAATTTTTTGATGAGATTATTAATGTTTTGATTGGTAAAACCGATTTAAAAATGTTGGAAAAAAACTTAACGGAAAAATTTGGTTTGACACAAAATGTAGCTACAACAGTAATGAGTTTTCTAAATGATAAACTTTATAACAAGGTTAAAGACGATTTAATAACTGCTCAATCAATTTATAAACAACTATCCAGTGGCAGTGCTAGCGATATAAAAACAAAAGATTCATCTAAAAATCAAAATCCAACGGAGATTATGTCGTATATCCAAGAATTAGCTAAGGCATTAAAAGAAAAAGATAAGCCAAAAGAAACAGCAACAGTAATTGAGGAAGAAAAAAATATTAATATTTCGCCTAGTATTAAAGATGCGCCAGTAGCAAAAAAAGAAGACAATCAAAATATTTCAAATCCCAAAATCGAAGAAGTAAAAATAGTAGCTAAGCCACCGGAAGTGAAAGCTGAAACATTAAATGAAGATAAACCATTGGTTGTTGAGAAAAAAGATTCCATTTTATTAAAAGCCATGCGTCAAAATACTAGCAGTGAAGATAGCAAACTCAATAAATATTACAAAGAATTGCAAACTAATTTATCCGAAAAAACCAAAGAAACAAAAAATGTTTTTCAACCGCCTTTTAAATCATCGACCAATCGCGGGGCATTAATTGAGTCGTTTTTAGAAGAGAGCACATCGGAAAAACAATCTTTGAATCAAGATGTAAAACTACCCGTAAGTAGTGATCCCATTAAATATAACCACCTAACTAACATTGGTAAAGTAGACAATGCTCAAAAAAATCAAGAGAAAAGTGATGAAAAATTTATTGATTTAGGTGATTTATAAAACAAAATATTGCTAATTAATTGCTTTTGTGTTAATTTATAATAAATATAAATAAAACTTAATTTTTAATAAAATTATGGCTGATTACCAAGTCCCTCAATTTATTGAAGACGAATCAAGATTAATTGGCCCATTTACCTTAACCCAAATTGGAATATTGGTGATAGGATGTGGTTCGGCTTTTATTTTTTATAAATTATTTAAATCGTTTATTGGCATTCCTTTAGCGGTAATTATTTTATTTTTGACCGGAATGTTAACTTTCAGCCAGATGAATAATATGCCTCTTTACAAAATGATTGTCCCCATACTTAAACATTTTATCTTGCCAAAATCTTACCAATGAAGCCAACCTCGTTTTGTAAAAAATTTGAGCCAAATAAACACCCAAAAAGTTTTGGATAGTGATACTCCAAATAAATCAACTCATAATTTTAAAAAAATTGATGATTTAACTAAAATTTTAGATAAAGGCAATGAGTAATCAATCTAATATTGTAAACAATAAAAGCACCCAGTATTTAGTGCCAATTAATGAAATTCGTAACAACGTGGTGGTATTAAAAAATAGCGCGTTGCGTTCAATTGTTGAAGTTGATGGTATTAATATGGATTTATTAGACAACGAGGCTCAGGAAAATCTACTGAGTATTTGACAATCGTTTTTAAATAATCTAGATTTTTCCATTCAAATTTTAATTGTCTCAAGAAAAGTAAACGTTGACGAATATTTAAGTAATGTTGAAAGCCGAGTAGCTAATATCGAAGAAGAAATGTTAATATCCCAAACTAACGACTACATTAATTTTGTTAGAGATTTTGTCAACAATAATAATATCATTGATAAAAAATATTATGTGGTTATACCTTATGACCCAGTAGTATTTAAAAAAAGCGCCTTTGGTGGTCAAATTAAAGATTTATTTTTGGGTATATTTAATTTAAATCGTGAAGCTTTTTCTCAAGATGTAATTTTAAGTGAGAGTGAATTTCAAAAGCACTATCAACAATTAATCTTACGTCAAGAGACAGTAATGGCTCAATTACAACAAGCTGGTTTAAGTGTTAAATTGGTAACAACTAATGAGATTATCCCTTTAATCCACAATATGTATAATCCGGATACAACTATAAAAACTAATTTATCAAAAGATAATTCATAATATTATGGCTATATTTTCATCAAAAAATAAAAACAATAATGAAGTCGACCGATTGGTTGAAGAAAGTCAATCGAATTATGAAAAAGCGGTGGCGTCTTTGCGAGATATTATTTCGCCGGCTGGTATTGTGGTAAACACAACTTCAGTTAAATTGGGTGGCACGTACACAAGAACATTATTTATTTTAACTTATCCAAGATATTTAAGTCCCGGTTGATTTTCATCAGTAATTAATTTTGAAGCCACAACTAATGTATCGATATTTTATCATGCTATTGATAATTCCACTATTTTAAGACAACTTCGAAAAAAACTTGGTGATGTTGGCGCTCAAATCCAGTTAGAAGCCGAAAAGGGTGTACCAAGAAATCCAGCACTAGAAACAGCGGTTGAAGATATAGAAAATTTAAGAAATGCAGTGGTTCAAGGCACAGAAAAGATGTTTAGAGTGGCCGTGTATATTACTTTAATTGGTCGTAGTGAAAAAGAATTAAATGATAACGAAAATAAAATTAACGCTTTTCTAGAGAGTAAATTGATTTATCCAAAAGCCGCTCATTTTCGACATTTTGAAGGTTACGAATGCACCGTGCCAGTGTGTTTAGATAGATTAAATTATGGCACTTTACTAAACTCTACTCCCGCTTCAACTTTGTTTCCATTTATTTCTGCTAGTTTAACTCAAAATAATGGTATTATGTATGGTATTAATTTAATCAATAATAGTTTAATTATCTTTGATCGTTTTACTTTGGAAAATGCCAACATGTGTGTATTTGGCACATCGGGTAGTGGTAAAAGTTATGCGGTTAAAACTCATGCGGTTAGAGAATTAATGATGGGGTCAGAAGTTATTGTGATTGATCCAGAAAATGAATATGAATATTTGGCCCAAGCGGTTGGTGGGGAAAGTTATAAAATTGCTGTATCTTCAAAAGATCATATCAATCCATTTGATTTGCCAATTATGACAACTGACGAAACCGTCGGAGAAGTTTTTCGTGGTCATATTTTAAATTTAATTGGTTTAATTAAAATATTATTGGGTGGACTTAGTCCAACTGAAGAAGTGGTTATTGACCAAGCCATTACTTTAACTTATGCATCGCGAAATATCGATATGGAAACAGAAAATGCTATTGAAAATATGCCAGTTTTGGAAGACCTGACTAACGTTTTGAATACCATGGACGGTGGAGCCAATTTGGCCGCAAAATTATATAAATATACCAAAGGCACCTATGGTCAATTTTTAAATCACCCAACTAATATTAATATCCGAAATAAATTTGTGGTATTTAATATTAATGAATTAGAAGAAGAGCTAAGGCCTATTGCTATGTATATTTTATTAAATTACGTTTGAAACAATGTTAAAAAAATTATGAAAAAGCGAATTTTGATTATCGAAGAGGCCTGACTTTTAATGAAATTTAAAGAAAGCGCCAATTTTATGTTAAGTTTTGCTAAAAGAGCAAGAAAATATTATTTAGGACTAACAACAATTACTCAAGATTTGGATGATTTCTTAAAATCGCCTTATGGCACACCAATTATTGCTAACTCTAGTCTCAAATTATTGTTTAAACAGTCAACGGTATCAATAAATCAATTGACCGAAGCTTTGCAATTAACTGATGTGGAAAAGAATCTTTTAGTGCAAATTGATATTGGATCAGGGCTATTCTTGGCAGGGGATAAACACGCTTTAATACAAGTGGTAGCGTCTTATACTGAAGATCAATTAATTACTTCGGATCCAGCTAGATTAATGGCTTTAAAAAATAAATCTTAGATATGGCAGTATTGATTGCAGCTGGCGTGAAAGTGGCCGGAAAAGCATTGATCAAAAAACTTGGCACAAAATTAGCTCAAGCTGGAGCTAAAAAAATTGCTCAGCAAGGTGCTCAAACATTAGCTCAAGAAGGCGTTAAAAAAATAGGAACATCCGTTGCCCAAAAGGGAGTAATGTCAAATGCAGGTGGTCAAATTAAGAAAGCTAAAAATCTTTTCGATAAAGCTCAAGATATTAAAAAAACTAAAGACAGTATTTTAGGTAAAAGTAAAAAAGATCAGCAAACAGAGGAGTCGAGCGAAAATCAACCCCAGAAAAAGTCTGAAAATAAATGACCCTTTTACATTGCTATATTTTTTGCACTTGTTAAAGATGCCTTAGAAATATTTGCTGTACCCGTGGCTCCATTTTTAGTTTTTTTACCAACTGGCATTATTTCATGTATTTTACTTTTATCCGGTAAAAAAGGCACGATGAAAATAATAACCGGTTTATTGTCTACAATTATTGATACTTTAATACCCGGTTTAAATATATTGCCTATAACTTCCATTGCTGTTTTTGTTATTATGAAACCCGAGGGAGGAAAGTTGTTAAATATTAATAGCCAACAAATGTCAAAAATTATGAAAAGCGTAAAAAAATTTATAAAATAAAATTATGACAAAAAATTTATTAATAAAAATAATTTGTGGCGTGGCTTTGATATTGGTATTTATGCCTCAATCTTTTGTTTGGGCAGGTAATTATATTTGAGAAGTGCCTTTGCCAGGTGTATCCATACAGCAATTAAACAATTTAACTGGTTTTGGCGATTTAGTAAATATATTAGTGAGATTGGCTTATCGAATAGCCATGCTTTTTATGCTATATAAATTGATTGTTATTGGTTATAAATATATGACTAATCAAGGCAATGCCGATGTAGTAAAAACGGTATCGGATGGATTAAAAAATGTTATATTTGGAGCTTTGATTTTATTTGGTTCATATATTATTTTATATACAATTAATCCTCAGTTAACAAAATTTCCCCAACAATTATATTGCGATACAAACAGCGGTCTTTGCGGCAAAAAATCAGAGAGTAAAAGTGGTACCCAAGTATATGTAAAATGTACAGATGTAAATATGAAAGCTGAAGATGAAAAAAACTTGGTTGGTGGCGATATTGCTAATCAGATAACTGAATTTGAAGAAGATTATAAAGACCAACTAATATTAAATCATGGGGATTGATCGAGCGCTAAATCCGATTTAAAAAACCGTAATGCATCCGATAATATTTGAGAAGCCATCAAAACAATTACTGGGCTTAGAGCCCTGTGATATAACGAAAAATGTGGTAAATTGTTATGAGGCCCCATAGCTTTAAACCACGCTGATCCAGAGCCAAATGAAGATGGAACCTTTACTTCCTGTCACCCAACGGGCGAAGCAATTGATCTAGTGGTATATGATAAAGATGGAAATGATTCGGTTAATTGTACAAAGGCGTTTCTGCAGTATCTTAATGGCCGAGTGGCTAACGTTCGTTTATGTGATGAAACCTGGGCCAGTCAACCTCATATTCACCTTTACGACATCAATTGCACTGTAGCTGGATGTGCGGTTGAATAATAATTATTACAAATTTAAAAAGAGAGGTTTAATCTCTCTTTTTAAATTAAATAATTTTTAGATAGATCTAAAGCCAATCACAATATGACGATTGGGTGTCTCGCCTTCGGATCAACTGTGCAGGTCTGGGTAAAGAGATATTTCGTTGTGAATGATCTTGCGATCACGAGCTGACATTGGCTCAAGCTTAACTGAAGTTTTAAAAATCATTACTCGTTGGGCGGTCTTTTTAGCTAAATCTTGTAATTCTTTTTGACGATTTAATCTATAACCGTTAATATCAAATTCAACTCGATGACGTTCATTGTTATTGATATTTAAATTTAGAATATCAGTTAATACACTTTCAAAAGCTTCTAGATTGCCACCAAAACGACCAATAAAAATACTGGCAGTTGTTGGCAAGCTAACATTGATAACTAAGCGAGTATCGTTGTCATAACTTTTAATATCAATATTAAAATCACTAACATGGCAACTTTGAAAAAAAGTTTCTAAAATATGTTTAATTTTTTCAATAATTAATTCCATAATTTATTCTTTAGATGATTTTTTACGAATGTAAAGAGTTTGAGCAATATTTAAAATCGTGATGATAATTCAGTAAAGAAAAATAACGCTTTTAAAATGTTTGTAGTTTAAAATGAAAATAACTGGAAAAACATAGGTAAATATTTTCATCATATTTTTCTGAGGGCCTTTGTCGCTTAGATATCTAAGAGTAATTAAGCCTTGGGCGATCTGAACGGCTGATGCCAAGATAGCCAGGATTAAACTGGCATTGGCTAAATTAATAATTCCTAAAAAACTATAGCTTATATCACTGCTAGTTAGTTGCTTTACAAAAGGGTAGAGATTATTAATGAAATCGGGCCTAACTGATACGGTAAAAGCACTATAAAGGCCAAAAATTACAAAAATTTGGAGAAAGGAAAACAAAAAGGCAAAACTAGGATTAATTTGATTATCTTTATAAATATTTAACAATAGTTCGGTTTGTTTTTGGGGTTCTTTTTTATATTCGGTTTGAATTTTTTTGATCTCGGGTTGGATTTTTTGCATTTTCTTTTGAAGAATTTCATTACGAGTAAACAATGGTCAAAGCAGACCGCGAACAACAATAGTTGTAAAAATAATACCCAAGCCAAAATCATTAAATAAATTTGTCAACAAAAACACTAAGTTTATAGTTGGTTGTCAAAACAAAATTTTAAACATATTTTATTTTTTTAGTTTTTTAATAAGACCCCTTATATCTTCTAAGACAGCTGAAAAATTCATTTGATCTATTTCTTTTTTGATGACTAAAACTATATCTAAATTGGTTGGAATGTCTTTTATTAATTGATAGATAATATCGCGTAATATTCGTTTGTAATAATTGCGATCAACGGCTTTAGCAAAAGTTTTATTTGAGACCACAAAAGCAAAACGAGAATTGGTGGATTGATTGGTGGTTCAGTTTAAAATTACACTTTTTCCAAATAATGTTGATTTGTTTTTAAAAACACGATTAATATCTTTTTCTTTTGATAATCGATATTGTTTAGCTAACATAATTTAGGCCGATAGTTTTCGGCGTCCTTTTAATCTTCTTTGTTTAATAACTTTTTTACCGGCTGAAGTTGATTGACGGCTTAAAAAACCAAACTTTTTGGCTCGTTTTCTTTTGCTAGGTTGATAAGTTCTTTTTGTGGCCATAATAAAACTTTAATAGATTATTTAATGAATATAGTTTATCATATTATATGTGATAAAACAAGTGGAAAGAGCAATTAAATTTAGATTAAAATGGAAACTGATTAGTCTTTTTATTGATAATTATCAAAATTTTCTTTACACAGGTTTTCCACATAACTGTTGATTTTTTGTTGGCTTTTGTTGAAAAATACTAAAAAACCGGCTATAATGTTATTGGCTATATTGCTATCAATTGTTTTAATAATTAATTGTTTAATTCGAATTTATGTCTAATGATGAATTAAAAAGGTTATGAAAAGATGCTTTATCAGAAATTGAACTTAATATTTCAAAAGCTAATTTTGCAACCTGATTTAAAAATAGTGCTATTATTGAAAAAACTTCTGACACAGTTACTGTGGCAACTAATTCAAATTTTGCTAAAGAGTGGCTGGAAAACCGTTATCATAAATATATTAAAAAAGCTTTAGAAAAATTTGCACCCGAAATCAAAACTATTGTTTATAAAATTGAAACAATTGATAATTTGAAAAAATATCAGAATATTAGTGAAAAAGATATTAATAAAGACAGTTCTGTTAAAACTAAAAAAACTAGCAATGTATCGGCCAACTTAACTCAAAACACTCAAGATCCGGATACAAATTTAAATTCTAAATATACCTTTGATAATTTGGTAATTGGATCACATAATGAACTGGCTCATGCAGCCACACTAGCTGTAATTGATAATCTAGGCATAAAATATAATCCATTATTTATTTATGGTGGTGTTGGTTTAGGGAAAACGCATCTCATACAAGCGCTAGGCAATGCTGTAAAAGTAAATAATAAAAAAATTAATATTTGATATATTAATACCGAAAGATTAGTAAATGATATTATTGGTTCAATCCGAGAACAAACTATTGATCAAGTCAAAAAACAATATAAAAAAATTG
>Ga0116157_10002994_pt1 | contig 16285 bp, 21 predicted proteins | sample AD_UKC048_MetaG_FD_89882 | JGI IMG/M metagenome (GOLD analysis project Ga0116157, IMG submission 89882) | Active sludge microbial communities of municipal wastewater-treating anaerobic digesters from USA - AD_UKC048_MetaG | ecosystem: Engineered > Bioreactor > Anaerobic > Digestate | place: USA...
AAACGCGAACATCATCGCGATACCGACGCCGATCAGGAAAGCCGCGTCGATCAGACCGGCCAGCAGGAACATCTTGGTTTGCAGTTCGTTCATCAGCTCAGGCTGACGGGCTGCAGACTCGAGATACTTGCTGCCCATGATGCCGATACCGATGCAAGCGCCAACAGCGCCCAAACCAATGATGAGACCGGCAGCGAGTGCAACAAAGCCGAGTACGTGTTCCATTTTTAGCTCCTGAGAATAAAAGTTAATGGTTAAAGGGAAAGGGGAAACTCTGAAAAAACTACTTGAAAACTAGTGGGCGTCGTGGGCTTGCCCCACATACACCAGCGTCAACATCATGAAAATGAAGGCCTGCAACGCAACGATCAGAATGTGGAAGATGGCCCAGATGGAGCCCACAATCACCTGACCAATCGGCAACAAAATGCCAGACAGCGACAGCGCTGCGCCACCACCCATCAGCGCAATCAGCATGAACACCAGTTCGCCCGCGTACATATTGCCGAACAACCGCATGCCGTGCGATACGGTTTTAGCTGCAAATTCGATCATCTGCATCAGGAAGTTGACGGGCCAAAGCAATGGGTGCGCGCCAAATGGAGCGGTAAACAACTCGTGAATCCAGCCGCCCAAACCCTTGATCTTGACGTTGTAAGCCAAACAGACGAACAACACACCCGAAGACAAGCCCAACGTAGTGGACAGATCAGCGGTAGGCACCACACGCATATAAGCATGATGAGGATCGCCACCTGTAGCGCCGTAAATCCGTTCCCAAATCCAGGGGATCAAATCTACGGGCAAGAAGTCCATCGCGTTCAGCAGAAAAATCCAGACAAACACGGTAAGGGCCAAAGGCGCGACCAGCTTGCGGCTGTTGGCGTTGTGAATGATGCCTTTGGCCTGCGTGTCAACCATTTCCACCAGCATTTCGACTGCAGCTTGGAAACGGCCTGGCACACCCGCCGTTGCAGATTTCGCAGCTTTCCACAAAAAGAACGTTCCCAGCACACCCATCAGGATCGACCAAAAGATCGAATCAAGGTTGTAGACCGAAAAGTCGATCACGCCGCTCATCGGCTTGTTTTGCAGATGCGTCAGGTGGTGACCAATGTATTCACCAGCGGAGGGTCCGTGTTCAGCAGCCATCTGTTTATCCGTATTTAAGTTTTACGCTTTTTCAAGCACTTTTAATCGTTTTCCGGGGCGCACCAGCAGCGCCACCCAATACACCTTCATCGTTACGATCAGACCAACCAACATTGCTGGCCAGCTCAGATCAGTAACAAGCCTTGGCGCCGCGAACAACATCGCAACCGTCAAGGCTATTTTTACCATTTCCCACAGGAAGAACCCGAATACCGCAGCACCCGGATTCACCAGCGTCACGCGACTCATCAGACCCCGGGCGAACAAGGCGGCCGGAAAAACCACCGCCAACGCACCGTAACCAGCCGACCAGCCCACGTTTTGCCGCCCCGTCAGGCCCCAGGCAGCAATTGCCACCACAAGACCAACAACCGCCTGACCCGCAACCACCCGCCAAGGGGAAACTGACGGGGATCTTTCTCGCAACTGGCGCGCTTGTTCAGCGGTCAACGGCTTGAATTCAGGCTCTTGCGCCTCCACATGCAAAGCTTGCGAAGTTTCCGCCATATTTGGTTCGGGTGCCATTGTGATCAAGTCAGATTACGCGCAGGTTACACCCTGAAAACTTCAGCAAAGCCATTGATTATACGTAGAAACCCGCGCCTCAAGCAAGTGTTCGGCAAATCGGCAAAGGGAGAGACAATCCCGTTCATTCTGGGTCATCCGTCAGGCGTCCCTGACAGCGACCCATTTGTCAGACAAAGGTTTTCTCATGCTCATGCTCTCCAAATTCCTTCACCTCGCGGCGGCCATTATCTGGCTGGGTGGCGTGGTCTTCATGCTGACAAGCCTGCGGCCAGTGGCGATTGCCCAGCTCCAGCCCTCCGCGCGGCTCACCCTGCTAAGCGCCGTGCTGGTGCGCTTTTTCGTGCTGGTGTGGGTCAGCGTGATTGCCCTGCTGCTGACAGGACTGCACATGATGATCAGCACCGGCATGGGCAATGCGCCCAAGGGCTGGCACTGGATGCTGGGCCTTGGTCTGGCCATGTTCGCCGTCTTTGGCCATTTGTATTTTGGCCCGTTCAAACGGCTCAAACGGGCTGTGGCGCGCGCAGACTGGCCGCGAGCCAGCGTGCATCTGTCCAACATCCACAAGCTGGTCGTCGCCAACTTCTGCCTGGGCTGGGCGGCCGTAGCCGCCGTGGTTTTTGTCAGCTGACATATCACGGGGACGGCACGCGGATTTTGGCGGGCGGGGATAATCCGGGCATGAACGCCAAGTCCGCACCAAGCGACATCTTGCCAGACACCCTGTGCTTTCTCAACGGCGATTACACAGCCCTGAAGGACGCAAAAATCAGCGTCATGGACCGGGGCTTTATCTTCGGCGATGGCGTCTATGAGGTGCTGCCGGTTTATGCCGGGCAGGTCTTCCGCTTTGAACAGCACATGGCACGGCTGAGCCGCAGCCTGGCCGAACTCCGCATCACCAATCCACATTCGCCCGCTCAATGGCTGGAAATAGCTACTAAATTGATAGCTTCTCACGCATATTCCACAAAGACTGAAGGCCAATATGACACTCAAAACGACGGGTTTCCACCCCCTCAGTTGATCTACATCCAGGTGACCCGCGGCGTGGCCCCGCGCGACCACGTGATGCTGCCGGACCTGACACCCACCGTCTTCATGATGATCAACGCCATGACCGCGCCTTCCGCGCAGCAGCGTGCCCGGGGCGTGGCGTGTGTCACCGCCGAAGACTTTCGCTGGGAAAAGGCACACATAAAATCCACCAGCCTGCTGGGCGCAGTGTTTGCCCGTCAGATCAGCTTTGACGCCAGTGCCGTGGAGACCGTGATGTTTCGCGATGGCTTTTTGAGTGAGGCCGCTAGCAGCAATGTTTGGGTGGTCAAAAACCGCACCGTTCTGGGCCCGCCCAAAGACAACCTCGTGCTCGAAGGCATTCGCTACGGGCTGATTGAAGAACTGTGCAGCAAGGCGGACATCGGGTTCGAGTTGCGCCGTATCAGCCGCGACGAGGTTTTCAGTGCTGACGAGTTGCTGCTCTCCAGCGCCACCAAGGAGGTGCTGGCCATCACGGAGCTGGACGGGCAACCGATTGGCAACGGGGCTACCCGGGGCCTGCCCGGCCCAATTTATGCGCTGCTGTACGCGGCTTATCAACGTGCCAAACCTGCCCGAACAGCGGCCTCCACCAGTGCCTGAAGCCATGCCCTTGCCACCAACCGATCCTGCAAGCCCGTCGCTCATCGAGTACCCGTCGCAATTCCCGATCAAGGTCATGGGGGAGCGCGTGGATGGCTTCGTCCACGCTGTTACCACCATTGCCCACGCGTTTGACCCTGCCTTCGACGCCTCCACCATCGAGCTGCGCGAAAGCAAAGGTGGCAAATACCTGGGTGTCACCATCACCATCACCGCCACCAGCCGTGAACAGCTCGATGAGCTGTACCGCACGCTGAGCACGCATCCGATGGTGAAGGTGGTTTTGTAGCGCCGTGGCCCCACTCATCCAGAACCTCGGCCGGGTCGACTACGCGCCCACCTACGCCGCCATGCAGGAATTCACCAGCCAAAGAGGCTTCCAGCCTCCGCCGGATATGCCTGATCAGCTATGGATTTGTGAGCATTCGCCAGTCTTTACCCAGGGACTGGCCGGCAAGCCGGACCATCTGCTGAACCCCGGCGACATCCCCGTGGTGCAGACCAACCGCGGCGGGCAGGTGACCTACCACGGCCCCGGGCAGGTGGTGGCGTATCCATTGATCGACCTCAAACGTGCGGGCTATTTCGTGAAGGAATACGTTTACCGCATCGAAGAGGCCATGATCCGCACGCTGGACGTGTTTGGCGTCACCGGGCACCGCGTCGCCGGTGCACCCGGCATCTATGTGCGGCTGGACAACCCGGGCTCCCACGCGCTGCTGCCCCAGCGTCCCCAAAAAGCATCGCCTCTTAATGGGGGTCAGATTCCAATTAAATCCGAACCCGACTTTTCAGGCCTCGGCAAAATCGCTGCGCTGGGCATTAAGGTCAGCCGCAACTGCACCTACCACGGCGTCGCGCTGAACGTGGCGATGGACCTGGAACCCTTCTCCCGCATCAACCCCTGCGGCTACACGGGCCTGCGAACCGTGGATCTTTCTACAATCGGGGTATCTGTTGGCTGGGCTGAAGCCGCCGACGTTTTGAGCCGCAAGCTCGCCACCTATCTGGCTCCCTGAACTTGTCCTACCACATGACCACCACCAACCCAACCGTTCGCGAAGCCCAGTCTGTGGAAACCTACGATGCCAGCGCCAAGCAAAAAGCGGGTGCCAAGCTGTCGCGCATCCCGGTGAAGGTGGTGCAGGGCGAGGTGCTGAAAAAACCGGACTGGATTCGCGTGAAGGCCGGGTCACCCAGCACACGCTTTTACGAGATCAAGGACATCCTGCGTGCCAACAAGCTGGTGACGGTTTGCGAGGAAGCATCGTGCCCCAACATCGGCGAATGTTTCGGCAAGGGCACCGCCACCTTCATGATCATGGGCGACAAGTGCACGCGTCGTTGCCCATTCTGCGACGTGGGCCATGGCCGCCCTGACCCGCTGGACTTGAACGAACCCGAAAGTCTGGCTAAAACCATTGCGGCGCTCAAACTGAAATACGTGGTGATCACCAGCGTGGACCGCGACGACCTGCGCGATGGTGGTGCCCAGCATTTTGTGGACTGCATTTCGCGCATCCGTGAGCTGTCGCCCGCCACGCAGATCGAGGTGCTGGTGCCCGATTTCCGTGGGCGCGACGACCGCGCGCTCAAAATCTTGCAGGCCGCGCCGCCCGACGTGATGAACCACAACCTGGAGACGGCACCGCGCTTATACAAAGAGGCGCGCCCAGGCTCGGACTACCAGTTCAGCCTGAACCTGCTCAAAAAGTTCAAGGCGCTGCACCCCAACGTGCCCACCAAGAGCGGCATCATGGTGGGCCTGGGCGAGACTGATGAAGAAGTGCTGCAGGTGATGCAGGACATGCGTGACCACCACATCGACATGCTGACCATTGGCCAGTATCTGGCGCCCAGCACATCACATCTGACCGTGAAACGCTACGTACATCCGGACACCTTCAAGATGTTTGAGGCCAAGGCCTACGAAATGGGTTTTAGTCACGCTGCGGTCGGTGCGATGGTCAGGTCCAGCTACCACGCCGATGTGCAGGCCGGGCATGCGATGGCGCGTGGCGCCGACTAGCCAACCAGACTTCTCGCTGTCAGCTGTCAGGTGTGTTTGCCAATGTCCCACCCCTGAGCGCCCAAGGCCTTGTCAGCCACCGCGATGGCGGGCACCTCCAGCGGAGTGGCCATGGTGTCGTTCCAGCGGTTCAGAAAAGCAAACATCGCGACCACGCCGAGGATCTCGGTGATCTCGCCATCGCTCCAGTGTTTCTGCAATTCTGCAAACTGTGCGTCCGTCACCGCATTGGGCTGGCTAGATGCAGCAATCGCAAAGTCCATCGCCAAGCGTTCACGCACGCTGTAGAGTGGACTGCTGGCATAGGTCCACACATCAGCCAGCTTCGCATCGCTCACACCGAAGTTATACGCGCCCAGCAGCGTATGCGCCTGACAATACAGGCAGCCCGACACCTTGCTGACCACATGACCAATGAGTCGCCGGAAACCAAGATCCACGGCGCCCTGTGGATCCATCACGGCGCCGTTAAGTTGGGCAAATGCACGCACCAGTTTCGGCTTTCGCTGCATCGTCAGCACGCTATTAGGAGTGAAGCCCAGCGTGCCGAGAAAGAAATCAAAGTGGTCCTTGAGTTCGGGTGTGGTCTCGGGTGGCAAGGGTTGAAGGCGGGGCATACGGTTTCCTTGGTTCTGTCGCAACGAGCATAAACGACAATCCATGTACCAAGGGTGCGGAAAAGGCAGTATCCCCAGGCCCGCCACGATAGCCTTTACTCGCGTAAGATGCCCAACCGATTGACCCCATACGCGCCACTAAACAACTTTCACCCATGAACTACCAGGCCAGCCCTACCCGCTACGACCACACCATGCAGTACCGAGCCAGCGGCAAGAGTGGCCTGAAACTGCCAGCCATCACGCTGGGCCTGTGGCACAACTTTGGCGACGCCACACCGTTTCAAACCCAGCGCGACATGCTGCGCACCGCGTTTGACCTGGGCATCACCCACTTCGACCTGGCAAACAACTACGGCCCACCAGCAGGCAGTGCGGAGACCAACTTTGGCGAACTTATGCGCCGCGACTTCAAGCCCTACCGTGACGAGCTGCTGATCTCCAGCAAGGCAGGTTACGACATGTGGCCCGGCCCCTACGGCCAAGGTGGCGGCTCGCGCAAATACGTACTGGCCAGCCTGGACCAGAGCCTCAAACGCATGGGCCTGGAGTATGTGGACATCTTCTACAGCCACCGGTTCGACCCGGATACCCCGCTGGAAGAAACCATGGGCGCGCTGGCCACGGCCGTGCAACAGGGCAAGGCGCTGTATGTGGGCATCTCCAGCTACTCGGCAACCAAAACCCGTGAGGCTGCTGCGCTGCTGCGCCAGATGGGCACGCCCTGCCTGATTCACCAGCCCTCCTACAGCATGATGAACCGCTGGATCGAAGAAGAGCTGCTGGACGCGCTGGAAGACAACGGCGTGGGCTGCATCGCCTTCAGTGCGCTGGCGCAAGGACTTCTCACCAACAAATACCTGAACGGCGTGCCCGCGGATGCGCGCATCAACCGCCCCGGCGGCGGCTCCTTCAAGCTGGACCACCTGAGCCCGCAAAACCTGGCGCATGTGCGCGCACTCAACGAGATGGCCGTGGCCCGCGGCCAGAGTCTGGCGCAAATGGCCGTGGCGTGGGTGCTGCGCGACAAACGCGTGACGTCAGCGCTGATTGGCGCGAGCCGCCCAGAGCAAATTGTGGAGCTGGTGGGCGCACTCAAGCAGCCTGACTTTTCTGCCGCAGAGCTGGAAGCGATTGACCAGCATGCGGTGGATGGTGGCCTGAATTTGTGGAAGCGTCCATCCACTGACCAGCGGCTGGCCTGACTGGAATTCAGGCGGCAAGCTTGGCCGGTGCCATCTTCTCCCAGGCGGCCACGGTTTCAGCGGCATACATCAATGCCGGGCCGCCCCCCATGTACACACACACCGACAGCATCTCTTCCAGTTCAGCCCGCGTGCACCCCAGCTTGTGCAGTGCCTTCACGTGAAAACCAATGCAACCAGAACAATGTTGCGTGATCCCAATGGCCAGCGCAATGAGCTCTTTTTGTTTAGCAGCCAGTGCGCCGTCCGTCATGGCCGCGCGGGCCAGCTGGCCAAATGCCGCCATGGCGTCTGGCTGCGCCTTGCGCAAGGGTGCCAGACTCTCGTTGATATCGTGAATCAGACTATTGTGATCAAACGTACTCATATCCTGCTCCGCTCCAATGAAGCCGCATCCCAAAGGATGGCGGTATGAAAGCCAATCTTTACGCGCTGGGTTCCATTGCCCTGTGGGCCACACTGGCGGCCCTGGGCGTTTCGCTGTCGCACGTGCCGCCGTTCCTGCTAACCGGCCTGTCGCTGCTGATCGGTAGTGTGATCGCCTTGCCGCTGTTGCGGCATGACCTAAATCAATGGTGCGTGCCGATTTCGACGCTCGCGCTGGGCGTGTACGGGTTATTCGGGTTCCACTTTTTGCTATTCATTGCATTGCGCCATGCCCCGCCGGTGGAGGCGAATCTGGTCAATTACCTGTGGCCGTTGTTTATGGTGGTACTGGCACCGATGCTGCTGCCGGACATCCGGTTGCGCGGTGCACACGTGGCGGCGGCCCTGCTGGGGTTTGCAGGGGCTGCCATGGCGATCCTCGGCGCCAGCAGTGACACGCCGGGCGGTTCGGGTGGAGCCATCACCGCCGGAGGTTGGTCGTGGGGTTACTTGCTGGCGCTGGCATCGGGCCTGATTTGGGCCAGTTATTCGCTACTCACCAAACGCGTCAAACCCTTTCCCACGGCAGCCATCGGCCTATTTGGCCTGCTGTCGGGTTTGCTGTCACTGCTGTGCCATTGGCTGCTGGAGCCCGCCATTCAATTGAGCGGGAACGACTGGATGCTGATTGTCTTGATGGGACTGGGGCCGCTGGGCGCCGCTTTTTTCCTGTGGGATAAGGCCTTGAAGCTGGGCGACGCGCGGCACATCGGCATATTGAGTTACCTTACACCGCTGACATCCACGATGATGTTGCTGGCAGTGACCCATCGACCGTTGACCTGGCCGATTGCGGTGGCAACAATGATGATTGTGGGCGCGGCGGTCTGGGGGCTGCGCAGCCGCTGAGCCTGTTTTCAGATGTGGCGGCTGGCGGCTGCGGAAATAATCCCCGAGCGACGCTCCACCTGGCCGGTGTAAGCCACCTGTGCCGGATCTTCAGCCTCAAGCACCTCTTGCGCCCAGGGACCCAGCTTGCCGGCGTCGATTTTCAGCACTTCCTGCTTCACTGCCAGAATCTGCGCCGGGTGCATGGAAAAACTGCGCAGGCCCAGACCCAGTAGCAGCCGTGTGAGTCCGACGTCACCCGCCATCTCGCCACACACACTCACGCTCTTGCCCTGCGCCTGACACTCGGCAATTGTTTCGGCCACCAGACGTAACACGGCGGGGTGCATGGGATCGTAAAGGTGCGCAACGGATTCATCAGCGCGGTCAATGGCCAGCGTGTACTGAATCAGGTCATTGGTGCCGATAGACAGGAAATCGAAGTATTTCAGGAACACCTTCAACGTCAACGCTGCCGCCGGAATTTCAATCATCGCGCCCAATTGAAGTGGTCCGTAACCCTGACCACGACGATCCAAGTCGGCCCGTGCCTGATCCAGCAGGGCCAGCGTCTGGCGTATTTCACTGGCGTGCGCCAGCATGGGAATAAGCAGATTCACCCGGCCATGCGTTGCGGCGCGCAGGATGGCGCGCAACTGCGTCATGAACATGGCGGGGTCGGCCAGGCTCCAGCGAATGGCTCGCAGGCCCAGCGCCGGATTGAGGTGACCTTCGTCCTTGTGTGCATCGCTGAGTTGCTTGTCAGCCCCTACGTCGATCGTACGGATGGTGACGGGCATGCCCTGCATGCCTTCGACCGCGCGTTTGTATGCCTGGTATTGCTCTTCCTCATCCGGCAGCTCGCCCTGCCGGCCCATGAAGAGAAACTCACTACGGAACAACCCCACGCCCACCGCACCCGCTTTGACCGCACCAATGGCATCCTCAGGCATTTCGATATTGGCCAGCAGTTCCACCTTCTGCCCGTCCATGGTGATGGCAGGGGTATGCCGCAACCGCGACAGACGACCGCGCTCCAGTTCACCCTGGCGCTGCTTAAAGCCGTACTCCGCTAGGATGATGGGCGACGGGTCCACAATGACCACGCCCGCATCACCATCAATGATGACCCAGTCATCTTGACGGACAAGCTGGCTGCTGGAACGGGCACCCACCACAGCCGGAATGTCCAGGCTGCGGGCGACGATGGCCGTGTGGGACGTCTTGCCACCCACGTCGGTCACAAAACCGGCAAACACGCTTTGCTTGAACTGCAGCATGTCCGCAGGCGACAAATCGTGTGCCACCAGGATCAGCGGGACGTCCACCGTGTCGTCCAGCAACAGATCCTGCTGCGAGGTCTTGCGCTGGCTGCGCAGCGACACCGGAATAATCGGTGACGCTGCGCCTTTCATGGCCAGCAGGACTTTCTCGGTAATTTGTTCGAGGTCGGCCTTGCGCTCGCGCAGGTACTCGTCCTCCATCTCGTCGAACTGGCGGGCGATTACCTCCAGTTGTGTGGTCAGCGCCCATTCGGCGTTGTACAGCCGGTCGGTGATCCAGTGCTTGACGCCACCGATGAGTTCTTCGTCCTGCAACAGCATCAGGTGAACGTCGAGAAGGGCTGTGAGCTCATGCGGCGCCTCTTTTGGCCCCATGAGGGACACGCTTTTTTGCAGGCGGTGAATTTCGTCGACCACGGCATTGCGCCCCACCCGAACCCGGTCAATCTCGGAGGCCACCTGCGACGGCTGGATGAAATAGTGCGCCACATCCACGCGGCTGGAAGCAATCAGCACCGCACGCCCGATGGCGATGCCCCGGGCGACAGCCAGACCGTGGATGGAGAACGTCAAATCACTCTCCCTCGCCGAACTTGTCGTTGATCAGCGCCAAAAGGGAGTCCATCGCTTCCTGCTCACGGTCACCATTGGTCTCGACCTCCACCGTTGAGTCCAGGCCTGCGGCCAGCATCATCACGCCCATGATGCTTTTGGCGTTCACCCGGCGCGAACCGCGGGACATCCAGACCTCGCACGGAAAACTTCCCGCCAGTTTGGTCAACTTGGCGGAAGCGCGGGCGTGCAGGCCCAACTTATTGCTGATGGTCACGGTGCTCTTGATCATTATTTCTTTTTGCCTGGTTTTGGGGAGCCGTCACTGCAACCTGCATGACACCTTGCGAGCCGCCCGCCATGGCGCGCGCGGCTAGCAGGTCCAGCGCCTCGTGGCGGTAGGTCATGGTGCGCAGCAGCATGGGCATGTTCACGCCCGCGATGAGTTTGGAGTCGATGCCATCGACCAGCTTTTGCGCGATATTGCAGGGCGTTGCACCGAACAGGTCGGTAAACAGCAGCGTCTGCTTCGCACCCATGCGGGTCATCAGCACGCGGGCCTGCTCCAGCGAAGCTTCGGGCGACACATCGGGCAGCACATCCAGCGCTTCGATATCGGCCTCAGCCGCAGGGAACACGTGCAGTACGCACTGGCGCAGTGCACTGGCCAGCGGCGCATGGGCAATGATGAGGGTCGCAATCGTCATGATGAACGTTGATTATGGCTTTTGGATGCCCAGAAATAGGCGTACGACAACACACCACACCCCAAATAGACCCCAAAAGCCAGTTGAAAAGACAACACTTCGCCAAAGCCGAGTGCCCGAAACCCGTCAATCAACAGGCCTACGCCCCACTGAATCACGAACACGCCCAGAAAAATAACGAGGTTGTAGGCTGACAGCGCCCGCCCGGCCAGCGCTGGGGGAAATGCCATAGCCACAGCGGGCTGGGACAGCGAAACAAAGGTACATGCCATGCAATACAAGGCCCAGAGCACACCAGCCCCCGCGGATATTGCATGACCAGCTATGACAATAATGGCAAGAACGATGAAGCTGAAGGGCAACCCCCACACCATTAAACGATCGGCGCTGATGCCACGCCGCGTCAGGCCGGGGTTAACCAGCCCCCATGTCCAGAAAGTGAACAACATGGCCACATTGATCCAGAACAATCCGGTCGCAGCCTGCAGCGCCGAGTAGCCCGCAATCCTGATCATCCACGGCGCCGCCCACAGAGTTTGCATGGCAACCAGACCACCATAGCAAAAGAACCCCATGGGCACCATCTTGCGGAAATAAGGGTGCGCCCAGATGGCGGCATACCCGGCAGGCGCCGGGCGGGTCGGCTCAGCATTCAAGTTTGGCGATGTATCCCAGCGCGGAACCTGCCATGCGATCACCGCCATTGCCAGCAAGACAAACAGGGCCAGCCCCCAGAACAGGGGGCGCCAACCGGCGACAGGCATCAGCCATTGAACAGGTAGCGTGGAGGCCACCATGCCCAGCGAACCCGTCATCAGCATCCAAGAATTACCCCGCAACTGGGCGGCTGGCGCAAACCAGCGGCGGTAACCGGTGAGTGGCGCCATCAGGCAGGCGCTGACGCCCACGCCACACAAAACCCGCGCTGCCAGCAGGCCGGAAAAACTGGTGGCTACTGAGAACGCCAGGCACCCCACCACCGCAATGGCAAGAAAGCAAAGGATGACGCGCTTGGGGCCATGGCGATCCAGCCAGGTGCCTAGTGGCAACTGCGTGAGCGAAAAACCCAGGAAATACCCTCCAGCCAGCAGACCAAGGTCCCGCGCCTGCAGTGCGAACTCCTGCGTGAGCGTGGGTGCCAATGTGGCCGTGATGGCCCGGATCAACGCAGACAAAAAGTACGCAAACGCAAAAGCCAAAAACACCAGCGTAGCAGCACGACGACCCAGCAGCGTGGCGAGCGATAGCGGTGGTGGTGCTGAAACCATCGTTTCAGGGGTCATTGAAGGCGAAACCCGGTAAAGAAAGCATCCGCCGCTTCTGGATTGACTTTGGTAGCGTACATGACGGCATGAAAGACCTGCGCACCCCGAACAAACCACACCCCCTGCGCCATAACCGCCCGACCGTCCGGCTGCGTGCCTTGCGCCTGCAACTGCACGGCACTCGCCGCGCCCAAGACGCCCTGGATATTCAACGGGCTTTGCCTGTCTTGCGTGGCCCGCATGTTGCCCAGCATGGCCGTTTGCCACTGAGCCTGCACAGCTGCTGCCTGTGTGGCATCCGGCAAGTCAACGTAAGAAACGGCAAACGTGGCGGAATCTGCCTCGCAACCCATCATGTGCATCGAGAGATTTTGCCCTGCCAGCAATACCGTCCGAGTGCCTTGGTCAGGCTTGCACGGCAACATGGCCACCAGTGCCGAGGGTTCCAGACGAACCTCACGCCAATTCAGCGCAGGGCTGCAACCCGTCAGAGCGAGGCTGCCTACGGCGATCCAACCTCTTGAAAAAATCCACACAGCCGGGTTACTTGATCGCGCCAAACACCTTTTTCAGGATCGCGCTGCCAGTCCCGATGGGGTCCTGGCGGATTTTCTTTTCTTCCTCGCCAATCATGAAATACAGGCCGTCCAGCGTCTTGCCGGTGACGTATTGCTGAATGTTGGCGTCTTCCTTTTTCACCAGGCCCATTCCCGCAGCCTTTCCGGCGACCTGGTTGTATTTCGCAGCCAGGCCAACCTTTTCGGTCGCCTTGGTCACCACCGGCAGAAATTTCACGCCGAGGGGATCGCGGGTTTTTTCAGCAAAAAACCCGGTAACCGACGTATCGCCACCCGCGAGAATTTTTTTCGCATCCGTCACGCTCATCGATTTGACGGCGCCTACCAGAAGGTCTTTAGCCATCGGCACAGCGGTTTCGGCCGCGCGGTTCATCGAAGTGATCAACTCGTCCACCCGTTTGCTTTGGCCCAGCGTTTTGAGCAGTTTGGCGGCGTCGTTCAGAAAACCGGGCAGTGGAATGCGAACTTTTTCGTTTCCGAGGAATCCATCTGTTTTGCCCAGCAGGCCAACGGCTGCCAGCGCCCCTTTTTCGAGCGCGGTCTTGAGTCCTGAGGAGGCTTCTGCATTCGTGAGGTCACCTAGCGACAGCGCATTCGCCTGTGCATGCGCCAGCAAGGTCAATGCAGCCACCGATATCCCGCAAGCACCGTTAAACTGTCGACGATCCATGAGTAAACCCTTGAAATGAAACGAAGTTTATATCTTGCAGCCGCTGCCGTCGTTTTGGCAATCGGGACTGCCACTTATATCGGGGCTGGCACTTCAGCGGCACCACAGTCCACTTTTGTGCTGCTGGACGGCTCCACCAAGAGCACCGCAGACCTGAAAGGCCGCGTGACGCTGGTGAATTTCTGGGCCACCAGCTGTGTCACTTGCGTGGCCGAAATGCCCAAAGTAATCGCCACCTACGACAAATACCATGCGAAAGGTTTTGACACGCTGGCCGTGGCCATGAGTTACGACCCCCCCAGCTATGTCGTTAATTTCGCTCAAACCCGCAATCTGCCGTTTCAGGTTGCTATCGATAACACGGGTGCCATCGCGCAATCCTGGGGCGAAGTGAAGCTAACGCCCACCACCTACATCGTGAACAAGCGTGGCGACATCGTGAAACGCTACGTGGGTGAACCCGATTTCACCGAGCTACACGCACTGATCGAGAAATTGCTGGCCGAGGTCTGATTCCCGTCGGGCACCAATGAAAACGGCCAATTTCATACAGAAATTGGCCGTTAGCTGTTATGGATTAAGCGTTATTAGCTATCAAATAGATAGCTAATCACTACATCCCTCGCGCAGCTTACTCCTTTCGGAATGCGTCGTGACAAGCTTTGCAAGAACCACCAGTAGCGCCCACAGCGGCCTTGATGCTGTCCAGGTTACCTGTCTTGGCAGCAGCGGCCAGCTTGGTCATTTCGCCTTGCATCTTCTCGTTTGCGTCCTTGAATTTGGCGGCATCAGACCAGATTTCAGACTTTGCCTTCGTATCGCCCTTGTCGCTACCGTCCACAAAAGCAGCCCAAGGCAGTTTGGACATCGATTCTGCGACAGCTGCGTTGTCAGCAGCCACTTTGGCATCAAAAGGAACACGCCCGTTTGCCATAGCAGCCACTCGTCCGAAGTGCGTAGCCATCACAGTGAGTGCTGACTTGCGATATTTAATTGCATCTTCCGGCTTCGCAAACTGGGCGGAAGCGGGAGCGGCCAGGGTGACAGCGGCGGCGGCGAGCACGAACGAGGCGATTGCTTTCATGGTTTATCCTTTTTTGAGTTAGGGTTACTGACACAGGGTTGAGTTCGCCCCGGTCAGAAAAGTTCTTTGTTTTTTTGCCGACCTAGGGAAAATACTTAAGAAATCGCTATTTCGCGCTACTTCGGCTCGTCGCGCGGGGTCAAAGTTCTCAGATAAGCGATCACAGCAGCAACGTCGTCTGCTGTCAGTTTGCTCGTGGTGTTGGTAATCACCTCACTCATGGGCTCAACTGCGATGTCGCCATTGGGCGCTGTGCCAGTCATCAAGTACTCCTTGAGTTCTTCATCGCTCCACTTTTTCAGGCGGGTGGGTGTGAGATTGGGGACCTTTCCTTCCGGAATCTTCGCACCACCCAATAATTCACCTCGGTCAGGGCCGCCGAGGAAATTACGTGGGGTATGGCACTCGCCACAATGACCCAGGGTCCCGACCAGGTAGGCGCCACGGACAACTGGACTGGCCGCGACCTCTGCCTTTGGTAACGGTGCAGGCCCGGGCGTGAAAAACATCAACTTCCAGCCGCCCACGAGGAAGCGCAAACTGTATGGAAATCGCAGTTCATGCTCGCGATTGGCTTGCTTGGCTGGCGGTACCGTCTTCAGAAACGCCCAGAGGTCCTGGATATCGGTATCCGACATGCCCGTAAAGGATGGGTATGGAAAGGCCGGGAAGTAGTGTGAGCCATCCCTGCGCTCGCCCTGACGGATCGCACGCTTGAAGTCAGCCTCGGACCAAGAGCCAATGCCTGTTTCCTTGTCTGGCGTGATGTTGGGACCGTAGAAAGTCCCGAACGGCGTTTCGAGCCCGCGACCGCCCGCATAGGGTGTTGAGCCAGCCTTGGTGACCGTGTGGCACCCGATGCACCCGGCTGCATTGGCCAAGTATTGCCCTTTAACCGCATTGCCCTGTGCGCTGACTGCAGCGGCGCTGGAGAGCAGTAGTGTGGCGACCAGGTGCCACGGGGCTTGGCGCAGCAACGGATAGATCTTCATGGGGTCTCCGATGGAATTGATTGGGTAAACCGCTCGCAGGTAATACGAGGTTACGATACGTGATCGGTTGGAACCTGAAACACGACTGGAGTTTCGCCGAAAACCGGGATTCATGCATCTAGGACGAGAAGGTTCCATCCAGTCGAGCCTTGCTCTCTGAAGGCAGAATGATCGAAACAGCTAAACTGAAAGCGTTTTGCCAAAGTTCACCCCCATTCATGAGTCATCAGTCTGCCAAACTCGTCCAACCCACATCCCAGCATGAGCTTGACGTAGCCCGCGAACTGTTCAGGGAATATGCCGGGGCACTGGGGGTTGATTTGTGTTTTCAGGGGTTTGAGGCTGAACTGGCGACGTTGCCTGGTCAGTACGCGGAGCCTGGTGGAAGGCTCTTGCTGGCTCTCGTGGATGGCGTTCCGGCTGGCTGTTGTGCGTTGCGGCAACTTACTGACGTGGACCACTCCAACGCCTGCGAGATGAAGCGTCTGTACGTGCGGCCGGCATTTCGCGGACTTCGTCTGGGCCGCCAAATGGCCGAGGCCATCATGGATAGCGCCAGGAATCGGGGATATGACTGCGTCCTGCTGGACACGCTGGACGAGATGGAGACGGCACGCGCCCTGTACGAGGACCTCGGGTTTGTGGAGGTACCCCCGTACTACCACAACCCAATCCCGGGCGCGCACTACCTGAAGGCCAAATTATAGAGGCCTTTTAAGCCTCTGGCC
>Ga0116157_10002997_pt1 | contig 16281 bp, 15 predicted proteins | sample AD_UKC048_MetaG_FD_89882 | JGI IMG/M metagenome (GOLD analysis project Ga0116157, IMG submission 89882) | Active sludge microbial communities of municipal wastewater-treating anaerobic digesters from USA - AD_UKC048_MetaG | ecosystem: Engineered > Bioreactor > Anaerobic > Digestate | place: USA...
ACCACCGGATCCACCTGGTCGGCGATCCGGGTGACGTCGACGGCCGCGCTCGAGCCGGGGATCGCCGTGCAGCCGGCGACCAGGACACCGCAGAGCAGCGCGAGCAGGACGGCGAGCCGGCGGCGACGGTCCGGCGACGGGGCGATCACCGGGCCACCGGGCTCGGCGCATCGGTGCTGGCCGCTCCCCCGGTGGGGCCGGGGACGCCGGGTCCGGCCGGCTCGTCCTCGGCCGCGGGCACCTCGGGGCTGATCAACGCGGCGGTGGCCCCGCCGACCGGGACCGAGGCCGGGTGCAGTTCTTCCTCGTGCGGGGCCGGCTTGAGCGCACCGTCGTCGACCATCATCCGCACCGGACCGGCCTCGTCCGGGGTGGCGCCGGAGCCGGCCGCTGACCCGTCCGCCCGCAGGGCCAACGGCGAGTGGGTGATCAGGCCGCCGTGCTGGCGGGGCAGGGTGAGCCGGAAGCGGGCCCCCTCCCCGGGTGTGCCGGAGGCCTGCAGCCAGCCGCCGTGCAGCCGGGCGTCCTCCAGCGAGATGGCCAGCCCCAGGCCGGTGCCGCCGGTGTGCCGTTGCCGGGACGGGTCGGCCCGCCAGAACCGGTTGAACACCAGCCCCGCCTCGCCCGGCCGCAGCCCGACGCCGTGGTCGGTCACGGTGATGGCCAGCACGTCCGGGTCGGCGGCCAGCTCGACCTCGACCGGCTTGCCGTCGGCGTGGTCGATGGCGTTGTTGAGCAGGTTGCGCAGGATCCGGTCGACCCGGCGGGTGTCGAGTTCGGCGACCACCGCGTGCTCGGGCAACACGGTGACGATCTGGACGTCGAACTGGTCGGCCAGCGGCGCGGCCGCGGCGATGCTCGCGTGGATGCAGGACCGGATGTCGATCGTCTCCGCGCTCAGCTCGGCCATCCCGGCGTCGTACCGGCTGATCTCCAGCAGGTCGGTGAGCAGCGACTCGAACCGGTCCAGCTCGTCGACCAGCAGCTCGGTGGACCGGCCCAGGTACTCGGGGAAGTCCGACCGCCCGTCGTAGAGCATGTCGGCGGCCATCCGGACGGTGGTCAGCGGCGTGCGCAGCTCGTGCGAGACGTCGGAGGTGAACCGCCGCTGCAGCTTGCCGAACTCCTCCAGTTGCCGGATCTGCACCCGGATCGCCTCGGCCATGCCGTTGAACGAGCTGGCCAGGGTCTCCAGCTCGATCGGTCCCTTGACCGGCATCCGCTCGGCCAGGTCGCCGGCGGCCAGCTTGCGCGCGCTCGCCGCGGCCCGGCGCACCGGTCGCACCACCTGCATGGCGACCAGGGCGGAGATGCCGGTCAGCGCGATGGCCAGGGCGACGCCGCCGACCAGCAGCGTCCGCTGCACCACCTGCACGGTGCCCTGTTCGCCGGCCAGCGGGAAGATCAGGTAGACCTCGAACGAATCGGTGCTGGTCCGGGCGGGACTGCCCACCACCAGGGCAGGGATGGCCTGACCGTCCCGGCGGATCGTCGTGTACTGGTAGGAGACGTTGCCCTGGGAGACCCGGGCCCGCAGTTCGGCCGGCACGTCGGCGAGCGGCTGGGCCACCGCCAGGTCCGCGTCCGAGCCGATCCGGCTAGGCACGATGACGGGCTCGAACACCCCGGCGGTCGAGTTCTGCGCCCCGGAGGAGCCGTCGACCCGGCCGATCTCGGTCAGCGCCAGCTGCAGTTGCTCGCGCAGTGAATTCGGGTCCGAATCCGCGCCGGAGAGGCTGTTCTGCACGGTCTGCCGGGCGTTGTCGATCTCCACGGTGGCCGCGTCGATCTTGGACTGCAGCAGCCCGGCGGTGATCTGCTGCTGCAGGATCAGGCCCAGGGTGATCATCACGACCGCCGACAGGCTCAGGGTCAGCACCACCACCCGGACCAGCAGCGACCGGCTCCAGAAGGCGATCCGGGAGCGGGCGGCGGTCAGGCCGCGGCGCGCCTGCCCGCGCAGCCGGGTCAGCCGGGAGTCCACCGACCGGTGCGTCTGCGGCGCCGTGGGGTCGGCCGGCGCCTGCGCCGACCCGGCGGCCGCCGCATCGGGCGACGGGGTCGCCGCAGCCGGCTCAGTGCTCACCGCTGCCTGCTCTCCGCTACGCCGCACCCGCCCGGTAACCGACGCCGCGGACGGTGACGACCACCTCCGGGTGCTCGGGATCCTTTTCGATCTTGGACCGCAGCCGCTGCACGTGCACGTTGACCAGCCGGGTGTCCGCGGCGTGCCGGTACCCCCAGACCTTCTCCAGCAGCACCTCACGGGTGAACACCTGGCGCGGCTTGCGGGCCAGCGCGACCAGCAGGTCGAACTCCAGCGGGGTCAGCGAGATCGGTTCGCCGTCCCGGGTGACCTGATGGCCGGGCACGTCGATGTCCACGTCGGCCACCCGCAGCCGTTCGGCCGAGCCGACGTCGGCGCGCCGGAGCCGGGCCCGGATCCGGGCGGTCAGCTCCTTGGGCTTGAACGGCTTCATCACGTAGTCGTCGGCGCCCGACTCCAGCCCGAGCACGACGTCGACCGTGTCGGTCTTGGCCGTCAACATGATGATCGGGATGCCGGACTCGGCCCGGATCTCCTTGCAGACGTCGAGCCCGGACACCCCGGGCAGCATCAGGTCCAGCAGCACCAGGTCGGGGTGCACGTCCCGGAAGGCGTCCACCGCCTTCGACCCGTCCCGCACGACGGCCGTGTCGAAGCCCTCCCCCCGCAGCACGATGGTCAACATCTCGGCCAGGGCGGGGTCATCGTCGACCACCAGCACGCGCGCTTTCATGCCCCCATGGTGACACCCTTCACAGATCGACCGGGGTGGGCGCGCTCGACGGAGCCGCCCCGGACGCCCGGACGGCGCCCCGGACGCCCCGAGACCGCCCGGGACCGTGCGGCGCCCATGGGACGATGGGCCGGTGAGCTTTCCTGGATACCCCCGACCCGAGTCCGGCCGCCCCGGCGGCTGGCCCGCGGACCAGCCGGGACCGATCCCGCTCCGCCCGTTGGGCGTCGGGGATCTGCTGGGGGTGGCCGTCACCGTGGTCCGCCGCTGCGCGGTCCCGCTGTGCCTGGCCGCGTTCCTGGCCGCGCTGCTGTCCAACGGCACCACCCTGGCCGTGCTGGCCCTGGCCGGCAGCCTGCGCACCTACGCCGAGGCGACCTGGCTGCAGGACATCATCGACGGCGGCTCCAGCATCCCGCCGGCCATCATCGTCTCCGCCCTGTCCGGGCTGGTCGTCTCCACCGTGGGCGGGGTGCTCGTGGCCGGGATGGCCGCGGCCGGGGCCGGTTCGCTCGCCCAGGGCCGCGACGGCCGGGGCGCGGTGGCCCAGCGGATGGCCGGCCGGTGGGGCGCCCTGCTGGGGGTCGCCGTCGTCGTCGGCGTGCTCTGCTCGCTCGGGCTGATGCTGCTGGTGGTGCCGGGGGTGATCGCCTACCTGATCCTGGTGCTGGCCGCGCCGGCCGCGGTGATGGAGCGGGCCGGCATCGGCGAGTCGATGCGCCGCAGCGCCCAGCTCAGCCGGGGCCACCGCGGCCGGATCCTGGGCGTGACCCTGCTCGCCGGCATCATCTCCGGCTTCACCAGCACGGTCATCACCACCGTGCTCAGTTCCGTGGTCAGCCAGTCCGATCCGGTCAGCGCGCTGCTGATCACCCAGTTGATCGGCACCGTGGTCGCCGCGTTCACCGGCGCCTGGACCGGCGCGGTCATCGCGCTGATCTACATCGACATCCGGATCCGCACCGAGCACCTGGACTACGCCCTGCGCATCGCCGCCGAGTCCGACCGCCGGGCCCGCTTGCAGGACCGCGCGCCGGGTCCCGACCAGCGCCCCGGCCAGCGGCCCGATCAGCCCCCGGACGGGCTCATCCCACCACCGCCGCCGGCAGGCTGAACGACCCGTCGGAGTCCGGGGTGAGCACCGTCCACGGCGACAGATAGTCCTGCTCGGCCAGCCGCCGGTACATCGCGGCGGTCCGCCGCTGCAGGCCGTCGTCGGCCTCGAACCGGTCCAGGGCGCGGTCCTGATCCTGGTCGGCCCGGTTCCGGGCGCGTTGCCCGGCCAGCTCGACCGAGGTGGCCAGCAGGATCTGATGGTCGGGCACCGGCACGCCGAACCGATCGATCTCCAGGGCCCGCACCCAGGCCGGGAAGTCGGTCGGCCGGTCCGGACCGCCCAGCCGGGCGCTGCCGTAGGCGGCGTTGGAGGTGACGTAGCGGTCCAGCAGCAGCACGTCGTGCGCCTGCCGCAGGTCCCGGATCTGACCGGCCGCGGCCCGCCGGTCCAGGGCGAACAACACGGCCGGTCCGTAGATGCTGTCGGACAGATCGCCCAGGCGCCCGTACAACGCGTCCTGGACCAGGTCGGCGTGCACGTCGAGCCCGTACCGGGGAAACGCCAGGGTCGCCACCGTCCGGCCGTCGGCCTGCCACCGGGCGGCCAGCGCCTGGGTGAGCGTGCGCTTGCCCGAACCGTCCAGTCCCTCGATGACGATCAGTCGTCCCACGAGCGAGCACCCTACGGGCCGAGCCGCCCGCGAGTCTCGATGCGCTCCGTTGCCGCAGGTGGGACGCTGTCGCCATGACCACCGCCACACCGAAGCCGGCGGATAGCCGGACGTTCCTGGGCCAGCCTCGTCAGCTGGCCACCCTGTTCTCGGTCGAGATGTGGGAACGCTTCTCGTTCTACGGGATGCAGATCATCCTGGTCTACTACTTGTACTACTCGACGGCCGACGGCGGACTGGGCATCGACCAGGGCGTCGCGACCGGCATCGTCGGCGCCTACGGCGGCATGGTCTACCTGTCCACCATCCTGGGTGCCTGGCTGGCCGACCGGGTCATGGGCGCCGAACGCACCCTGTTCTACGCGGCGATTCTGGTGATGTCGGGCCACATCGCGCTGTCCGCGCTGCCCGGCCTGCTGGGGGTCGGCATCGGGCTGGTGTTGATCGCCTTCGGTTCGGGCGGGGTCAAGGCCAACTGCACCTCGCTGGTCGGCACCCTGTACGAGCCGAGCGACCCGCGGCGGGACGCGGGCTTCTCCATCTACTACTTCGGCATCAACCTGGGGGCCTTCGCCGGCCCGCTGCTGACCGGCCTGGTGCAGGTCGACTTCGGCTTCCACTGGGCGTTCCTGGTCGCGGCCATCGGCATGGCCATCGGGCTGGCCATCTACGCCGTCGGCCGCCGGAAACTGCCGGCCAGCGCCAACAACGTGCCCAATCCGTTGCCGCCGGAGCGCCGGATCCGCTACATCGTGGCCGCGGTGGCTGCGGTGGCCCTGGTCGTGCTCGCCGTGCTCACCGGGGTGCTGACCGCGGACCGCCTCTCCAGCGCGGTGGTGGCGATCACCATCGTCGCCGCCGTCGCGTACTTCGTGGTCATCCTGGGCAGCAAGCAGGTGAGCACCGTCGAGCGCCGGCGGGTGATCGCCTTCATCCCGCTGTTCCTGGTCAGTGCCGTGTTCTGGTCGCTCTACCAGCAGCAGTTCACCGTGCTCGCGGTCTACAGCGACCAGCAGCTGAACCGGGACCTGTTCGGGTGGGAGATGCCGGCGAGCTGGGTGCAGTCGATCAACCCGGTGTTCATCATGATCCTGTCGCTGGTCTACGCGGGGGTCTGGACCAAGCTGGGCAACCGGCAACCGTCCAGCCCGGTCAAGTTCGCGCTGGGCACCATCATCATGGGCATCGCGTTCCTGCTGTTCATCCCGATGGCCAGCACTGTTCCGAACAGTGCCCCCCTGCTCGGGCTGGTCGGCGTCATCTTCGTCTTCACCAACGCCGAGCTGCTGATCTCCCCGATCAGCCTGTCGCTGTCCACCAAGCTGGCGCCGAAGGTCTTCGAGACGCAGATGGTGGCCCTGCTGTTCCTGTCGATCGCGCTGGGCACGGCCATGTCCGGCGTGCTGTCGCAGTACTACACGATCGAGGACCAGGTCCCCTACTTCGGCATCCTGGGCTGCATCGCGATCGTCGTCGGCGCGGTGCTGTGGGTGTTCACCAAGCCGATCCTGCGGCTGATGGGCGGGGTGCGCTGACCCCGAACCGCCCGAACCGGCGAACCGTTGTCCGGATCCGGCCGTAGGAACGCTCTGGACAGCAGGATCAGCGTCCAGACCAGGGGGTTCCGATGCAGGCAGCACGCTGGATCGAGGCGGCCGAGTTCCAGGGGCTGCTGCTGCGGGAGGGGCTGATCGACCAGGTCGCGCACGGCCGCCGGCTGCGGCAGATCAACACCGAGCTGGCCGCGACCGGCCGCTACGAGCACACCGCGAGCGAGCTGGAGCAGGCCGGCCGGATCGGCTGGCGGGCCACCCCGCGCTGCATCGGCCGGCTGCCCTGGCAGACCCTGCAGGTGCTGGACCGCCGGCACCTGCAGACGCCGGAAGAGGTCTTCCAGGCCTGCGTGGAGCATCTGCGGTGGGCGACCAACGGCGGCCGGATCCGTCCGGTGATGACGGTCTTCGCGGCGGCCGAGACCGGACGGGCGGCGCGGATCTGGAATCCGCAGCTGATCCGCTACGCCGGCTGGCGCCGTCCGGACGGGACGGTGCTCGGCGATCCGGCCCAGCTGGAGCTGACCGACCGGCTGCACGAGCTGGGCTGGCGGCCGGCGCAGCGCACCGCGTTCACCGTCCTGCCGGTGGTCATCCAGGTCGGGCACCACCGGTCCCAGCTGTTCGAGCTGCCGGCCGACGCCGTCCTGGAAGTGCCGATCACCCACCCGGAGTTCTCCTGGTTCGCCGAGCTGGGCCTGCGCTGGCACGCCCTGCCGATGGTGTGCAACCTGGGCCTGCGGGCCGGTGGCCTGTTCTACCCGGCCGCCCCGTTCAACGGCTGGTACATGAGCACGGAGATCGCCGCCCGCAACCTGGCCGACGTCGACCGGTACGACCAGTTGCCGGCGATCGCCCGCCGGATGGGCCTGAACACCCGCAGCAGCATCAGCCTGTGGCGCGACCGGGCCCTGGTCGAGCTGAACGTGGCGGTGCTGCACTCGTTCAAGGCGGCCGGTGTGCGGATGGTCGATCACCACAGCGCGTCCGCCCAGTTCATGACGCACCTGGACCGCGAACGCGACCAGGGCCGGTCGACCCCCGGGGACTGGAGCTGGCTGGTGCCACCGGTCTCGGGGTCGACCAGCCCGGTGTTCCACCGGTACTACGCCGCCGACGCCGACCCCGGCACGCCGCGGTTCCAGGCCCAACCCGAACCCTGGCGAGCGGTGGCGGCCGGCCCGCACCCGGCCACGCCCGGCTGCCCGGTGCACCGGGTGGCCTAGCTTCGTGTTGGATGGTTGTCATGTCTGGAACTGATGCCACCAAGCCCGAGGTCGAGTTTCCCGAAGGGCCGCCTCCCACCGAACTTGTCATCGCCGATCTGACCGTCGGCGACGGCGCGCAGGCCAACCCCGGCGACACCGTCCGGGTGCACTACCTCGGAGTCGACTACGAGTCCGGCAGCGAGTTCGACTCGTCCTGGAACCGGGGCGAGTCCATCGAGTTCCCGCTGCGCGGCCTGATCAAGGGCTGGCAGGACGGCATCCCGGGGATGAAGGTCGGCGGCCGCCGGCAGCTGACCATCCCGCCGGAGCTGGCCTACGGTCCGGCCGGCGGTGGGCACCGGCTGTCCGGGCGCACGCTGATCTTCGTCATCGACCTGCTCGGCGTGCGTTGAGCGCGACCGAGGTGGATGTGCTCGGCCCGGTCGAGTTCGCAGTCGTCGAGTTCCCCGCCGGGGTGGTCAGCGGGAGCGGATTCGCCCAGTTGCTCGAGCTGGCCGACTCCGGCGTCATTCGCATCCTCGATCTGGAGTTCGTCCGGCGGACCGCGGACGGCGCTGTCGTGCCGGTCGAGGTCGCTGACCTCACGGTCGGTCCCGGAGTGGACCTGTCACCGTTCGTCGGCGCCTCCAGCGGCCTGGTCGACACCACCGATCTGGCCACCCTGGGCGACTCGATCGGCGTGGGCAGCGTCGCCGCGGTGCTGGTCTACGAGGAGCAGGTGCTGATCCCGGTGGTCGCCGCGTGGCACGCCGCCGGCGGCCGGTTGGCCCTGGTCGGGCATCTGGAACCGGCCGATCTGGACGAGGCCCTGGACGCCACCGAACCCGCGAAGGCCGGTGTGTGATGGGCCTGTTCAAGACCGCCGCCAAGGTGGCCGTGGCCAGCTCGGTGCACGGCCGGGTGCAACGCCGCCAGCAGCAGAAGTGGGCCGCGCAGAATGCGGTGCCCCAGGCGCCGCCACCCCCGCCACCCCCGGTTGCCGCTGCGCCGGCGCCGGCACCGCCCGCGGAGTACGGCCGGCCGCAGTTCGCCACCGAGCACACCGCCGGCGGGTATCCGGCCCCCGGACAGGCTCCGGCCGCGCGACCGCCGGCCGCCCGGGTGGACATGGCCACCAAGCTCGCCCAGCTCCAGCAGCTGGGCGATCTGCGGGCCGCCGGGGTGCTCACCGACGCCGAGTTCGACGGCCAGAAGGCCGCCATCCTGGCCCAGTAGGCCGCACGTCACTGCCCGAACAAGCCCGACTTGCCCCCCACGCGCCGCCACGAGTCTGTCGGCGATGCGTGGGGGGCAAGCGGACGGGCGGGCGCGCCGATCAGTACCGGTAGTGCTCCGGCTTGAACGGGCCCTCGACATCCACGCCGAGGTACTCGGCCTGGTCCTTGGACAGCTTGGTCAGCTCGCCGCCGAGCGCCTCGACGTGAATCTTGGCGACCTTCTCGTCCAGGTGCTTGGGCAGCCGGTAGACCTCCTTGTCCCACTCGTTCGGCTTGGTGAACAGCTCCAGCTGGGCGATGACCTGGTTGGAGAACGAGGTGCTCATCACGAACGAGGGGTGCCCGGTGGCGTTGCCCAGGTTCAGCAGCCGGCCGGCCGACAGCACGATGATGGTGTGACCGTCGGCGAAGCGCCACTCGTCGACCTGCGGCTTGATCTCGATCTTCGAGGCCCCGGACCGGGCCAGCCCGGCCATGTCGATCTCGTTGTCGAAGTGCCCGATGTTGCCCAGGATCGCCTGGTGCTTCATCCGGCTCATGTGCGCAACGGTGATGATGTCCTTGTTGCCGGTGGTGGTGATGATCAGGTCGGCCCGCTCGACGGCCTTGTCGACGGTGGAGACCTCGAAGCCGTCCATCAGCGCCTGCAGCGCGCAGATCGGGTCGATCTCGGCGACGACAACCCGCGCGCCCTGGCCGCGCAGGGACTCGGCCGCCCCCTTGCCGACGTCGCCGTAGCCGGCGACCAGCGCGACCTTGCCGCCGATCAGCACGTCGGTGCCGCGGTTGATGCCGTCGATCAGCGAGTGCCGGATGCCGTACTTGTTGTCGAACTTGCTCTTGGTGACCGAGTCGTTGACGTTGATCGCCGGGAACAGCAGCTCGCCGGCCGCGGCCAGCTGGTAGAGCCGGTTGACCCCGGTGGTGGTCTCCTCGGTGACGCCGATGATCGACGGCGCAGTCCGCGTCCAGTACTGCGGGTCGGCGGCCAGCGAGGCGCGCAGGAAGTCCAGGATGACCGCGTACTCCTCGGAGTACTCCGGGTCGTCCTCGTTGATCGACGGGATCACCCCGGTCTTCTCGTAGGCGACCCCCTTGTGCACCAGCAGGGTGGCGTCGCCGCCGTCGTCCAGGATCATGTTCGGGCCCTGACCGTCCGGCCAGCGCAGCATCTGCTCGGTGCACCACCAGTACTCCGGCAGGGTCTCGCCCTTCCAGGCGAAGACCGGGGTGCCCTTGGGCTCCTCGACGGTGCCGTACTTGCCGACGACGACGGCGGCCGCGGCGTGGTCCTGGGTGGAGAAGATGTTGCAGGACGCCCAGCGGACGTCGGCGCCGAGCTCGACCAGGGTCTCGATGAGCACGGCGGTCTGCACGGTCATGTGCAGCGAGCCGGAGATCCGGGCCCCGGCCAGCGGCTGGACCTCGGCGTATTCGCGACGCAGGGCCATCAGACCGGGCATCTCGTGCTCGGCCAGGGTGATTTCCTTGCGGCCGAAATCGGCCAGGGCCATCGAGGCGACCTTGTAGTCCAGGTCGCCGGATCGGTCGGTGACCAGGTTCAGGTCGGACAGTGTGCTGGTGGTGGTGGACACAGCATTGCTCCTTCGCGGGGCTCGGGGTGGCACCGTGCTGATCACGGCGCGACGGGCCGGACTCGGGTCTGCCCCTGCACCGGACGCCCGAACAGGGCGTGCATGTCACCGGTCAGGATAGCCGCGCGCTCCCCCCGGCCGGGTGGTCCGCCGCGACCTGGCGCGGCGCTCACGCGTGGGGACGCGACAATGGAGCGGTGACGCCTTCGACCCCGGACGGTCCCGCGGACCGGCGAACCACCCCTCAGACCACCGACCCGGCGGCGGCCCCGCCCGAAGCGCTGATCATGTCGGCGGTGCAACCGGGGGCGGCCCGGCGCCCCGCGGGCCCGGGCCGGCGGCGGCAGGCCGACTTCACCTCCGCCGTCTACGGCTCGGTGGTGGCCGGCACGGTGATCGTCAGCGCCGGCCCGATGCCGGCGATCGGGCTGTCGGTGCTGCTGGTGGTCAGCGGTGTCGTGTTCTGGCTGGCCCACGTGTACGCGATCACCGTGGCCAACGTGCACGGCGGCTGGGAGCTGGGCGCGATCCGCAAGGGCCTGCGCAAGGAATGGCCGGTGGCCTTCGCGGCGATCCCGCCGGCGCTGGCCGCGCTCACCGCGGCCTTTTTCCCGGACATCACCACCACCGACGGCGCCTGGATCGCGCTGGTGGTGGCCATCGTCGAGCAGCAGATCTGGGGCTACGCGGCAGTCCGCCGGTCCAGCCTGTCCGGGATGGCCGTGGTCCGCACTATCACCCTGAACGTGGTCATCGGGATCGTGGTCGTCGGCCTGAAGTTCGCAGTCGGTCACTGACCGGGAGAACCCGGCAGATCAGTGGCCGCCGGTCGGCCCGCCCAAGCCCTCGAAGAGGTAGCTGTCGAACACTTCCTGCATCCGCCCGTACGGCCGGCGAGCGGTCGTCGGGTCGAGCGCCGGCCCGCCGTCGCCCTCATGGGCCCGGATCAGCCGCTCCCGGATCAGGTTGCGCAGTGCCTGCTCGACGACTGACGGCACCGACGTCCCGTCGGCGGCCGCGGCGCGGCGCACCGCGTCCAGCAACGGGCCGGGGATCTCGATCGTCGTGGTCACGGCCGCGATGGTACGGGAACACCTTGCCGCCCAAGGACATTTCGGTGAACGGACGGGGTGTCCGGGGCGGGCCGGCTCACTCGTCGGGCAGGTGCATCTTCCGGGTGGTGAACAGGCCGAAGAGCAGGCCAAGACCGGTGCCCACGACGACCGGCAGCAGGAACGAGCCGAACAGGATGCCGCCGGCCACGCCGACCAGGACCCCGAACAGGGTCCAGACGGCCACCGCCGGGGCCCGCGGTTCCCGCCGGGTGGGGTCGTTGCGCATCGGACCACGGTAGCCCGGACCGGCGCCACCCACGGGACGACCCGGCGGGCGGCCGGGCGCCCGATCCGGCCCGTCAGGTCGCGGGGCGGTCGGCGCCCTTCTCGGACCGGGCGAGCACCGCGGCCGGTCGCCGCGGCTCCCGGGCGGCCGGCGAGACGAGGCCGGCGACCGCGATCAGGGCGAGCACGATCAGCAGGGCGTTGAGCAGTCCGACCTGCTGGCCGACGAAACCGACCAGCGGGGGCCCGACCAGGAAGGCCAGGTAACCGATGGTGGCCACGGCGCTGACCCGGGCGGCGGCCGTCTTCGGGTCGTCGGCGGCCGCGGACATGCCGACCGGGAAGCCGAGCGCGGAACCCAGGCCCCAGGAGACGACGCCCGCGGCGGCCAACCAGGGATTGGGCGCGAAGATCATGGTGGCCAGGCCGACGCCGGCCAGCACGGCCGAGACCCGCAACACCGGTACCCGACCGAACCGGTCGAGCACCAGCACGCCGCCGACCCGGCCGATGGTCATCGCGGTGACGAAGATGCCGAACACCAGGGCGCCGGTGGCGTTGTCCACGCCGTGGCCGTCGACCATGGCCAGGGCCAGCCAGTCGTTGGCCGACCCCTCGGCGAAGGCCATGCCCAGCACGATCAGCCCGATCAGCAGGGTGCGGCGGTCGCTCCACACGGTCAGCCGGGACCGCCAGTCCCCCTTCTCCTGGGCCTGGTCGGTCTCCGGCGCGGCGGACAGGGCCGGGTCGGGCTGCAGGAAGCGCACGGCCACCAGCACCGCGCCGATCATCAGCCCGGCGACCACCGACAGGTGCACGACGACGGGCACGCCGAGGTGCTCGGCCAGCGCGCCGCCGGCCGCGCCGACGATGGTGCCGGCGCTGAACATGGCGTGGTAGATGGGCATGACGGTGCGGCCCAGCGCCCGCTCGTTGGCCGCGCCGTCGACGTTCATCGACACGTCGCAGGTGCTGGTGCCGAGGCCGAAGACGACCAGGCCGGCGGTGACCACCTGGATGGAGGCCAGGCTGCCGCCGATGCCGGCGATGACGATGCCGACCGCGGACACGATCATGGTGGCCCGGATGGTGGCGATCGGCCCGAACCGGGCCAGGATGTGGCTGGACAGGACCAGGCCGACCATGGACCCGCCGGCCAGCCCGAAGACGATCAGGCCCATCTGCCAGGTCGAGGCGCCGACGGCATCCCGGATCGCCGGGGTACGGGCGACCCAGCTGGCCAGCGCGACCCCGCACAGCGCGAAGATCACGAACAGCGCGTTGCGCCAGGCGACCACCTGCTGGCGGGTCAGTGCGGGGGCGGCCCCGGCGACGGCCGGAGCACTCGGATCGGACATGGTTCCCTGCGTCTCACGGGTGGTGTCGGGCCGGGCGGCGACGCGCGCGGACCCATCGGTCGAAACGATTCGATCGAATCGTTTCGACCAGGCTACGGGCCGCCCCGACACACGGTCAAGGCCCGCGCCACCGGGTGATCGAGACCACCCGGCGGCTCCCGGGGGCGCTCAGGCCGAGACCGGCGCCGAGTCCTGCGGCACGGTCACCGATCCGGCCGCGCCGGCCTGGCCGGCGGGGACGCGCCCGTACAAGGTGGTCCGCTGGACGGCCGGCCGGCCCTCGGCCGCGGCCAGCGCGCGCAGCCCGGCGGCGTCCAGGCCCTGGCCGTGGCTGGCGCCGGCGGCCCGGGAGATGTTCTCCTCCATCAGCGTGCCGCCCAGGTCGTTCACGCCGGCCCGCAGCAACTGGCGGGCGCCGATCGGACCCTGCTTGACCCAGGACGCCTGGATGTTGTCGATGGTGCCGGCGTAGACGATGCGGCCGACCGCATGCATCAGGACCGCCTCGCGCCAGGTCGGCCCGCGCCGGGCCCCCCGCTTGAGGTAGATCGGGGCGGCCATGTGCACGAACGGCAGCGGCACGAACTCGGTGAACCCGCCGGTCTCCCGCTGCAGCGCCCGGGTCCGCAGCAGGTGCCGGGCCCAGTGCTGCGGCTGCTCGACCGAGCCGAACATGATGGTGACGTTGCTGCGCAGGCCGACCGAGTGCGCGGCCCGGTGCACCTCGAGCCACTCGTCGGTGGTGATCTTGTCCGGGCAGATGACCCGCCGGATCTCGTCGTCCAGGATCTCCGCGGCGGTGCCCGGCAGGGTTTTCAGGCCGGCGGCCTGCAGCCGGCGCAGGTAGTCGGTCAGCGGCTCGCCCAGCCGCTTGGCCCCCTCGTGCACCTCCAGCGCGGTGAAGCCGTGGATGTGCAGGTCGGGCACCGCGTCGTGCACGGCCTGGGCGACGTCGACGTAGAAGTTGCCGTCGAAGTGCGGATGGATGCCGCCCTGCAGGCAGACCTCGGTGGCCCCGAGGTCGACCGCCTCCCGGGAGCGCTGCGCGATGTCCTCCAGCGAGAGCAGGTACGGCTTGCCCCGCAGGTTGAGCGAGAGCGGCCCCTTGGAGAACCCGCAGAACGTGCACCGGAACGTGCACACGTTGGTGTAGTTGATGTTCCGGTTGATCACGTAGGTGACCTCGTCGCCGACCAGCTCGCGGCGCAGCTCGTCGGCCAGCTCGGCGACCGCGGCGACCTCCGGCCCCCGGGCCCCGAACAGGGCGACGATCTCGGCCTCGCCCAGCTCCTGCCCGGCCCGGGCCCCGTCGAGCACCTCGGCGACCCGGCCGCGGGCGAACGCCGGCCCCGGGATCAGCACCGGCGGCGCCACGTCCGCCCCCGAGTACCAGGCGGTGGACCGGCGGCCGATCTGAATCACCTCGGCACCGGTGCCGACGTTGGCCGCGGCGCCGTGCTTCTCCGGCCACACCGCACCCGGGTCGTCCCGGCCCAGGCCCTGCGCGTCGGACCGGTCGAGCACCGGGAACCGGGTCGCCGGGTCCAGCCAACGTTGCGGATCGAGCGCGAACTCCGGGTAGATCGTCATCCGCGGGGCCAGGGTGTGGCCGGCGTCCTCGGTCGCCGACCGCAGGGTGTGCAGGGCCGGCCACGGGCGTTCGGGATTGACGTGGTCGGCGGTCACCGGGGACACCCCGCCCCAGTCGTCGATGCCGGCGGCCAGCAGCTCGCCCAGCTGCTCGGTGTCGGTCAGGTTCGGCGGGGCCTGCAGATGCACATCCGGCGGCAGGATCAGCCGGGCCAGCGCGATCGCCCGCAGGTGCTCCAGCGGCGGGCACGGCGGTTCGTCCCGCATCGCCGTGCCCGGCTTGGGCAGGAAGTTCTGCACGATCACTTCCTGGATGTGCCCGAACTCGCGATGCACGTCGGCGATGGCCAGCAGGGCCTCGATCCGGTCGGCCTCGGTCTCCCCGATGCCGACCAGGATGCCGGTGGTGAACGGGATGGCCAGCTCGCCGGCGGCCCGCAGGGTGGCCAGCCGACGTTCCGGGGTCTTGTCCGGAGCGCCGCGGTGGGCGGCCAGGTCGGGCCGCAGCGATTCGATCATCATCCCCTGGCTGGGGGCGACCGTCCGCAGCCGAGCCAGCTCCGGCGCCGAGATGGCGCCGGCGTTGGCGTGCGGCAACAGGCCGGTCTCGCCCAGCACCCGGCCGGCCATCGCCACCAGGTAGTCCACCGTCGAGGTGTAGCCGTGCTCGTCGAGCCACTCCCGGGCCTGCGGGTACCGGCGCTCGGGCCCCTCCCCCAGGGTGAACAGCGCCTCGGCGCAGCCGTGGGTGGCACCCTGCCCGGCGACGGCCAGCACCTCGTCCGGGGTGAGGTAGGCGTGCGGCAGGTGGCGCGGCGCGGTGGCGAACGTGCAGTACCCGCAGCGATCCGCGCACATCCTGGTCAGCGGCAGGAACACCTTGGGCGAGAACGTGATCCGGGTGCCGAACGACGCGTCCCGGATCTCGCGCGCGCGGGCGGTCAGCTGATCCGTGGGCAGGGTGGCCAGCGCCCGCGCGGCCACCCCGGTGAGCCCGACCGAGTCGAGGGCAGCTGAACCGAGCGCAGCGGACGAGTGGGTCGACCAGACAGTCACTGACGGTGCTCGCTTTCGACGTGTCCCCGCCCGTCGGCCGGTGGGCCGACCCGGCGGCAGACAGACCGGGTGGGACAACGGACACGGTACGGATCCGCGGACCCGCCCGGGACCGCAGGGCCGGCCAACATCGGCGGCGGGGACTTTCGCCCCTGCCACCTGATCCCGGCACCGCCTTGACTGGGGGTCGGGCGGAGGGCGGCCCCACGCCCGGCGCCGGGAAGGGACGGCCGACGGTGAACTGGTGGCGGCGCAACCATGAACAGGCCCTGTTCGTCGCGGCCACTGCGCTGCTGGCGGCGGGCGGCGCCGCCGCTCTGGCCGGGGCCGATGCGGCGGCCAGGGCCCTGTGGGTGGCCGGCACCCTGCTCGGCCTGGTCGCCGCGGTGGCCCAGCTGGTGGTGGCCATCCGCGGCGGCCGGTTGAGCGTCGACGTGATCGCCGTGCTGGCCCTGGCCGGCGCGCTGGCCGTCGGCGAACCGTTCGCCGGCGCCATGATCAGCGTGATGCTGGCCAGCGGTCAGTTGTTGGAGGCCCGGGCCGCCGCGCGGGCCCGCCGCGAGCTGAGCCTGCTCATCGAGCGGGCGCCGCGAACCGCGCGGCGCGACGTCGACGGGCAGATCGACCAGATCCCGGTGGACGAGGTGGCCGTGGGCGATCGGCTGCTGGTCGGCACCGGGGAGATCGTCGCGGTCGACGGCCGGCTGCTGTCGGCCGGGGTGTTCGACGAGTCGGCCCTGACCGGGGAGCCGCTGCCGGTGCACCGGGCCGCCGGCGAGGACATCCGCAGCGGTGTGGTCAACGTGGGTGCGCCGGCGGACGTGCTGACCACCGAG
>Ga0116157_10003001_pt1 | contig 16275 bp, 22 predicted proteins | sample AD_UKC048_MetaG_FD_89882 | JGI IMG/M metagenome (GOLD analysis project Ga0116157, IMG submission 89882) | Active sludge microbial communities of municipal wastewater-treating anaerobic digesters from USA - AD_UKC048_MetaG | ecosystem: Engineered > Bioreactor > Anaerobic > Digestate | place: USA...
GCGGAGGAGGTGGGATTCGAACCCACGAGTCCTTTCGAACACACGCTTTCCAGGCGTGCGCCATAAACCACTAGGCGACTCCTCCTTGGGTAAGTGATTATAACAAAAGACTTCTCCCTTTTTTAAGGGGAGATGTCGATTTATCGACAGAGGGGTTTAAAACTTTCCAACTTATTTTTTGCTTTTTTCAAAAGTACCTTTTCACTATCATATTCTAGTTTTTCGCAAGCATCTTCAAAACTAAACCAACCTCTTTCAATCACCATTTCACTATCATAATATTTAAGTCGGCTTTCTTCTTTATATTCCATCAAAAAAAACGTCACTTTTTTAATAATTTTCTTTTTATTTTCTGAATCCCACAAAACATAATTATTTGATCCAATCTTAGTTATAATTTTTGCCTTAATTTGGCCTTCTTCTTCAACCTCTCTTAGCGCCGCTTGCTTCAAAAATTCATTATCTTTCAAATGACCTTTTGGAAATTTATAAACTGCCTTTTGATTTTTCTTTTTACCCGATTTGTATCCAGAAATTGTTTTAACCATTAACCATTTTATTTTGTCTTTTTCAACGCGATATACAATCCCCCCCGCTGATCTCTCATCGTAATACAAATTATCTTTAATTTTAATTGCCTCGCTTGTCATAAGATGTATGATTATATCTCAAAAATGATAGAATAATCTTAGTTATAAGTTTAAAATCATCTCATGAAAAAAACACTTAGTCTCAGTTTAATCTTATTTTCTGCTTTATTTTTATCAGCTTGTGGTGTCAAAGAAAATGGTGGTTCTACTACCACCCCCAGTCTTCAGCAAGAAGAAGCCGACACTTCTTCTTTCTCTCTTCGTGATTTAATTGCCAAAAATATCCCCCAAAAATGTACCTGGTCCAGTAATGTTGAAGGTTCAGAAGCAAGTGGTTCAATGATAATAAGCGGTCAAAAATTTAATCAAAAAGTTACTGTCAAACAAGATGGAGTTACTTCCAACATCAATTCCATCAGCGACGGAACCTATATTTACACTTGGCAAGAAAGTAACGACAAAAATGATACCCCAACTGCTTTCAAAATGAAGCTCGATACCCTCGAGGGTGACACCAAAGCTCCCGAAGCTCAAGAAAATCAACCAGTTTCAGGTAAAGCAGTCGATTTAGACCAAGAATACGAATACAAATGTTCGCCAACCACGGTTTCTAATTCTGATTTTCAACCACCAAAAGACGTTGAATTTATTGACTACAGTCAATTTATGGAAGATCTTCAAAGCAAGATGCCTTCAATTGATCTTAGTGATTACCAGTAATAATTTCAATTATTTTACTAGTCGATTGATAGGGGATTAAATTAGTAACTATCACTAATTTAGCCCCAACTTCTTTTGCCTGAATTTCTTTTTTGGCTAAATTTTTATCATCTTTAGTCACCGCAATTATATTTGGTCTAATTTTTTTAATAATTTTTAGATATTCATCATCAGTTTTCATCTCGGGTAATCTAATAACTTTGTCTACCATTCTCAAACTCATCAATAATTTTGCCCTATTTTCTTGATTATTTACTGGTCGATTATTTCCTTTATTTTTTGAAATATTTTCATCAGATTCCAATAACACCACTAATTTATCTCCCACTTTTTTTGCTTTCCCCAAAAAAGTCACATGTCCCAAATGAAGCACATCAAAACACCCTCCCACCAAAACAACTGATTTATGACTTCTCCCATTTTTAAGGGGAGATACCGGTTTACCCGGAGAGAGGTTTTTACTTTTTACTTTCAACTTTATAACTTTATAACTTTATAACTTTCTATTTTAAATTTATTTGTGTTCTCGATGGGAATCGAACCCATATCACTCCCTTCGGAGGGGAGTATTCTAATCCATTAAACTACGAAAACGTATGAAATATTATACTCTCGCCCTGCCGAAGTCCCGAAGTAAAGCGAGGGACGAAGGAGGGTCCATTAAACTACGAAAACCTTGCCTAGATTATATCTTATCTAATCAATCCCAAAGCCATGTACCAAGTAAATGGTTTTTTACACACCGGACAAGTGGTTGGGGGAGTCTTTCCTTTGTGGATATAACCACAATTTAGACATTTCCATTCCAATTCAGCATCCTGGTTGTAAAGTGTATTGGCATCCATGTGTTTTGCTAAGATCAAATACCTTTCTTCATGTTTTTCTTCAACTTCTTTTACTTCTCTAAATAATCTCTCGGCTTCAGCATCACCATCAATTTTTGCCTGTTCTTCAAAAGAAGGATACATTTCAGTCCACTCATGATGTTCACCTTTAGCCGCATATTTTAAATTTTGAATCGTGTCTTTTGAAAATGGTTCGATACTTAATCCATCCGTCACTATTACTGGTTCTGTAATCAGTTCATACTCTTCTTCAGCATGTGCTCTTTCTTGATCAGCAGTTTCCTCAAAAACTCGAGCGATCCATTCCAAATTTTGTTTTCGTGCCATTTTAGCAAAAATGGTATAACGATTTCTTGCCTGACTTTCGCCCGCAAATGCTTTTAGAAGGTTTTCTTGTGTCTTTGTCATATTAATTTATCTTAACATAATTTTTAAAAAAATAGTTTATAATAAGCCCAAATGGTTGAAAAACAGGTATCTTTTCTTGATTCAGAGTCTCGTTTTTTATCTCACATTCAAAATATTTTTGGTATCGTTCAAGACAATCAAGCTAGTGTTGCTGTTGTTGGAGGAATTGCACTTCGAGCTTCGATGAATTTACCAGTAGAATTTCGTCGAACTAATGGAACTACTCCTGATATTGATATGATTGGTTTAGGTCCAACTCCAACCATTTTAAGTCAAACCAAAAAAGAAATTAAAAAATATCACGATAGTCAACCAGATTGTCCTTCAGTTAACTTTGAATCTGCAAAATTTTCAAAAGAACCACAAAAATATTATCAACCATTTGAATTTTTATCTGGTATTCGTCGGGATCCACATGGAGAATTTTATTTAACTTTTCGGGGAATTGATCAACAGATTCCTTATCAAACCATGGACGTCATTCCCCGCCAGTATGGACAAGTAAAAATTTTTACCCCACCACAAGAAACTATACTTCATCGATATGAAGCTAGAATGGGTATTATTAAACCTAAAGATAAACATAAAACAGAAGCATTTCGTCAATTTATCGAAAAGAACGGAGGAGACGGGCTTGACCCTAAACTATATGAATCATATTTGATTTTTTGCCAAAGAATCAACCAAGAATATCCAAACATAATAAAATTAAACAAATGGTGGTGGAATTTTGATTTAAAACATGGAGGTAAATTTTCTGGTTCTTCAGGTTTTCTTTATGATTTAACAAAAATTTTTCATCGTTAAAATTTCCCCGTTCCAAAAATCAAACAAGTTGCTAGCCCCTCCACCCCAATTCCTACATAATTCCATCTATTGTCCAACTGATTGTCATTATGTGGTTTATCACCAGCATACATCCATTCAATAATATGTACTCCATTTAATTTGTATCCGTAACTAATATTTTCCCCCAAAGCTGTAAATCCTAATTTATTAAAACCATCTACATTGTTTACAAAATCACTAAAGCCTTTGTGTTCATCAACATTTTTAATAGAGTTTAAATATTTTGCCCGCGACTGAGCATAATCAGCTAGTTTTGTGTCCCAGTTTAAATTTTGTGAACCATGGATTTTCCTGTATTCGTTTAATGTCTCCCAAATTTCTTTAGAAGTTGCCATTTTTTCGTCTTGTCCTATCTTCATTGTCCAGGTTGCATCACCAATTTGTCTAGCTACTCCCCAAGGTTGATTGTCAACAGTTGGAGTTGGGTAATTTTTTTTAATTATTACAGTTGGTATTATTTTTTTTACTATCGGAGTAGGAGAAGTCTTAATCGTTGTTGATACTGATCTTTTAATTAGTTTAGGTGTCTCTGTTATTTTTGGTTGTATTTCAACTTCAGTTGTTGGATGTGCTACAAACAAATCAACAAAATTACTAATTTCATCCCAGTATTTGATCCCCAACCACCCAATCAATCCAAATTCCATCAAGACCAATATCCAACCGATTTTATTTTTCACTATCTTATTATAAATTAATTACCATTTTCAGTTTGATTTCAGGTAATATTAATATCATCTCAACATTATGAAAAAGAAGTCAAAACAAACAAAACCAAATATAGTTCTACCAGTCATTCTCGTTTCATCAGCTTTTATCGTTCTTTTTAATTTTAAAGATAAAATTTTTCCAAAAACTATTGATAAAACCAATGACACTAATTCATCGGGTCAAAATTTAAATCAAACAGATGAAAATGTTGATAATACAACTTTTCAAAAACTTTCAATATTAACTAATCGTTGTCGTGGTTGTGGTAAATGCACTCGTCTCGACCCCGAACATTTTGAAATGATCAACGGCAAATCGTCAGTTATCTCAACAAAAAATTTAGACTCCCAAGCCCTAAAATTGGCTATTAATAATTGTCCCGACCAAGCAATTATTTTAGAATAATATATTTATGCAAAATTACCAAACAATTCCTATTCTGTTGATATTAATAATATTATATTTTGTTTCATTTTTGTTAGTAAAATTCAAAAAAATTACTCTTTTTCAACAACGTCGTTTTTGGAATTTTATTTTATTAATTACTTTTTTAGTCTCTGGACTTTTGGGTCTGATTTTAGCAATTTCCATTGATCAAAAAATTATTTTCGATTGGTATTTAAACTTCTTAAAACTCCACGTCAAATTTGGTATTGCCATGAGCATCGTTTCCATTTTCCACCTCCTCTGGCATCTACCTTACTACAAAACAATTTTCAAAAAGAAATAATCCAGTTTTATTTCAATCCATTTTCAGTTATCCATTCCCATGCTTTGATAGGGAATTCTTGGGGAATTGAACCAAGATATATTGGATCACTGCTTGTTGGTACTTTTACTTTAATTCTGTCTTTTTTTCTACCTTCAGCAAAAGCAGCCCCATTTCTTATTCTAGCCTCCATATAAGTTTTAAAATCATCAAAACTAGTCTCTCCAGAAGCAAAACTAGTTAGTTCATACAAAAACTGAATCATACCAGAGTTTTTCCGACCACTTTTTGGATAAGGTAGATCTTTTTTTTCTCCCAAAATGGGTAATTTAATGTTATGAGTTTTATCGTACTCTACAATATATTTTTTAACCCAAGATTTATAATTATCCAGTACCTCATTTCCCCAAACAGATCTTGTTCCAAGTACTCTTTCTTTTTCAGAATATCCACTCAAACTTTCTCTCGCTTCTTTTGATAAATCCTGAAAATTTGCTCCAAAATATTCTAAAGTACTTTGTAATATTTCTCGTGGTATTTCTCTGACTTCTTGGTTTTCTGAAATATTTTTAATCCATTCACTAGTAATTGCAATTTTTTGTTCAATAGTTTCAGCTTTTATTGTTTCATTCATAACCAAATTATATATTAAGATTAAGTTAAAACAAAAATTCTTGCGGTGGGAGAGGGACTCGAACCCCCAAGTCCTTGCGAACGGCGACTTTCGAGGTCGCTGCCTTACCAATTCGGCGCATCCCACCTTTTTATTTACTTTACAAACTTTATAACTTTCTAATTTTATAAACTAAATTTGTGTACCCGGGAGGGATCGAACCTCTAACCTTTGGTTCCGCAAACCAATGCTCTATCCAATTGAGCTACGGGTACAAGCATATCTATTTTACCGTCTACTAACTAAATTTAATCATTTAGATTATACTCAGCAAGTCCTGTCCGCCTCTGGCGGAAGCTATGGGTACAAATATAAAAAAATTCTAGTGAATTATATCAAAACTTAGGTCTTTTTCTCTTCTTGAGCTATTTCGCCCTCTTTTTTCTTTTCCAAAGGCAATTTCGAAACTCCCCATTTAGTCAATTTATCCACAAAATTAGGAGATTCCTCTATCAATGGTAATTTTTTGACTACTAATTCTTTAATTCTTTCCTTATCTTCTTTATTTATCACCAGTGAAATCTGACTGGGAAATCTTAAAATGGTTTCAAAATGAATCATCTCATTACTAAGGCTTGTTTTAAACCAAAATCGGGTAAACATATCCCATTCGTATCTATTTTCTCCAAAATAAATTCCTCGGTTGGTAATCTTATATTTAATATCTTGTGGCGGAACTGTAGACAAAACATAATACAAAAATAATACCGAAACCAAGGCCACTATCAAGAAGAATTCTTTTACAAAAAACAAAATAACTGAAACCAAAATTAATATTGAGATTACCGTAATCCAAAAATCCCGATCTTTTTTTTGATAAGCCCTCTCTGGTGCCATCCATTCAAATTTTATTTTTTCATCATTCCAATCTAAATCGTTTTTATCAATACTATTCTTTATTGGGTCTTCTTGCATATAAATAATAATAAAGCATTTTTCAAAAATTTGATATACTTGAAAACAATAATTCTACTTAATTGTTTTCAAAAGGAACGTTTAAATTTTCAAAAAAAATTTATTACGTTCCTAAGTGCTAAAATAGAACATTAATCTAACTAAACGTAAAATTTACTTATCGTAAATTAACGTTTCTATCGAAAAACTAAAGTTTTTCTCTGGAAGGGTGCGGCGAATGGTAAGCCACAGGTTTGCTAAACCTGCGTCAGAAATGGCATGTGGGTTCGACTCCCATCCCTTCCGCAGCGTAATAAATCGCAAAGCGATTTAAACGCTGCTGGAACGTTTAAATTTCTGAAAGAAATTTATTACGTCCCGCCTTCTCCATATAAATAAGATAAAATACTAACGTGTTTTATTACACTTATATTTTAAGAAGTTTAAAGAATAATAGCCTTTATATTGGATACACTAGTGATTTGAAAAAAAGATTTGCTTCACATAATGCCGGTAACAATAAAGCCACCAAACCGTTTGTTCCTTATGAATTAATTCATTACGAAGCTTTTTTAAATAGAGTTGATGCCAAAAGACGTGAAATTTACCTAAAATCTGGCTGGGGAATAAAAAGTATTGATAAATTATTGGAAAAATATTTTAGTTTTACGAAATTTAAAGCAAAGTAGACAAACTCTCCGCCTTCAATATTTATTTTTTCAAAGTTTTAAGTATTCCTCTTGCCGCCATCATTCCTGTTGCTCCAGCTCCAGTAATTGACCCAGCCATACCCGATGCATCGCCAGCAATAAACAAATTTTTTATACAAGTTTCCATATTTGAATCAGTTTTAACCTTAGTTGACCTAAATTTAACTTCAGGTGCATAAAGTAGTGTTGATCCAGAATTTATCCCCGGCATGATTTTATCCAATTGCTCCAATCCTTCCAAAATATTTGTCACCACACGGTGGGGAAGTGCCATTGAGATATCTCCCGGTGTTACGTCTTTTAGTGATGGTGTCACCATTGATTTACTAATTCGTTCTACTGTACTTCGATGCCCAGTTTTCAAATCAACCAACCTTTGTAAAATTGGTTTTCCTCCTCCAATTGTTGTCGCCAATTCAGCAATCGATTTGGCATAAGCCAATGAATTTTCCACCGGCTCAGTCAATCTCACCTCACAAACGAAAGCAAAATTAGAATTTAAAGATTTATGGTCAGACAATGAGTGTCCGTTGACACATACATATCCTGGATAATCTTCTTTAGCCACATATCCATTTGGGCAACTACAAAAAGTTCGAACAATATCATCAAAGGTTTTAGTTCTAATTTTAAAAACTACTTCATACAAGGCTTCAGCGTGTTTACGCATAATATAAGCAGGGAATTCTACCCTAACCCCGACTTCTACCATGTCATAAATATATTTAATTTTGTATTTATCTGAAATTTTTTGAAACCAATCAGCCATACCCCTTCCTGGTGCCAACAAAAACTTTTTCCCATTTATTTCTCCTTTTTGAGTTTTTACTCCCGTAATTTCATTATTTTCAATAATCAAATCAACTATTTCTGTTTGGTCAATAAAATCTACTCCATTTTTTTCTAAATAATCTTGAAATTTTTGCATTACCAGTTTTAAATTGTCTGTTCCCACATGTTTTGTTCGTCTCACAATTAGCTCAATATCTTGTATTTGTGCCTCTTCAATTAATTTGTTTACTTCTTCAGTATTTTTTGGATAATTTTGAGCTGTCACCCCAAAATCCATAAAAATATTATCAATCTCAACAAGAATTTTTTCATAGTCAACCGGATCAATTAAATGAAATGTTCTTTCATGTGATAGTTTTGGGGTAAAGTGTAATTTCCCGTCAGAATATGATCCAGCTCCTCCAAATCCAAACATAATGTCTGTTTTTTTACGATTTTCAATCCGATCCCCTTTATCAATTAAAGCAATTTTAAGATTTTTATTTTTCTCTATCAATTCATAGCAAGCAAAAATTCCAGCAGGCCCAGCGCCCACTACTACTACATCAAATTTATTTTTGTTAGTCACAAAGAATTATATTATACAAAAAACTTTATCGTATAGGAAATATTTATTTTAATTTTGCCACTGCAATTCGTCCATCAGAAACATATTTTCCTACTTTAAACATACCCGCTTTGTAATAATTTATTTTTCCGATACACCCAGCATCTTTAAGTTTTTTTAAAATATATTTTCTTTCCAAATCGACATTTGGATTAACTTTATGTGACAGTTGGTAAGTCAATCTAGCAAAGGCAAAACCGATATCCTCACTTCCAGCTCCAATCCAAACCAAAGCCTCAGAATCTTTTATTTTTTGCTTATTTTTCCAAAATTTTATATCCAAAGGATCATCAATTTTTTGAGCATTTGTTGCCCAAAATCTTATATGATGTCTTTTTCGTGGGCTATCACCAATTGGTTCTTGAAAACCAAAATCCTGTCTTCTACCAAATAAATATAATGAACTAAAAGGCGCTCTTGGATATGGTTTATTACGAACAAAAGTTAGAATTATTTTAATTGAACTTTTTATAGATAATCTATCTGCTCTTTGCCAACCTATTTTGTCAAAAGCATTTATTAAATTTTGTTTTGAACCCAACAAAATAATGTTGACCGGATCTACCTCAATTCCATCCAATGCTTCAGTAAACCGAGGAATTCTTCCTTTACGAATAATTAATAAAGTTATCCGAATCACTCGAGGCAAGATAATATAGGCAGAAATATAATAGGTGATTAACAAAGCTACCAGCCAAGGCATCCTGTCTTCTAATCGGTCAAATAATTCAAATACAATTAACCAAACCATTAATGCCCCAACCGTACCAATTACTCCTCTTTTTATCCATCTAGTAATTAGCTTCATATTTATCTTTCCTTATTATATCAATCACAATTTATAACTATAATATATTTTGAATTAAGGGTTAAAATACACCCATGTCTATTAAAAAAAATCTACTCAATCAACTGCAATCAATTCATCAACAATTATCCCTTCCCCATCTTTCATTTTCTAAATTAGAAAAAATAAACATTGAAACTAAAAAAATTTTTGATGATGCCCTAAAAAAACTCGAGATTAAATATAATTTGTTAAAAAAAATTAATCCTCGTAAAGATTTTATTAATCTCTGGAAACACAAAGGTAAACAAATTTCTTTACCAATTAATTGGCGTTATCTTTTAAGTTCTCCTTTTATTTACGGAATGTTTATCCCCGCCATTTTTTGGAATATTTGTATAGAAATTTATCATCAAATTTGTTTTCGTCTTTATGGTATCCCCACTGTTAACCCCAAAAATTATTTTGTTTACGATAGACAACTTCTTTCTTGCCTAAATTGGTGGGAAAAACTAAATTGTTACTATTGTTCTTATGTCAACAACCTTATTCGTTACAGTGCTGAAATTGGCGGTCGCACCGAACGTTATTGGTGCCCCATTAAATATGTCCGTCGAGTTAAAGATACCCACTCTCAATACGCCAAATTTATTGATATCAAAGACGAAAAAAAATTTCGCCAAGAATGGTCTAAACTTCGTGACTTTTCCGACGTTAAATAAATTAATTCAAAAAAAAAGAGCGCCTTTGTGGCGCTCTTTAATTTAATTTATTAAAAAATTAGTATCCACCTCGGTTACCACCAAAATCATTTCGTGGTCCGCGTGAGAAATTATCTCTTCGTGGAGGTCTATCTTCCATTGGTTTGGCTTCGTTGACTTTGATAGTTCGACCTTCAAATTCTTTACCATCAAACATTTCGATAGCCTTGGCAAATGATTCCTCACTATCCATTTCCACAAATCCAAAACCTTTTGATTGTCCGGAAAATTTATCTTTAATAACTATTGCTGATACCACAGTACCAGCTTGAGCAAAAGCTGCTCCGAGCGATTCGTCAGTGGTGGCATAAGCCAAACCGCCAACATACAATTTTTTTACCATTTTTTGTAAAAATTATTAATCCGTAGCGACTTTCTTTTCAATTATCTTGACAGAACCTCATCTACAACGACTATTATAGCGTATTTCTCGATAAATTGTAATGATATACTAAATTGTTTTTATAATCGATAAAACCCACCTATGAAAATTATTCTTTTTCGTCATGGTGAAAAAGAGGCAAACTCGGACACAAATGGTGACGTTTCAATAATCCATTTGACAAACAACGGAATCAATCAAGTGAAAAAACTTGGGCATGTTCTAGCCAAAAAATTCCCCCAACTTAAAAATTATCCGGTAATTTATTCAAGTATTTATGCCAGATCAATTCAGAGCGCCCAAATAGTTCAATCAATTTTAAATATTAAAGAGATTGTTCAAGTACCCCAGTTTGGTGAATTTATTGCCTACAACAATTATAAAAACCCAAAAGAAATTAGAGAGGCTATTCAACTAAAGGCGGTTCAAAACCCCAATTGGATTTCACCCGAAACTCATCTGTCTTTGAGTCAAAATATCACCATTTTTACCGATAAAATAAAAGAAATTTGTTTAAAAGCCGACAACGATTTTGTTTTAATCTCGACTCACGGAGGCATTATTCGCCATACCGTTTATTCTCTTAAGCCAGAACTTCGACCAAGTAATGATTTTATTCAACAATCAAAAATTCATGAAGCTGGTTATACTATTTTAAATTACGATGGTAACAATTTTTCTGTAGATAAATTTAATATCTACGACTTTTTATGAATCAAGAAGCTAATTTAATCGTTAAAATATGTAAAAATTTACCACTTGATTTAACTTTATTTGCCAAAAATGGACGCTGCCAAAAAATTGATGATTATTGTCCCTACCAGCTTCGACTTAACCACACTGACTTAATAATCTGCCGCAAAAAAACTTCCACAACGGTATTTTTACAAAACAATCCAGCGTAAAATTGACCATTTTTACTCTCTTGACAATAATGTTAACTAGTTCTAACATATAGTTAGAAATAATTAACATATAATTTATGACTCTCAAAAAATATCAACAGATAAAATTGGCTATAGTAATCATAATCTCTATTATTTTTAGCCAGTCAATTATTTATCAAAACTATCTTATTCCGCTTACAACTCTAGTCGTTGCTTCATTAATTTTAATTTGGCTTCGCCGTCAGGTTAAAGAGGTTATTGCCGATGAGCGGGATTATATCTTAGCTGGTAAGTCAGCGAGTGCAGCTATTCAAATTTATTCTTGGATTGCAGTTGTTGCTATGTTTATTTTGTATGCTTTCAAACATCTAAATCCCGTCTATGAGCCAGTTGCTATGACCTTGGCTTATTCTACTTGTCTTTTAATGGTTGTTTATAGTTTAATTTTTAAATTTCAAAATAAAATAAAATTCACCCCTTCAAAAAACAAATTTTTAATCATAATTATTGTTTTATCTGTTGTTTTTGGAATCTTTACTATCCGCTTATTTTCTGGAGAAGATAATTGGGTTTGTCAAAATGGTCAATGGACAAAACATGGTAATCCATCGTTTGACGCTCCAAAATCAATTTGTAAATAACTTATGCAAACAAAAATAAAAGAATATCGGGCAAAATTAAATTTAACTCAAGACCAATTAGCCAATTTAGTCGGTGTTCGTCGCGAGACTATCGTTTTTTTAGAACAGGGGAAATATAACCCCAGCTTAAAATTGGCTCACGATGTCGCCCTCGCCCTTAAAACCTCAATCGATGATTTATTTATATTTTAATTACTACTTACTATTTACTAATTAACTAAAAAACTAAACATGATAGGCAATCCAAAATGGTTCAGTCCAAGAAAATATACTGGTTGGGGTTTAACTCCAAACTGTTGGCAAGGTTGGGCATATATTCTTGCCTTTATTATTCCAGTAATTCTGATATCAAATTTAAAAATCAATCCAAATTACATAAATATATTTAGTTTTATCATCGTTGGTATCTTAATAATAGATACCCTTCATTTGATGACTCAAATCAAAAAAGACGAACGCGAACGTCTTCACGAAGCTATTGCCGACAGAAATGCTCTTTGGTTTCTTCTGTTTGCCTTAATCGCTTGGGCTTTTATCAAACAAATTATGGATCCTGCCTTTATTGGCATTCTTCTTGGCGCTACCGCCGTCAAAGCCCTTACCCAAATCTATTTAAGAGACAAATAAAAAATTCAAAAAACTATATACTTAATTAATGAAAAAGGTTAAGTATAATTTTAAAAAAGCTCCTTGGTTTTTTGTAATTCTCGTTTCGATTCTTTTTTTTATCTGTGGATTTTTTGTTTATAAATGGCGACAAAGTCAAACTTCACTTAGTCAAATTAAAACCGATTATCAGATTCTTTTAGATTTAAAAAATAAACTAAATACTTCTTTGGCCTCTGCTAGTGGCGAAATCAATTTATTAAAATCAGATGATCAATTTATCAAAAATAATCAGCTTCAAAAAGAAATTAAAGACATAAAAACTAGTTTTTCAAAAGCAGTAAAGGTTTATGAAGATATTGTTGATCTTCGGGACTCAAAAGTCAGAGTTAGTACTTTTGAACCTCTATTCAGTTTAGTCCTCTCCGATTTAAGCCAATTTAAATACAATGAATCTCTATCAAAGATAGCCACACTTTCAGCAAAAATTGCCATTGAACGCCAAAAAAGTTTAGCCACTGTTGGCTCAATTAATATTGATAATGTTACCCAAAATAATGTTCCTCCCAATAGTGGTTTTTCTCGACAAAAAGTGAAAGTTGGAGATAATTTTTTTATTGTAGATATTATTGCTGCTGATCTTAATTCCACTAAAATTATTGTTGATACTGCTTCGGACAATGACTGTAGTGACAACTGTCCAGTTTTACCCCTTGCAACTTATGTTTCTCGTAACAACGCTTTTGCAGGTATTAATGGTTCTTATTTTTGTCCCGCCTCGTACCCCTCTTGTGCTACCAAAAAAAATTCCTTTGACACTCTTTTAATGAACAAAAATAAAAAATATTTTAATTCTGACAACAATGTGTATAGTACTGTTCCAGCAGTAATTTTTTCGGGCAATTCCGCTCGTTTTGTCACTCAATCACTCCAGTGGGGTAGAGATACTGGGGTTGACTCAGTTTTGGCCAATTATCCTCTTTTGGTCTTCAATAGTAATCTAGCTACTGGAGATAGCAGCGACACCAAACTTTCAGCTAGTGGTAATCGAAGCTTTATCGCCAACAAAGGTTCTACTGTTTATATTGGTGTAGTACGAGGAGTTTCAGTTGTCGGGGCCGCCAAAGTTTTAGTCGAAATGAAGATGGACAATGCTCTAAATCTTGATAGTGGCGGTTCCACCGCTCTATGGTCTGGTGGCTACAAATATGGTCCCGGTCGCGACATTCCCAACGCCATCCTCTTTGTTCGAAAATAATCTATCGTCTACGATCTAACCACTACGATCTAATTAGGCTTTCTCCTGTCATTTCGACCGGTTTTTCAATTCCCATTATTTCCAAAATCGTTGGTGCCATATCTTTTAGTCCACCATCTTTTACTTGACCTTCAATTCCTACAAACGACACTTTAATTGGGTTAAATCCATGTGACACATCAACTTCTCCATTTTCATACAACATATTTTCGGCATTACCGTGATCAGCCCCCACAATTACAGCATAATCATTTTTAAAACCATTATCAACAATCTTCCCCACACACTCATCAACTACTTCACAAGCTTTTTTTATTGCCTCAAATTTGCCGCTATGTCCAACCAAATCAGCATTAGCAAAATTTACTAAAATAAAATCATATTGTCCAATATTTTCCAAAACCTTTTGACACACCTCTGGGGCTGACATTTCTGGTTGTAAATCATAAGAGGGGACTTTCGGGCTTGGCACCATGATTCTGTCTTCTCCTTTGTATTCCGTTTCCAATTGGGAGTTAAAAAAGAAAGTCACATGCGCATATTTTTCTGTCTCCGCAATTTTTATTTGTTTTTTATTATTTTTTGACAACACTTCACTCAAATTATTGACCACATTTTCTGGCAAATACGCCACTGGTAAATCCCAGCTTTCATCATATCTTCCCATACAAACCCAAGTTATTTCTAACTCTGATTGAAATTCCACCGGACAAAGTGGCTGCCGAGTCATCATCGCCGTAATTTGTCGTGATCTATCAGTTCTAAAATTAAACCAAATAAACGAATCACCCGATTTTAATAAACAGTTTTTATCAATAATTGTCGGCTGAACATAATAATCAGTCGCATCACCCCTCTCATACGCTTTATTAATTGCCTCGACTGCACTGGATGCCTCAAACCCCTCACCCTTAGTCCACAATTCTGAAGCCATTTGAGTCCTGTCCCAATTAGTATCTCTATCCATTGAATAATATCTACCAGACACTGAAACAATTTTTCCTACTTCTATTTCTTTAATTTTTTCACTTAATTTTTCCACATAACCAATAGCCGATTTTTCTGGTACATCTCGACCATCCAACACTAAATGAATAAATACATTACTCAAACCATTATCCTTAGCTAATTTTAATAAAGCATATAAATGATTTACATCTGAGTGAACTCCAGCATCAGAAAAAAGTCCGGCCAAATGCAGGGCACTATTATTTTTCTTACAATTTTCTATCGCTTCTAATAATGCTGGATTCTTAAAAAAACTGCCATCTTTAATCGCATTATTAATCATTTCTTGTGGTTGCCAGACAATTCGACCAGCTCCCATTGTCAAATGACCAACTTCGCTTCCACCCTGTGACCCTTCAGGATTACCCACATCTTGTCCAGTACATTTCAATAGGGAACTGGGATAATCTGCCAAATATTTATCAGCATTGGGAGTATTTGCCTCCATTATGGCGTTACCATAAGGATTAGTCGAATAACCCCAACCATCTCGCACTATCAAAATTACTTTTTTATTTTTCATTTACTTTTATCTAACTGATTAACTGACAATCTGATAAGCTGACTAGCCGAATTAAAAGCTATGCTTTTAATTCTTCCTCAATTCTCATTAATCTATTATATTTACACACTCTTTCTCCTCTAGTTGGCCCTACTTTTATATAAGCCGAATTTACTGCTACTGCCAAATCAACCAAGAAGGTATCATTGGTTTCGCCGCCACCGCGGTGTGAGGGCATTGTCATCAGCCCGTGTTCGTTGGCCAACAAACAACAATCAACTGTTTCAGTTAAAGTCCCAGCTTGATTTAATTTGATTAAAATTGCTGTGGCTGCTTTCATATCAATCGCTTTTTGCCAAAGTTTTGTGTTGGTAACTGTCAAATCATCGGCAATTAGAGGAAATTTCCCCTCAATTGCTTCTACCATTTTTGGCCAATTATCCCAATCGAATTCTGACAACATATCTTCCATGGTAGCAATCTTGTATTTTTCAATCCATGGTTTGTAGTAGGCAATCAATTCTTCAGAAGTTAATTCTTTTCCCTCAAGTTTTAAAGTATATTTTTTAGTTTCTTCACTATAAAACTCACTTGCGGCCGCATCAATACCCACTCCCGCATCAACCCCAGGAGTGTAACCAGCGTTAATTATTGCTTGAGTCAAATATTCCATTGGTTTTTCATTAGAAGAAATTCCGTTTGGAGCAAAAGCACCTTCATTACCGACATTGGTTGATAATTTTTCTGCTTTTAAAATATTTTTCAAAGCATTGTAAATTTCCATCTCCATCCTCACATTTTCCGCCGCCGTTTTATTTCCCATAGCTCCCACCATAAATTCTTGCAAATCAGTAGTTTCATCAGCATGTTTACCACCTTCAATCATCACAATCATTGGTTTTGGTAGTTTCCAACCAATGTCACCAATCCCATAA
>Ga0116157_10003009_pt1 | contig 16259 bp, 16 predicted proteins | sample AD_UKC048_MetaG_FD_89882 | JGI IMG/M metagenome (GOLD analysis project Ga0116157, IMG submission 89882) | Active sludge microbial communities of municipal wastewater-treating anaerobic digesters from USA - AD_UKC048_MetaG | ecosystem: Engineered > Bioreactor > Anaerobic > Digestate | place: USA...
CCAAGGAGGAATCCAAATCTGATACTAAAGAGGTTGCTAAAAATGAATTGAAAGAGAATCCAAAACAAAAGAAATCAATCAAAGAGATTTGGAGTCATTTAGTAAATGGAAAAGAAAAACCAAGTTCGAAGCCAATAGAAAAACCACTTACGAACGAAGTTAATTATAAGAATAAAACGAATGTTCAAGTTGTAAAAAAAGAAGCGAATTCTAAGCCAGAGGCTAAAGTTGTAAAAACCTCATCAAAATCCAGCCAATCAAAAACTGCTCCTTTTAAAGTAACAAAAGCGAATACGAATCAAATGATAGCTTCTAAACCTCCGAAGGAAAGCAAAATAAAAGACAATTCAAAAGCAGCTGAACTTGTTAAGGGGAAACAAGAAGACATGAACAAAACAAAATCAAATATTGATAATATTTCAAAGAGTGAATTACCTCCCACTGAAATCATAAAAGATCAAACAATTCGAAGTGAAGTGAAGCAATTGGCTTTATTGAATAGTAAGCTTGGAAAATGTGCTTACTTCTTTAGTGGTCCGGGATCAGGGCAGTTCTATGCTTTTACTAATCTTGCATCCAAAGGAAGTATTATTAAAGTAATGAATACTTTAAACAATAAATATATTATGGTTGAGGTTATAGGCGGATTACCAAATGCAGATATATCCAAGGGATTAATTTTAAAATTAAGTGATAATGCTAAATTACCATTAGGACAAAAAAATAGTGTATTCAATATAAAAGTAAATTATTAATGCTATTTTATTACTTTAGATTCTTTATTTAAAACTCAATGAAGATACTGATTATTCGTTTTTCATCTATTGGTGATATCGTGCTAACTACACCCATTATACGTTGTTTAAAAACGCAGTTACCTCATGCCAAATTACATTTTCTAACTAAAAAATCTTTTCAAACTGTAGTAGAGCATAATCCATATTTAGATAAAAAATTTTATTTAGAGGGAGATTTGATTCCTATCATTATTGAATTGTTGAAGGAGAAATATGATGTGATTATTGATTTACATCATAATTTACGCACCAAGTATGTGAAGTCGATGCTGACACAAGCTTTTAATAGCAATATACAAAAACACTCGTTCCCGAAATTGAATACTAGGAAGTGGTTATTCACTAATTTGAAAATTAATTTGATGCCTGATATCAGCATAGTTGATCGTTATTTTCAAACAGTGAAATCATTAGGGATTAAAAATGATGGTCAAGGATTAGATTATTTTATTCCAGTTGAAGATGAATTAAAGAAAGATGATTTACCAACAGCGCATTCACTTGGTTTTGTTGCCATTTCGATTGGTGGCCAACATGAAACTAAAAAAATGCCTGTATTAAAGTGGATAGAGTTTTGCAAGCAACTCGATTTTCCTATAATATTATTAGGAGGAAAAGAAGATGCTGAACGAGCCGAAGAAATTAGAAAAGTAGATGATGTTAAAATTTATAATGCATGTGGTAAATTTAATTTGAATGAAAGTGCTCATATTATTTATAAATCAAGATTTGTAATTAGTCATGATACAGGCTTGATGCATATTGCAGCAGCTTTTAAAAAGCCAATCATTTCAATTTGGGGAAATACAGTACCAGAGTTTGGTATGTATCCATATTATGGTTACAATAATTTGAAATCGAATATTGCTCCTAAATCTTATATCATTGAAAATAAAAATTTAAAGTGTAGACCATGTAGTAAAATTGGCTATACGAAATGTCCTAAGAAGCATTTCAATTGCATGAATAAAATTGAAATTGCGCAATTGCTTGCTATCTCCAACAAATTAATCAAAGAAAAGTAAGGCATGTCTCCTTAAAATTCGAGTCAAGTTCCGAAGTTTCATGAGATATGATTGACAGACTCTAATTAATTTTATTACCTCTTAAGAAATCAGCTGTATTCATTTTAGTTTTTCCTTCAAGTTGTAATTCTTTTACATCAATCCAACCGTCATTGCATGCAAAATGAATGAAGGATTTATTATCTGTTTGAATATGACCTGCTTGATGCTTATGTGAGAACAAGATTTTTTCACAGGAGAAAATTTTCATTTTTTTATTATTTACTATTGTAAAAGCAGCAGGGTAGGGTGATAAACCTCGAATATGATTATACACTTTGTCCAAATCTTGATTCCAATTAATTAAGCAAGTTTCAGTAAATAATTTTGGTGCATGTTTGTATTCGCTTATCACCACTTGAGGCTTCTCAATAAGTTTACCTTCTTGCAATTCAGAGATAGTAGAAATTAGTAGTTGAGCACCTTCAATCATCAGCTTATCATGCAGTGTTCCTGCAGTTTCATTGTCTGAAATAGTAACAAATACTTGTTTTAAAATATTACCTGTGTCAATCTCATGTTGAAGTTTGAAGGTTGTTACACCAGTCATTTTTTCACCATTGATAATGGCCCAATTAATAGGAGCTGCTCCTCTGTAATTCGGTAATAAAGATGCATGAACATTAATAGTACCCAAGGGTGGCATATTCCAAACTAATTCAGGTAACATTCTAAAAGCAACTACCACTTGAAGATCAGCTTGGTAACTTTTTAATTCATTTAAGAAATCTGGATTTTTTAGTTTTTCTGGCTGGAGTACAGGAATATTCATTTCAACTGCATACTTTTTTACAGCCGACTGTTGCAATTTCATTCCTCTGCCAGCAGGCTTATCTGGGGCGGTAACGACTGCCACAATATTCATTCCATTTTCAACCATGGCTTTTAAGGATGCCACCGCAAAATCGGGCGTGCCTAAAAAAATAATCTTTATATTATTTGACAATTTATTAATTTTTGGTAATTGAATCTATGCTTTTTGCTCTCTAAACGAATGAATAAAGTCAAGTGATATTATTCTCGATCATGATCCCAAGCAACAAATAATTTTTGGAGATAATGATTTTCGGCTTCGGTAATCACATCATCTGCCTTGCTAAGATGAAGGGCAAATTTTAAAAGATTCACACGTTCTTCTTCTGTTGAGTCATCATGAAAATCATCCATGCATTTTTCAAAATGTGTTTCCCATTCATCATGTTTTAAATGACTAATGATTTCCATTTGCTTATCAAGATTTACATGAAAAGGGAATTCTTGAAAAAGATATTCACGTATAATTTTTTCTTCTTCACTATGAAGTCTATAATCAACTGCAGAAAGTATCATCATCATATGATAACCTGCAATTGTTTTATTCATTCTTCTATTGGGCATGATTATATATTTATAACTGTGATGATAAAATTAGATTGAGGTCGGTAAATTTAATATCAAATTTTTTAGATAAAACTCGACTACTTAATTTGCCTTTATAGATATAAGTTGCACTTAGTAAACCTGGTTTGTTTTGTATAATATTATCACTTCCTCCAACTGTTTCAGTACAAGATAAAATAAGTGGCATTAAAATATTGCTAATCGCCGTTGATGCTGTTCGTGAAACACCAGAAGCCATATTTGGAACACAATAATGTATTACATCATGTTTAATGAAAGTTGGGTCTTCATGAGATGTTAAAGTTGACGTTTCGAAGCAACCACCATTGTCAATACTCACATCAATAATAATAGACCCAGCATGCATTTGTTCAACCATATTTTCAGTAACCACCATTGGCACAATTCCTTTTTGTGGTTTTAATGCGCCAATGGCAACATCTGCATCTTTTAAAGCTTTTGCTAACTCAACAGGATCGATCACTGATGTAAAAATGGTTTGCCCTACAGTTCTTTGTAAACGCATTAATCGATAAATTGAATTGTCAAATACTTTTACTTGTGCACCGCAACCCAAGGCGGTGCGGGCTGCAAATTCACCCACCATGCCAGCACCAATAATAACTACGTTAGCTGGAGGAACACCCGCAATACCACCCATTAAGATGCCACTTCCATGATGATTATTACTTAAATATTTTGATGCCATTTGTATGGCATATACACCGGCTATTTGACTCATAGATCGTACAATAGGGAAATATCCAGCATCATCTTTTATACTACCTAATGCGATGCCAATAATTTTTTTATCTAAACATTTTTCTAAATGTTCTTTACTCAATGAGGGGATATGAATAGGTGAAAACACAATTTGGTTTTCTTGTAATAAGTCTAACTCATCATGCGAAATAGGTGCGGTTTTTAAAATAATATCGGCTTGAAATATTTCTTTTTTATCATGTACAATCATTGCACCAGCTTCAGAATATTCATTGTCAGAATAAGACGATGGTTCACCAGCATTATGTTCTATGGCAACTTTATGTCCATTATTTACAATAACTCCAACCGCACTAGGCGTTAGTGCGATTCGGTTTTCTTGAAACGAATTTTCTTTCGGAATACCAATAAATACAGCCTTTTTTTTAGGGGCATATTCAAGCGTTTCTTCCAACGGATTATACGAATAGGAAACGTTTATAATTGGTTTGTTTTTTATGTCCATAACAAAAATTTGAATGTAAAATTATAAATTTAAACCACGATTGAAAATGTGTCATAAGCTAAGTTAATACCATTTGGCAATTCCTTTTCAACATCTTTGTGTAAGCCAAGCTGATGTGAGATATGCGTAAAGAAGGTTGATTGCGCATTTATTTTTTTCGATAGATCAATCGCTTCTTCTAATGTAAAATGCGAAATATGGGGTTCTCTTCTTAAAGCGTTTAATACTAAATATTTTGTACCCATCACTTTCGTTAATTCATCATTTGAGATATAATTGGCATCTGTGATATACGTAAAGTCATTGGTTCGAAAACCTAAAACAGGCATTTTGTAATGAAGAACTTCAATAGGTTGTAAATGAATATCACCAATGATAAAGGGGGTATCTTTATCTATTGTGAAGAGATTAATTTTAGGAATGCCCGGATAATCTAAATTGGAAAATATATAAGGAAATTCATTTCGAATAACCTCTTGGGTTTCAGTTGAAGCAAAAATATCAACAGGCTTTCCTTGTAAAAAATTAAACGCCCTCACATCATCCATACCTGCAACATGATCTTTATGTGAATGTGTAAATACTAAGCCATCTAATTTTTTAACCTTTGCGCGTAATAATTGTTGTCTAAAATCTGGTCCACTATCAATGACTACTGTGGTTGATTCTGTTTCAATAAGAATGGATGATCGTAGTCGATTATCTTTAATATCATTTGAAACACATACTAAACACTGACACCCAATGATTGGTACGCCTTGCGAAGTGCCGGTGCCTAAAAAAGTAATTTTCACTTGAAGAAATTCAGTCACGAATATACAACCTACAACTGATAATCTCTATGCTTTTGGATGAGCCTTCTTATGAATTTCCTTTAATTTGTCAATTGTGTTATGCGTATAAATTTGTGTTGCCGTTAAATTCGCATGACCTAATAATTCTTTGACTGCATTTAGGTCGGCCCCTTTATTTAATAAATGTGTGGCAAAAGTGTGGCGCAGTACATGTGGACTTTTTTTATTCAAAGTAGTAGCAACGGATAAATATTTTTTTACAACTAAATAAACAAATTTAGGGTAGATGGGGCGCCCGTTTTTTAATACTAATAAGTGATTGTGATCAATTTCGGTGAATTGATTGCGGGCTATTAAGTAGTTTTGAATGAGTTCAATGAGTTCGGGTAAAAGAGGTAGAATACGTTCTTTATTTCCTTTTCCTAACACTTTAATTGCTTTTTGACTCAGTTGAAGTGAAGAGATTTGTAAACCAATTAATTCTGCTCTACGCATGCCGGTTTGATAAAGGAGTTCGATGATTAGACGTTCTGTGAATCCATTAAAATCATCTGGAAACTCAACTTCTGTCAGCAGGGTATCCATATTGGTTTCATTGACAAATACCGGAAGTCGTTTGGAATTTTTTGGCGAAATGATTTTCGTCATCGGTGAACTCTCTATCTTCTCCTTCTTTAATAAATATTTAAAAAAAGATTTTAAAGTAGATATTTTTCTATTGATGGATTTAGATTGGATTTCATCTTCTTTAAGAGAAGCTAACCAACTTCGAATTTGAAGATGCGAAATATTTGAAGATGACTGAATTTCGTAGTTCAGTTGTAGATATAAAAAAAACTGTTCAAGATCACGGGTGTAAGCTTGAACAGTGTTCAATGAATATCTTTTTTCATGCTGTATATAACCTATAAATTCGCTGACATCCGTCATACTCATGGTTATAGGTAGATAAAACTAGCGAGCTGGTTCTCTCAAACCTGCATGAATTTCTTGCTTGTAAACAGCTTTTTTAATTTCTGTACGTCTTTCGATAGACGGTTTTGTAAAAGACTGGCGTGCTCTTAATTGTTTTAGAGTTTGAGACTTCTCAAATTTCTTTTTATACTTTTTTAAAGCCTTGTCAATGTTTTCGCAGTCTTTTGAATCAATGATTAACATAAATATCTGTATTAATTTTGGACTGCGAAATTACGTTTATTTGACAAATAATCAAATTTATTTTAGAAGAGTTTATTTTCAATAAACAATCCTATTTTTGTGTTTCATGAAAATTCAGCACCTTTTCGTTTTAATCTTGCTTTTTCTTAGTTGCAAGAAGTATAAAGATCCCGATCCGTTTACAGATCCGCGTATCATAAATAAGTATTGCAATATACCCTCAGCAATCAATTATAACTGGAATTTCCCAGGAATTCCTGATGATAGTCAATGTGTTTTTCCTGCTCAAATTTATAATGGGAGCTATTTTTATCATGATTCAATCTATAATAATGCGGGATTACTTTTGAGCGAAGACTCATTTGTTTTGAATTTTACTCAAATAGATACAACAAGATTGCAAATAACAGGCTTTTGTCCGGGGAATACCATTTTTGCAAAAGCTACTCGTTTTTATAAGTTTACAATTGATTCAATTGCCGGAAATGGTCAGTTATTATGCAATATCACAGATACTTTGGCTGGTAAGGGATCAAAATTTGATTTGTCAGATACAACTACCATTCAACTTGAGTATACAGTTTATACCGATACAGGTATTATTTATCATGCAGGTACTGCAATTAAACAATAGCGAATGTTTACTGGAATTATAGAAGCCACAGGTGTTGTCAAATCTATTTTAAAAAAAGATGGAAATCTCTATGTCCAAATTGAAAGTCCAATTAGTCATGAACTCACTATTGATCAATCGGTTTCGCATAATGGCATTTGTTTAACGGTTATCAAGGTGAAAGAAAATACGCATACTTTATGTGCGGTTCCTGAAACTATTTCTAAAACCACTATCGGTGAGTGGCTAGTCAACGACGAAATTAATTTAGAACGATGTACACAGGTTGGCGAGCGATTAGACGGTCATATTGTTCAAGGCCATGTTGATACTAGAGCAACTTGCATTGCACGAGTGAATAATATTTCAAATTGGAATTATACCTTTAGTATCAATATTGAATTTTCGCATTTAATTGTTGAGAAAGGCTCAATTGCGATTAATGGAATTAGTTTAACTTGTTTCAACTTAACCGACACAAGTTTTGAAGTAGCCATTATTCCATATACTTATGAGCATACTAATTTTAAAAATTTGGTTGATTATTCATTAGTGAATATTGAATTTGATATTATTGGTAAATACGTAGCCAGAATGATGGGGGCTGGAAGTGAGGTTGGGTAGAATTGTGCACGAAGAGTAAATTCTAAAATTCAATCAATATGATATATCGAAAGGTAGAAAATACTTAGAATGAGAATTGAATTTACAATTTTACTTTTTTATTTTAATGTTTGAACTGGCTCATTGGCGAAATACTTCTCAACATAAGCTTCTTGTTGATCTTCACTCATGATATTAGTTTGCTTGATTTCGATTTTAATTTTATCAAATCTAGGATCGGCTTTTAAAAATTTCAAAAGCTCTACTTTGGTATCTACTGGTCCAAATAATACAACCTCTTCATATTTCTCAATGGCGATGCCAAGTTTTTTAAATGATTCAGTCTGTAAATGAAATGACTCATTTTGAGAGGTGGCAATATTCGTATCCATTTGATTTGTTCCATCAATTCTCTTTTGTTCTTGTTCTTCTATTAGTTCGCTGTTATACTCAACAACATGTACACTTGAATGGCACATCCATATACCGAGTTTTTTTCCTTCTTCCATGATTTGTAAATTGATTGAGATTTATATTTTAATATTTGTTTTGTTGTTGTTTATATCTATTTATGTTCAGATTGTATGTCTGATTTTAAAAGGGAATTTATTTTCTAATCAATATTTTGAATTTATTTGGTGTTCTTGCTTTGGTAATAAATCAACCTTATCTTTTGGTTTTTACCTTACTCGTTACTCCACTTCATTTGTATTGAATCATTCAAACCATTACAAAGATTAGAATAAATCTTAAGTAAAAACTTATATAATACTTGGTAAGATTTGTATTATTCTTGAATGGTGTTGTATAAAGTTTGATTGATGAGTAGGCTTTTGTATATAGATAGGTATTCCAAATATCATGTAACTTATATAGAGTATTATGTAACACTAGATTTTATGTATTGTTACACCTTTGCTCTTTAACTTAAACAAAAATAAAATGAAATCACGATTAATTTTAACAGCAGGCGCTTTCTTATTCATAGCATTTTCTATGACATCATGCAAGAAAGATTATACTTGTAAATGTTCAAAAACGTATACAAGTGGCACAGGAACAAATACGAATGACTATTCGGTTTATACCTATAAAGAAAACAGACAAAGAGCTGAAGAAAGATGTAATGAAAATACAAAATCGGGTACCGACTTATTCGGAAACTATAGTATCAATTGTCAAATTCAATAAAGAAGTAATCAAAGTACATTTAAATTTAGGTAGATACTAGATAAGAAGCTGTTTACAATTTGGTTTTAATAATTAGGATCAAGATTACCAGCAAATACTGTGTTTAGTTATTTTTTATTGCATAAATCTGAATGTATTTACAACCTCTTTAAGCACCATTAAATAATGGTTTCATTCCTCGCAATGATCTTAACTAATAGATCGTTGCGAGGAATTTTTATGAATTCACATTAAAAATCTGAATTTATTTAAATACTCTTTGCGCTTCTATTAAACTTTGCTCGTTGCTCGCAATGATATTTTATATAGAAGATCGTATTAACATAAACATTGAAAATTTTACATGCGCGACATATACCAATCTAGCTCAACTTCCATTTTTTGATAATATAAAATGTTCGCAATAATTTTTTGTAAACGCATAAAAGCGGTTTCACTTTTTACAACATAATCAAATGCATGATGATGCATACAGTTAATGGCAATTTCAATACTGTCTTGTGAAGATAGCATCACTACTGGAATATGTTTATTGATACCTTTAATATGATCTAAGGTTTGTAAGCCATTAATCGCATTCGGAGTAATGCCATCTAAATGATAATCAAGAACGACAACTGAAGGGTGTGGAGTTAAATTTTTTATGCATTCTTCTCCTGTGGCAAAGGTTGTAATTTCATATTCAGTTTGATTCATAAAGTCAAGCTGCAAAGATTTTAAAAACACTGCATCATCATCTACTAAAAATATTTGTTTGCGAGTGTTACTCATTTTGAATTGATTTATATTTATTAAGTTCTAAAGTTAGCTCTTTACACGCTTGCAAACAAGCGCGTTCTAGTTGTGAAATTAAAAGATGAAGATTATTATTTTCCATTTGAATATGTGCATACTCTTGCACTTTTTTTGCCATGTTCTCAAAATTTTCGTGCATGCCCATAATTGAAAATGAAGGAATCATTTTATGCACCGAAGCATGTAATTGTTTCCAATTTTTTGTTTCAAAACTTGATTTCATTTCAGCTATCAATGGAGGTGTTTGGTCAAGATAGGCTTTTATCATTTCAGACATCATATCTGGATTTGATTTAGTTCTATTACGTAAATAATTAAGGTTAATACATTGATCTAGCTCTTCAATTGTTTCGGGTAAATGTAGTGGATTCTCTTTTTTTTCATCTATCTTTTTCTGAATAAAGCTAACAATTTTTGTAAATAAAAGTTTTTCATCAACGGGCTTAGCGATATAGTCGTTCATGCCAACTGCTTTACATTTGGCAAGATCAACCGTGGTTACATCAGCGGTGAGCGCAATAATGGGCACTTGTGAATGAAGTGTATTTCTAATATATTCTGTGGCTTCAAATCCATTCAGTTCAGGCATTTGTAAATCCATAAGAATTATATCATAGATTTTATGCTTCACTTTTTCAATTGCAATATTCCCATTGGCAGCAATATCCGATTCAAATCCAAAATCATCTAGTAAAGTTTTCATGAGAAGTTGATTCAATGCAATGTCTTCTACTACCAGAATTTTTATATCGTTTAGAGGCACATTATTTTCTATTGTTGTAATCTGAGGTAAAGCTTGGGCTGAGGTTTTTGCAAACCTTAATGTAAAACTAAAGGTGGTTCCTTTATCTAATTCACTTTCAACATGCATAGTGCCACCTTGTGTTTCAACCAATTGCTTGGCTATAGCTAATCCTAAACCAGTACCTCCATAAAGTCGTGAAGTTCCGCTACTAGCTTGTTGAAAATTTTCAAATATTTCATCAATTTTTTCAGGTGAGATACCAATACCTGTATCTTTTACCGAGAACTCAATATATGCACTATTCTCATCTTCGTTTATAAGTTTGACACTCACAATAATTTCACCTTTATTAGTAAACTTCACAGCATTACTAACTAGGTTCAAAATTATTTGATGTAAACGAACTGAATCACCTAATAAAACCTCTGGAATCTTATTGTCGTATACTTTTATCAGTCTTAAATTCTTCTCCTCTATTTTGGGTTCAAATAAATGCAACATTGCTGAAATAGATAATGACATTTTAAAGGGAGATTGTTCGAAAGTCATTTTGCCTGCATCTACTTTAGCTAAATCTAAGATGTCATTAATTAAAACAATAAGTGCATCACCACTCATTTTAATTGCTGTTAGGTATTCTTTTTGTTTGGCTGTGAGATCGGTTTTTAAAATCACTTTTGTAAAACCAATAATGGCATTCATTGGCGTTCGAATTTCATGACTCATATTACTCAAAAATTGTTGCTTAGCTTTCACAGCATTTTCAGCAATAAAAGTAGCACTCTCAGCTTTCGACTGCGCTTTTTCGGCAATGCAGGCGGCGAGTTCTGCAAATATTTTTGCTTCAGTTAATTCAATCTCAATTCTTTTACTTTCTGTAATATCACGTGCAATTAAAACAGCACCCAATATTTTACCAGATTCATTTTTATAAACAGATCCATTAAAAAGAACTTCGGTTAAATGATTATCTTTAATGGTTAATGGATAATTTGCAATATATCCTTTTTCAAAAATTTCTTTACACACTTCCTTAGCTTTCTCTGGGTTAGTAAAGTAAAGATAAAAATCAGTGTCAATGATATCATTTCGCGTAACGCCTGTGGCATTTAGCGTTGCTTCATTGATATCTGTTATTTTGCCATTATTGGTGATCGTAAAAAGTGGATCTCTGCTTGCTTCAATTAAACTTCTTGCATAATTGGCAATCACTAATTCTGCAGGTCTTACTTCTTTTTCTTGGGTTTGATGAGTTTTTTCTTGTTTCACAATTCGCAATTCATCATCGTAATTTTGCTGTTTGCCAACCTTCAAATTCACATAACTTCCTACAATATTTCCATTGATATCATTATACCGTGATGCGTTATAAAGCACTTCCGTTATATATCCATTTTTATGTTTTAACGCTAGAGGAAAATCAACGATACAGTTTTTTTCAATTGCCTGCAAACAAGCTTGACATGCGCTTTCAGAATCTGTAAAGTATTGTGTGAAGTCATTGCCTATAAGTTCTTCTTTTGATAGTCCAATAAGGTTTAAACTTGCTTGATTCACATCAGTAATTTTACAATCTATACTCAGTATGATTTGAGGTTCTGTACTTGCCTCAAACATGCTAAGAGTGTAATTTGCTGGTATTAAATTCAGATTGGCCATTACATAATTTTTGTTGCCGTGCTATTTCCTACTTCATCTAAACTTGTACGTCGTCTATCTTTTAAACCTTTAAAATGTGATGGAGTTAAGCCAGTTACTTTTTTAAATTGATTTGACAAATGCGCAACGCTACTATAATTCATTTTATATGAAATTTGAGTTAGATTCAATTCGTCATACATAATCAGTTCTTTTATTCGTTCTATTTTGTGTGAGATTATAAATTGTTCGATAGTGGTGCCTTGAACTTCAGAAAATAGATTTGCCATATAAGTATAATCATGATGAAGTTTTTCACTCAAATAATTCGAAAATTTAATATTAGGCATTTCATCACTATGATGAACCATTTCGATAATAACATTTTTGATGCGTTGAATAAGAATGGCTTTTTTATCATCCATTAATTCTAATCCAAGAAGTTTTAGTGATGATTTAAGAATTTCTCTTTGTTCATCACTAAGAGTTTCCATGATTTCAACTTCACCCAGATCTACCACAATATAATGCAAACCAAGTTTTTTTAATTCAGTCTTTACCATCATTTGACAGCGAGGACTAACCATGTATTTTATATTGAGTTTCAATTTATGCTAAGTGCTTATTGGCAACTCTATCAAAGGTAGTTGCATATTGTCAGCATTTGATTATATACTTTTTTTAAAAGTTACATAATTCACATGTTTTTGAATTGAGAAACATGATCTAATCAACTAGATTATGACTGATATTGGATGATATTATTTCAAATTTTGAGATTGATGGTATCAAATATTTGGATGTCATGGAGATAGAGAATCAACTAATGAAACTAAACGAAAATCAAACTTATCGTTCTAATTCATATTTCATTAAAAGATGAATTAAAATACCTCAAACAGAATTCTGAATTGGTTTGTTTTAAGTCAGAAGTTATAATTATAGAAATCAAATTAGTACTCAAATTATTGATAATTTGTAAATAGTCGAATAATTCAGTGTAGTTATATTCGCTTTAATCACAAATAAATTTGGTTCGTTTACCTGAATTAACTCTGAAATTTGCTTTTTTATTTATTCCATCTTTAGTCCAAGAAATTTTATAAGGAAATGGGAGCAATGATAGAGGGTAGATTGACTCGTCTTCCCAATCGATATAGTCTATAATATTATTAGGATAACTTGCTTGGGTGGAAACTTGAATATTAGTAACACCTTTGTATATTTTTAAAATAAGATTGCCTTCTAATGGAAGTTGGATTTCGAAAATACTTTGATATTTCATTTCTATGTTGTGTTTACTAATTGGTACTGAGTTTATTTCAATAGAATATTTGCCACTCGGGTAATTCCTAATTTCATTTGTGGGTTGGTTATATTCAATTTTTTCGCCTGAAATTGATTTTATAGTAGCGTTCAGCATAATTGGTAATTCCGGATGAAGATGATATGAAAATTTAAGACGACATTGTTCCACATATAGCGTTAGTTTATTTAATTTATTCGCTTTGAATTCTATTTTGTCAGGACTTAAGTAATCTTCAAATTCAATTGTATATAAATCACTTTTTATCTCTACTATTTTTGTGAGTGAATTTGAGTCGACTTCAATTAAAAACAAAGCCGTTTTATCAGACTTATCTTGACTGGCATTTGAAAATTTCAATATACCCGAAATGTATTTCATAGCTGTGGTGTCGAATATTGAAACTTGTAAATAAGTTTTGTCTGAATCCGAATATTCAATTTTGTGACTTACTGAATATGCTGACCCAAAGCAAAAAATGAGAAAGGTTATAAAGATATATTTCATAAGTTTTTACTCAAATGTATTCTAATTACTCTTGAAATAAAATGGATGGTTATTATTATGTGTTTGGAGATAGAAGAACTCAATAAGTTGAACATATTCAACAACCCCAAAATAAGAAAGAGAATGAGTAGGAAAATGAGAATGAATATGGTGATTCATTCTCATTCTGTTTTTCATTCTCATTCTGCTCAGTGCGGAAGAGGAGATTCGAACTCCCACGCCCTTGCGAGCGCTACCACCTCAAGGTAGTGCGTCTGCCATTTCGCCACCTCCGCTTGTGAATATTAATCGGACAAATGTAATGTTTTGAATTGTTTCATTTTAAATTCAAATCAATTATTTTACAAAACTTTTTCACCATCTCCAATTTTATCGTTTTAAAATAATACGAAAGGTTGTTCCTTTACCTAGTTCAGATTTTTTTACAAAAATATCGCCATGGTGATATTCTTTGATAATTCGTTTTGATAAAGATAATCCCAAACCCCATCCGCGTAATTTTGTAGAAAAGCCTGGTTTAAAAACTTTCTTGATATTATTTTTCGCAATGCCCTTGCCACTATCTGTAACATCAATAATGGTTTGGGTTATTTCATCCGTGACCTTAAATGAGATTTTACCTTTGCCATCCATTGCATCAAGCGAATTACGAATTAAGTTTTCAATTACCCAATCAAACAAAGCACCACTTATTAAAACAATAATTTCTTCTTTATTCGATTGCGTTTCAATTTTTACATTCTTCGATGCACGTTTTTGCATATACCCAATGATTCCATCTAAGTGGGTCATTAAATTCTCTTCATGAAGTTTAGGAACAATACCCATTTTTGAAAAACGATCGGCAATTAATTGTAAGCGATCAACATCTTTTTCCATTTCTTCTAATGCCTTGGTTTCAACATTACTTGATTTTAAGTATTCAATCCAGGCTATTAAAGAGGTTAGAGGTGTACCTAATTGATGTGCCGTTTCTTTACTCATTCCAACCCAAACTCTATCTTGAATTTGTCTGCCAGTTGCATTGATAAATGAGACAACAATAATTACAAATAGAAATAAAATGATTAAAAGTATATAAGGAAAATAACGGAGCTGCTTTAATAATTCAGACTCGCCGTAATAAATATTTTGTTTTTCTGTTTCAGAAACATTGATTTGAATGGGCTTATGTAAGGATCTTAATTCTGATAATATTTCTTGTAACTGATTCGAATTGGCCATAGCTGAATCAATATTATTATAGGTTAAAATACTATCATTGGCGTCAGTTTGAATTAATGGGATCGTGGTATTTTTTTCAATAATTGAAGTTGCTAAAATGATATCCCCCTCTGTTGATTTGCCAACTGTTTCAAGTGCTTGACTAATGAAGATTACTTTATTTCGTTCTTCTACCGCTAATTTTTCTGTCAAATTATTTGCAAAATAAAGTGAAGTTGCTGCAATGCATACAGCAATCAAAACCAAGGCAGACTTCCAATTAATATATTGACCTATCACTTTTTAGAAAAGCTAAATATAAAAAAAACCGTCCAGATTGGACGGTTTTAAAATGATTGTTTTGAGATAATGTCTGAATTCGACTATCTGACTATGAAAAGATCCTATTGTTTTTCAAATTTCAATGAACCTCTCAAGTTTGAATTTGATACTTTTACAAAATAAATGCCACTACTTAAAGATTGTGTATTTAAAGTGATTTTATTTATACCTGAAATAGCATTGATAGATTCTTGATTTATTTTTTTACCAGCGATATCGTAAATTGCGATATTTAATTTCTCACTATTCTTTATTTCAAATGCCAATGTATTATTTCCTATCATTTGAAGTGTCAAATTATTTGCGTTGAAATTAATTAGGCTATTAGGCTGCGTTTCAAAATCCCATGAAGTATTATCATAAATACCGTATGAATTTGCAGATGTTGCACTTTGATAACAAGTACTATCAAAATTAACTGCATAATGCTTACCTGAAACTAATATCACACCTGGAATTGTTACTGTATTACCAGATATTGTTGAAGTTCCACAAGCAATAGTTTGTTGTGAAACATCACTTAAATTTTTAAGAATAATATTACCTGTGCCAATTGTTACCGTTTGGTCAAATGTCATAGTTAAACTTGTAACTGAAGGACTTACTAACGTGGCATTGTCTGCTGGTGTAGTAGCTGTAATTGATGGCTTTGGATTACCAGCGGCAGAAAAGTTAATGGTTAAATCATCAATAGCTAATCCATCATCACTGCCAGCTTTATTAATATCTCTCCAACGTAATAATATTTTTCCACTGTTTGGAATTAATACAGAAATGCTACCTGTTATATTTGCGATATTAGGCGCTGCATTACCATTTAAAGCACCAGCTGTTGTTGCCACTAAATTAGGCGAATTAAACATAAGTGAAGCAATTGAATTCCAAGTTGCTGTAG
>Ga0116157_10003015_pt1 | contig 16248 bp, 13 predicted proteins | sample AD_UKC048_MetaG_FD_89882 | JGI IMG/M metagenome (GOLD analysis project Ga0116157, IMG submission 89882) | Active sludge microbial communities of municipal wastewater-treating anaerobic digesters from USA - AD_UKC048_MetaG | ecosystem: Engineered > Bioreactor > Anaerobic > Digestate | place: USA...
GTTTGAGCAAATTGATATGCAAATATTCCCCAATCCAACCAGTCATGATTTTATTGTAAAAACATCAATTCCAAATTATCAGAACGCAGAAATTAAAATTGCTGGGTTAAATGGGCATTTGCGAAGTGTAATTCCTGTTACGGGTGAAACAACAATAATTCCGACAAAAGGCTGGAAGCCGGGAGTTTATGTTTGTAATTTGTTTGTGGAGGGGAAGTTGGTGAAGGTGGAGAAGTTGGTGTTTGAGTAGAATTTGTTAACGGTGACTTCGACTCCGCTTCTATGTTGCAATCCAAATTTTTAACTAATTATTTTTTATTTATTTTTGCAATGTAAATCTGAAGGGGAAGCGAGCAATGCTGGAGAGCAACTCGCCAGCAATAGGATTTATGACTTTGGATAATGACTCCCTTAGGGGAGTTTTTTAATTATCCTATGTCAAATATGGCTAATAAAACTCAATACCTTCCTTGGAAAGCATACCCTCAAAATTATATACAAAGCGTATCTATAAAATCAGTCTTCTATTAGCAGACATCTTTCTAAATAGAGCTGCAAGATCTTTTTCAAATTATTAAAAAACGAGGGTCCGCAATCTCAAGAAAAACAGACATTCCTTTCGGAAGCTGCAAGCGAAGCCGTGCAGTACCCTCATTGCAAATATAAGATTTTATGATACATATTCAAAAATTATTTTACGAGTCCTTTTACATAAGGTTCGTTTTTTAGTAAAACGAATCGTATTCTGTTAGCAAGTTTTTTTGCAATTCTTATTATAGCCTTGTTTGGTTCCATAACCTTGCATAACTTTTTAAAAACAATCAATAAAGCTGGATCGTTACGTATAGCCACCCAAGATGCTTCTATCAGCACGTTTTTTAAGTATTTATTTCCCCTGTTCGTTATTTTACCAACTTTTTCCTTTTCTCCGGTTGAATGTGTGTTGGGGATAAAGCCAATATATGAACAAAGTTTATCTAAATTTTCAAATCTTTCTATCTTGTGCAATTCTGTTAATATTGTCATTGCTGTGAGTAATCCTATTCCTGGAATAGTGCACAATAAGGATACTATTTTAGCATATTTTTCTGTCCTTGATAACTGTCTGATTTGTCTGGTAGAATCAAGTATCTTTTCTCGAAAATACAAACTATTAGCAACATGGGTCTGTAATGAATAATTACCATTGGCTGTATTTAATTCTATTTTGTTTAACCAATTCATAAAGCCTTTAGACCAATGTTTATTTTCATCTCTGAATTGTTCAGGATATGTTACTCCATAAAAATTCAAAATTGACTTAATCCTATTCTTTTCCCTTGAAAAGTCTCTAGCCAATGTGGATCTTGTGCGAACAAGATGTCTATCTTCTAACTCTTCAACGGCAGGAATATAAATGCCCTCTAATTCGCCGTTTTTCAATGATCTGGCAATTTTCCGGCTGTCACGAGCGTCTGTTTTTTGTTTCTTTTCTTTGTCCGTAGTTGGAATATCTGCCGGATTTACGACTATGCAGTTTATACCTACTTTTTCTAATTCTTGTTGTAGCCAGAACCCGCTAAATCCTGCTTCGTATGCACATTGATAAGATGCATTCGGAAAATTCTTATTAAGGTAACTTTCTAAAATTTTCACTTTGGGATCCTGACTAAAGGTCTTATAGACCAACTCGTCCACTTGAATTGTTACCTTCCAACTTTTTTTATGGACATCTATCCCAACATAAATATTTTCTCCTGAGAAATTTAATTCTTGATTGTTGCTTAGCATAATTTTCTAATTTTGATGATAGTCAAAGTTCGTCAAATTTTTACTTTGCAAACATAAGGTCTCAGTCACCTAGCAGTATGCAGGTGGCTGAGCGGAGTCGAAGCAACCGGTTTAGTAAGTAAGAACAGTAGAACATTCGAACAACGAACAGTAGAACAAACGAACAATCGAAGGACGAACAATCGAAGTACGAACAGCATGATAATGCAAGAGTTAGCAGTAAATACCTTAGCCTTCGCCTCAGCCTCAGCCTTTAATTTTAAAGTACGAACAATGGGTTTTAATAATTCACAACATGCAATTGTATGTTTAAAATTTCCGCTTTATATAATATTTGATTTTTATAAATTATATTTGTGCAACAATTAAATAAAAATATATGAGTGACGATAACAAAATAATTTTTTCGATGGTAAATGTGGGGAAGAAAATTCCACCGCAGAAACAAATTCTTAAAAATATCTATTTATCCTTTTTTTATGGTGCTAAGATAGGCATTATAGGTCTGAACGGATCGGGAAAATCAACATTGTTAAAAATTATAGCCGGTTTAGATAAGGGTTTTGAAGGAGAGGTGGTTTTTTCTCCCGGATATAGCGTTGGCTATCTGCCGCAGGAACCCGAACTGGACGATTCAAAAACAGTTAAAGAAATTGTTGAAGAAGGAGTCCATGAGATTATTTCACTTGTAAAAGAATACGAAGCTGTAAATGCCAAATTTGCCGAACCAATGAGCGATGATGAAATGACCGCTCTGATAGAAAGACAGGGTGAATTAACCGAACTTCTTGATAATCAAGGTGCTTGGGATATAGACAGCAAACTCGAAAGAGCTATGGATGCTTTACGTTGTCCGGATGGAAGCGAGTCTGTAAAGCATTTGTCGGGGGGCGAAAGAAGGAGAGTTGCATTATGCAGATTACTCTTAAGTGAACCTGATATTTTATTACTTGATGAGCCAACCAATCATCTTGATGCCGAATCAATTCAGTGGCTTGAACAACATTTGCAGCAATATAAAGGAACTGTTATCGCCGTTACTCACGATAGATATTTCCTTGATAATGTTGCCGGTTGGATACTTGAACTGGATAGAGGAGAGGGCATTCCATGGAAAGGAAATTATTCTTCGTGGCTGGAACAAAAAACCAACAGACTGGCACAGGAAGAAAAAACCGAATCTAAACGCAGAAAAACCCTTGAAAGAGAGTTGGAATGGGTTAGAATGAGCCCTAAAGCCAGACAGGCAAAATCGAAAGCCAGACTTGCCGCTTACGACAAAATGCTGAATGAAGACAGCAAACAGAAAGAAGAAAAACTCGAAATCTATATTCCAAACGGACCGCGACTCGGCGATAAAGTCGTAGTTGCAAATAATATAAGTAAATCATTTGATAATAAAATATTGTTCGAGAACTTCAGTTTTTCTTTGCCACCGGCAGGAATTGTCGGAATAATTGGTCCAAATGGTGCAGGTAAAACTACATTATTCCGTATGATAATGGAAATGGCAAATCCCGATAATGGCAGTTTTGAAATAGGAGAAACAGTAAAAATCGGATATGTTGACCAATCTCACGCTGATATAGACCCCGAAAAAACTGTTTTTCAGGTTATTTCGGGAGGTACTGAATTCCTTCAGATAGGAGGGAAGATGATGAATTCTAGGGCCTATGTCGGAAGATTCAATTTCAGTGGTGCCGATCAGGAAAAGAAATGCAAAATATTGTCGGGGGGAGAAAGGAACAGATTACATCTTGCATTAACTTTAAAATCAGAATCTAATGTGTTATTATTGGATGAGCCAACAAATGACATTGATGTAAATACTCTCAGAGCTTTGGAGGAAGGTCTTGAAAATTTTGCAGGATGTGCCGTTATCATCACTCACGACAGATGGTTCCTTGACAGAATTGCCACTCATATTATTGCATTTGAAGGAGATTCCCAAGTAATTTTCTTCGAAGGTTCTTATTCTGATTACGAAGAAAACAAAAAGAAGAGGATGGGAGATATCGGACCTCACAGAATAAAGTATAGAAAACTATTATAATATTGAATATCAAGAAGTTATTATTATTATTATACTTTTTTATTGTAGCGATTCTTTCTTTTGCTAAGGATGATCCTTCTGATTTATTCAAAAAGCTACAGAATTGCCATGATTCACTAAAATCAGGAATTTATTGCGATTTGGCATATTACTATCTCGATTCTGCCGGAAATAAATCGCTTGTTTTCTCTCAAAAAGCACTTAATTATGCAACAGATTTTAAAAATGATAATGATATTGCATATGCTTACATAATGATAGGCTCTTCATATCTGGCAAAAAGCAACTATTCCGAAGCATTAACCGCTTTTAATTCTGCTTATACCATTAGCGAAAAATCAAAAAATTATTATCAATTGCATACTATTGCAAACAACCTTGGAATAGTTTATAAATATACCGGAGATTATGATTTAGCTTTAAAATACTATGCAAATGCATTAAACTACGCACAAGAGGCCGAAGATCTTCAAAGTGTTGTTCAATCACTAACTAACATTGGAAATATTTATATACTGCAGGAAGATTACGATAAGGGACTGAATTATTATTATTCTGCAATTAGAGAATGTGAAAACAAAAACACCTATTTATCCGATATCCCGTCAATTTATAACAATATTGGTTATGTATATTATTGTCTTGATGATACCGAATCATCTCAATCAGCTTATTATCATGCACTTGCAGGTTTTGACAGTTTAAATAACACTTTTGGACAAGCAGTCGTATATAATAACCTTGCTGAGCTTGAAATACTCTCATATAATTATGAAAAAGCAGAAAATTATATATTCTTAGCTGACAGTTTACATCAACTAATGGATTATAATGATTCCAGAAAAAACCTCTATTTTACTACATATCAACTATATTACAAACAATCTGATTATAAAAGGGCTATTGATTATCTTCTTAAATATCATACACTTAAAGATAGTATATACACTTTAGAACTTGAAAATCAGGTACAGGAAATTAAGACAAAGTATCAGGTTGATAAACTAAATTCAGAATCCAAACTTAAAGATGACAGAATAAGACAAAATAACACAATAAACATTTCATTAATTTCCGTAATAGTTATTATTACTACACTACTTGGTTTTTTAATTAAACTGATTTTACAGAAACAAAAACTTAATAAATTACTAAATCAATCTAACGTATACCTGAAAAGGGTTAATGATGAAATCGAACATAACTTACAGTATGCCAGAGAGATACAAATATCATGCATGGCTAATAATCAGAACCATTGTTCTTATGAGCATTTTATTTTAGACATCCCAAAATTTACCGTAGGAGGCGATTTTTATTTAATGAGACAGAATGGAAAACAGTCAATTATTGTTTTGGCAGATAGCACCGGACATGGTATTTCAGGAGGTTTTCTTTCTGTTTTGGGTATTCAATTGTTAGATTCTCTTTTATCTCAAGTAATTTCTTTATCTGACATACTTAAACAACTTAATAACAGTTTCTATAACTATATTAACAGTAGTAATACTTTAAGATCAGAATCCCTTTGCCTTAGCATAATTAAAATCATTGATAACACAGTATTTTATTCAGGTTCAAAGCATAAAATATATAAATATGACAATCTGGAAAAACAATTACTTGAATACAAAACTTCAAGTTCGATAATTGGTTGCGAGCAAGATTTATCGTTTCCCGAAAACAGTTTTACTTATAATACTGGAGACTGGATATTTTTATTTAGTGATGGTTATGCAGATCAATTTGATATCAATAACAATAAATTTAAGTATAATAATTTCAAGAGCATATTGTCTGAAAGTGCTGATAAGACAAGTGTTGAGATGAGAGAAGTCTTATTGAAAAAGCATTTGGAATGGAAAGGAGAATGTGAACAAACAGATGACATTCTGATAATAGGTATTAAATTTTAGTTAATTTTGTAAAAAATCTGAGAATAATGACAGAAAAATACGACATAATAGTAGTTGGGGCAGGTCATGCAGGCTGTGAGGCGGCGGCGGCAGCGGCAAATTTGGGGAGTCGTACTTTACTGATTACGCTTGACATGAATAAAATTGCTCAAATGTCATGTAATCCTTCAATGGGAGGCGTTGCAAAGGGGCAAATAGTCAAAGAAATTGATGCTTTGGGCGGCTATTCCGGTATTATTACAGACAGATCAATGATACAATTTCGGATGCTAAATATGTCAAAAGGATCAGCAATGTGGAGTCCGAGAGCACAGTGTGATAGAACAGTATTCGGTTTAGAGTGGAGAAAAACACTGGAGTCGTTGCCAAATCTTGACTTCTGGCAAGATTCGGTTAATTCTATTTGTGTGGAAAATGATAAGGTGACAGGAGTAGTTACGGATTTGGGTATTACTTTTAAAGCGAAATCGGTAATATTAACAACCGGCACTTTTCTTAACGGTTTAATGCATATTGGACACACACAAATTCAAGGAGGCAGAATGTCTGAGCCTGCTGTTTACGGGTTAACTGAAAATCTTGCTCAATATGGTTTTTCACACGACCGTATGAAAACTGGTACTCCAGTAAGGATTGACGGAAGAACTGTAGATTTCTCAAAATTGCAAAAACAAGACGGTGACGATTTAATCATGCCGTTTTCGTTTCTGCATAATTATAATCAGACATTTCTAAAGCAAAGAGCTTGTTATATCGCTTATACTGACGAAGATGTCCATAAATCATTGCGAACCGGATTAGAAGATTCTCCTTTATATGATGGGACAATCAAAAGCATTGGTCCTAGATATTGTCCAAGCATTGAGACTAAACTTGTTACTTTTCCCGATAAGGATCGTCATCAACTATTTTTGGAACCGGAAGGAGAAAGCACGATTGAATATTATTTAAACGGTTTTTCTTCATCTCTACCATGGAAGGTTCAGTATGATTCACTCAGGAAGATGGAGGGTTTCGAAAATGTAAAAATCTTCCGTCCGGGTTATGCAATTGAATATGACTTTTTCCATCCCACCCAATTAAATAGCACTTTAGAAACTAAAATTATTCAAAACTTATACTTTGCAGGTCAGATAAATGGCACTACCGGTTATGAAGAAGCCGCCGCACAAGGCTTAATGGCTGCAATAAATGCTCATTTAAAGAATCACAACAAACCTGAATTCATATTAAACAGGGACCAGGCTTATATAGGAGTTCTTATTGATGATCTGGTAACTAAAGGAGTGGACGAGCCTTATCGAATGTTTACTTCTCGTGCAGAATTCAGAATTTTATTACGACAGGATAACGCAGATGTTAGATTAACAGAATTGGGACATAATATCGGGCTGGCTTCAGATGAGAGATTGTCATTACTCGAACAGAAAATATCTAAAAGAGACGAACTGATTTCTTTTTTCCATAAGCAAAGTTGTCCACCTGATAAAATAAACCCGATACTAAAAAGATTAGAAAGTGCTGAATTAAAACAAAGCATAAAATTGTCATCGTTAATACTCAGACCTCAGGTTAAAGTCAATGATTTGATAAGTATTTTTCCTAAGTTGCAAAAGCTTCTTAAAGGCTATGGTGAGAATTCTCAGGAAATAATTGATGCTGCCGAGATCTTATTAAAATACTCAGGCTATATTGACAGGGAAAAATTGATTGCTGACAAATTGAAAAGACTTGAGAACATAATTATACGTGATAAAATTAATTATAATGACTTAAAATCACTTTCGACTGAGGCTAGGCAAAAATTATTAAAAATAAACCCTAAAACTATTGGTCAGGCATCAAGAATTAGTGGGGTTTCGCCTTCAGACATAAGTGTATTACTGGTTTTCTTAGGTAGATAATAGTCGTTCCACGTGGAACAAAACATAAGAAGTTGGCTTCGACAAGCTCAGCCAACTATTAAATAAATTAAAGTTAATAAATTATGAAAAGATTTGAAGGAAACATTGTTGACTTGTTTAATCGAAAAATATTCAAAGGAGAAATTATAGTAGAAGGAAACAAGATCGCACAAATTAATCAAAAAGATAATGATAACGACAGCTATATCCTGCCCGGTTTAATTGATTCACACGTTCATATTGAAAGCACAATGCTTATTCCAAGTGAGTTTTCCAAACTTGCTGTTAAAAATGGAACGCTGGCAGTTGTGTCAGATCCACACGAAATTGCAAATGTTTTAGGCAAGAAAGGTGTTGAGTTTATGATTTCAAATTCGAAACAAACTCCGTTAAAGATTTTCTTTAGTGTTCCATCTTGTGTTCCTGCTACCGAATTTGAAACTTCGGGTGCAATTCTTTCAGCCAAAAATATAGATGAGCTATTTGAAAAACACAAACTTCTTGTACTTGGAGAGATGATGAACTATCCAGGAGTTATATTCGATGATCCTGAAGTTCATGCAAAACTTAAGGTCGCCAAAAAACATAATGCAATAATTGATGGACATATTCCGGGTATCTCGGGAGATCAACTTAAAAAATATGTTGCTTCGGGTATTTCTACTGATCATGAATGTTTTACAATTGATGAAGCATTTGAAAAAATCAAACTTGGAATGAAAATTTTGATTAGAGAGGGGTCAGCAGCTAAGAATTTTAACGAATTATATCCATTAATTACCAAATTCAATAAAATGGTAATGCTTTGCACAGATGATTCTCATCCTGACGATCTTATTAAATACGGCCATATAAACAAAATATTGAAAATGGGCATAAAACAAAATATTGATGTTTTTGATTTACTAAATGCTGCTTGTATTAATCCTGTCGAACATTACAAATTACCTGTGGGTCTTTTACGAAAAAATGATCCTGCCGATTTTATAATTGTAACCAATCTTACCGAGTTCGAAGTCTTAGAAACTATAATTAATGGAAATACTGTTTACTCACAAAATAGATTCCTATTTAATACAAAAAAAGAAAAACCCATTAATAATTTCAAAGCCAAAAAAATAAGATCTGAAGACATTAAAATTACTGCCTCTTCTTCAAAAATTAAAGTAATAGAAGTAATAGATAAAGAATTAGTTACAAATTTCTTTACAATTAATCCAAAAATTGAAAACGACAATATTATTTCTGATATTAATAATGATGTTTTAAAAATTGTCGTTTATAATAGATATTTCGACCTATCCGTTCCTCAGGTTGCCTTTATAAATGGTTTTGGGCTAAAAGCCGGAGCTATTGCTACTTCAATTGCACATGATAGTCATAACATAATTGCCATTGGTTGCAGTGACGATGAAATTTGCAATGCCATCAACGAAGTTATTGAACACAAGGGTGGACTTTGTTTTACAAAAAACAAAGATTATTACACACTTCCACTTGAATTTGCCGGTTTAATGACACAAGAACCTGCCGAAAATGTTGCAAATATTTATGAAAAGTTGAATCAAGTAATCAAATCAAATGGTTCTGTCTTAACTGCCCCCTTTATGACATTATCTTTTATGGCTTTACTTGTAATTCCAAAACTCAAAATAGGCGATAAGGGATTATTTGATGTTACCGAATTCAAATTTACCAATCTTTTTGAATAATGTTTCATGTGGAACAAGACCTAAGTTATTAATTTTCAACTATATAGCATTTCAAAATGATAGCATTAATACAAAGAGTAAATGAGGCTTCTGTCAAAATTGACAATAATGAAATTTCTTCTATTAAAAAAGGCTTATTAATTTTTCTCGGAATTACACATAACGATGATTTGGACGATGTTTCGTGGCTATGTAATAAAATAGTTAATCTAAGAATTTTTGATGATTCTGATGGCATAATGAATAGATCCTGTATTGAAGAATGTTTAGATATCTTAACTATAAGTCAGTTTACATTACATGCCCGAACAAAGAAAGGTAATAGACCATCATATATTGATTCGGCTGTTCCCGAAAATGCTATTCCTTTATATAACAGTTTCATTTCTTCACTTGATAAATTGATGAATAAGAAGACTTATACAGGAGAGTTTGGTGCAGACATGAAGGTTTCACTGATAAATAATGGTCCTGTTACTATCATTATTGATTCAAAAAACAAACGATAAAATGCCTTTATTTTTTATCCATAATTATCTATATATTTGTACTAAATAATATTATTAATGACCATAAAAGAAGCACAAACAGCAGTTGATCATTGGATAAAGGAATACGGTGTCAGATATTTCGATGTTAAAACCAACATGATCGTTCTTACAGAAGAGGTAGGAGAAATGGCAAGAGTCATCGCACGACAGTACGGTGAGCAATCAACAAAGCCAGGTGAAGAACTAAATTTGGAAGAAGAAATGGCTGACGTCCTCTGGGTTCTGTTATGTATTGCCAATCAAACAGGTACTGACCTTACGACAGCCTTAAAAAACAATATTACTAAGAAAACTCAACGTGATAATACTCGTCATCTAAATAACAATAAATTAAAATAACATGAAAAAAACTACATTTAACTCAATCCCAACAACTGAACAAATAAATAAGGACATTGAAAGAATAAAAAATCAAATTCCGTCATATAAAACCAAAGATGTTTTAATATCTATTTTAAATTTAATAGATCTTACCAGCTTAAATACCTCTGACACAGTTGATAAGATAAGAAATATGACTTTAAAGATAAATGATTTTAATAAAACTTTTCCTAACTTTAAAAATGTAGCTGCGATATGTGTTTATCCTATTTTTGTTCAATTGGTTAAAGAGACATTATTAGTAAAGAATGTAAAAATTGCAGCTGTTGGGGCATCATTTCCTGCGTCTCAAACATTTTTATCTATTAAGGCAGCAGAGTGTGAACTGATTATCCATAAAGGGGCCGATGAAGTTGATATTGTACTTTCTGTGGGGTCATTTTTAGAAAAAAACTATCTGAAAGTAGCTCAAGAAATAGAAATTATAAAAAATACTATAAAAGATGCACATTTAAAGGTTATCCTTGAAACCGGCGAATTACAAAACACTGATAATATATTTAAAGCAAGTATTATTTCAATGGAGTCGGGTGCAGATTTTATAAAAACCTCAACAGGAAAATCTCCAGTGTCTGCAACTCCCGAAGCTGTTTATACTATGTGTTGTGCAATCAAGGAGTTTTTCGAAAAAACTGGCAAAAGAATCGGTATTAAACCTTCCGGAGGCATGACATATAGTGAAGATGCTATAATGTTCTATCTGATTGTTCAAAAAGTGCTTGGAAACGAATGGTTGAATAACGAATTCTTTCGTTTAGGTGCTTCGAGACTTGCTAATAATATTTTAACTGATTTGAGTGCCATTGAAGGTAAAAATGAACAAATAAAATATTTTTAACTTTACTTATTTCTTGTGATAATATAATCTACTAATTCTTCTAAAGCCTGCCTTGCATCTGACTTAGGTGCATTCTTTAAAAATATTAAAGCTTTATATTTCATATCCTGTAAGATTTGTTCACTTTTGCTTATACCACCTTTTTCTATTACTTTCCGGATAATAATTTTTGTAAGACTTTCATCGTTAGATACATTTCTCCAGTAATTTTCAATTTGCTCTCTCTCCAAGTCATTCATATCATTCCAAGCAAGTATAAATGGCAATGTGATTTTACCTTCTTTTATATCCACACCCTTTTCTTTTCCGGTTTCCTCATTGCCAACATAATCAAGAATATCATCCTTTATCTGAAACATCAATCCCAGAATGTCCCCGAATAATTCTATGTTTTTAATATTTTCTTGATTTGTTCCTGCTGATACTGCTCCTGCTTTGCAACAAACCGAAATCAAAGATGCTGTTTTGTTAATAATAATTTTGTAATACTCATTAATATCAACTTTAAATTGCATAGAATTATTCATTTGATGCAATTCGCCAAGGCTTAGGTTTACTATTACAGGAGTTATTAATTTTAACAATTCGTTTTCGTCGAACTCAGTAGCAATTTTCATTGATCTTGAAAACAGATAATCCCCGACTAATACGGCAGTTTTATCGTCCCATTTACTATTAACTGTTTGCCTCCCGCGTCTTAAAGATGCCCTGTCAACAACATCGTCATGCAAAAGACTTGCAGTATGCATCATTTCTAAAACCAAAGCTGCATTATGAGTTGATTTATTAACTTTACCAAACAGTCTGCAACATGTATAAACCAGAGCAGGCCTTATTCTTTTTCCTTTGGTCTCAAATATAAATTTCAGTATTTCCTTAATGTATTCCTCATTTGAGTCAGCAATTTCTACCAAAGAATTTTCAAGACTATCTAAATCTTTCTTTATATATTCAGTTATGAAATCAAACTTCATCATATATACTAAAAGAACAAAAGTAAGATTTTGTTTTTAATATCTTAATTTGATTTTTGTTTAATGGTAAAAAATTATGGTAAAAATTTCTTAAATCCTTACAATGGTTATTCGATATGACATCTCTTCATTTTTCTCTTTCACTCGATTATTATGAAAAATTGTCAAAACAAAAAAATGAGTAATTTTGTTTGTTTAAAAACAAAATTTATGACCCGGATCAGGTTGACTAAAATATTTGAATTCGAAGCAGCCCATGCACTTCATAATTATGACGGCCTTTGCCGTAATATTCATGGCCATTCATATAAATTACATGTTACAATAACAGGTTTAATAAATAAAGATTCTGAATCTCCCAAACTGGGTATGGTTATGGATTTCGGCGAACTTAAACAGATCATTAAACCTCATATTATTGACGAATATGACCACAGCATACTTTTAAGTTCAAAAGAAAACTTAAAATACATTAAAACTGAAAATGAACTTTTTAAAAGAATTCATATTTTAGATTTTCAACCAACTGCAGAGAACATGGTTATTCACTTTGCCAAAATGATAAACATACTTTTACCTTCGGGCATTGAGTTATATTCGTTAAAACTTTATGAAACAGCGACTTCGTTTGCAGAATGGTATGCTGAGGATCAATAAATTATAATTTTATGACTACACCTAATTATCTTAGTCCGATGAAAAACGGCTTTGGAAAAGCTCTAGCCGAACTTGGTGAAAAAAATAAAGATATAGTTTGTTTGGGAACCGATATAACTAATTCTGTTGGCATGAATTTTTTCAAGGATAGATTTCCCGAACGTTTTTTTTCGCTAGGTATTGCTGAACAAAATACAGCTTGTGTTGCAGCTGGGCTTGCTTTATCGGGAAAAATTCCGGTTTTTTCAACTTATGCAGTTTTTTCCTCGATGCGATCGGCTGACCAGATAAGAGTTTCCATTTGTTACAATAATCTTCATGTTATTATTGGTGGAGCACATGCCGGTATTTCGGTTGGTCCAGATGGTGCTACTCATCAGGCTTTGGAAGACATTGCAGTAATGCGCTCCTTACCAAACATGACAGTATTCAGTCCATGTGACGAAAATCAGACAAAACTTGCAACAATTTCGGCAATCAAACAAATAGATGGACCTTGCTATATAAGATATGGGAGAGAACCTGTTCCAAACTTCACAGATTCTGAGGATAATTTTGTTGCAGGTAAAGCAAAAATACTTAGAAAAGGAAAAGACATTAGCATAATCGCAACTGGTTCGATGGTTTACACCGCTTTAATTGTTTCTGAAGAATTAGAAAAACTTGGTATATCGGCATCTGTTTTAAATATACACACTATCAAACCTATTGATAGTGAAGCAATTATTAAAGCAGCACAAAGAACAAGAAAAGTTGTATCTCTTGAAGAACATCAAATATTTGGCGGTCTTGGCTCGGCGGTTGCTGAAGTTTTATCTCAAAATTGTCCGGTTAAGTTAAAAATAATTGGCATGCCCGATTGTTTCGGCGAATCAGGAAGTCCTGCAGAATTACTAAAAAAATACGGTTTGGATACTAAAAGTATATTTGAGAAAATCATCAATTTCATAAATAATTAATGCAATATTTTCTAATCAATATTTTTATCATCCTGAGCATTTGTTCTTGTTCAGAGATATCTAATAAGAGTGAAGCACAAAACAACAAAAACACTCATATCAATGTAGTTGATACAGTTAAGCAAGATTCTATTACTTCAGAATATAATCATATTTCAAAAGAATATCTTATGGGGGAAATAAATCCTGAACAAGATTCTATGTTTGTTGAAGTCCCCTCGAAATACTGCATAATGAGAAAAGAATACATACATAAAGATGTACTCAAGCCTTTTATTGCAATGTACGAAGCAGCAGAAAAAGATGGCGTTCATTTAGGAATAGTGTCAGCTTTCAGAAGTTTTGATACACAAAAATGGTTGTGGAATCAACGTTATTATAACTCTTCAAATCCAATATCAGTTGCCGGCAATGTTCTTAATTATCTTGCAATGCCGGGTACTTCGCGACATCATTGGGGAACTGATGTTGATCTCATGAGTACAAAATTATATTACTACGAAACTGATGAAGGTAAGTATTCATATCAGTGGTTGATAGATAATGCTTCTGATTATGGATTTTATCAGGTTTATACCGCAGGACGAAAAACCGGTTATAACGAAGAAAAATGGCACTGGTCATATCTGCCGATTGCTAAAGATTTTCTGATACAATACGGAGAAAAGATTACCTACGAGGATATAAATGGTTTTAATGGTTGTGAAACCGCAAAAGAACTTAAAATAATCGAAGATTATGTGTTTGTAATTGACAGCCTTCTGTTAGAATAATTACTTTATTGCATGGACATGGGGCATGGAGCGTGGAGCACCTAGCGCCCAAGCTTTTTTACCATTTATAGATATTTAATTAAACACCTGCCTAAATAAAGACTAAATACTTATATTTGCTCGATGATTTTAATGTACCACAATATTGATGAGAATGCTGGTTTTAATGATTATGCTTATTTAAGTTTTAATAAATATTAAATTTAACGGAATCGGATATATTGTTTGTGCAAAGCGAGTCACAAGATAAATTAACCACAGAGGACACAAAGTAAAAGGTTACACAAAGTCACGCAAAGGAAGCACGAAGTTGCACTAAGAAAATTTTACGCGGAGACCCCTAGATACCCGCAGAGGTGAGTAGAGAAATAAAACCACAGAGCGTGGCACTGGCTAAGTCGAAGGAACACAGAGGACACTAAGAAAACTAACCACAAAGACACAAAGGTCACAAAGAAAGATTAGCCACTAAATCACAAAAGCTCAAAATCCCACTAAAAAAGAAAATAATAATATAAATATTTTGTGTAATTTAGTGTTTTAATGCTTTCGTGGCAATATCTTAACGGCAAACAATTAGTATAAAAATTTTAGTGTATCTTTGTGCATTCGTGTCTTCGTGGCAATAAAAACAAAATAGTAATCAAATGAAAGAAAGAAAAGATTTAAAATTAGCAGTACTAATAGATGCAGACAATATTCCGTACTCAAATATCACCGGTATGCTTGATGAAATTACAAAACTAGGAGTACCCACCATAAAACGTATTTACGGAGACTGGACAAAACCGACAGTATCGGGATGGAAACCTGCTTTGCTCGAACATGCTATTACTCCGATACAGCAATACAGCTATACTCAAGGAAAAAATGCAACAGACTCCGCGATGATAATTGATGCAATGGATATTCTGCATAGCGAAAAAGTAGATGGCTTTTGTCTAGTTTCGAGTGATAGTGATTTTACAAGACTTGCGACTCGTTTGCGTGAATCTGGTATGCTGGTAATAGGAATAGGAGAGAAGAAAACTCCAAATCCATTTATTGTTGCCTGCGATAAATTTATTTATATCGAAATTATTAGTAAACCGAGTTCCTCGGTCGTGATAAATACAACTGAAATAAAATCTCCGGATATTAAACAAAATCAGTACGAAAAAATAAGTCCTAATCTTATAGAACTTCTTAAGAAAAGTGTTGAAGACCTTGCGGATGAAAGCGGATGGGTTTTTATGGCTGAAATTGGTGCATTAATTATCAAGAAAAAACCTGACTTTGACCCGAGAAATTATGGTTTTTCAAAAATAACTCCTTTGTTCAAATCACTAAAAAAACATTTTATAATTGACGAAAGAGAGGTTGAAAACACCCATATCAAGCACATTTTTGTGAAAATAAAATAAAAGGAAGTGTTTCTGGAAAGGCATGGGGCATGGGGCGTTGGGCGTAGAGCTATCATTACTTTAAATAAATATCATATTTTAGTCGTCTCTAGCGAGGTTTTGTCATGAAGTTTGGAGCTCACCAACGCTAAGAGCCCGCCCAAGCCAAACTTCCCGCCAAAACCCCAATACTAAATTCTAAATACAATTACTAAATGCAAGTTTCTATTTTATTAAATATTTACTATTTTTAGCCACTGTTGTCCGATAAAAACTTTTTAAAGAAGCCAGTACATAAGTCTGGCTTCTTCGTTTTTTGTAGTTTTGTCTCGCTAAAAACTTTTCTACAATGGATAAAAGTACACATTTTTTTGGAAA
>Ga0116157_10003017_pt1 | contig 16242 bp, 15 predicted proteins | sample AD_UKC048_MetaG_FD_89882 | JGI IMG/M metagenome (GOLD analysis project Ga0116157, IMG submission 89882) | Active sludge microbial communities of municipal wastewater-treating anaerobic digesters from USA - AD_UKC048_MetaG | ecosystem: Engineered > Bioreactor > Anaerobic > Digestate | place: USA...
AAATGAGTTTAAAAAAGTACCTATTTTTGATGGTTTTTGCCACTATTTTGTGCTGGACAGCTTGGGCGTTTGTCCTATTTTTTATTAACCCCAAAACAGCTGGTACGACTGGTTTGATATTTTTTTACAGTTCTTTATTTTTGGGACTTTTTGGTCTGTTTAGTATTTTTGGTTTTGTAATAAGGTGGCTGATTGGTCAAAAAATTTTGGCTTACCAGAGAGCCAAGACCGCTTTTCGACAAGGAGCGATGTTCGCTTTGCTTTTGACCGGGTCTTTATTTTTACAGAGCCAGAGATTATTAGTCTGGTGGAATACTTTGTTGTTTATTTTTTTATTGTCGGTGGTAGAGTACTTTTTTTTGACAGTTAAGGCGAAGAAAACCAATTTTGGGAATGACGGTGAGCAATAGTCAGATGGGGGATCATTTATATTTATATAGTTTGACCGCCTCTCGGATAACGAGAGGATAAATAAGAAAGATATGTTTCAAGAAAAATTAAAGAAAATTAAACAGGAAATAATGACCGAGTTGGAGAGAACGCGGACTTTGGAGCAGCTGGAAGATTTGAATAAGAAGTATTTTTCACGGGCTTCGGGCGAATTGACTCAACTGGTGCGTGAAATAAAAAATTTGGCTGAAGAAGAGAGACCGGTGATCGGCAAGATCGCCAATGAGATAAAAAAAGAAGTTGAAGAATTGTTTGACGATGCGAGAACTGATTTGACGGGGCGGTCGGTTGGGGATCATAAGGAAAAAGTGTTTGATCCGACCGTGCCAGGCAAAAGACAAAGCGTTGGCGGTTTTCATATTTTGACCCAAATCAGACGCGAGGTAGAAGAAATAATGTTAGGTTTGGGATTTGTGATTGTGGATGGCCCGGAGTTGGAATCAGAATGGTACAATTTTGAGGCGGTCAATGTGCCCAGTTGGCATCCGGCTAGGGACATGCAGGATACATTTTATATAAATTCCAAATTCCAAAGGCAACAGGCAAAGACAGAAAGAGAAGATGATTATAAATTGGTGTTGCGGACGCATACGAGCAATGTGCAGGTTCGGGCTATGGAAAAATACGGGGTACCTTTGAAATGTATTGTGCCGGGCCGGGTTTATCGCAATGAGGCGACAGATGCCAGGCATGAACATACTTTTCACCAGATAGAAGGATTGATGGTGGATAAAAATATTTCTATCGCGAATTTCAAGGCAGTATTGGATGTGGTTATCAAATCCATACTTGGAGCTGATTACAAAACTAGAATTCGGCCCGGTTTTTTTCCTTTTGTAGAGCCGGGTTTTGAAGTGGATTTATCTTGCGCTTTGTGCCAAAATAAGGGTTGTCGCGTATGTAAACAGACCGGCTGGGTAGAATTTTGCGGGGCGGGCATGGTACATCCGAATGTCTTGAGAGCCGGGGGCGTGGATCCGGACAAATATTCCGGTTTTGCTTTTGGTTTTGGGCTGGAAAGACTGGCGATGATGAGGCATGGTATAAATGATATCAGATTGTTTCACAGCGGTGATTTGAGGTTTTTGAAGCAGTTTTAACAACAACAAACAGTTAACAATTAACAACAAACAACAAGTCAGTTTTTATTGTTTATTGTTAATTGATTATTGACAATTGATTATGTTGGTTTCATTAAATTTACTAAAAAAATACGTTGATCTGCCAGCGACGGTGACACCGGAAGAGGTGGCGGCAAAGTTGACGGCTTGCACAGTGGAAGTGGAAGACTTTTTTGAAGTGGGTAGGGATTTGGAAAATATTGTGGTGGGCAAGGTAATAAAATTGGAAAAGCATCCCAATGCTGATAAATTGAGGATTGCCAATGTTGATTTGGGTGAGCTAGAACCGGCCAGAATTGTGTGCGGGGGAATTAATTTGTATGAAGGGATGTTGACGGCTGTGGCCAGGCCGGGAGCGATGGTCAAATGGCATGGCGAGGGTGAGCTAGTAAGATTGGAAAAAGCCAAAATTCGCGGTGAGGAATCAGAAGGGATGATTTGCGCCTCTAATGAGATTGGGCTAGAGAGCAGATTCCCGGCCGAAGAAAGTGAAATTGCGGACTTGACCGCTTTGGGTTTTCAGCCTGGTGAGCCCTTGGCTCGGGCTTTGGGAATGGACGATGTAATTATTGATATTGATAATAAATCTATAACCAACCGGCCGGATCTCTGGGGCCATTATGGTCTTGCCAGAGAATTGGCAGCTATTTATAACATAGAGTTGAGGCCCTTGGAGATTGACGAAAAAACAGCGATGGGAGACGCAAAAGACAAAAGTGTCAGCGGACCAAGGGTGAGAATCAAAGAATATGAAGCTTGCCCTCGATATTTGGGTTTGACCATGGAAAATATAAAAGCAAAGGATTCGCCATTGTGGCTTAAAAATTTTTTAACCGCAGTGGGTTTGCGGCCGATTAATAATATTGTTGATGTAACTAATTATGTGATGCTGGAAACAGGCCAGCCGATGCACGCTTTTGACGCCGAGATGGTGGAAAGCATTACGGTGAGATTGGCCAACCCGGGTGAGAAAATAATCACTTTAGATAAAGTGGAAAGAGAACTTGACCCCGAAACCTTGGTAATTACTGACAGCAAAAAACCGATTGCCGTGGCTGGGGTGATGGGCGGTTGGCAGAGTCAGATTACTGATAAGACCCATAAAATTATTTTAGAAGCGGCTAATTTTGAAGCGATCGGAGTGAGGAAAACCTCTCAACGATTGGGCTTGAGAACCGATGCCTCGATGAGATTTGAAAAATCTTTAGATGTTAATCTGGCCGAGGTGGCAATGCGCCGCGCCAGCCAATTAATCCAAGAAATGATAACAGAAGTCCAAGTGGGTGAAAAAATAATAGAAGATCGCAAAATTAAGGAGGGGCAAAAAACAATAGAGACCAATGTCTTTTATATTCAGGCCAAGATGGGCTTGGAAATAAGCAAGGGAGAAATAATTGATATTTTGAAAAGGCTGGGTTTTGCCATTAAAGAAAAGAAGGAAAGTTTGATCGTGACAGTGCCAAGTTGGCGGGCGACGGGAGATATAAAAGCGCAAGAGGATTTGAGCGAGGAAGTAGCCAGGATTTATGGTTATGAAAAAATAAAACCAGATTTTCCGGCAGTGAGAATGAAAGCTTGGGTGAAAGAAGGTGAACGGATAGTAATCAACAAAATCAAAGACCAATTATCGGGTTGGGCGGCGATGAATGAGGTCTTGAACTATTCTTTTTGGCCGAAGAAATTGGTTGAGGATTTGGGGGTGGGAAGAGAGGCTGAATTGATCGGTCTTCTGAACCCATTGTCCGAGGAACAGGCATACCTTCGGATGAGTTTGATTCCGGGGATTTTGAAAAACATTGCTGATAATAGCCGGTTTTATGAAGAGTTTAAGCTATATGAGATCGGCCGAGTTTTTCTGGATCGCAGGGGGAGATACAAAACGGAAAAAAACAGTAAGGAGTATTTGCCCGATCAGCCTTATTATTTGGCTGGCGCGGTGGTCGACTTGGCCAATCAAGAGCCTTTTTGGGAAGCCAAGGGGATAGTACAAAAGTGGAGCGAGGAATTTGAATTAAGTTTTATGAGCTGGTCGGCTGGCCGAAATCCTTTTTATGAATTTATTAACAAAACAATAAATAAAGAGAAAAGATTGGTGATTGCCAGTGGCAAAGAGAAAATAGGTTGGTTGGGAGAAGCGAGTGAAGAGATGGTTAGTTATTTTGGAGTGAAGAATAGAAGGGTGGCGGTTTTTGAATTGGATTTGACGGCCTTATTGGCAATGAAGAGAGAATCGCGGCATTATCGGTCGGCGCCCAAATACCCAGCGGTTTTGAGAGATATAGCCGTTGAAGTGGCTTGGAAGACTTATTGGCATAATATTGAAAAAGAGATTGCCAAAATCAATCCTTTAATAAAAGAAATTGTTTTTTTGTCGGAATATGATTTGGGCAAGAAAAAGAGCTTGGCTTTTCGGGTGAAATACCAATCGGACGAACGGACACTCACGGACGAGGAAGTGGAAAAATTAGAAGCGGAGATAGTAAAGATTCTGGGGGAGAGATTCGGAGCGAAAAGGAGGTAGGGGAGTGTGTATTGTATAATGTATAATGGGGACGGAAAAATAAGGGTTGGTTCAAATTTGCAATTTGAACCAGTGTAATAGAGAAATGCAAAATATTAGGTTCAGTTTACAAAACTGAACCAGCGGACGTGAATATTAAAACAAGTTTATTTTATGGCAAAGAAAATTCAGATTTTTATTATCCATGGCGGAATGACTTTCAAGAGCGATAAAGATTATTTACGCTGGTTGAAAAGCAGACCTATATCAATCAAGAAAATCAAATGGTTTGACCAACAATATTTTGACAGTAAATTGGGAAGAAATTTTGAAATTATCAGGCCGAGAATGCCCTTGCAGGATTTTGCCAAATATCGCGATTGGAAGATTTATTTTGAAAGATTTATTCCCTATTTGAGGAATAACGTGATTTTGGTTGGTAGTTCCTTGGGCGGTATATTTTTGGCGAAATATCTTTCTGAAAATAGATTTCCCAAAAAAATATTATCCACATATTTAATTTGTCCGCCCTTTGATGACACTCTTGGGAGTGAAGATTTGGTTGGCGGCTTTAAGCTGAAATCCAATCTCGCATTATTGGAAAAAAGTTCTAAGAATCTTTATTTAATGTTTTCGCAAGATGACGATACTGTGCCAGCGGTTCATGCGGAAAAATATAGGAAGAAGCTGGGGAAGGCCAAGTTTATAATTTATAAGAGTAAAAATGGGCATTTTAATATATCCGAATTCCCAGAAATAATAAAAATGATTAAAGAAGATGTAGAAAGAAAAAAATAGATATTATTAAAGTAATTATTAAAGAAAAAGACAATTTTTATGGCAAAAAAAACAGAAAAATCAGTAAAGAAAAGTAAGAAATCAGCTACTGGCGGTGATTATAATGCCGCGCAGATTACTGTTTTGGAGGGGTTGGAGCCGGTTCGTAAGAGACCGGGCATGTATATTGGTTCAACCGGTACGACGGGCTTGCACCATATGATTTGGGAAGTGGTGGATAATGGTATTGACGAGGCGATGGCCGGTTACGCCAATTTGATTGTGATCACCCTTTTACCCAATAATATGGTAGAAATTTTTGACAACGGGCGCGGTATTCCGGTGGATATTCATAAGCAGGCCAAAGTGTCGGCTTTGGAAGTGGTTTTGACCAAGTTGCATGCTGGCGGTAAATTTGGCCAAGGTGGTTATAAAGTTTCCGGCGGTTTGCATGGAGTGGGCGTATCAGTAGTGAATGCCTTGTCGGAGTATATGAAAGCCGAGGTTTATCGCGAGGGCAAGATTTGGGTGCAGGAATACAAACGCGGGGTGCCGCAGAAAAAAGTGAAGGCGATCGGCAACACCAAACTGCGCGGCACCAAGATTATTTTTCAGCCGGATTCAACAATTTTTCAAACGGTGGAATTTAATTGGGAAACAATTATTGATCATTTGCGTCAGCAGGCCTATTTGAATAAGGGTATCAAAATAAGAATTTTGGATGAAAGAAAAAAAGATGACACCAGATCGTATGAGTATTATTTTGAAGGCGGCGTCAAATCATATGTCAGTCATTTAAATGGCAACAACGAACCGAAACACGAAAAGGTTTTTTATGTGGAGAGGAGTATAGTACCAGAAAGAGGCAACGGTGATAATCCGGAGGGGGTAATGGATGAACGGCCAATAAATGTGGAGGTCGCTTTCCAGTATATTGAGGAATACAAAGAATCAATTTACGCTTTCGCGAATAATATCATTAACCCTGAAGGCGGTATGCACGTGGTGGGTTTTCGGAGTGCGTTGACCCGGGTTTTGAATAACTACGCTCGCTCAAAAGGTTATCTCAAAGAAAAAGATGAAAATTTGTCCGGTGAAGATGTACGTGAAGGCTTGACCGCCGTTATTTCGGTCAAGGTGTCGGAGCCACAATTTGAAGGCCAGACCAAGGCCAAACTTGGCAATCCAGAGGCTAGACAGGCGGTGGAAGTGGTTTTTGGCGAAGCTCTCGCCATATTTTTGGAAGAAAATCCCAAGGACGCGGAGGGAATTATCGGTAAGTGTCTTTTGACAGCACAGGCGAGAAGAGCGGCTAGAAGCGCCCGAGACGCGATTATTCGCAAGGGCGCGCTTGAAGGCATGACTTTGCCTGGCAAATTGGCTGATTGTTCTTCGCGCGATGCGGGCGCGACGGAATTGTATATTGTGGAGGGTGATTCAGCCGGTGGTAGTGCCAAACAGGGTCGGAACCGTGAATTTCAGGCGATTTTACCGTTACGCGGTAAAATTTTGAACGTGGAAAGGGCGCGACTGGATAAGATGCTCGCTAATAATGAAATTAAATCTTTAGTGATTGCGCTTGGAACCAATATCGGTGAACAGATGGATATTAGCAAGTTGCGTTATAATAAAATTATTATTATGACCGATGCCGATGTCGATGGCGCTCATATTCGTACTCTGCTTTTGACTTTTTTTTATCGTTATTTTCCAGATTTGGTGCGCCAGGGGCATATCTATATTGCCAAGCCGCCATTGTACAAATTACAAAAAGGCAAAGAGATGCATTATGCATATAGCGACGAAGAAAAAGATAAATTGGTGAAAGAAATGGGGGGAGGGACAGAAGAAATTAAGAAATTAAGAAATAAAGAAATTAAGGGCAAGGAAAAGCCGGAAGAAGAAATAGTGGGAGAGGAGGCTGTCGGCGAGGCGGATCAGACCGGAGTCGGGGAGAAGGTCAGCGGAGTCAATATCCAGCGTTATAAGGGTCTCGGTGAGATGAACCCTGATCAGTTGTGGGAGACAACGATGGACCCGGTTACCAGGGTGACGATGCGGGTGGATATTGATCAGGCGGAAAAAGCAGATGAGATTTTTGAGATGCTCATGGGGTCAGACGTGATGCCACGAAAGAGATTTATTCAGACGCACGCGAAAGATGTGAAGAATCTTGATGTGTAATTCCCAATTTCCAAGATACAATTTCCAAATAAGCACCAAGCCCAAAATCCAAAGCACAAAATAAATCTCAAATTATAAATTTAAAAAATAAATTGGAATAGATTGATTGATTATTGCCATTTGCTAATTGTCTGTTGTTTTTGATTGATTTGCCAAAAAATTGAATTTGTGGTAGGGTAGTATAAAGACCCTGGGGGTCTTTTTAAAGACCAAAGATTTTGATATTTTTTAACTAAAATTTGTAAAAATATGGCTAGTTTAGTCCAATATTTTAAAGATTCCAAATTGGAATTAAAAAAAGTCGTTTGGCCGACTCAGAAGCAGACTATCAACCATACTCTTTTGGTGATTGGTTTTTCCGTGGCTTTGGCCTTGTTTTTGGGCGTGATTGATTTTGGCTTGTCAGAGTTGGTAAAAATAGTGATAACACAATAAAATTATGGCCAGACAAATATTATATCAAGGTGAAAAAAGGTGGTATGTGATTCACACCTATTCCGGTTATGAGGAGAACGTGGCTAGAAATTTGGAGCAAAGAATAGAATCTTTGGATATGGGAGATAAAATTTTCCAGGTTTTGGTGCCAACAGAAAATAAGATTAAGATCAAAGGCGGTAAGCGCCATACAACCAGAGAAAAGATTTTCCCCGGTTATGTTTTGGTGGAGATGCTCGTAGATGATGAATCGTGGTATGTGGTTCGTAACACGCCGAACGTGACTGGTTTCATCGGGTCAGGAACTTTGCCGATTCCTTTGTCAGATTCGGAAATAAAAGAGTTACAGAGGCGGATGGGCGTTCAGGAGCCCAAATATCAGATCAACGTAACGGCTGGTATGCCAGTGAAGATTACTGACGGACCATTTAAAGATATGGAAGGCAAGGTTTCCGATATTGATGAGGCCAGGGGCAAGATAAAGGTTTTGGTACAAATGTTTGGCCGGGAAACACCGATAGAGTTGGATTTCTTACAGATAAAGAAGTTGTAGGAGTATGCGAATATTGATGCGAATAAATACGGATAGCATGCGAATAGGGAGATAAATTAAAATTAGTTATTTTTATTCTGAGTCCCAAATTGGGAAGAGGAAGAAGGTGGTTATACCACGGGATCCCTCGCTTCGCTCGGGATAAACTAAAATAAGCAGAATAAATTGCTGAAAATTAAATTAAAAAATATTATGGCAAAACAAATTAAAGCATTAGTGAAATTGCAGATTAAGGGTGGGCAGGCCAACCCGGCACCGCCAGTCGGCCCAGCTTTGGGCCAGCACGGAGTGGCCATTCAGGATTTTTGCGCCAAGTTTAATGAGGCCACCAAGGCCAAAATGGGCGAGGTCGTACCAGTAGAAATTACTATTTTTGAAGATCGGAGTTTTACGTTTGTCTTGAAGACGCCGCCAGCGGCTGAATTGCTAAAGAAGGCGGCTAAAATTGAGAAAGGTTCTGGCAAGCCGTTGACCGACAAGGTGGGCAAAGTGACCAAAGCGCAACTTCGGGAGATTGCTGAAACAAAGATGCCGGATTTGAACGCGCACGATGTGGAAGCGGCGATGAAAATTATCGAAGGAACGGCCAGACAGATGGGGATAACGGTAGAATAATTTTGTAATTTTTAATTTTTAAATAATTTTTAAATTCTAATTTTTAAACATTAAAAATTGAGATTTATTTATAAAATTACAAAATTAAAAAATTAAAAATTTTATGCGCAATCCAATCATTCGCACAATTTATTTGTATCTGTTCGCGCTAGTGGGTTTGGCGATGCTCGTGATCGGTAGCTCTATGATTATCAACCTGGGACTGAAGGCCTGGGTGTTTACCCAAGCGGATCAGCAGGATAATTATATGAGCCAGCCAGCATCATTGTATTTTGTCAACGAGACGAAGACGGCGCAAGATCTAAAAGTTTGTAGTGATAAATGCGAATTGACCGCTGAGCAGAAAGCGCAGGTTGATAATTGGTTGGCTGACTATGAAAATTGGAAAAATCAGGCGACTGTCAAGGATCCGAGCATATATGTCATAAGAAACAGACAAAGGCAAGCGGCCACGGCTCTGTCTCTCATATTGATCGGTTTGCCATTGTGGTTATTTCATTGGAGTATTATCAAGAAGGATAATAAAAGAGACGAGGTATAGTCGGATTAACCAGATTTGAGAAATTAAAATGTTGATTAAAAACCGACTATCTAGATATTGAATATTTAATATTAAATATTCAATATCTAGAAGCTATTAAGTAGAAAATAATATTGAGTTATAAAGTTTGTTGGAAGCGTTTATTATTTTAAAATTATTATTTTGTGGGAGACCCGACGGTCATCGGGTCGCTATCACCACGCAAGGAATTTTTTATGAAAAAGAAAACGCACAAAGCGAGTCATTCCAAGAGATACTTGGAAATAGCCGAGAAAGTGGATAAGAAGAAAATTTACTCATTAGAAGAGGCGGTAAAAATAATCAAGGAAACCGCCAAGACCAAATTTGACTCTTCGGTAGAAATGCACGCGCATTTGGGTATTGACACTCAAAAAGGCGAGCAGGCAGTCAGAGGATTTGTGTCTTTGCCTTATGGTACTGGTAAGACCAAGAAAGTGGCGGTATTTATTAAAAATGAAAAAATCGCCAAGGATGCAGGAGCGGAGATAGTGGGCAGTGATGAATTGATTAAACAAATAAAGGCAACCGAGAAAATTGATTTTGACGTGGCTTTGGCGACACCGGAAATGATGAAGGATATGGCGCCAATCGCCAAGGTGCTCGGGCCTAAAGGCCTAATGCCGGCGCCAAAATCCGGCACGGTGGTAGCGGAGGCGGAAATGGCCAAGGCGATTGAGGAAATCAAGAAGGGCAAAGTTAATTTTAGAAATGACGATACGGGTAATATTCATCAAATTATCGGCAAGGCTTCTTGGGAGGAAAATAAGTTATTGGAAAATTTGAAGGTTTTTGTGGAGGCTCTGCAAAAGGCCAAGCCAGCGGCCGTGAAGGGGACTTTTGTTGTTAGTGCTACTTTGACTAGCACGATGGGACCAGCAGTGAAGATTAGTATTTAGCCTCACCGTTAGAAAGTCCACTGGACTTTCTAACCCCCCCTTTTTTTTCCTAATCAGGAGAGGGGAGTTTATTTTAAAGGCGACACGTCGACGTGTCGCCTTTAAAATTTTGGGTCGTGTTAGGGGCGATGGCAGGCGGCATTCTGGAATGTCGCCTTTATTATTTGCGCTAACCAGCGGAATAAACTATAATAAAAGAACAATATTATTGGCTAAAATTATAGAATATGCCGGGAGAAAACATGGCCGCGACCAAAAGAGAAAATGCTCTGTCTTGGGACGAATGTTTCATGCAGATGGCTTATTTGATAGCTGGAAGATCAAAAGATCCGAATACGCAAAATGGTGCTTGTATTGTGGATGAAAATAATGTGGTGATTGGTTTGGGCTATAATGGTTTTCCCAGAGGCTGTTCAGACGATCAATTCCCCTGGACTAGAAATGGGGAGTTCGCTGATAAAAAATATGCTTATGTGGTTCATGCGGAAGCTAATGCTTTGTATAATTCTAGCCGGATGCCCAAGGGATGCAAATTATATGCTACCATGTACCCGTGTAATGAATGCGCCAAGGCGATAATCCAGAACGGAATTAAAGAAGTGATTTTTGATCTGGACACTTATCATGACGATCCAATCTGGCAGGCGTCGCGTAAAATGCTCGGAGCGGCTAGAGTTATTTGTCGACAGTATAGCCCGGGATATAAATTAAAATTGGAAAAATAAATATGATTATAGGAATAACAGGGACGCTTGGTGCTGGTAAGGGGACAATCGTGGAATATTTAAAATCAAAAGGGTTTAAGCATTACTCGGCGCGGGATTTTATTACCCAAGAAATTGTTAGAAGGGGAATGCCGGTAAATAGGGATAGCATGGTCGAGATCGGTAATGATTTGCGCGCTAAAAACGGGGCGAGCTATGTATTGGAAGAATTATATAAAAGAGCAGTGGTTGGTGGGGGAGACTGTATTTTGGAAAGCATTAGGACAGTAGGAGAAGTAGAGGCCTTGAGGAAGAAAAATAATTTTTATCTTTTGGCCGTGGATGCTGACCCAAAATTGCGTTATAAAAGGATTGTCGTTAGGGGAAGTTCAACAGATAGAATTAGTTTTGAAGATTTTGTGGCCAATGAGAAGAGGGAGTGCGAGTCGGAAGATCCGGCTAAGCAAAATTTAACCAAGTGTATAGCATTAGCTGATTTTAAATTGGAAAACAATGGCACGGTTGAAGAACTGAATAAGCAGGTGGAGGAGGTGTTGGCGAAAATTTATAATTAGTTTTTATAACTCCTCCCCTCAGACGAGGGGAGGATAGGGTAGGGAGGGGTGTTGAAATGTTTATTATTTACCAGCACCACTCCTTACCCGTTCAGTCTCCCTTGGAGACTCGAACTCGATTGAGGAGGGGCGAAGAACAAATTTATGATTTTATTTATTAATACGGCCAGTCCGGAAAATATTTTTTTGGCGCTTTTGGATAAAGAGGGTAAGACTTTAGTCAAGAAGAAAATATCAGCGAAATATAAGCAGTCAGAGAAATTACTAGTAGAAATTGAGAAATTAAGAAATAAAGAAATTAAGGGCGGCACAAAGAGTTTAAGGGGAATAATAGCAGTCAAAGGACCAGGGAGTTTTACGGCTTTGAGGATCGGCTTAACAACCGCCAATACTATGGCTTTTGGTTTGAATATTCCAGTGGTGGGAGTAATGGATGGAATATTGGAAAAAATAATCAAAGAAGGAGTTAGCGAGTTAAAAAAGGTAAAGGTTGGTAATTATGTGATGCCGGAATATGGGGCCGAACCGAATATAACATTAAAGCAAGATAAGTAGTAAGCGAGTTAAGCAATAATAAAATAAAAGCAGGTGAAAACGCCTGTTTTTTGTTTTGGCTAATATTATTGGTGCTGGGAAAGGCCTTGTTTTATAAGGTTTTTGAACGCACTGGTTATCCACAGAAAAGTGGTTGAAGGTTAGAGCAAAGTGGTTTATAATAAAGTCAGAGTGGGGATAAGTGGTATAAAGTGGTAAATTTTAGGCTATGGAGTGAGTCCTTATGGGACTGCTCCTTTAATTTTGTAAAAATGTTTCTTGGCGAATATTCACACAATATCGATGATAAGAATCGGTTGGCCATTCCAGCCAAATTTCGATTCAAATTAAGGGAAGGGGCAGTTATTACCAGAGGTTTGGATAATTGTTTGTTTTTGTTCACCAAAAAAGATTGGCAAGTTTTGGTGGAAAAAATCGGACAATTGCCTTTGAGCCAGGCGAATGCTAGGAGTTTTTCTCGGATGATGCTCATGGGAGCAATGGAGGTAAGCATTGATAAGTTGGGACGGATTTTGATTCCTGATTATTTAAAGCAATTTGCCGGATTAAAGAAGCAGGTAGTGGTTGGGGGGGTTTTGAACAGAATAGAAATTTGGGACGAGGCCAAGTGGCAAAATTACAAGAATAAGGCAGAGAGTAATGTGGAGGAAGTGGCGGAGGGGATGAGAGAGCTCGGCATTTAAACATTGAAGTATTTAAACATTGAAAGGAGAAAAAATTTGAGGCCAATGTAAATTAGGTAGAAATTAAGAAATTATTTCATGGACAGCGGACATAAGCCGGTATTATTGAAGGAAGTAATAGAGTATTTAGATCCACAATCAAATCAAAATTTTATTGATTGTACGTTTGGGGGCGGGGGGCACAGCATGGAGATATTGAGACGAGTGGGAGATGGCGGTAGAGTGCTCGGCATTGACGCGGACGGAGAGAGTTTGGAAAAATTTAAAGCTAAAAATTCAAAAGTTAAAATAAAGGATAGATTAATTTTAATTAATAATAATTTTCGTAATTTAAAGAGTGTTTATGCAAATAATTTTTCTTATCCAGTTGACGGTATTTTATTCGACCTTGGTTTATCATCAATGGAGTTGATGGATGAGACGCGGGGTTTTGGTTTTTTGACAGATGGGCCGTTGGATATGCGTTTTAGCACCAAAGATCAGGATCTGACGGCCAGCGAGGTGCTCAATAAATATAATCTAGAAAATTTAGTGAGAATTTTTCGCGACTACGGCGAAGTGTCCTATGGCCAGGCAAAGATAGTAGCTGAAGCGGTGAGCCAGAATAGAAAAAAAAGACCGATTGAGACAGTGGCTGATTTTTTGAGAATAATATTGACGACTCTTTATCCGCGAGCTTGGGAAAGAGGGGAGATCACCTTGGAAACGAGGAATTTTTACCGTCATAGAAAGAGGATTAATCATCCAGCAACTTTGTTTTTTCAAGCTTTGAGAATAGAAGTAAATGATGAACTGGAAAGCTTGAGAGCGGCTCTGGGGACGACAGAAGAAATTTTGGGGCCGAAGGGAAAGATTGTCGTGATTTCTTTTCATTCATTGGAGGACCGGATAGTTAAAAATTTTTTTCGGGACGAATACAGGGCCGGACGGTTAAAGATTTTAACCAAAAAGCCGGTAGTGGCCGGGGAAACAGAAAGACAAGAAAACCCCAGGAGTCGTAGCGCCAAGTTGCGAGCGGCAGAAAAAATGATCAAATAAACAAATAAATATTAAAATATGTCCAAGTGCCGATTGGTTAAAAAAAATAAATTATTTGGCGGAAGCCAGAGTGCCAAGGGCAAGCGCAATTGTCCAGGTAAAGGAATCAGCGTTTTTTGTTTATTACTCTTTGCTTTAATAGCGGTATCGGGGGTTTATTGTTTGGGGATATTAAATTCCAGAGCCGGACATAGTTTTGAGTTGGCTGACCGGGAGAAGGAACTGCAGAAATTAAAAGAGGATAATAAAAATTTGACAGTTTTGGCTTCGGAATTGCAACAAGTGGCTAGAATTCAGGAGGCGGCCGCCAATCTGGGATTGGTGACAACAGAAAAGGTAGATTATTTGTCAGCCAAGGTGACGGGTTTGGTAAAAAAATAAAAGGAGGACCAAGATTTAGGCGGTTTTTATGATCAGAAACAAGGCATCCAGAAAATTAATAAAAGGCGAGAGAACCAGCGTGATCATGGTGGTTTTTTTTGTTTTGGGCGGGTTGGCGATTGGCCGACTTTTTTATTTGCAAATTGTTTGCCATAGCGGATATCAAGAAGAATCTTTGGGCCAACATCAATTAGAAAGAGAACTATTACAGAGTCGCGGGGAAATTTTTATGCATGATTATAAAAATAACACGCTGGTGCCTTTGGTAGTCAATCGCGATATGGGACTTTTGTTTATTGTGCCAAAGGAGATAATGGATAAAGAAAAAACAGCCAAGGCTTTGGCTGAGATTTTGGAGAGTGATGAGCAAAAGCGAGCAGAATTAATGGCTGAGATTCTGGGCAAGGCGGGTAAGCCGGGTGATCCGTATGAGCCGATAAAGCACAAGGTGGAACCAGAAATAATCCAGAAGATAGAAGAGTTAAAACTGCCAGGCGTGTATTTTGAGAATGAGTTGGTACGTTATTATCCAGAAAAGGAGGGGGCTGGACAGCTGACTGGTTTTTTGGGTTTTACTGGAGAGGGGCAGGTGGGCCAGTATGGCCTTGAGGGTTATTTTGAAAAAGATTTAGCTGGAGAAAGGGGGAGAATTTTGGCTGACAAAGACGTGGCTGGCCGGTTAATTACGGCGACAGAAAAGGAGTTGAAAGAAGCAGAGGACGGGATTGATATTGTTTTAACGGTTGATCGCGTAGTACAGAGCAAGGCTTATGAATTTATCAAAGAGGCAACGGAGGCCAGCGAGGCGCAAAGCGGGGTGATCATAGTAGTGGAGCCGTTGACTGGCAGGATTCAGGCTTTGGCTGGTTATCCGAGTTTCGACCCTAATAATTATGGGCAGGTTGAGGATATAAAATATTATCGTAACGCGGCGGTGAGCGAGGCTTATGAGCCGGGATCTATTTTTAAAATAATTACCATGTCGGCCGGTTTAGACAGCGGGGCGGTTCAAGCCGAGGACACTTTCGTGGATACTGGTGAAACCAGAATCGGGCCGGATGTTATTCGCAATGCTGACAATAAAAAATACGGCCAAGTAAACATGGCGGGGATTTTGGAGAACTCAATCAATAACGGCACCATATTCGTGGCCAAGAAGACCAGTAGGGAGGTTTTCAAAAAATATGTGGAGAGTTTTGGTTTTGGGGAACCAACAGGCATAGAGTTGACCGGAGAGGCGACAGGAAACATCAATTCTTTGGATGAAAAAAGAGAAATTTATTTGGCAACAGCTTCTTTCGGACAGGGCTTGACCGTGACGCCGATTCAGATGGCCGCGGCTTTTTCGACAATTGTCAATAATGGCCGTTTAATAAAGCCGAGATTGGTAGATTATTTGAAAAAAGATGGGCAAGAGACAGGGGCAGATAATGTTCAGGGTGAGCAAATAATTTCCCAAAGGACAGCCGAGATAATCAAAGCGATGATGGTTTCAGTGGTAAAAAATGGTCAGGCGAAGAGAGCCCAGATTCCTGGTTATAATATTGGCGGTAAAACTGGGACGGCTCAGATTGCTGAGCCAGGAGCAGCCGGTTATTCAGAAAACACCAACCATTCTTTTATCGCTTTTGGGCCAATGGAAGATCCGCGTTTTGCAATTGTGGTCAAACTATCAAAACCGCAGAGGCGGTGGGCGGAATCCACAGCTATTCCGCCGACTGTTAAGATGGTTAATTTTTTGTTACAATATTATCAAATACCACCGGAAAATCAAAACTAAAAATTGAAGCGGCATTCAAGAATCAAGAGGGGTTGTTTTGATTTTTCCAGGCAGAGACATATTGGCCAATACCTAGAGTGTCTCTTTTGTTTTGGCGGTTGGGCATTTTTTCGGACCAGGCCAATAGATCCTGAAAGCTTATTTTATAACGAGCCTTGATAACTGTGACGGCTATTTCTTTGTTTTTTATAGCCCGGCGCAACGATCTTTCGCTGATGCCAAAGAGGCTGGAAGCGATTGAGGGGGAGAGTTTTATTTCGTTTGACATATATTTAATAAAATGTTATAAATATAAGAGTATTTAAAAAATAATGGTGCTTGTCTAGAACAGACAAATAATTAGTAATATTTTTTGATAATTTTTTTAATAGTTTTAGCCAAATTATCGTCTTTCCGGTGGTTAAATCTAAACTCCATTTCTTTTAAGTACAAA
>Ga0116157_10003018_pt1 | contig 16236 bp, 11 predicted proteins | sample AD_UKC048_MetaG_FD_89882 | JGI IMG/M metagenome (GOLD analysis project Ga0116157, IMG submission 89882) | Active sludge microbial communities of municipal wastewater-treating anaerobic digesters from USA - AD_UKC048_MetaG | ecosystem: Engineered > Bioreactor > Anaerobic > Digestate | place: USA...
CGGTCCGCCTCGGCCAAGCCGATCCGCAGCGACTGGCCGCTGCCGTCCAGGGAGATCACCCCCGCTTCCGGCGTTCCGGTAAAGGTTGCGGCAAGACTGACCGCGCCGCCATAGCCCGGCCCAAGCGGACGAAGGTCGGACAGATCGACCGTTCCACGCAGGTCGGACCCGTCGCTTGCCAACCTGCCGCTGGCGCTGGCGGTCAAAGGCCCCGCCACAAGATCAAGGCCGCGCAGTTCTGTCCCGGATTCGTCCCGCAGGATCGAGGCCGTCAGCCGCGACGGTCCCGCCAGCACCCCGTCCAGTTGCGCAATCCCCAGTCGCAGGTCCTGCCCGGTTACACTCATCTCGGCGTCAATTTCGCCGGTCAGCCCGCCGTAGGACCCGTCAACCGCGATCATAGCCTGCCCGCCCAGCGGACGCCCAACCAGCAACGAAAACCGCTCGATATCGGCCGAGGTGATCTTTAGCCGACCCGAGGTGCGAAACGCATCCTCCAACCCTTCGACCTGCAGCCCGCCGGTCGCCGAATAGCCCGCTCCGGTCACGACGATGTCGCGAATGGTGACGGCACCGCTGCCTTCCATGTGGCCCAGTTTCAGCCCGCCGGTCAGCTCTGGCCCCAAAGCGGCGGCCAGTGCGGGATCGGTTGGTTTCAGCCCCGCCGCGATCAGATTCAGCGTCCCGCCAAGGCTGTTGCCCGCCGGAGTGCGCCCGATCCGGCCCGATCCGTCCAGGGCCAGCCGGTCGATGCTGATCTCGGTCCGGTCCAGTCCCAGAACTGTGGCGGTCGCGGTCCAGTCCAGGCTTTCGCTGCGCGCCGTGCTCAGGTTGAAATCGGCCTGGGTGACCCAGGTCGGAACATCGCCAAACGGCAGAAGCACCGGCTTGCCATCGGGGTCCACCAGCGTGCCGGTCAGGTTCAGCGCTTCGGGCAAGCCATCGGCGGCGATCTGCGCCGAGCCGGACAGGCGAATCGTCCGGGCTTGCAGCAGAATGTCGTCCACCCGCACTGACCCCGAGGCCGACCGGGTCGCATCCAGCGCCAGCGCGACATCGGTGCCAAAGAAATCGACGTGCTCTGGCAAAAGCATCGGCGCAAGGTTGCCCGCCACATCGGCCCGCAGCTGGTAGGCCCCGTCCTGAACGGCGGCGACGGTCACCTTTCCGGCCAGCCGCTCCTCGCCGTCGGTTGCCAGACGCAGGTCGGCGACAAAATCGGTCAGCGGACCCTGGCCGACCAGCGTCGCTTCGGCTGCCGGGGCGCCGGGAATGCCCAGAAGGGTGACCACCAGCCCGCCCGCGGCTTCGGTCGCGCGCAGGTCGATCACCAGGTCCGAGGTGGCGTTGGAATAGCTTGCGTCCAGAATGATCTCTCCGCTGCCTCCCGCATCCTGCCGGATCAGGTCGACATTGGCCTGCCCGTTGCCATCGGCCAGCGTCATGGACGCCTGCAGCGACCCTTCGACCGCCTGGCCGAGGACGGTTGGCCCCAGCACGATCCGATCCGCCGCGATCTTGCCGATCTCGACGCTGACCGGCAGCTCGGGCAGGGAAAAGCCGCTGGCCTCGGGCGAGGGCAGGCCGCCGTCGCCGGTGTCAGGCGCGCGGTCGATGATGATTTCACCTGCCGACAGCTCGCTGACCACCAGCGCGCCGGACAAAAGCGATGACCTGCTCCAGTCCAGCGTGACGTCGTTGATCGTCAGCCAGACCCCGACGTCATCGGCGATGGTCAAGGACTGGATCGTGGCGCGGGAGGACAAGGCACCTTCAAACCCGGTCACCGTCACCACGCGCCCGGCGTCTGACAGGCTGTCCTCCAGGAACGCGGTCAGGTAGCCGCGGTCGTCCTCCTGCCCGAAGGCAGGAGAGGCGATCAGCGCGGTGATGATCAGAACCCGGCGCAGCATCAGAACGATTGCCCCAGGCCGATGTAGACCTGAACCCCGTCACCCGTATCGCCGGAAATTGGGGCGGCCACGTCCAGCCGGATCGGGCCGATCGCGGTGTCATAGCGCAGGCCCAATCCGGCCCCGGCATGGGATTCGGCCAGATCGTTGAAGACCCCGTCGATCCCGACGCTGCCCGCATCGACAAAGCCGACGACGCCGATCTTGTCGGTCACCTTGGCGCGCAGCTCCAGCGATCCGGCGACAAAGAACTTGCCACCGATCAGGAATTGCGGACCGAAGCCCCGGGTGACCGCGATTCCAAGCGACCGATAGGGTTGCCCGCGCACCGTGCCGCCGCCCCCGGAAAAGAACAGCTGATCACGAGGCGTTTCCAGCAGGGTCGGCCCCCAGACACCCCCGGCCTGCACCCGCGCCGCAATGACAAAGCGGCCCGGCTGGCCAAGGCTGCGATAGCCGCGCCCGTCCAGCGTGGCCCGGATACCCGATCCGGTGCTGCCAAAACCCAGGAACGGCTTGGCCGTCACGTCGATGTAGAATCCCCGGGTGGGGTTGTTTGCCACATCGCGCCGATCCCAAGTCAGGCCCAGCGGCAGGGACAGGTTGCGGAACTGGAAGTCCCCGCCCGGATCGCTGCCGTTCTGGTAGGAATAGGTCAGCCCGGCCGATCCGGTCAGCGTGTCGCTGAAGATATGCGAAAAGGTCAGCCCGAATTCCACCGTGTCGGCGGAATAGTCGATCTCGTCCAGGTGGCTGTAGTTCAGGACCAGGCCTGCGGTGGTGTCCGGGGTCAGCGTGGCCGGGCGGTCCAGCGAGACGCCAATGGCATAGTCGATGCCGCTTTGGCCGGACCCGATGTTGGTGATCTCGCCCTCGACCAGCAGGCGTTCCCCTCCGCCCAGAAGGTTGCGGTGCAGCCAGGACCCGGTCAGGGACACACCGTCCAGGCTGGCGACCTCGGCCCCCAGCGAATAGCGGCGGGGTTTCTGTTCCACGATCTGCGCGGTGATCCCCAACAGGTCGGGTGCGGTGATCGCTTCATCTTCGACCAGATTGGCCGATGAAAAGATGCCGGTCCGCCGCAACCGGTTTTCCGCGCGCCGCAGTTCGATCTCGCTGAAGGTCTCGCCTTCCGGCAACCCGGCGATCTTGCGGACCCGGGCCTCGCGCATCCGCTGTTCGCCTTCGATCTCCAACCGACCAAACCGCAGTTTCGGGCCGGGACTGATGCGCAGGCCCACATCCAGCGTCGCCGTGGCGTGGTCGGCGACCACATCTTCGGCCTGCAACTGCGCCTTGGCGTGACCCACATTGCGCCAGGCCAGGATCGAGTTGTCCAGCGCCTCGGTCACCAGCCCGCTTTCCGCGACGGCCCCGCTGCGAAAACCTTGGGGAAGCTCGGTGCCCCTGGCCAGCGGGGCGACAGAGGCGGCGCCGTACTGGAACTCGGGTCCCGGGTCGATGGTGATGATGATGTCCGATATCGCTTGTGGGACCTCCAGCGCGGGGATGTCCGCCGCCTCGCGTCCGTCGATCCGGATGGTGATCACGGCAGAGTAATGGCCCCGGGCGTACAGCGCCGCCAGAATCTGCGCATAGTCGGATCGCGCGGCTGCCAGCAGGTCCTGCGGGTTGGCGTCGTCGTCCTCACTCAGACTGCGCAAGGTTGATGCGCCCCTGGCGGCGTCCTGCAGGTCAGCGTCCCCCGCAACCATTTGAATCTGAAAACGCTCCAAGGCCCAGACGGGGTTGGAAAAGGTGGTAAGCGCAAGGGCAATGACACCGGCGCAGGATCGAGCCGTCATGCCACCTTTCGCCATTCGTCCCATCCTTTTGACGCAACCTTTCGACTATCGCAGCTTCACCGGACGGCGGCAATCAGCGCCGACCCGTCTGGGCGACAATGTGATCGGTGCCACCCGCTTGGCACCTGTGCGGCGCCAGACCCTGTCACCGTGTTGTAACGCGCCGGGCCCAAAACGGTTGCGCCACGGTTGCGCCGGACCGGAGATTTGCCATGCAAGATGCCGCCTATGACCTGGACGAAGCCTATCAGATCAACGGACCCGAGGATGCCCAGCGCATGTATGGGGATTGGGCACCGACCTATGACACCAGCTTTGGCGCGGCCTGGGGCTATGTCGCCCCGCGCGAAATCGCGATGATCCTGCGGAAGGAAGTCTCTGCCGGCGCGGAAATCCTGGACATCGGTGCGGGAACCGGCCTGGTCGCCGAACACCTGCGCGGGATGACCGTCGATGCGCTGGATATCACGCCGGAGATGCTGGAGATTGCCCGGCCGAAAGCCCTGTATCGCCGCCTGCTTCTGGGCGACCTGACCCGCGTTCTGGACATTCCCGATGCCAGATACGACGCGGTGATCAGTTGCGGCACGTTTACCCACGGCCATGTCGGCCCCGAATGCTTTCCCGAGCTTTTGCGGATCACCCGCCCGGGGGCGGTCTTTGCCTGCGGCACCATCGGTCCGGTGCTGGATGGTGCCGGCTTCGGCTCGGCTCTTGCGCAGCTGGTGGCGCTGGGCAGAATCACCCCGGTCACCTGGCGCGACATCCCGATCTACGAAGGTGCCGATCACCCGCACAAGGACGACCGCGGCCTGGTGATGGTGTTCCGCCGCACCTAGTCCATTCGCCCTTGCAGATTCGGGGGCGGGCGCGTATATCCCCCTCAACAGCGGTTTCGGGGTCCAAACTCGAAGCTACCGATCCTCGCAAGCGGGCCGCACGGGTCCGCTTTTTCGTTTCCGGGAACTCATGTCCGACCTGATCGCCAAGACAGCCATCGATCGCCGCCTCGCCGACATCATCACTCCGGTGATCGAAGGCCTGGGGTTCGAGCTTGTGCGCGTGCGCCTGATGGGTGGCCGGACGCGGGTCCTGCAGATCATGGCCGACCGTCCCGATGGTGGAATCGGCGTCGATGAATGCGGCGACATCTCTACCGCCGTTTCTGCGGTGCTGGACGTGGAAGACCCGGTCGAGGAAAACTATATCCTTGAAGTCTCCAGCCCCGGCATCGACCGGCCGCTGACCCGGCTGAAGGATTTCGAGATGTGGAAGGGCTGGGAAGCCCGGGTCGAGACGACCGAGCTGATCGACGGCCGCCGCCGTTTCAAGGGGGCGCTGGCCGGGGTCGAAGGCGACGAAGTCCTGATCACGATCGAGGAAGCGGGCGAAGAGCTGACCATCGGGCTGAAGTTCGACTGGCTGTCCGACGCCAAGCTGATCCTGACCGACGAGCTGATCAGCGAAATGCTGCGTCAGAAGAAGGTCGCAGAACCGGCTGAAGGCGAGTTCGACGAGATCGAAGAAATTGATGGGGATGAGGACGAAGAGCCCAGCCCCGAGACGAAACACTGACGGGAGTAAGACCCATGGCAATCACATCCGCCAACCAACTGGAACTTCTGCAGACCGCCGAAGCCGTTGCGCGCGAAAAGATGATCGACCCGGATCTGGTGATTCAGGCGATGGAGGACAGCCTCGCCCGGGCCGCCAAGTCCCGCTACGGCGCGGAAATGGATATCCGCGTGAAGATCGACCGCAAGACCGGTCGCGCGTCCTTCACCCGTGTGCGGACCGTCACCGAAGACGACCTGATCGAGAATCACCACGCCCAGATCACCGTTAAGCAGGCCAAGTCCTTTCTTGCCGACCCGCAGATCGGCGATGAAGTCGTAGATGAGGTCCCCCCCGTCGATCTGGGCCGCATCGCCGCACAATCGGCCAAGCAGGTCATCCTGCAAAAGGTCCGCGAGGCCGAGCGGGACCGCCAGTTCGAGGAATTCAAGGACCGCAAGGGCACGATCATCAACGGCGCCGTCAAGCGCGAGGAATACGGCAACGTCATCGTCGACATCGGTCGTGGCGAAGGCATCCTGCGCCGGAACGAAAAGATCGGCCGCGAAGCCTACCGCATCGGCGACCGCATCCGCTGCTACATCAAGGACGTGCGCCGCGAACCGCGCGGCCCGCAGGTCTTCCTGTCGCGCACCGACCCGCAGTTCATGGCCGAGCTCTTCAAGATGGAAGTGCCGGAAATCTATGACGGCATCATCGAGATCAAGGCCGTTGCCCGTGACCCGGGGTCGCGCGCCAAGATCGCCGTGATCAGCTACGACAACTCCATCGACCCCGTGGGTGCCTGCGTCGGTATGCGCGGCAGCCGTGTGCAGGCCGTGGTGAACGAACTGCAGGGCGAAAAGATCGACATCATCCCGTGGAACCAGGACACCGCGACCTTCCTGGTGAACGCGCTGCAACCTGCCGAAGTGTCGAAAGTCGTGTTCGACGAAGAGGCTGGCAAGATCGAAGTCGTCGTCCCGGATGAACAGCTGTCGCTTGCCATTGGCCGTCGCGGCCAGAACGTCCGTCTGGCTAGCCAGCTGACCGGCCTGGATATCGACATCATGACCGAGGCCGAAGAATCGGCCCGCCGTCAGGCCGAATTCGCCGAGCGTACCAAGCTGTTCATGGACACGCTGGACGTGGACGAGATGATGGCGCAGCTTCTGGTCTCGGAAGGGTTCACCAACCTGGAAGAAGTCGCCTATGTCGATCTGGACGAACTTCTGTCCATCGACGGCTTCGACGAAGGCACCGCTGGGGAACTTCAGGCCCGCGCCCGCGACTATCTGGAAGCGGCCAACGCCAAGGCGATGGAAAACGCCCGCGCCATGGGGGTCGAGGACAGCCTGGTTGAATTCGAAGGCCTGACGCCCCAGATGCTGGAAGCGCTGGCGCAGGACGGCATCAAGACGCTGGAAGACTTCGCCACCTGCGCCGACTGGGAGCTGGCTGGCGGCTGGACCACCGAAAACGGTCAGCGCAAGAAGGACGAAGGCGTCCTGGAAAAGTTCGACATGTCGCTTGAGGAAGCGCAGACGCTGATCATGACCGCCCGCGTGATGCTGGGCTGGGTCGACCCGACCGAACTGCAGCAGCCCGAAGAAGACGCTGCCGAAGACATGGAGGCCGAGGTCTGATTTCAGGCCTCGGAAACCCAAGCGTTGACGCGCGGCGGCCGGGAAAAAGAACAGGACGACCCGGAACGCAAGTGCATTGCGTCCGGGGAAAGTCAGCCCAAGCCGGGCCTGATCCGCTTTTGCGTGGGTCCTGACGGCCAGCTGGTTCCCGACATCGCCGGGAAATTGCCGGGCCGGGGGATTTACGTCAGCGCCGACCGCGATCTGATCGACAAGGCGGTGAAGAAGAACCTGTTCACTCGGGCAGCTCGCCAGCCGGTCAAGCTGCCGGATGGGCTGGCCGATCTGGTCGAACAGCTTTTGCTGCGGCGGGTGGTCGATCTGATCAGCATGGCGCGCAAGGCGGGCGATGCGGTCATGGGCTACGAGAAGGTCAAGGACTGGCTGGTCAAGGGCACGGCGGCGACGCTGATCCAGGCCAGCGACGGGTCGGAACGCGGCAAGACCAAGCTCCACCCGCCCGAAGGCGCACGGGGTTTCATCGGTGTTCTGACGGCGGGGGAAATGGGTTTGGCTTTCGGGCGCGAACGTGCGATACACGCCGCGCTTGCGGCTGGTGGACTCAGAACCCGTGTTGTAGAGGAAGCAGCAAGGCTCGCTGGCTTGCGTGTGCAGGCGGGTGGGCAAGTGGGCGGCGAGACCGCCATGAAGGATACGAAGAACGCATGAGCGATACAGACGGCAAGAAACCTCTTGGCCTCGGGGGCGCCCCCCGTTCCGGACAGGTGAAGCAAAGCTTCAGCCATGGCCGGACCAAGAGCGTCGTGGTCGAAACGAAGCGGAAGCGCGTGGTTGTTCCGACCGCCGCACCAAAGCCGGGCCCCTCCGGCTCGGGCCAGACGGGGACGCCCACGAACTATGGCGACCCCTCGAAGCGCCCGGCCGGTATCTCCGATGCCGAGATGGACCGCCGGATGGCTGCCCTCCGCGCTGCCAAGGCGCGTGAGGCGGAAGATGCCGTCCGCCGCGCCGAGGAGGACAAGGCCCGCGAAGAAGATCGCGCCCGTCGCCGCGAAGAGATCGAGACCAAGGAACGCGAAGACCGCGAACGCACCGAGGCCCTGCGCCTGAAGGCGGAAGAGGAAGAGCGTGCCGCCAAGGCCGAAGCCGCAGCCAAGGTTGCCGCCGCCGAAGCGCGTCGCGCCGATGTTCTCGGCACGCGCGCCCGGTCGACCACGCCTCCGCCTGCGGCTGCAAAGCCTGCGGAACGGACTGCGACGACCGCCGCCACGCCCGCGACGACCGAAGACGCACGCGGCCCGGCCGGCGCCAAGCCCGGCCTTTCGCCGCGCAAGACCGACCGTGAAAAGGACGACCGCACCGATCGCGGCGCCAAGCGCGCTGGCGGGGATGACGGTCGCCGTGCTGGCAAACTGACCCTCAACGACGCGCTTTCCGGCGAAGGTGGCCGTCAGCGCAGCCTTGCGGCGATGAAACGCAAGCAGGAAAAGGCCCGTGCCAAGGCGCTGGGTCTGGGTCAGAAGGCCGAAAAGCAGGTCCGCGACGTGCAGCTGCCGGAAACCATCGTGGTCAGCGAATTGGCCAACCGGATGGCCGAACGCGCCGCAGACGTGGTCAAGTCGCTCATGAAAATGGGCATGATGGTCACCATGAACGAGGCGATTGACGCCGATACCGCCGAACTGGTGATCGAGGAATTCGGTCACAAGGCGGTCCGCGTGTCTGACGCCGACGTCGAGCAGGTCATCGACACGGTCAAGGATTCCGACGACAACCTGATCCCGCGCCCCGCGATCGTCACGATCATGGGCCACGTCGACCACGGCAAGACCTCGCTTCTGGACGCGATCCGCAAGACCAGCGTCGTCTCGGGCGAAGCGGGTGGCATCACCCAGCACATCGGCGCCTATCAGGTGAAGGCGGCCAACGGCCAGCTGATCACCTTCCTCGACACCCCCGGCCACGCGGCCTTCACCTCCATGCGCTCGCGCGGGGCTCAGGTGACGGACATCGTGGTGCTGGTGGTTGCGGCCGATGACGCCGTGATGCCGCAGACCGTGGAAGCCATCGCCCATGCGAAGGCCGCCAAGGTCCCGATGATCGTGGCGATCAACAAGATCGACAAGCACGAGGCGAATCCGCAAAAGGTGCGGACCGACCTGCTGCAGCACGAAATCGTTGTCGAAGCGATGTCGGGCGACGTGCAGGATGTCGAAGTCTCGGCCAAGACCGGCCTTGGGCTTGATGATCTGCTGGAAGCCATCTCCCTGCAGGCCGAGGTTCTGGAGCTTCGCGCCAACCCGAATCGGGCGGCAAGCGGTGCCGTGATCGAAGCCAAGCTTGACGTGGGCCGGGGTCCGGTCGCGACCGTGCTTGTCCAGAACGGAACCCTGCGCAAGGGCGACATCTTCGTCGTCGGCGAACAGTGGGGCAAGGTCCGCGCGTTGCTGAACGACAAAGGCGAAACGATTGCCGAAGCCGGCCCGTCCGTCCCGGTCGAAGTGCTTGGCCTGTCGGGCACCCCGTCGGCTGGCGACACGCTGAACGTCGTCGAAACCGAGGCGCAGGCCCGTGAAATCGCCGACTACCGGATCAAGACCGCCAAGGACAAGCGCGCTGCGGCTGGTGCTGCGACCACGCTGGAACAGCTGATGGCCAAGGCCAAGGCCGACCAGTCCGTCGCCGAACTGCCGATCCTGATCAAGGCCGACGTGCAAGGCAGCGCCGAAGCGATCGTTCAGGCGATGGAAAAGATCGGCAACGACGAGGTCCGCGTTCGCGTCCTGCATTCCGGCGTGGGTGCGATCACCGATACCGACGTGGGTCTGGCCGAAGCCAGCAAGGCCCCGGTCATCGGCTTCAACGTCCGCGCCAATGCCAGTGCCCGTCAGTCCGCCAACCAGAAAGGGGTCGAGATCCGCTATTACTCGATCATCTACGACCTGGTGGACGACATCAAGAAAGCGGCCTCGGGCCTGCTCAAGGCCGAAGTGCGCGAGCATTTCATCGGCTATGCGACGATCAAGGAAGTCTTCAAGGTCACCGGCGTCGGCCAGGTGGCGGGTTGCCTGGTCACCGAAGGCGTTGCGCGCCGGTCGGCAGGTGTCCGTCTGCTGCGCGACAGTGTCGTGATCCACGAAGGCACCCTGAAGACGCTGAAACGCTTCAAGGACGAGGTGAAGGAAGTCATCTCGGGTCAGGAATGCGGGATGGCGTTCGAGCGTTACGAAGACATCCGTCCCGGCGACGTGATCGAGATCTTCGAGCGCGAGGAAGTCCAGCGCACGCTGGAGTGATCTTGTTCCCAGAACTGAAAGGGCCGGGCAGCAGCCCGGCCTTTTTCATTGTGCCAATCTGGTCAGGCGGCGCGAACGGTGGGGACGGGCGTTCCTGTGAACAGCTTGTCGTCCACGCGGACCACCAGTTTGCCGTCAGACAGGGTACGCACGACAAATCCCTGGATCAACAGGCTGCTCCCGATCTTGATCGTCCGCAACATTATCTTGCCTCCACCCACGACTTGGTAACCACAAGTTGTGCCAGAAAACCTAAACGCCAAGTAGATGTCACGAAGAATTCAAACCTCTTTCGCGACACTGGCCTGCGACCAATTGCCCTTGCCGCTAGCGCAGTTTGATGCCGTTCAGGAACAGCGCATGGTCGCGAAATTCGATCTGCGACACCAGGCTGTCCGGGTCGGCACCGGCCTTGGCAATGAACATCAACCCCATGCGCAGGCCTGTCAGGTCTTCGTCCGGGATCATTCCAGCGCTGGACAGCCGCTCGATCAAGGCATTCACCCCCGTCGCCTTGAACGACACCAGACCCTCGGGGGCCGGAAGGCCGTCAAAGGTGGTAAGGTCGCTTTCGTCAAAGGTCAGCGCCCCGTCGCCTTCGACCGCAATCCCGGCGCCCTTGAACATCAGGCGGGACAGGGTGACATCCACCAGATCCACGGGCGGAAACCGGGCGGGATCGGGCATCCATCCGGGGGCCAACATCTCGGGCTGCAAGGAATATCGTGCAGCGATATCAAGCGCATAGGACAGGGGTTCAGACCCAAGCACGCCCGACGGATCCTCTTTGGCCCACACCTCGGGCGAAATTTCCAGATCGGTCAGATGCGCGGTCAGCCGGGCCTCTTGCGGCTGGGTCAGATCGCCGATCCCAAAGGACAGGCCATAGCCGATGCCTGCGACGCTCATCGCCACTTCGGAAAACTCCAGATCCGGCATGCCACGCGTCATCGTGACCGTCTTGCCAAGGCTGACATCATAGCCGCCCCCCGTGGCGTCCAGCCGCCCTTCGGCGCGACCCGACTCCGACGTCACCTCGACCGTTCCAAGAGTATCCCCCTCTTCGATCGACCCGCGCAGGGCGAACTGGTCGAACGCGAGCGCACCGTTCATCGCCAGCCCGTCGCGCAGCACCCCCAGCAGCACCGGCAGGGGATTGGCCTCGGGCGACATCGCCTGCTCGGCAGCAAAGGCCGAGGGCGGAGCCAGGCCCGAAAAGCCGCCGGTCACCCCGGACAGGTCAAGCGACATCTCGGCAAACTCCACACCGTCGCCGACCTGCACCAGCACATCGCCATGCAACGTGCCAAGCCGAAGCGACGACTCGGCCACCTTGGTCACCGCCGTCAGGTCCATCTTGTGCGACACCGCCAGGTCCGCGACTGCCAGGTTCAGGTCCAGCCTCTCGTTCACCTCGATCGCAGGCGCGACCTTGTCCAGCGACACCGCCAGGCTGGGGGCGGTCAGGGCAAAGTCGGCGGTCTCTCCCAGCCCGCTGATGACCAGCGAGAACCCGGGGGCCGAGGCGGCAAGCACCAGGAAATCGAAATCCGGGTCGGTTGCCTCTAGGTCAAGCGTCACCGGAAACTCGGGCGGAAGGACGACCGAAACGCTGCCATCCGGCTGTTCCAGCAGGTCGACACGATCCAGCCGCAGCAGCACGCGGTCCCCTGCCGGACCCAGGGGAACGGCCACACCAGTCAGGATCAGCCGGTCGCCCTGGCGACGCCCTGTCGCCGTGATCTCGGCATTCGCCTCGCGGGACAGGCGCTGCGCTTCGGCCCAGACTTCATCCGCAGTCAGGGCGAAGGACGGGCCTGCCGCCTGCAGCAGAACCGCCAGGGCCAGCACGGGACGGCGAGCAAGAACGGGCATTCAGAACCTCCAGTGAATTCGCGCCAAAGCCTGCGGTTGCGCGCCCCGGACGTCAAGTGCCGCCACCCCGACCTTGCACCTGCCGCGCTAAAGCCAGTCGCGCAGGATCGGGATCAGCGGCAGGTCAGCGGGCGGCATCGGATAGTCCCTCAGCGCGTTTGGCTTGACCCAGGCCAGGGTCTGTCCTTCGGTTGCACGGGGGGTCCCCTGCCAACGGCGACAGGCGAACAGCGGCATCAGAAGGTGAAAGTCGTCGTAGCTGTGGCTGGCAAAGGTCAGCGGCGCAAGGCAGCTGGACCAAGTGTCGATGTCCAGTTCTTCCTTCAGCTCGCGGATCAGCGCGGCTTCCGGGGTCTCGCCGGGTTCCACCTTGCCGCCAGGAAATTCCCACAAGCCTGCCAAGGACTTGCCCGGCGGGCGCTGGGCCAGCAGGACGCGGCCATCCACGTCGATCAGTGCGACCGCCGAAACAAGCAGCGTTCTCACGACCGGTAGTCGGCGTTGATCTCGACGTAGCGGGCGGTCAGATCGCAGGTCCAGACCGACCGCTTGCCTTTGCCCAACCCCAGGTCAACGGCGAACACCAGGTCCTGCCCCTGCATGTAGCTGGCCCCGTCTTCCTCGCGGTAGTCCGGATTCCGCCAACCCTTTGTCGCCACCAGATGATCGCCAAAGCGGATGGTCAGCCGGTCCCGATCCGCCGCCGCGCCCGATTTGCCGACTGCCGCGACGATCCGGCCCCAGTTCGGGTCCTGCCCGGCGACAGCGGTCTTGACCAGGGGCGAGTTCGCGATGGAAAAGGCGACCTTGGCCGCGTCTTCATCCGTCGCTGCGCCGGTCACCCGGACTTCGACCAGCTTGGTCGCGCCTTCGCCGTCCCGCACCACCTGCAGCGCAAGGTCGCGCATCACACCGGCAAGGGCTGTCTCGAACGCCTTCAGCGCCGGACCTTTCAACTCGGCGGCAGAAGACTGCCCCGTCGCCGCGATCAACAGGGTGTCCGAGGTCGATGTATCGCTGTCCACGGTGATCGAGTTGAATGTGGCATCCACATTGCGCGACACCATCTTCTGCAACTGGTTCGCGCCGATCTTTGCGTCGGTAAAGATGTAGACCAGCATCGTCGCCATGTCCGGCGCGATCATCCCTGACCCCTTGGCGATGCCGGAAATGTGGATCGTGCCGCCTTCGCCCTGCACCGTCGCGGCAGCGCCCTTGGGGAAGGTATCGGTCGTCATGATCGCCTGCGCGGCCATCTCGACCGCGTCTTCCTGCAGCGCTGCCACCAGATCGGACACCTTGGCGGTGATCCTTTCATGGGGCAATGGCTCGCCGATCACGCCAGTCGAGGACGAGAATACCCGGCTGGACGGAATACCCAGGGCGTCGGCCACGGCCCCGGTGACCGCCGCAACCGCCTGATCACCGACCGACCCGGTAAACGCGTTGGAATTGCCCGAGTTCACGATGATCGCCGCGCCGGCCCCCGCAGGCACCTTCAGTGCCAGCTTGTCCTGACAGTCGCGCACGCAGCCCGACCGGGTCGAGGACCGGGTGAAAACCCCCGCCATCGTGGTCCCGGGGGCAAGCCGCACCAGCATCACATCCTTGCGGTTCTGATAGCGAACCCCAGCCTCGACCGCCGCGAATTCAGCACCCTTGATCGTGGGCAGGGCCGGAAAACTGGCAGGGGCCAGCGGCGAGACCGGCTTCAGCGCCTTTTTAGTCGCCGCCACCACGTCGCCGATGGCCTCGGACACCGCTTCGGCCACCGGGGCCGCCGCCGTCGTCAGCGTGTCCTTCAGCTTGCGGACCTTCTTCTTCAGCGCCTTCGCTTCGGCCTTCCAGTCGGTCTTGCCCATCAAAGCCCCCTATCAGTCGATCAATGCCGAATTCTTCAGGATCGTGGGATCGATCCCCTCGCCCTCGCGGGTGATCGTCGCAGTTTTCGACAGTTCTTCGATCTTGGCGTCAATCGCGGCGTTTTCGATTTCCGCGGCCAGTTCGTCGCGGATGTCGTCCAGCGGAGGATTGGCAGCGTCGCGCGTCTCTTTCACCAGGATCAGGTGATAGCCGAAATCGGACTGCACCGGCCCGGTGACTTCGCCGATCTTGGCAGCGACCACCGCATCCTCGAACGGCTGGACCATTACGCCCAAGCCGAACCAACCCAGATCGCCGCCGTTCGCGCCCGACCCGGTATCGGTCGACTTGGCCTTGGCCAGTTCGGCAAAATCTGCGCCGCCTGCCAGTTCGGTCTTGATCGCTTCGGCTTCTTCGACGGTGTCCACCAGGATGTGCGAGGCACTGAATTCCTTTTGCGGGGCGGCATCCTTGTAGCGCTTGTCATAGGCCGCCTGCAGCGCCTCATCCGTCACGGCGGTTGCCACGATGGCGTCGATCGCAACGCCGGACACATAGCCTCGTGTGTCATTTTCGACGGTGGCGCTTTGGCGCGGGGACAGGTCGGTGACCGACTGGCGCAGGGTTTCCTGCTGCACAAGCTGGTCAAGGATGCCCTTGAACAGCACGTCATCCGGCAGCGACTGATACTGTTCCGGCAGGCTTTCGCGCAGGGCGATCATGTTGCCCAGGGTGAGCTTGGTGCCATTGACCGTAGCCACGACCGTATCCGCTGTCTCGCCTTCGGCCCAGACCGGGGCGGCCAGCGCCGCCAGAACGGCAAGGCCCGACCAGAATCCCGCATGTTTCGCCATCATCACCACCTCATGATCAGGCCGTCCGGGCCTGCCTCGTTGACTATACCGGGCCTACCCCTTACATCGCGACAGTCGCGTGGAACGGGCTTTCCGGTCTGCTCACTGGCCCTTCTATGGAAGCCGATTGGGTCGGGCAAGCCTTTGGGCCACACGATACCGTAAGTTGGTCACCCCACGGAGAAAACATGCTGGGTCTTGGCGCACTAACGCGGAAGGTGTTCGGTACCCCGAACGACCGCAAGGTGAAATCCGTCCGCCCGCTCGTGGCGCAGATCAACGCGCTGGAGCCGGAGTATCAGGCCTTCACCGATGATCAGATCATCGCCAAGACGCGCGATCTGCAGCAGCGTGTGCAGACGGGCGGCGAAAGTCTGGATGACATCCTGCCCGAAGCCTTTGCCAACTGCCGCGAGGCTGCCCGTCGCGCGCTGGGCCTTCGCGCCTTTGATGTGCAGCTCAAGGGCGCGATCTTCCTGCACCAGGGCAACATCAGCGAAATGCGCACCGGCGAAGGCAAGACCCTGGTCGCCAGCTTTGCCGCCTACCTGAACGCCCTGACCGGGCGCGGCGTGCATGTCGTCACCGTGAACGACTACCTGGCCAAGCGCGACTCGGAATGGATGGGCAAGATCTATGCCCAGCTGGGCCTGACCACCGGTGTCGTCTATTCGCACCAGCCTGATGCCGAGAAACTGGCCGCCTACCGGTCGGACATCACCTATGCCACCAACAACGAGCTTGGCTTCGACTACCTGCGCGACAACATGAAAACCTCGATCGAGGATATGGCCCAGCGCGGCCACGCCTATGCCATCGTGGACGAAGTCGACAGCATCCTGATCGACGAAGCGCGGACCCCGCTGATCATCTCGGGTCCCAGCCAGGACCGTGGCACGCTGTATCAGGCCGTCGATGCCGTGATCCCTGATCTTCAGCCCGACCACTACAAACTGGACGAAAAGGCCCGCAACGTGACCTTCACCGAAGAAGGCAACGAGGCGATCGAGGATATCCTGGCCAAGGCCGGCATCCTGCCCGAAGGTCAAAGCCTGTATGACGCCGAAAGCACCACCATCGTGCACCACGTCAACCAGGCCCTGCGGGCGCACAAGCTGTTCATGAAGGACCAGCACTACGTCGTGATGAACGGCGAGGTGATGCTGATCGACGAATTCACCGGTCGCATGATGAAGGGCCGCCGCCTGTCCGACGGGCTCCACCAGGCGATCGAGGCCAAGGAACACGTCCAGATCAAGCCGGAAAACGTCACCTATGCCAGCGTGACCTTCCAGAACTACTTCCGCCTGTATGAAAAGCTGGGCGGCATGACCGGCACGGCCGCGACCGAGGCCGAGGAATTCCGCGAAATCTATGGCCTTGGCGTGGTCGAGGTTCCGACGAATCGACCGGTCCAGCGCATCGACGAACATGATCAGGTCTTCCGCACCGCGCGCGAAAAGTACGAC
>Ga0116157_10003022_pt1 | contig 16212 bp, 9 predicted proteins | sample AD_UKC048_MetaG_FD_89882 | JGI IMG/M metagenome (GOLD analysis project Ga0116157, IMG submission 89882) | Active sludge microbial communities of municipal wastewater-treating anaerobic digesters from USA - AD_UKC048_MetaG | ecosystem: Engineered > Bioreactor > Anaerobic > Digestate | place: USA...
AACCTGAATCAGGCCGATTCCATCCGCTGGGGCTATACCGATGCCTACGAGCAGGGCGCTTTTCCGGGTGCTCGTCATGACAATTACCAGCTGGGCGATCAGCCCGAGTATCTTTTCGACTATACCTTCCCGGGGCTGAAGCCGCAGTCGACTATTTATTACTCATTCAAGTTCAATGAATTATGGGGACAACGCAGGAGCTTCGACACCGCCCGTGACACTCTCGCGACCAAATTCAGCTTTATCGTCGGCGCGGATTGCCAGGCGGGCACTGAAAATTTCCAGAAAATCTCCTCAATGGCTGCCGCCGAGAAGGCCGATTTTTACATCAATGTCGGTGACATCATTGACAACTCGCTTTATCCCGGATTATGGGAGAAATACTACCTCTGGGGCCGGGAGTATCTGGAAAAGACCCTGACCTATTACACCCACGGCAACCATCTCTGGTATGACACCGAATCGGGGAACGCGGTGATGAACCAGCTGGTCCTGCCGGGAAATGAAAAATGGTACTCTTTCCAGCAGGGGAACACTCTGTTTATCTGCTTGTTATCGGAGGCTTCCCTGTCGACGCAGTGGACCTATGTTAAAAATCTGCTCGCCAAGAGTACCGCCACCTGGACCGTGGTCTACTTCCATGCGCCCTTTTTCACCAGCGGCGGACATGCCGGTGAGATGGACGCGGCGATCGCCTACTGGTGGAAGGCTTTCGACGATTACGGCGTTGACGTCATTCTCAACGGCCATGATCATACCTATACCCGATCCAAGCCGATCAACCTGAATGTCTCCGATTCCTCGGCAGTCGCTGAATACGGCAGCGCCCCCGGACAGGGCCGGCTGCAGATGCTGGTTGGCAGCTTCGGTGCGGCGACCTATGGCGATCAGTCCGGCTGGTGGGTGGCCAACACCAAGTCGACTGTCAATTATGTCAAGTTTCAGGTTGATGGCGACAGGATGCATTTCGACTCCATCGATCTGAACGGCGCCATCATCGACAGCCTGACCCTCGATGCCAAAGGCACCCGCTACGACCGTCCCATCAATACCGGGATGGAGCGCAATGGCTCAGGCCTGCCTGACGAGTATGCCATGGAGCAGAACTATCCCAATCCCTTCAATCCCGCGACCAAAATCGCCTACAGCCTGCCGGTTTCCGGCAAGGTCGCACTCAAGATCTACAACCTGCTCGGCCGCGAAGTGATGACCCTGGTCGACGAAAACAAGCAGGCTGGCCGACATGAGATTCTCTTCGATGCCTCGACCCTGCCGAGCGGTCTTTATTATTACCGCCTGCAGTCCGGTTCATTCAACGAAGTCAAGAAAATGGTTTTCCTGAAATAAGAGTACAGCGGGCGCGCCGGTCAGCCGCTGGTGCGCCCGCCCGTTCAAAGCAAGGGCAGTTGCGGTCTGCCCGAACCATACTCCCCAAAAAGTGAGGACTGTCATGAAAAAAGGTCTACATCTGATGTTGATACTGCTGGTTTTTCTCGCTTCCGCTCTCTCTGCCCAGACAGTTATCCAGGTTCCTGCGGGTACGGACGGACTCGCTGCCGCCATCGCGGCCGCTGCCCCCGGGGACATCGTCGAACTGACCACCAGTGGCGGCCTCTACACCGAAAGCGCCAAGCTGGTCATTGACAAAAAGCTCACCATCAAGGCGGCTGACGGCCTGACGCAAAAACCGGTCCTGGCCTCCGGCGCTGCCGACGCTATGATCGAAGTATCCGCCGGTTTCAAGCTCCAGGGGGTCACTCTGGATGGCGCTCTAGGAGCATCCCCAACTTCCGTTGGTATCACCAACACATCCAATACGTCAGGCTATAACCTCACCGTCGTTGGAAGCAATTTCCTCAATTTTGATAATGCAGAACACACCAAGGGATTTGGCATCTTCGGCGATCCCAGCGCGGTCGTCGATACCGTCCTCGTCCAGGACTGCTACTTCGCCCATATCCTCGACATGGGCATCAGCTTCAACGACCCCCTCACCGAAACCGGCTCGGTCAATGTCTTTACAGCCGACAACTGCACCTTCTGGGACATGAACTCCGAGGCCATCTACATCGATGCCTATGACTCCAAAATGGAGACCAAGGACCCCGAAGTCACCTTCAACAAGCTCACGGTCTACGACTGTGGCAGCTACAATCTCATCGCCCACTACATCGACTACTCGGTGCTCACCAATTCTTTGGTGGTCCTCCCCGAACTCAACACCAGCTATGCCCCGTCCAAGGTCTACGGCACCAACTCCAGGGTTGAGAATTTCCTCTATTTCAACACCCGCGACATCGATCTCAGCTACGGCGCCACCGATTTCCAGCTCGTCAATGTCGTGCCCCAGGAAAATCCCGGACTCGTCGATCCGGAGAACGGCAACTTTTCCTATCCGGCCGACTCTCCGGCAGTGCTGGTTGGCGAAGATGGCACAACGATCTATCTCGGTGATGAGCGCTGGCTGGCCAAGCCGGCTGCGGACAAAGTCTACCTCGCTGCCGGCGAGAATGTCCTCTCCGCCGCTTTGGCGGATGCACTGGACGGCCAGACTTTTATTTTGACATCCAATGGCGGAGTCTATAACGAATCAGCCACACTGCTTGTCAACAAAAAGATTACAATTATGGCCGCGGAAGAACTTACTGAAAAACCCGTACTAACCTCCGGCGCAGCCGATGCCATGATCGAAATCTCCGCCGGCCTGACCCTCAAAGGAGTCATCCTCGACGGGGCACAGGGTGCGGCCCAAACCAAGACGGGCATCACCAACGCAGCCAATACCTCGGGCTACAATCTCGCCGTACAGAAATGTGATTTTCTCAATTTCAGCGATGCCACTGGCTCGACCGGTTTCGGGATCTTTGGCCATCCCGACGCTGTCGTGGACAGCTTTTTGGCGAAAGACTGCTTCTTCGCCCACATCGTCAAAATGGGCATCAGCTTCAACGATCCTCTGACGCCGACCGGATCGGTCAATGTCTTCAAAGTAGAAAATACCACCTTCTGGGACATCAGCGCCGAAGCCATCTATGTGGACGGCAACGACTCGGATGTCGCGACCAAGGATCCCGAATTTTATGTCAACAAGGTGACCGCCTATAATTGCGGCAGCTACAACATCATGGCCCATTATATCGATTATGCTGTCATCAAGAACTCGATCGTCTCCTACCCGGTACTGGAGGTCGCCTTCTCGCCGACCCGAGTATACGGCGCCCATTCGACGGTCGAGAATTTCCTCTATTTTAACACCCGCGATATCGATCTGGGCAGTAAGGCAACCGACTTTCAGCTGATCAATGTCGCCCCGCAGATGGATCCCCTGTTTGTCAATCCCGACAGCGGCAACTTTCACTACCCCCTGGATTCACCGGCCGTTCTCTTTGATGACGACGGCAAGCCGATCTATCTGGGCGATGACCGCTGGTGGCCGGTCATATCCGGCGTTGCGGAGGCAAAAGAGCAGACCCGGCCGCTGCAATATTCTCTGACCCAGAACTGGCCCAATCCCTTCAATCCGGAGACGACCATTAACTTTACGCTTCCGGAAGCGGGCCAGGTCCGGTTGAAAATCTACAACATGCTCGGCGAAGAGGTGGCCAGCCTGATCGACGGCGTTGTGGGGGCGGGCCGCCACCAGGTGAAATGGAATGCAGCGGATATGCCCAGCGGCATCTATATCTACACCCTGATGTCCAGCAGCTATGCTGCATCCAGAAGAATGATTTTGCTCAAGTAATCCGGCTTCATTAGGCCGGGGGCATGCCGGTCGCACCGCCGGCGCCCCCGGCCTTCCTCCATAACCATCGATCCATTAAAATTAGGAGTGCGCTCCTGTGAAATTCAGACTGCTAGTACTACTCGGACTCTTGCCCGCTGCGCTGTTGGCCCAGAGCACAGGCAAGATCTCGGGCCGGATCATCGACGAGAAGCGTGAGCCGGTCGTTGGCGCCAATATCGTGCTGGACGGGACGATGATGGGTGCGGCCGCCACTGTGGAGGGTGAGTACTTTATCATCAACATACCCCCCGGCACCTACACATTGAAGGTCAGCGCCGTGGGCTTTGGCCCCAAAAAGATAGAAAAGGTCAGGGTGGAGGCGGGACTGACTACCAGGCTGAATTTTACCCTGCAGTCGACCATGATCGAAATGCCCGAGGTGGTGATCCAGTATACCCGGCCGGCGGTGCAGAAAGATCTGACCTCCAAAATGCAGGGGTTGGACATCCATGACATCGAAATGATGCCGACACAAATGTCGATCCGCGACCTCTTCACCAAACAGGCCGGCGTCACCCGCGATATCAGCACGACCCCCGTCAACTCCCAGCCGGTGTTCGGTCAGTTCGCGACCATCCCCAATGACGGACTCCATTTTCGCGGCGGGCGCACCAATGAGACCCTCTACCTCTTTGACGGTATCACCGTCAACGACGGACTGTGGGGCGGCTATAATCTCGACGTCCTGGGGCAGTATACCCTGCACTCCCTGCAAACCCTGACCGGAACTTTCGGCCCCCAGTACGGCGAGGCGATGTCCGGCGTAATCCTCATGCAGCCCATGGACAATGTCACCCGCGACTACAAGCTCCAGGCGGCCGTGCAGACCGACAATCTGGGCGAAAAATCCGGCAGCCACAACGAGAACAATGTGGAGGTGGCGGTGAGCGGCCCGGTCCCCGGCGTCAGGAATCTCTCCCTGACCACATCGGCCCGCGCCTACAGCTCGGACGGCTATATCAACGGCTACCTCTACCCCAACTGGGTCGATTCGCGCGGAACGGACAAGAGCGGCACCGCGGAAAAAGTACCCATGGTCTTCCGGGACACCCGTATGGTCTTTGGCAAGGCGATCTGGCAGGTGAGCAAGCCGCTGAAATTCCGCGTCGGCTACTATGCCGCCGAAACCAAACAGGGCGTCTATGACCATTTCTTCAAATACAATCCTTACGGCACGCCGCGTGTGACGCTGAATGATTATCTGCTCTACAGCAAGCTGACACATGTTTTTTCGCAGAACACCTTCGCCGACCTCTCAATCTCAAAATATCGCCGCGACTATCGCTCCCGCGTCTTCTCGGATATGAGTCTCTATGAGATTCGGCCTGAAATCCTCACCGCCGAATTCTCCGTTGCAGGCGAGAACTATGTCTATTTCGACAGCTATTTCGACAAGATCGAAGCGGTCGGAACCTTCTCCAGCCAGGTTTCCAAGCAGCACTACATCACCAGCGGCCTCTCCTACTCCAAAATGAAGACCATGCTCCAGCGCAAAAATCCCAACGGCAACGATGCTTACGAGGATTACTATTTCGAGCCCGTCAAGAGCTATGCCTATCTCAACGACAAGATGGAGTTTGACGACATCGGTATGGTCATCAACCTCGGCCTGCGCTTCGATTACATCATGCCCAACCGTGAATTTGTCGAGGACATCGAATCGCCCGATGGCACGATCGGAAAAGTCAAGGCGCGCCATTACATCAGCCCGCGTTTCGGCATCAGCTATCCGATCTCCGACGCCGCGGCCTTCCGCTTCGGCTATGGCCATTATTACCAGTATCCCGACTTTTACAAAGCCTTTCAGGGCGCCAACCGGCAGTACTCGATGTACCCGGCCCCGAATGTCAACTCCGTCCAGGGCGCTATCGCCAAGGGCGACATTCAGGAGGAGAAAACCGTCAACTATGAGTTCGGCGTGCAGATGCAGCTGGCACCCAAACTTTCAGCCGATATCACCGGATTCTATCGCAAGACTTCCAATCTGATCGGCATCGTCATCGCCGAAGGATACCTGCGCTCCGGCGACGTGGTCAAGGCCCAGCGCTATCCGATCTTTGACAACATCAATTTCGCCACCGTAAAGGGGGTGGAATTCTCCCTGACCCGGCGCATGAGCGACAATTTCACCGGCTTTCTGAACTACACCTTCTCGCAGGCCCTGGTCAGCAGTTCGCTGCTCTTTTCGCAGCCGCAGGACCTGGCCCGTACTTTCCCGGCGGACTGGGACCAGAGTCATGTGCTCTCTTTCGGCGCGACCATGGCCTTTCCTTCACAGTGGGGCTTTTCTTTGATGGGCGGCATCAGCAGCGGCTTTCCCTATACCTTCAACGTCCTGCAACCCAATGCCGAACGCTCTCCGACCATCAATTCGCTCGATGCGATGGTGTTCAAGGAGAAGACTTTCTTCAAGATGACCACGCGGCTTTACGCCCAGGTCAGCAATCTGCTCAATCGCAAGAATGTCTGGTGGGTTTATGCCGACTCCGGCCAGCCGGGCGTGGATACCAATGATGCCACCTCGTATGACTATACCAACAATCCGGCCATGTGGGGTCCAGGACGACGCTTTCAGGTCGGCCTGACCTTTAATTATTAAAACTCTCTGAAGGAGAGGATGCATGAAGAAATCCGTTCTGAAAGCAGCCCTGATCGCCCTGGCCGCCGGCACACTTTTACTGTCCGCCGCAGCCGCCCGGGGGCAAGGCGTCAACTATAACGGCACTTCAGCCGCCAACTTCCTCAAGGTCGCCATGGGCGCTGCCTATGTGGGCAGCGGCGAGTCCAACCTGTGCCTCGCCCAGGACGCCTCGACCCTCTGGTCCAATCCTGGGGCCATCAGCCGGGTGCCGAAAGCCAGTGCCCTCTTCGCCCACAGCCAGTGGCTGGTCGAGACCGGCTTTACCTATGTCGCCGTTGCGCTGCCCCTCGCCGGCTTCACCGCCGGTGTGGATCTCACCTATTTCGGCTCCGGCGACATGGAGGAGACCACCCTCCTCAAGCAGGACGGCACCGGACGCGTGGTCAGCGCCAGCGACCTGGCCATCGGTGGCGCACTGGCCCGCAACCTCACCGACCGTTTCTCGGTGGGCATCAAGCTGAAATACGTCCGCGAGCAGCTGGCCTCCGCCTCGGCAAGCGCTTTCGCCTTTGACGTCGGCAGTGTCTTTGAGACCTCCTTTTTCAACGACATGAAGATCGGCATCGCTCTCTCCAATTTCGGCGGCGCCATGCAGTTCGACGGCAACGATCTGCTCATCACCCATGTTGTCTCCGGCAGTCCTACCAACAAGCAGGTTCCGGCTGTGCTCGAGACCAAACAGTGGGACCTGCCCATGGTCTTCCGGCTTGGCGTGGCGACCGATTTTTACCGCGGGGAAGAGCTGGTCTGGTCGGGCAGCTATGCCATCAACGATGCCCGCGATTACGAGACCCGGCATAATTTGGGCACGGCCGTGACCCTGAAAAAGCTCCTCTCGCTGCGGGGTGGCTATCGCATCAACTATGACGAAGCCACTTTCTCCGCCGGTGTGGGACTGGCTGTACCGGCCAATTTTCTCGGCCAGGTTTATTTCGACTATGCCTTTACCGATTTCGGCCAATTCTCCAGCATCCACCAGTTTTCTCTGGCCGTGAATTTTTAACGATATCATAAACGAGAAAAAAAGATGAAAAGACATTCCTTTTGGGCCTTGTTGACGCCGGCGGCCCTGACACTGATCCTCTCGGGCTGCCCGAATCGTGAGCCAGTTGCCCCGGTCGAGATCACACGGCCGCGGACGAAATCGGTCTATCCCGCTCCGGGCACAATGGCCGTGCCGCAGGAGGCCGCCCTGCGTTTTGACTTTACCGAGCCGATGAATCTGGCCTCCTTCACTGACCGTGTGCGCCTCATGAACCCTGCCGGCTCTCTCTTGCCGGGAGAGTTGACGCAAGTGGACTCAACAGTTCTTTTCAAGCCCGCCACGCCGCTTGAAAAGGCTACGGTTTACAGCGCCGAACTCCGGGGCGGCCTCCGCGACACCAAAATGAACACACTGGAGATCGCCGGTCAGGGGGCCTATTCCGATACGATCATTGTCGCCTCGACCTGGTTCTTTTCCGCGGGCGACTATTCGATCGGCGGATTCAATTCCGTCTATCTGCGTGACCGCAAGGAGGGATCGCTGCGCTGTTTCACCGCTCTTGACAGCCTGACCGGCACCGCCGTCGGCTTTTCGGCGCCCGAAGACGCCGTGGTGACGCCCGACGGCCGTTTCGTGGCTGTGGCCAACACCGGCAGGAACGAGATCGCTTTTGTCAACACCGGCACACTCGCCATCGAGAAAACCCTGCCGGTCGCCGCCAATCCCTCGCAGGTCGAGGCCGCCGACGGCTATCTCTACGCCGTCAGCGTCAATGGCAAAGCAGTGAGCAAGATCGAGCTGCAGAATCTGACCCGGGAAGCCCAATTCAATCTCAACTTCTTCCCGGGCAAGCTGGCGCTCTCCACAGACGGTGCAGCGCTCTTCACCCTGGATCAGGTGAAACGCGACCTGGTCATCCTCAACACCACCAGCGGCACAGTCATCAAGACCCTCAGCGCCGTGGTCGACCGGCTTTTGCTGGGCGAAATCCGGACCGACCGGCACAGCGGCTCGCTCTATATCTGCGACGCCAAGGGACTCAAGGTAAAACGGACGGATGCAGCAGGTGCGCCCCCGGAGACGATCTATACTTTCGCTTCCGGCAGCGAGCCTCTGGATATCGCCTTCACCAGCCAGCACCATTTTGTCATCGCCGGCAAAAGTCTGTTCAAATTCGACGCTGTCAGCCATGCCGCTCTTGGCTCGATCAGTTTCACCACAGCCCCAAAATCGGTGAGCGTACTGCCGACCGAGGATGTGCTCTATGTAACCCTCGCCACATCGCTGGTGATTTTGGACACACAGACCATGACAATCCTCTCCGAGGTACCGCTTGCCAGCAGTGGCATCGAAGCGGTTGTCGCCAATCCAGTCAAGTTGCCTAATTAAATGAGCCGGAATATGATGAAAAACAGATCTCTACTTGCCTGCCTGGGCGTCCTGCTGGTTGTCTTTACCCTCAGCGCCCAGACCGATCCCATGCTGTATCAACGCTGGAATACCATGAATATCAACCGGGTGCGAACCCAGTTCAATAACACCGGGCTGCTCTGCGACGGCAACGAGCAAAATATCCCCCTGGCGCGGCGTCCATCCTTCGAGTACCCCAACGGCAGCGGTATCAACTACGGCACTGCCCTCGGCTTTGTCATCGGCGCGCCCGCCAGTCAGGACCCCGGAGCTGTCGGCGGCGGCAACTCGGAAAACCTGGAATATCTGGACGGCTCCATGGATGAGGGACCGGCCGCTTTCTGGGATGAAGAACACTACGCCCCCTATCCCGAGGTCGTCGGCAGCGACAAGGCGCCTTTGAGCACGGATCCCTCCACCTGGCCCACAAGCGGAGCCAATCGCGGCTGGCCGGTCTTCATCCCCGGCACCTCTGATTCACTCAAGGTGGGCAGCGAAGGTTGGCCTGGTGCGGGCCCCAACGGCGAACGCATTGCTGATCAGGAGACCTATGCGGTGATGTACGGCTGGCAAGGCACCGATCTCGGCGACAACGAACGCCGCTGGCTTAAAACCCATGTCGAGATGCGCGGGCTTGCCTGGACCGGCGAACTCTATCAGGACTTTATCTTCTGGATCCTTGTCGTGCGCAACCTCGGCACCGCCCCGATCAGCCAGATGCGCGTCGGCCTCCACTCCGATTTCAGCTTTCTGCCCCTGGCTTTCTCGCCGACGAGCACAGGCGATGCAGACCGCCACTATTACGACCCCAGGCTCCAGTTCGCCTACGGCACCGACGACAATGGTTACGAGGACAACCCGGAGGGTGGAGGACTCGCCGCCAACCAGATCGCCTGGGGCGGTACAATGGCCCTGCGCATGCCCGGTGCTTCGAAAAAAGTAGCCACCTATGATGCGTTCCACTTCTGGATGGAGGCCACAACCCCCAGCGGCAACGGCGCGGGCAAGGAGCTTTATTACCGCTACAACCTCGCCAACACCGGCGATCCCGATGACAGCAACAAGGACGGCATCGATGACGATTTCGACCACAACGGCGTCCCCGATAATCTTGACGGCGGGCCCGGTTACTATCTCGGTCTCGGTGCCGACGGCCTGCAGCTGATGGGCTCAGAACCCTTCGACCTGGCTCCCGGGCAGACCGACACTCTCGTCTTCGCCACTGTTTTCGGCATGTCCAAATCCCAGCTGATCAAAAACGCCAACAACGCCCTCACGCTTTATCAATCCAATTGGCAGGTAGTCAAAGCCCCCGAGCCGCCGCGCATGGAAATCATCCCGGGCAACGGCCGCAATACCATTCTCTGGAGCACGGAAAGTGAGCGCGATCCCGAATTTGAGGGCTACAAGATTTACCGTTCCACCGATGACGGCGTCACCTGGGGGACAGAAACCTATACCGATTTCTCGGGCACGATAAAATATATTCCGCTCGCCCGCTTTGACCGTATCGATGGCATCAAAGGCAACTACCGCACCCTGCCCGAGTTTGCCTGGTTCGATCTCGGCAGCGAAACCGACCTGCCGCCCTACCGGGTGCTCGACACCGACACCCTCAGCTATTTCAAGCGCGGAGACACCGTGCATGTTTACATTGACGACCAGTTGATCAACGGCCTCAACTACCGCTACTATGTCGCCGCCTATGATACCGGCAACGCCATCACCGGCCCGCTGGAAAATACCGCGGCCTCCGAACCCAGGACTGGCTCCAATACCATTAATGTTGTACCGCATGCTCCGGTCGCCAAATCAGCGCTCGCCGGAGTCAAGGTAGTGCCTAATCCTTATGTTGTCGCCTCCGGCTGGGAGGTCGGCGCCGACAAGCAGCTGCAGTTCACCTATCTGCCGGGCGAAGCCACAATCCACATTTTCAACTCCGCCGGTGAAAAAGTGCGCACGCTGCATCACAACGCCGGAACAGCGATCGCCCCGAGCATCGCCATTTGGGATTTGAAAAACGAAGACCAGCAGCTGGTCTCGGCCGGACTCTACTTCTATTATCTGGAGTCGCCCATCGGCAAGACACAGGGCAAATTCATTATCATCATGTAACTGAACGCCGCGCCGTCAATGGATGGCTTGCTTCACGCTCGATACCATGTACTGTCATAACGGAATAGTCCGGCTGCCATGCTTGGCCAAGCAGCAATGGAGGTATCATTGAAAAAACACAAACTGGAAGTTGTGGTGATCGGTGAGCTCAACATCGATCTCGTTCTCCGCGACATTCCCATGCCTGAATATGAAAAGGAAAAACTGGCCGGCGATATGCGCTTCACCATGGGCAGCTCCTCGGCCATCACGGCGCATAATCTGGCCGCGCTCGGAACGGAGGTCGGCTTTGTCGGCAAGGCCGGCATGGACGCGTTCGGACACTACATGATCAGTCAACTCACGGCTGGCGGAGTCGATACGCGCGGCATTCAGTCGCAGAGCGATCTGAAAACCGGGGCCACCATCGTCCTGGCCAATCCGCCGAAAAAAGCCCTCCTCACCTATATGGGCGCCATGCGTCATCTTACCAGCGCGGATCTGAACTGGGAGTATATCAGACAGGCGCGCCATCTCCATCTCGGCTGCTTTTTCCTGCAAACCGGCATCCGCCCCGATATGGGCCGGATATTCGCGCAGGCCCACAAGCTGGGATTGACCACCTCCATGGACACCAACTGGGATCCGGATGAACAGTGGGGCGACGATCTCATGCAGGCGCTGCCCCATACCGACATCTTTTTCCCCAACGAGGACGAAGCCATCCGCATCGCCCGCGCTGCTGATGTCGATGAGGCGATCGCCAAATTGCGCAAGATGGTCAGGATACTCGTCGTCAAGCGCGGTTCGGAAGGGGCGACCGTCTGTGTGGGCGATGAAGAGTGGTCGGCCCCCGCTTTCCATGTCGATGCCGTGGAGACCACCGGCGCCGGCGACAGCTTCAACGCCGGCTTCCTCCACGCCCATCTGCGGGGTCAAAGCTGGCAGGAGGCGATGCAGCTGGGGAACGCCTGCGGCGCTCTGGCGGTGACGGAGATCGGCGGCACCGAGGCTTTCAAACAGCCGGCGGAAGTCTGGTCCAAGCTGAGGCGCATCATCGATGGGCGCTGAACTGTTACAGGAGCTGCTGGTTCGCCACCGCGGCGGCGCTGGCGGCGGGATCTGTTCGGTCTGTTCCAGCCACCCGCGCGTGCTCGAGGCCGCGATGGTGCAGGCGCTCGGGCATGATTCCCCCCTGCTGATCGAATCCACCTCCAACCAGGTTGACCAATTCGGCGGCTACACCGGCATGACACCAGCGGACTTTTGCCGGTATGTGCACGAGATCGCCGGACGCCTGCACTTTCCGGTGGAGCGGGTCATCCTGGGCGGGGACCATCTCGGCCCCAATGTCTGGCAGCGGGAACCCGCCACGCAAGCCCTCGCCAAGGCCCATGCCCAGATCGACGCCTATGTCAGGGCCGGCTACGCCAAGATCCACCTCGATGCGACCTATGTCTGCGGCGGCGACCCCTCGCCGGTGCTGCCGCCCGAACTGATCGCAGAACGTACGGCCGAATTCTGCCAGACCGCCGAGCGCGCCGGTGCGGCAAGCGCCGTCCGCCCCCTCTATGTGATCGGCTCGGATGTGCCCATCCCGGGCGGGGCACAGCATGAGCTGGGAGTTATCCCGCCCACAGCCGTCGCGGCGGTGGAGGAGTGCATCGCGCTGACCCGTGCGGCTTTTCTCCGGCGCGGTCTGGACCAGGCGTGGGAAAGAGTGATTGCGGTGGTCGTGCAGCCCGGAGTGGAGTTCAGCCATAACTCCGTCGTGGCGTATGAGCGCGATGCGGCCCGGCCATTGAGCCGCTACATCGAGACCACGCCCGGGCTGGTCTATGAAGCCCACTCGACCGACTATCAATCGGCTGCCGCCTTGCGCCAGCTGGTCGAGGACCACTTCGCCATTCTCAAGGTCGGTCCGTGGCTGACCTTTGCTCTGCGTGAGGCGCTCTTTGCCCTGGCGGAGATGGAGTCGATCTGGCTTGGCGGGCGGCCGCAGCTCCGGCTGTCGCACCTGGTCGAAATCCTCGATCGCGAGATGAGCCGCGATCCGCAATTCTGGCATAAGCACTACCACGGCACAGAAGAGGAGATCCGCTTCGCCCGCCATTTCAGCTACAGCGACCGTATCCGCTATTACTGGCCCTATCCCGCGGTTGAGGAGGCTGCAGCGCGGCTCGTCGCCAATCTGGAGGAAAAGCCTCTGCCACTGACCCTGATCAGTCAGTATCTGCCCTGCCAGTACCAGGCCATCCGTGATGGACGGATCCAGAACAGCCCCGGCGACATGATCCGGGATAAAATAGCGGCAGTGTTAACCGTCTACGATCAGGCCGCGGGCCTGAACTGATTTTAATAATCCAATGGCTGTAAAAGATGATAAAAAAAGGAGAGATGAATTGAAGAACAGACTTTGGCTGGTATACGCCCTCATCACGACGCTTTTCTGGGGGCTTTGGGGTGCACTGATCGAAATCCCGGAAAAAGCCGGTTTCCCGGCCACACTGGGCTATGTAGTCTGGGCCCTGACCATGCTCGTGCCCGTGCTGGTCGCCCTGAACAATATCAAATGGAAGGTCGAATTCGACCGCCGTGCCATCCTGCTCGGTTCCGCCGCAGGATTCCTCGGTGCGGGCGGACAGCTGATCCTCTTTCAGGCCTTGCGCAGTGGACCGGCGTACCTCGTTTTCCCCTTCATCTCGCTCTCCCCGGTCATCACCATTCTGATGTCCTATGTGCTGCTGAAAGAGCGGGCGAGCAAACGCGGCTGGGCGGGCATCATTCTGGCCATGCTGGCCATGCCCCTGCTCTCCTATCAGCCGCCCAACAGCGCCGTCAGCGGCGGACTCTGGATCATCCTGGCCCTGCTGGTCTTTCTCGCCTGGGGCATCCAGGCTTATGTCATCAAATTCGCCAATGAGACCATGAAGGCCGAGAGCATCTTCTTTTACATGACCGTCACCGGCCTGCTGCTCATCCCCTTCGCCCTGCTGATGACCGATTTCAGTCAGCCGATCAACTGGGGTTTCAGGGGACCGGGGCTGGCCGCCATCATCCAGATCCTCAATGCCATCGGTGCGCTCACCCTGGTCTATGCCTTCCGTTACGGCAAGGCCCTCATCGTCAGCCCGCTGACCAATGCGGTCGCGCCGGTTATCACCATCATCCTCTCGCTCACGCTTTATCGCGTCGTTCCCCATCCCGTCATCCTCACCGGCATGGTTGCGGCGCTGGTAGCGATTTTTTTAATGGCGATCGAAGATAACAATTGAGGTCAAGGAATTGAAGTACACTCCACCGAGACTACCCTGAAAACCTGCAGGGCTGAGTCGATTCCGGCAAGGTCGGGGTCGGCCTCGGTGACAAAATAGTAGTGATGACTGCGGCCGGCGCATACGGGTTTTGAAGTGGCGCCGGCCGTGCTTTTGATGGTCCCTTTAAAAAGCAGCGAAGGCTGGCCGTTGCCATGGTTGTCCGGGCGCTTGCTCGCGCTGAGTTTGGGGAACGCCCGGTTATAGTCGCCGGCGACATTCATTTCGATAAAATAGTTGAAACTCCTGCCGGCCTCAACAGATGCGGTGACGGTAATATCTTTTGTCTTTGGCGTCGCCCCGGTGACGGCATCGAAAAAGGGCTGCATCGGTGTGGGAAAATCATTTCGTCCGGTCTCCCTGCGGAAGGCGCCGATCCAGATCGGAAGCGACACCGGGCATTCAACCTTGCCGATGTATTTCCCCCTGGCGGTTCTCCTGGTCACAAACAGCGTCCGCACCTTGCCAGTGGCGGAATCCTCCAGCCAGACCGCAATCTGGGGCGGTTCGCCATAGGAGCTCTGGTCGTAGATGGCCTGCTCCTGCTGCATATGAAAGACCAGACGGAGCGAATCCCCCGCCTGCCCGGCAGCCTCTCCCTCCGCGATCAGCACCCCCAGCAGGCCGGCAAGAATCAGCCGGATCAGATTACCCGGGTAAAACAGCGCTCTAGTATTCATCGGTCAGCCCGAAAATGGGCTTGCGGTTCATCCAGCGCCCCATGGTAAAATCCGGGAATTCAACCGGCTCACCGCCCTGGGCGATGGATTGCTCACTCAAGGGCGAAATCACAATCCATGAAGCGGTGTCATAGACATCGATCGGCGTGGGAATCCTGCGCTTCGCGCATTCAAGAAACGCGCGGGTTTTGAGCCAGGCCGCGCTGCCGCGCTCTTCATGCGGGTCCTCGAGCAGGTATTTTTTCCACAGCGGATGTTCGTAACGGCTTTGGTACGGGGCAAACGATTCCCAGGTGTCTTCAGGGCTGGTCCCCTGCAGATAGATCGAGTTGTTGTCCTCCATCCACAGGCCTTTGGTCCCCTGGACGCGATAGGAATTGGAGTAAGGACGGGGTGAATTGGTGTCATAGGTGATGACCACCGACTCGCCCTGCGCGCACTTGATGACCGTGGTGACGATATCGCCGAGCGCATATTCACGGTTGGCGTTGGGGTGGTTCGCGCCGAATTTGGTGCGGATATACTCCTTCATGCCGCGGGATTTGGATGCCGTGGAAGTGAGGGTCACAAAACGGTTGCCGCGGTCAATGTCCAGGCAGTTGGCGATCGGCCCGATGCCGTGGGTGGGATAGAGGTCGCCATTGCGTTTGAGGGCCTGCTCGCCCCACCAGGTCAGATCACCCTCCGGTCCAAAATTGACATTGCGGATGTCGTGCTGATATCCGCACTGACAGTGCAGCAGTTCGCCGAATAATCCCTGCCGGACCATATTGAGAATGGCCATGCTGTCGCGGTCATAGCAGTGGTTTTCGAGCATCATGCAGGGCATGCCGGTCTCTTCCGAAGCCCTGACCAGCTGCCATACCTCATCGATGGAGGCTGCGCCCCAGACCTCCGGAGCGCAGTACTTACCGGCTCGCATGGTGGCAACGGCTATCGGCGTGTGCCAGACCCATGGTGTGGCGATGATCACAGCGTCCAGGTCCTCCCGCTTGACCATATTCTCATAATCGGTTTCGTTCTTTGAATATCCTTCCGGCTTTTTGCGCCCTGATTTTTCCACCAGGCGCTGGCCGCGCGCCAGATGCTCGGCGTCGATATCGCAGAGAGCGGGCACCTCGACGTCCGGCATGGAGAGGCACATCTGTAAAAGCTCGGTGCCGTAACTGCCGACGCCGATCAGCCCCATCCTCACTTTGGAGTTCTTCTCACTGCCCAGCAAGGAGCCGGGCGCCAGAGAGGCGGCCAGGCCGGTGGCGGCGGCCGCTTTGATAAAATCGCGGCGATTGTATTCCTCTGTCATG
>Ga0116157_10003029_pt1 | contig 16198 bp, 13 predicted proteins | sample AD_UKC048_MetaG_FD_89882 | JGI IMG/M metagenome (GOLD analysis project Ga0116157, IMG submission 89882) | Active sludge microbial communities of municipal wastewater-treating anaerobic digesters from USA - AD_UKC048_MetaG | ecosystem: Engineered > Bioreactor > Anaerobic > Digestate | place: USA...
CATTTTCGATATTGATTTCACTTTTGATCACGGTGTCAAGGTTTGGTCGGAGCAGTGGAACGCGTTGATGGGGCTGGAATACCGGTTTTAAGAAATGCGGTGGTGTGAATATTGTCATCGCCGTGGTAACTGATCGCGATCTGCCACAGGAAACGGAACGGATCATTTAAGCTGGGGTTGACGTTCTGTAGAATTAAGTATTGTGACCCCCGAATGCATATTTTGTCATTCCGTGCAAGCAAAGCGCGACACTGAATCAAGTATTATTAGTGGTTTCATAGATAATTCACTTTTCAATAACAACCCTCAATATTTTGACGGCTAATTTTAATTGTTCCTCATCTGCTTTTTTAGTAAAGATTCCAATAAGGTTTTTCTTCTTTTGGGATCTTCTATCTGAATAAAGGTGAAGATTTGGCCGAGATCAATGTCCAGAGTATCAGCCAAATTGACGAGCATCTTCAATGTTGGATTTTCTTTTCCTCTTTCTATGCTGCTCAGGTATTTCGGACTTACACCCATTTTACCGGCTAATGCTTCCTGGGTCAGGCCTTTTTGTTTCCTAATCTCTGCTATCCTTATGCCGATCATCTGAATCTTATCCACTTATTTAGCCCCCATTTTTAAATTTCATGCTGCCAGAATCCGGGGCGGTTAAACACAATCCTATACACAGAATTATATTGACATTATCAATGTAATAGCGTTACTTTTAGAACACTCATTTTATTTTGAGGATTAAACGACATTAAAGAAGGCAGGGAATGAATTATAAAATAGAGATTTTGTTTGTTCTTATTAGTCAGTCTTGAAAAATAGGTTTTTCCAGGACGGACTAATTACAGTTCACAATAACCTAAAAAACATCATTAAGGAAGGAGATGAAGAATGAAAAATAATATCATTGTGGGAATTTTGGCTCTGATAAGTGTTTTTTGTTTTTGTGGTTCTGCTTCAGCAACTCAAATAGGAGAATTGGAAGATAATTTAAGAATTTGTTCCTATGAGGGATGCGTTCGTCCTACACTAATTCATTCAATCGGAAATAAAATTGACGTATATATTACCGGAGAAATTGTAAAGAGCGCACGCCTTATATCGAAGCGTGTTATTTCAAGATCTAATAAGCCAGAGGAACAAGATTTCTTTTATTTCGAAGGAGGATTATATTTCGACTTTAAAGATAAGGCATCTAGGGAAACAGCTATAAATAAAATAAAAACAATGATTAGTACCCATGATGAGAATAGGAAACTCAACAGGGAAATGGGAAAAACAATTCCAGTCCCTGAGACTGAGGATTCATACTTTTGGGGTTCATTGGTTGACGGACATTATGTTTGGGGATATTCAGGTCCTCATTCTTCTGATGTAGAAAAAATTGATAATTTTCGATTTCTTACAATGAGAATCATAGCAACATTCCCGATATCCCGGGAAGACTTATCATCATATGACACTGCAGCGTCCACATTGCTTATAAACAGACGTTGTTTTCATTCTGGGAAACCTATAAAAATCAATATAAATGACAAGCCATTTATTGGACTCGTGGATCCAAAAAGTTCTATGAGTTTATCGGTGGGTGTTGGAGCAATTTTATTGAACCTAACACCGGATCGCTATAATTTAAAAGCACAAAACACACCAAAAGATATATTGATATTTAAAGATATTATTGAAGCCATAGCTGTGCAAATCTTTAAAACAAGGGACACCTTTGAGGCTCCTAAAAGAAGTACCGGATATAATCGCCAACAGACTAATAGACCTGAAAAGGAAAGTAAAAAAGCTGAGGAGGTTGCGCCACAAAGTCATAATCCAACACAAAAGTTTCTTAAATCACTTGATTTATTTAATTAAGAATTAAAGCGGGGAAACAGGCTACCAAGCGAGACGCCCTTAAGAAAAGGAAAAGCATCATAACATTGACATGGTCACGTTGCGTACAAAACTTCTCCTTACGTGGCGCAATCGTATAACTGCGATGTTTTCTGATCCCACTCTTCAGGCGTAAAGCCGACAGCCTCAATCGGTGCAAAGACGTCGAAAGAGAAAAGGGGACGTCTATTTTTTCGTAACCAGGCAATAAATCCGACCAAGATAGTCGTCAAAGCAAGTAGAAACACCTCGTGCTCCGGTGGATTATCTTTTTGTTGCCGCCGCGTTGCGCACGACGGCAACGGTGGAGATCAAGAAAAAAATGAAATGATTCGTACTCCATGATAAAATTCATGATACACAATTTTGATGGAGGTTTTCAAAGATGACCAGAGAGTTCAATGTGGTAATAGAAAGGGATGAAGACGGCTACTTTGTTGCCTCTGTCCCCGAACTGCGAGGATGCCACACACAAGCTAAATCTCTTGATGTGCTGATGAAGAAAGTTAAAGAAGCTATACAGCTCTGTCTTGAGGTTGAGGAACCTGTATCAAACGAATTCATTGGCATTCAGCGTGTGTCCGTCTCCTCATGAGTAAATTTCCTTCAGGTTATGCAGGCGTTGCACCTTTCAAACAGTAGTCGTGGTTTCGGAAGTCTTCTGAAATGAGGATCAGATCGATGCCGGCCTCCGCCGGCATGAAGGAAAAGTCTTTCACCCTCCCTCAATCCCTCCCCTCATACTCTAAAGGGTGCGAGGGAGAACAACTTCATTCGGGTAGAGCCTTTTTATATTCTTTGATCAGCGCTTTTTTGGGAAGGCCGACTTCGATGATGTCCCACGGCAGGAATTCATTTACATCCTTTTGACGATAGACGTAGAAGTCGGGATTGATGGTCACCTCTTTGAACGCCCGCATCCAGTTGCCGTTTAGACGATGCGCGGCCAGCAGAATGTCACCCACACGACGATCCCCGGAAGACAAGAGCGCCTGAACATAATTCCACTTCGCCACACCGGCGATCACGTTGATTTGTTTGTCGGCACGGAACGCCTGAATGATTTTTTTTATTTTGGCCTTCACGTCCTGCACGTCCGCCAGCGGGCACCATTGGAGCGGCGTTCGCGGTTTGGGAATAAACTGATTAATGCTCAGCGTGATGCGCCGGAATTTCCGTTTTCCTTTTGTTTGGGCCAGCGCCGTGTGCTGGATTTTTTTGACCAGATCGATGATGGCGTCGATATCGGAATCTTCTTCCGAAGGCAGGCCCACCATAAAGTACAGACGCAGGTTGGACATTTCTTTTTCAATCAAAAGCTTCGCGGCGTTCAGGATATCGTCCGTTGTGATCCCCTTGCGCAGCAGATCGCGCAGCCGCTGGCTTCCCGCCTCGGGCGCGAGGGCGACCGTCTCGATGCCGCCGGTCTTGAGCAGATCTACAATGCTTTCATCAATCTTGTCCAGGCGCAACGAGCCGATGCCCGCCTGAGCTCCGCGACCAACAATATACCGGCAGATTTTTATCAGGTCGGGATGATCGGAAACCGCCGTGCCGACCAGGCCGATTTTATTTTTTATCATGAGACCGCGATCGACGGCGGCCACGATTTCTTCATAGCCGCGGAAGCGCGGCGGCGCGTAAACAAAACCTGCCGCGCAAAACCGGCAGAGGTGAGGACAGCCGCGGTTGACTTCGACAAGAAACATGTCCGCCATTTCCGCATCGGCGCCGCTGACAACTTCGGTCGTGCAAAAAGCATTAATATTTCTGATGGGTGAAATCTGAATTTTCTTTGGCAGTCCCTCCGTGCGCGGCGCAATATCCTTAATCTTGCCTTCGGGAAAATAGGACACCGCGTAGAGCGAGGGAACGTAAATTCCCGGTATTTGTTTTTGTAAATCGTTGAACAAGTCTTTCCGGTCGAGTTCAAGCCGCCGGGCTTCAGCAAACACCCGCGCAAACTGCGGCAGGATTTCCTCGGCTTCACCTAAAACAAAGATATCGAAAAAATCCGCCAGAGGCTCCGGATTGAGCGTCAGCGCAATGCCGCCGCCGATCACCAGCGGGTGCCCGTCCGCGCGGTCCTTCGATTTCAGCGGGATGCCGCTCCATTCCAGCATTTTCAGGATGGCGGGGTAATCGTTTTCAAAAGAGACGGAAAACGCCAGAATATCAAAATCGCGAAGCGGCTTCCGGCTTTCCAGGCTGAGAGGTTCCACCGCGCCGGCGGCGTATTCGGCTCCGTCGCCGGCGGGTAGAAACACTCTCTCACAAAGAAGGGAGGGGAGATCGTTAATTGCTTTATAAACCGTCTGGAAGCCCAGGTTGGCCATGCCGATCCGGTAAAGATTGGGATAGGCCAGGCAAACCGTGAGGCAGGTTCCCCAGACTTTTTTCATCACGCCCCGCTCGCGAGCCAGCAGGGCATCGTATTTTTTCTTTTCCTTCCAGTTCATGGACAGTTCATGGCCTCCTTTGCGATCCAGCCCGCATTCGGACAGCCACGATGTTTTCCTAGTCCGCCTGCCGGCGCAGGAACGTGGGAATGTCGATATCCACGTTTTCGTTTTCGTCGTTGACGCCCATCGTTACCACATTGGCCGGATCGCCGGATTTGCTCTTGCGCATAAACGCCGGCGTTGACAGATCCTCCCGCCGGAAGCCGCCCAGATGCGTCACATTGGAGGGAACCTGCTTCTTTTTGGCGTCCTCGAAGCCGGTTGCGATCACGGTAATGCGGATCTCATCTTTCATGTTTTCGTCAATGACCGTGCCGAAGATGATATTGGCATCCTCGTGCGCCTCGGCCTGAATCAGGGACGAGGCCTCGTTTACTTCGTACAGGCTCATGTCGGGACCGCCGGTGATGCTGAGCAGGATGCCCTGCGCGCCCTGGATGGTGTTGTCCTCCAAAAGCGGCGAGGAAATCGCCCGCTGCGCGGCCTCGACGGCGCGGTTTTCGCCGCTGGCCGTGCCGGTCCCCATCAGCGCCATGCCCATGCTGCTCATGATGCTCTTGACGTCGGCAAAATCAAGGTTGATCAGTCCCGGGACGATGATCAGATCGGATATTCCTTTTACGGCCTGATAGAGAATGTCATCGGCTTTCTTGAAGGCTTCGATCAGGGAAAGCCCCCGCCCGCCCAGGCTCAGCAGCCGCTGATTGGGAACCACGATCAGGGTATCCACCACATCGCGCAGCTGCACGATGCCTTCTTCCGCCTGCGCGTTTCTTCTTTTGCCTTCAAACTGAAACGGCTTGGTGACCACGGCAACGGTCAGCGCGCCGCATTCCCGGGCCACCTCCGCGATCACCGGCGCCGCACCCGTGCCGGTTCCCCCGCCGAGGCCCGCCGTGATGAAGATCATGTCCGCCCCTTCCAGTTGACGGCGGATTTCATCACGGGATTCCAGCGCCGCCTGTTTGCCGATCTCCGGATTGGAGCCCGCGCCCAGGCCCTTGGTCACTTCCGCTCCAATCTGGATCTTCACGGGCGCGCTGGATGCTCCCAGCGCCTGGGCGTCCGTGTTCGCGATGATGAAATCGACGCCCCTCAGCGTGTAGGAAATCATGGTGTTGACGGCGTTGCCGCCGCCGCCGCCCGCGCCCACCACTTTGATTCTTGCCGCACTCTCGATGCATTCCTCCGTTAATTCAAACATGCACACCCCCTTCTTTGTTTAGAAAAATTCCAGAAACCATTTTTTGAGTGTTTTAAAATATTCGCCGAATGCATTCCCCGTTTTCCGGTAAACTGAATCGCCGGGAATGTTTTTACTGCCGTAAACAATCAGGCCGACGCCGACCGCAAAGGCCGGCGAGTTCGCTACATCGCTCAATCCACCGATGCCCGCTGGACACCCGAGGCGCACCGGCATGTCAAAGATCTGCTCCGCCATTTCGTTGATGCCGGGCAGCAGCGACGAGCCGCCGGTCAGCACGATGCCCGCCGCCAGCAGGTCCTCGTAGCCGGAGCGCACGATTTCCTTGAGCGCCATGTTCAGAATTTCATCCATCCGGGGCTCCACGATCCGGCCCAGGATCTGCCTTGAAACCATCCGGGCTTCCCGCCCGCCCACGCTGGGCACTTCAATAACGTCTTCCTTCGGAATCATCGACGTCATGGCGCAGCCGTGATTCAGCTTGATTTTTTCCGCCTCGGCAAACGGCGTGCGCAGGCCCGTGGCGATGTCCGAGGTCAGAAAGTTGCCGCCCACCGGAAGCGTAGCCGTATGCTTGATGCTTCCTTCCGCAAAGATGGCCATCCCCGTGGTCGCGCCGCCGATGTCGATCAGTGCAACGCCCAGATCCTTTTCGTCGGCGCTGAGAATGGCTTCGCTAGCGGCAAGCTGTTCCAGAACGACATCTTCGATATCCAGGCCGACGCGGTTGACGGACTTGACCACGTTCTGAATCGAGGCGGCGGCGCCGGTCACGATATGCACTTTGGCTTCCAGCCGCACGCCCGACATTCCCACCGGATCGCGGATGCCGTCCTGCCCATCGACCACATAGTTCTGGGGCAGCGTGTGCAGAATTTCCCGGTCGACGGGAATGGCGATCGCCTTGGAGGCCTCCAGCGCCCTCTGCAAATCGTCTTCGCCGACTTCCCGGCCTTTCACGGCAACAATGCCCAGTGAGTTCTGTCCTTTGACGTGGCTGCCGGCGATTCCGACATAGGCGGAATTGATGCGGCAGCCGGACATATGCTCGGCGTCTTCCACGGCCTTCTTGATCGCCTCGACGGTGCTGTCGATGTTGACCACGCCGCCTTTGCGAAGCTCCTTGGCGGGCGTAATCCCCATGCCGATGATATCAATGCCGGTCGTTTTTACCTCGCCGACAATCGCGATGGTTTTGGTCGTTCCAATATCGATTCCCACCAGAACATTGCTTTTTTTCGCCATAACGTCACCCTTCTTCGTGACCGCCTATATTCTGTACTGCGGCCCTTTTTTCTGCTCCTGCGCCTTTCCCGGCGCGTCCTTGCGCTGAACGGTTACCTTGGAAATATCGGCCAGATCCACAAACAAACGGCCGTTCTTCATTCCCCGCTTTTCCAGGTCCGCCAGAACGACGTCCAACTGGCGCACCTTGCCTGTAAAATTGTCCCGTCCCAGCTTCAGATGCAATCCCCGGTCGGTCAGCACGGACAGGCCGAACACCTCGTCAATATGAATTTCGGAAATCGTCCCCAGCGATGCGTACGAATCGGCGGACAGAATCTCCAGCAGTTTCAGCGCCTCGGCAAGCAGGGGAGACGGCGCTTTTCCAAGATTCACGCCGGTCAGGATCGCCAGGTCAACATCGTCCGTCCGGCTTAATTTTTTAAAGACGACGCCTTCAGCATCCATGAGGTAAAAATTCCCCGTCTGCTTGACCAGTGCAATCGGCGTCCGTTCGCGCACGTCCAGCACCAGCCGTCCCGGCAGTTCCCGGCCGACATAAATTTTCCTGACCCATGGATTGGCGGTGATCCGCCGCGCCACGGCGTCGGTGTTGACCGCCAGCAGATTGCAGCGGGGCTGAATTTTCGCCAGCTCCAGGATATCCTTTTCGGTCAACTCCTTCACTCCGCGCACGGATATTTCCTTGAGCTCCAGGCCGGGGGCGCTTAAAAGCGCGTTGTAAAGATAAATCAACACGGCGCTTGCGGCCACGGCCATCGCCAGCAGGGCCAGGGCCCCCAGCGATTCGTTCAGCGCCCCGATCAAACGCCGCCGCAGACGGTTTTTTTTGGCTTCCAGATTGACTTTTATCTTTTGGCTCACCATTCTTCTCCGATGACGACAATTTCCGTCTCCAGGAAAAGGCCTTTTTCCCTTTGAACCATTTCCTGCACCAGCCGGATCAGCTTCACCATGTCGGACGCCGTGCCCTGCCCCTTGTTGATCATGAAGTTGGCGTGCTTTTTTGAAATCTGCACGTCCCCCAGCCGCCGGCCCTTCAGCCCCAGCTCCTCCAGCAGGCGGCCCGCCGGCATTCCCGGCAGATTTTTAAAAACCGACCCCGCGCTGGGATACTGCAGCGGATGTTTTTCCTGGCGCCACTTCATAATTTCCGCCACCCGGTCCCGGATCTGCTCTGAACGGCCTTTCGACAGGGCAAATCGAGCCCCGCAGATGATGACATTTGCGGGCAGATTGGACTTGCGGTAGGAAAAAGCGATCTCCTCCCGCCGGAGGGTTTTTCTTTCTCCCCCGTCGTCGATCAAATCCGCGAAAACCAGAACGTCCTTGATTTCGGCGCCGAATGCTCCGGCGTTCATCCAGACGGCACCGCCGACGCTGCCGGGAATCCCCGCGCAAAACTCCAGACCGGTCAGTTCGCTCTCGGCGGCAAGCGCGACGATCCGGCCCAGCGGCGCGCCTGCCTGCGCATCGATCCAAAACCGCCCGTCGTTTGCGGGCGCGCACACGGCCCTGTCCAGACCGCGCAGCGAGATCAGGGCGCCGCGGTACCCGCCGTCGCGCACGAGAATATTGGTGAGATTCCCGACCGGCAAAAACGGAATCCGATGTTCCCGCAGCCTGCGCACGGCCTCTTCGAGCTGCGCTTCGTGTTCGGGCAGCACCAGCGCGTCCACCCGGCCGCCGAGCTTCAGCGACGCATGACGCGACATCGGCTCGTTGAACCGCACCCGGCCGATGTTTGCGCCCTTGAGCGCCGCTGCTATGTTCGCAGGACCGGTCATGAAGGAAGAGCCTCCTCGTTGAGCCGTTCGAGAAACGCCTCGCCGATTTTATACACGCTGCCCGCGCCCAGCGTCAGGACGGTATCCCCGGACCTGGCGTTGGCCAGCAGAAATTCCACCGTGCCCTGCGGCTGGGCGATGTATTCCACGCAGGGATGACCGCCTTCCTTGATCGCCACCCACAGCGCCGCGGAATGAACGCCGGGAATCGGCGCCTCCGACGCCGGATAAATATCGTTGAGCACCAGCACGTCCGCGTCTGTGAACGCCCTGGTAAATTCGTCGAACAGCGCCTTGGTCCGCGTGAAGCGGTGCGGCTGGAACACCACAATAAGCCGGCCCTTGTGCGTCTGGCGCGCCGCCGCCAGCGTCGCCATGATTTCCGTCGGATGGTGGCCGTAGTCGTCCACCACGGTAATCCCGCCGGCCTCGCCCTTGATTTCGAGGCGCCGCTGTACGCCGGAGAAAGCCACCAGTCCTTTGCGGAGAATCGCCGGTTCCAGGCCCAGTTCGCGCCCCACGGCAATGGCGGCCATGGAGTTGTAAACATTGAAGAGGCCCGGCACGGCCAGTTCCACATCGCCCAGACTCTCCCCCTTATACGACAGGGCATATCGGGTTTTGGACCCGGAAGGCCGGATGTCGCCCGCCGTGTAATCCGCCGGATGCGTTATGCCGTAGGTGATCACGCGGCGCTTGATCGAGGGGGAAATGGCGCGCACATGTTCGTTGTCGCCGCACATCACCGTGCAGCCGTAAAAGGGGACCATGTTGGCAAATTTTAAAAAAGCGTCCTTGATTTCTTCAATGCCCGGATAATAGTCCAGATGCTCGCGGTCGATATTGGTGATGACGGCGATGGTCGGCGACAGCTTCAGGAAAGAGCCGTCGCTCTCGTCCGCCTCCGCGACGAGGATGTCTCCGCCGCCCAGGCGGGCGTTGGATCCGATGCTGGCCAGCTTGCCGCCGATCACCATCGTGGGGTCCAGTCCGCCCTCCGCCAGAAGGGTTGAAATCATCGAGGTGGTCGTGGTCTTGCCGTGGCTGCCGGAGACGGCCACGGAAAATTTCATTTTCAGGAGCTCCGCCAGCATTTCCGCCCGGGGAATGACCGGAATATTCTTGCGGTGCGCTTCCAGAACTTCCGGGTTGTCCGCCTTTACGGCGGTGGAGGTGACCACCACGTCCGCGCCGCCGATGTTTTCCGCCGTGTGCCCGACGGCAACGGCCGCACCCAGCTGCTGCAGGCGCTTCGTCGTGTCGGAGGACTGAACGTCCGATCCGCTGATGCCGTATCCGAGATTCAGCAGCACCTCGGCAATGCCGCTCATTCCGATGCCGCCGATGCCGACAAAGTGGATGTGCTTGACTTTCCGCTGCATGAATCCGGTTTCCTGGTCTTTGCTCATGTTCCTCTTTCCTGTGTGTTTTTTTGTTTCGCCCCCAGCCGCAGGCAGGCATCGACGATTTCCGCGGCGGCGCCGGGCCTGCCCAGCGCTTTGGATTTCTCTTCCATGCCCCGCAGCTTTTCGCCGTCTTCCAGCAGAGTCTCCACGAGCAAATACAGGGTCCCGGCGGTCAACCCGCTCTCCGGGATCATCGCCGCGGCACCTGCCCGGACCATCGCCCGCGCATTCTCGGTCTGATGGTCGTTGGCCGCATACGGGAAGGGAATCAGCACAGACGCTTTTCCCGCCGCCGTGATTTCCGCCAGCGATGTCGCCCCGGCCCGGCAGATAATCAGATCGGCAGACGCGTAAGCCGACGCCATATCAACGATGAACGGTTGAACATCAGCCTCCACGCCGGCCTTCCCGTAGGCCTGACGGACCGCCGCCAGGTCGCGCTCGCCGGTCTGGTGGACCACACGGACCCGGCGGCGCATTCCCTGCAGCATCGGCAGCATGGCCACAACCGTTTTGTTGATGGCCGCTGCTCCCTGCGACCCGCCGAAAACCAGAATCTGACGGAAGGCGCGCGAAGTCGGGGCAACAACGAGACCCGCGACAAACGCCGCCCGGACCGGATTGCCGGTGACGCGGACTTTCCGGACATCAAATCTTCCCCGGCTTTGCTCATAGGTCAAAAATATTTGATCGACAAATTTCCCCAAAATGCGGTTCGTGATCCCCGCCAGCGCGTTCTGCTCCGCAATGGCGGTCGGAAGCCCCATCAGCCTGGCCGCCAGGACGGCGGGGCCTGAGGCATACCCGCCGACACCGAGGACTGCATCGGGCCGAAACTCCGCGAGAATCCGCCCCGACTGGATCATGCTGTTCGGTATCGCGTAAACGCCCTTGATCAAAGCCTTCAAACCCCTTCCCTTCAACCCTTCCACATCAATGAGCTTCAGCTCGTATCCCAGCGTTCCCAGAAGCCGGTGCTCGATGCCCCTGCGGGTTCCGATAAAGATCACCCGGTTTTGAGGATCGCGCTTCAGAAATTCTTCCGCGACGGCTATGCCCGGAAACAGATGACCGCCCGTTCCTCCTCCCGCAATGGCTATCCTCACCGGTTTTCCCCCGCCCGCGCGTGTTGTCTTTTTTGCGCCGTTTACGTCCTCTGCGTGGAGATGTTGAGCAAAATCCCCACCGTCATCATGCTCATCACAAACGACGAGCCGCCGTAGCTTAAGAATGGAAGGGCCAGCCCCTTCAGGGGAATGAGCCCCATCACCCCCGCGATGTTGATGAAGGCCTGCAGCGCGATCAGCATCGTCAGTCCGGCGGCCAGCAGCGTTCCGAAGAGATTCGGCGCGCGAAAAGCGATCATAAAGCCCCGAAGCATGAAGAAAATGAACAGGACAATTATAAGAGCCACACCGATAAAACCGCTTTCCTCCGCGATCACCGCCAGAATAAAATCCGTATGCGGCTCCGGCAGATAAAACAGTTTCTGCATGCCGTCGCCGATGCCCTGCCCCGTCACGCCGCCCGAACCGAAGGAGATCAGCGACTGGATGAGCTGGAAACCGGTTTTGTCCGCGTCTTTCCACGGATCGAGAAACGCCGTCAGCCGCGCCATGCGGTATCCCTTGCTCATGATCAGCCAGATGCCGACGGGGATAAAGGCCGCGCCCAGAAACATCAGGTGAGTGATGCGGGAGCCGGCCAGGGACAGCATCAAAAGCAGAATCGACATCATAATGACGACCGTGCCGAAATCCGGCTGAAGAATAATCAGTCCCATGACCACGGCCGTCACCGACAGGGGAATCAGGACACCCCGGCTGAATTTTTTCAAATGGTGCACTTTGCGCGTCAGCAGGTGGGCCAGGAAAAGCACCATGGCCACCTTGACCAGTTCGGTCACCTGAAAGGAAAACACGACCACGTTGAGCCAGCGGGTGGCGCCGCCTCTTTTCACGCCGACATGCGGAATAAAAAGCAGCCCGAGCAGGACCACGGAGACGATCACGCCGGGATACGCCGCTTTCTTGAGCTGTTCGTAAGGAATCTTGGTCATGACGATCATGATCACCAGGCCGGCAAATACAAAAAACAAATGCTTCTTGAGAAAAAACTGTCCGTCTTTGAATTTTTCCATCGCCAGAATGGAGCTCGACGAATAAATCATCGCCGTGCCCACGGTCACCAGAATCAGGGTGACCATCAAAAGAATGACATCCGGCGTATTGGCGTCTTTTTTTGCAGCGTCCATTTACAGATTCCCTACCACTTCCTTGAAATGGTTTCCCCGCTCCTTGTAATTGGCAAACGCGTCAAAACTCGCGCATCCCGGCGACAGGAGGACAATGTCTCCGGGAACGGCGTCCCGGTAAGCGCGAAGGACGGCCTCTTTCAACGTCGTTTCCTTCGCGATCGGAATCGCCCCGCCCAATTGAGGCTCAATCCGGTCGCGCGCCTCGCCGAACAGAACGACCTGTTTGGTTTTGGCGCGCAAAAGCGGCTTGAGCGCCTCGAAATTTCCGTCCTTGTCCCGTCCGCCCAAAAGCAGGATCACCGGCGATGAAAAAGTTTGCAGCGCGCGCACGACGGCATCGACATTGGTCCCCTTGGAGTCGTCATAAAAGACAACCGACCGTTTTTCTCCGGCAAATTCAATCCGGTGCGGCAGGCCCCGAAACTGCGACACCGCCTCCGTGATGCTCTCTTTTGAACAGCCGCAGAAGCGCGCCGCCGCCACGGCAGCCATGACATTCTCCACATTGTGCAGACCGGGAAGGCGGATCATCTCCGAAGGATAGCGCTCCTCAGACCCGCCGGGATGCCGGTAAACGATGCAGCCGTTCTCAAGGCACAATCCAGGACTTTGCGGCCGGACGGAGCTGAAGCGGACCACGGCGGCCCTGAGCGACGGGCCCAGGCCTTCCTGATGCGGATCTTCGGCGTTCAGAACCGCCAGGTCGTTTTCGCGCTGATGCTCAAATATCCTCCCCTTGATGCGGCGGTATTCTTCAAACGATCCGTGATAGTTGACGTGATCGCAGGTAATGTTGAGCAGAATCGCGGCATGCGGGCTAAACGTTTCGGCCCACTGGAGCTGGAAACTGCTGATTTCAGCGACAATGAAATCATCCGTCTGCGCGGTGCCGGCGTATTCGATCAGGGGATTTCCGATGTTGCCGCCGACATGCACTTTTTTCCCGGCGCGCGCCAGAATCTCGCCCAGCAGCGTGGTGGTGGTGGTTTTCCCGTTGGTGCCCGTTACGGCGATGATCGGCACGCGGATGAAGCGGTAGGCCAGTTCGATCTCGCTCAGGATCGGAATCTTTTTTTGCCTGGCCGCCGTCAGAATCGGATGGCGGGGGGGGATTCCCGGAGACGGCACCACCAGGTCCGCGCCGTCCAGAGCCGTCTCGTCGTATCGTCCGAGGACAAGCCGCGGCCGATGGGCGATTTGCTCGAACTCCGCACCCCACCGGCTGCGGGGCTTCTCGTCGACCGCCACGACCGCCGCCCCGTTGTCGTCCAGAAACACGGCGGCGGCGATACCCGTTTTTCCCATGCCGATCACGGCTATTTTCTTTCCCGCCAGTTGCATGCTTTTCCCTACCGCAACTTCAATGTGCTGATCGCCAGAAGCGCCAGCAGGATCGAAATGATCCAGAACCGGACAATAACCTTCGGTTCCGCCCAGCCCTTGAGCTCAAAATGATGATGGATCGGCGCCATTCGAAAAATCCGTTTGCCGCCCGTCAGCTTGAAATACCCTACCTGGAAAATAACGGAAAACGTCTCCATTACAAAAACTCCGCCGACAATCGCCAGCAGAATTTCCTGTTTGGTGATGAGCGCCACGGCCCCCAGAGCGCCCCCCATGGACAGGGATCCGACATCCCCCATAAAAATTTCCGCCGGGTGGGCGTTAAACCACAAAAAGCCCAGCGCCGCGCCCATGAACGCTCCGCAGAATACCGACAACTCGCCCGCGCCGGGCACATAGGGAATCTGCAGATAATGCGCAACCTTGATGTTGCCGGCGAAATAGGCAAACAGCAGATACGTCGCGAAGCAGATGCCCGCGGGCCCGGTGGCCAAACCGTCGAGGCCGTCCGTCAGATTTACGGCGTTGGCCGCACCCACGATGATGAAAACGCACAGCAGGATGTAGCCCCAGCCCAGATTGGGCAACACCGTCTTGAAGAAAGGTATCGTCACCTGCGCGTTGAACCCCGGCTTGAAATACAAAACAACGCCGACGAACAGGGCAATGATCATTTCCGCGGTCAGCCTCGTTTTCCCGGACAGGCCCCGGGAGTTTTTGCCGGCCAGTTTCCGGTAATCATCCAGAAAGCCGATGAGGCCGAACCCGACGGTGACCAGCAGCACCAGCCAGACATACACCACGGAAAGGTTCGTCCACAGGATCGTGGAAACCGTAACCGCGAAGATGATGAGCATGCCTCCCATCGTCGGCGTACCCTTCTTGACCAGGTGCGTCTTGGGCCCGTCCTCGCGGATCTGCTGGTCAATCTGCATTCTCTGCAGCTTGTCGATAAACCATTTCCCGAAAACCAGGCAGATCAGCAACGCCGTGATGGAGGCGAAGATCGTTCTGAACGTGATGTACCGGAACACGTTGAAGGATGAAAACACGGTATGGAAAGGATATAAAAATTCGTAAATCACGTTTTTTCTCCCGGACTATGTCGCCGCCGCATGGTCTTCGGCTTTTTCAACGCCGATTTCTTCGCCCAGCCGCGCCGCCAGCCTGTCCATTTTCATCCGCCGCGATCCTTTGATCAAAATCCAGTCGCCTTTGCGCAGCTTCTTTTTCAAGAAAGCCACGGCTTCCCCGTCGTCGCATAAAAACACAATCCGTTCTTCGGCCAGACCGCCCTCCAGCGCTCCCGCGGCCGTCGCGCGCGCGAAATCGCCCTGAAGAAAAACCGCCGCCGTGCCGATGGTCGCCAAAAGCAGGCCGATCTTGCGGTGCATCTCCTGCGCGGCGTCGCCCAATTCCAGCATGTCGCCTAAAAAAACGAACGCGTTGTGCGAACTTGCCAGGTCCCTGAGCGTCAGCAGGGCCTCGCGCACGGATGCGGGATTGGCATTATAGGCGTCATTGATCAGATAGGCTCCGTTTTGCAGCCGGAGAATCTCCATGCGTCCGGCGACCGGCTGAAACATCGACAGGCCCCGCCGGATCGACTCTACGCTGACGCCGCAGGCCAATGCCGCGGCGGACGCGGCCATGGCGTTGTAGATGTTGTGAATGCCCGCGGCTTTCATGTCCACCTTGTGCGCCTGCCCGTTCATCAAAAGCTGAAAACTCACTCCCCGGGCGCCGTTTTTGCGGATGTCGTTCACGCCGACATCCGCGCCGGCGCTCATGCTGAAGGTCACGCGCCGTCCGGACCAGCGCTCGGCTGCCTGGCGCACCGCCTGGTCGTCCAGATTCACGACAGCGACGCCGGCCGGATTCATGTGCAGCCATAAATCGCCTTTTTCCTCCCGCACGGTTTCCACCGAGCCGAACCCCGCCAGATGCGCGGGGCCGACGTTGGTGACAAGACCGATGTCCGGGGCGGCGATCTGCGTCAGCCTTTTGATTTCGCCGCGCGTGTTGGTGCCCATTTCAAGGACGGCCGCATCGTGCCGGTCCGTCATTCGGAAAAGCGTCTGCGGAAGGCCGATCAGGTTATTCAGGTTTCCCTCCGTGCCGAGAACGGTTTTCTCCTGCCGCAAAATGCAGGTGAGCATTTCACGGGTGGTGGTCTTTCCCGACGACCCGGTCAGCGCAATGACGGGAATGGAAAAACGACGACGGTGCATGTGGGCCAGGTCTCCCAGCGCCCGCAGCGTGTCTGCCGTTTCAATCACCGCGGCCCGCCGGGTCAGCGCCTTCAAATCGATTCTGTCCGCGTCGGCCACCAGAACACATAGGGCTCCTCCCTCCACGGCTTTTGGAACGAAGGCGTGTCCGTCAAAATTCTCCCCGGCAAGGGCAACAAACAGATTGCCGGGATGGATTTGTCTGGAATCGGTGGAAACGCCGTAAACGGCTTGATCGCGCTCTCCCGCCGCCAGGCGTCCGCCGGTGGCTTGCAGCACCTCTGCCAGCGAAAACGCCGGCGACATCCACCCGGGAAACTTCAGCCGCAAAGCGCGCATGGCGGCCAGCCGGTCGTCAAACGGCACTTTTTTCGTTCCCAG
>Ga0116157_10003033_pt1 | contig 16185 bp, 11 predicted proteins | sample AD_UKC048_MetaG_FD_89882 | JGI IMG/M metagenome (GOLD analysis project Ga0116157, IMG submission 89882) | Active sludge microbial communities of municipal wastewater-treating anaerobic digesters from USA - AD_UKC048_MetaG | ecosystem: Engineered > Bioreactor > Anaerobic > Digestate | place: USA...
CGGGCACACACTCTTTCTTCGGATCTTCCTGGCAAATCCCGCATTCTTCCTGTGACATTAACCCCAAGTCTATACACTCTTCCGGCTTCTCAACACAGCTGAAACATGCCTTGCCTTCTTTGGTCTTTTGCGCGGGGACACACTCTTTCTTCGGGTCGTCCTGGCAAATCCCGCATTCTTCCTGCGACATTAACCCCAAATCTATACACTCTTCCGGCTTCTCAACACAGCTGAAACATGCCTTGCCTTCCTTGGTCTTCTGGCCGGGCACACACTCTTTCTTCGGGTCGTCCTGGCAAATCCCGCATTCTTCCTGCGACATTAACCCCAAATCTATACACTCTTCCGGCTTCTCAACACATTGATAACATTGCTTCCCTGGCTTAATTTCCCGAGCTAAGCGGCACTCCTTTTTCGGCGTCGAAGAACAACTTTCACACTCTTCAAGAGATAACAATCCGAAATCAACACAACGCTCCTCTTTATACATACAACTGTAACATCGGTCTCCGCTTTTAATTTTTTTGAAAAAGACACATTCTTTTTTCGGGTTCGTCTCACATAAGTCGCACTCATCCGAATGAAGCAATCCTAAATCTGCACATTCTTGCGCCCTGTCCACACACTGAAAACACGACACGCCCGATCCAATCTCTCGGGCAAGCTTGCACTCTTTCGTCGCGTCGACTTCACACCCTTCCTGGCATTCCCCCCAGGCTAACAATTCGTAATCTGCGCAGCGGTCATGACTTTGCTTGCACTCAAAACACTGCCTTCCCTGTTTAGTCTTTTTGGCGCGGACACATTCCGCGTCAGGGATCTCCGCGCAAAGTGTGCATTCTTCCCGATTCAGTAAACCGATATCATTACATTCTTGCAATTTCTCCGTACATTCGTAACACTGCAGCCCTTCATTGGTCCGCCGAGACCGGCGACATTCAGCATTAGGGATTTCGGAACAGAGAGAACATTCCTCCTCCGTGATAAGTCCAATCTCACTGCATAACTGCGGGATTTGCTCTATGGTGATGGGAATAACCTCATCGGGAGCATAAAATGTGGCTCCCTTTTTCTGCTTTGGGAAAGGCAAAGAAAGGGACTCTCTTTTCTTCTGTATTTCCTGCCAGAATTGCTTGAGATCAAAAGCACAGGCCGGTCCCGCGCTAAGACAGGAAAACAAGAAGAAACAGCTGACCCCCGACACACACAGGATCATGCGAAACGCATGTTGACGACGTTGTGTCATTTCTTATCCGTAATATCGACCCCCACCGGGACCATCTTCACGGGGAGACTCATCGTTATCTGCAACTGACCATTCTGGACAACTTTTTCCGCTTCAACTCTCAACGCGGCATCCAATTCTTCGGCGCTCACATGAATCTTTTCTGCCAGCTCTTTTTTGGCCTGTTCAATTGTGAGCTTGCGCGCCATGGCCTCTTTAATCTCTTCGCTGGCATTCTGCATATTCAATGGTTTTGAAGTCCGGGTGAAATAAACTCTCTCTTCTTCTTGAGACACCGTTGGGTCAAACGTGAACACTTTAACCTCATCCACCTTATAATCCGCGACGTATATTTTACCTTCCGCCCATGTCACGGAAGACAGCGACGGAAAATGACTCCGTCCATTCCCGACGCTTCCGAACTGCATGACAAGCTGCTCGGTGGGATCAAATATCTTCACGGCATGAGCCCCCCGGTCGGCTACATACAGGTAATCCCTGTCATCCAAGGCGATATCAATAGGATCCTGAAACTTAATCGTATCTTTGGCACCGCCAATCTCCTTCAAAAATAGTCCCTTATGGTCAAAAACCTGAATTCTTTTATTTTTGTAATCAAGCACATACAACTCCTGTCGGGAGTTAAAAGCCAGGTCTTTCGGTTCGGAAAATGTCCCGGGCTGCGGACCGTGGGCATAAACACCCCCGCTTTCCTTACCGAATGTTTTCAGGTAAATTCCGTCATTATTAAAAACCTGAATCCGGTTATTCTTCGAATCCGCCACAAAGATGTACCCTTCGTCATCCATCGCGACCCCGCTCAAAGCGAGAAACTTGCTGCGGTCTTTTCCTTTCTTGCCGAATTGATAATCAAAAGTTCCGTCCGGACGCATAAACTGAAGTCGGTGATGGCCCGTATCCGCGATGAGCATTCTTCCTTCACGGTTAACAAACAGCGCCTGCGGATTACTAAGCTTGTATGTTTCCTCATCCGTTTTCCCAAAAATAAGTTTAGTATCTCCGACTAACAAAATCTGGGCGTAATAATCGGATAAAGCATACAGCCCCCTTCCGGGAACGGCGTTCAAATCCACAATCATTTTCCCGGTATAAATGGATGAATCATAGTCCACAATCGGGAGCATAAATGGAATCGCTTTCAAAGCCTTTTTCGTGCTGCCCGTGATTTTAAAAAACTGCACCCGGCCGTTGAGCGTATCGGCCACGAAAATATTGCCGTCCGTATCACAGGAGATGCTCCCGGGCATGTTAAATTGTCCTTTCCCGACCCCTTGTGAACCAAATGAAAACAGCACTTGTTCCATCTGGTCTATTTTCACAATACTGTTGTTCTTCCATTCAACGAGATAGATATCTCCCCGGAAATCAACGGCAATCCCTGCCGTATCCGTCAAATAATTGGTCATGGAATTCTTTAAAGACAATTCTTCCGGCTTGCCCTTTTTAGGCGGATACTTGACAATTTTACCTTCCCGGCGGGCCAACACATAAAGATTCTGCTGTTTATCAAAAGCCAAGTCATCCGGAATATAGTTCAATTCCATGGTTTCCAGGAAAACACCTTTAGGCGTATATTTGGTGATCGCTTTATTTTTTGCATCCGAAACGTAAATATACCCAAGGGGATCCACAGCGACAGACGTAATCTGCTGGTATTCTCCGGGAGCCTTCCCTCCATTCCCCATCTCATACAAGAACTCCCCTTTCGGGTTAAACACTTGCAAGCGGTTGTTCCCTGTATCGGCAACAATAACATCCCCCTCCAAGGTGAGGGCCACCGCTCCCGGGACACGAAACTGTTTTAACCGCATCCCCTGCTCTCCGAAACTGCGTTTCATCTTGCCATCCTGGCTGTAAACGAAGACCTTCGCTAATTTCCTGTCCAAGACGAAAACTTCTCCGGAAGAGTTGACGACCGAATCCACCGGGGCGACAATTTCGGCCCTGATCTCACCTAAGAACTCAACTTCCTCTCCCGCAGAAATACCCGAGATATAAAGCAGGCTCCCGCACAAGAAAAACGCAATCCCTAACAATATCTGGCATATCCTTCGCTCCCTGATCCCTTTTTCCATTGTTTTCTTCCTTTCCTTAATTATGCATCCGTGTGCTCTTCACAACACTTCCTTTAATAAAAAAACCTATCCTAAATAAAGGATAGGCGCGTCGGTATATTATTCGGCAACCAGGCTATCCTTATCCAGGACCCTATAGCTTTGCGTCCCCACCTTACGATGGGTTTGCCCTTGTCGGCTATCAAACAACAAAACCTATCCTCAAACAGAAGATAGGTCCTTTCCCGATATAATATCTTATTGATTCGGAAACTGGCTATCCCTGTTAAAGGACCCTGTAGCTTTGCGTCCCCACCTTGCGATGGGTTTGCCTTTATCGTCAATCCATTTTTACAGTCCAAGTATAATATATCCCTGTTGAAAAAGCAACGTCCAACCAAAAGGAATGATAATCTTATAATAGGATGAAAAAGCACGCCCTCACGCCCCCTTCATTAAAGAAATGTTTTCCTGTGCCAACGGACCGCTTGAAGATAAAAGGATTCCGGAAAAATAAATTCCGCCGCATACGCCAGCCATTCATAATGCGTGTCCACCCACAGCTCCTTCCAGGGTAACGGGGGTTCACAGCCGGCATAGGAATAAGAGCTGTAAAAAACTTTTCCATTATTTAAAGGCGCCGCCGCGACAACCGTCCTTAACCGCTGGTTATGCATCGGAGAGGCTATTAAAACAATATGCTCCCAGCCGCGCTCACCGGCCAGTCTCCGGACAACCTGCCAATTCGTCCTGGAATCGGAAGACTCCATATCCACCACAATTTTCTCTCCGGGGACTCCCCGTGAAACAAGATAATCTTTCACGATCCGGGATCCGAAGGTCTCCCGCCACGGCCGCGCCCCCCCGATACAGACAATCGTGCTGATAGCCCCCTGCTTGTACAAACGCAAAGCCTCATGAGCGCGTCTTAATGTGTCCGGGCTTAAGAACCGCCCTGTTTTATCATACCCTCTGAAAAAAACCATGCCAACCGTATCAGCAGGGAAACTCTCCGGGAAACGCGAACGGTAATGCGGGATATTCATGAGAACGACTCCCGCCATATCAATCACGCACGCCACCAACAGAACAACAAAACCTTTTTTCCAAAGCGTTCTTGCTTTCATAAGAGAACGGAATTTTTCATCATCCTAAAGCCACGTCTAAAATCATCATGATCGTGAACCCCAGCATCACGCCCATGGTCGGGATATCCGTATTGTCTCCCTGCTGGGACTCCGGGATGACCTCCTCAACCACAACAAAGATCATGGCGCCAGCCGCAAAAGCCAAAGCGTACGGCAGCGCCGGGCGAATCACCAGCACCACCGCCGCGCACAAGACACTGGCGACAGGCTCAACGATTCCGGAAAGCTGACCGTAAAAAAAACTCTTCTTCCGGGAAATCCCCTCCCTTCGGAGCGGGGCCGATATGGCCAACCCTTCCGGCATATTCTGAATTCCGATGCCGAAGGCCAACGCCAAGGCGGCCGGGAGAGTCGCGGAAGGCAAACCTGTGGCCGCAGCCCCGATGGCCACCCCGACCGCGAGCCCTTCCGGGATATTATGCAACGTCACCGCCAGAATGAGCAGTGTCGTGCGCCGGAAAGATGTTTTCACCCCTTCCGCTTTATCCATCGGCAGGCCCAGGTGCAAATGCGGCAGGAAAAAATCAACGCTTCTTAAAAAGGCTCCCCCCAAAAGGAATCCAAATGCGGCGGGGAACCACGGCCAGACTCCAAACTCTTGGGACGTCTCAATCGCCGGCGCCAGTAAAGACCAGAAACTGGCCGCGATCATAACCCCGGCCGCGAAGCCCAACATCGCATCCAGCACTTTACGGCTGACTTCCTTCGTCAAATAAATTCCAGCCGACCCTAAGGCTGTCATTCCCCAGGTAAACAACCCGGCCAACAAAGCCTGGACAACAGGATGTACTTTCGATAAATACTCCAGCATATCTGTCCTCCAAAAATTAATCGCTTCCTTCGTCTATGCACGGGCGTTATGAGTGATCTGCGGGGAGGAAAGGAGAGCCCTGTTGATACTCTTATGCATCCTGTTGATAATATTATAATTGAGGGTTACTGATGATTCTCAGATTATTTTATTTTTTTTAACAAAGGTTAGAGGTAAAGCAGTGTTCCCTAAAATCTGAAAAACTTTATACTTCTCTCAAATAGCCCCAGGCATGCAGCCGGTCGCTGTCATCATACCACCGCGTTCCGATATCTGTGCGGTAATACATGCTGGGGATGATGATGTTGTTAATGCGATTGTAAACCTGGTTCTGCGCCTGCTTCATCGTCTGCCCCCAGGCGCACACAACCAGCACAACTCCGGTATTCCCGGCAATCAACCATTGTTCATTAACCTTTTTCACATCTTCAATATGCACGCCTTCTAGGTTATCGGCTTTCTTAAAAAGTATCGCCGCATTCTTGGATTGGGCCTGGAAGGTATTTTGGTCGTTAAAAGGATACGGCGGGACAACCACCCGGACCCCGATCTGGAACCCGCGGCGGCATTTAAACTGGGTCAGACTTCCTTCCGCCAACTGAAAAAGGAATTCGGATATCGGCATGAGGATCCCCTCCTGCTGAATGCTGATCGTCGGGTACCCAAAGCGGGCGGTGAACTCCAGAGGATAAATCCCCTGCGCGTTAACGATACAATTAATATCGATATAACCGGTGTAATGTTCTTCGGCCAGCTTCTTTTCCATCTTTTTAAGAGTGGCGTTAAATATCTTGTTCTCCCCGCTCCAGTACATAAACGTTCCCATTTCTCCTGTTGAAGGGCCGATATTCCCGGGGAAAAGTTTCTTGTGCTCGAAATTGATATTGATGGGGAAAACGAATTCGCTGCCGTTAAAAAAAGCGCCCACCGCCACTTCCACTCCGGACATCCTTTTCTGCAGTTGAAAAACCTTGATTTCATTAAACCAGGCTTTCTTATAAGCTTCCAGCACCTGGATAATATCTTTCCCGTCTTCCTCCTCGCCGACAAAAAGGAGCCTTTTTATATTCTGGGCCTCTCCGCTGGGCTTAATCACGTACCGGGCCGGGTTCGCCTGGACATACGCGATCGCGTCATCAAACGAAGCGAACTCCATAAAAGGGATGATGTTGATCCCGGCGGATTTCATCTCCTGCTGGCCGAACGTCCGGTCATCCTCCAGCCTGTCAGTATAGGCCGTGCCACCCACAACCCGCTTCCCTTTAAGCCTCAATTCCTGAGCGCAGTGCCCGAACCCCAGGACATCATCAAAAATGATGACATCAGCCCATTCAATGTCCTGCGTCCAATCGGACGTCTTTGGGACAAAACCGTCGGCGATGTCCTTAGCCGCCTCGTCTTTTATGAAATACTTGACATCATGCCCTTCCTTGCAGACCTGCCAGGCGATATCGTTAATCAGGGCGTCATAAGATACAAATAAAAATTTTTTCTTTTCCAAAATCAGGTCTCCCCTCACACAATGTTAAACACCGGGCCTTCCCCTGGCCACCTCACCGGTTTCCAAAAAAAGTTCCGACCGAACGGGCGGCCCCGATGAGGAAATGGTCCTCCGGAACCAGGCGCGGGCCGATCGCCACCTCCTGAAGCGGGACAGACACGAGGTCCCCGCCCTTCATTCCGACCATCGTGCCGAATTTCCGTTCAAGGATCAAATCCACGGCACGCGCGCCGAACTGCGTAGCCAGGACACGGTCATAGGAACTGGGCGACCCTCCCCGCTGGAGGTGCCCCAACACGACAGCCCGGGATTCCAGGCCGGTGATTTGCTCAATCTGATCCGCCAGAATAAAACTGACGCCCCCCAAACGGACCGGCTCCGAGGCGTCTTTCACCAACTTTCTAACAACGGCGGTTCCCCCCTTCGGCTTGGCCCCTTCGGACACCACCAAGATACTGAAGCGTTTGCCTTTACGGCTCCGCTCTTTGACCCGCCGGGCGATGACATCAATGTCATAAGGAATTTCCGGGAGCAAAATAATATCCCCGCCGCCCGCAATCCCGGAATGCAGCGCGATCCAACCCGCGGTCCGGCCCATCACTTCCAGGATCATGACCCGATGATGAGCCTGCGCGGTCGTGTGAAGCCGGTCAACCCCTTCCGTGGCGATCCCCACCGCCGTGTCAAAGCCGAACGTGATATCCGTCCCCCGGATATCGTTATCGATCGTTTTCGGGACACCGATGATCGGGATCCCGTCTTCGAACAAATGACTGGCGATCTTTAACGTTCCGTCACCCCCGATGCACACCAGGCAGCCAATGTCCAATTCCTGAACCGTCTTAATGACTTTCCGCGACACATCCCTGGGGGTGGCTGTCTTGTCTTTAGGATCAATGTATTTATAGGGGCTGGCTTTATTAGACGTCCCCAGGATCGTCCCTCCCAGGGTCAAAATGCCAGAAACGTCCTGATAATCCAATTGACGGAATTTCCCTTTTATAAGCCCTTCATAACCGTCCTCCACGCCGATGACACTCCAACCCAATTCAAGAATCGCTTTTTTCGTGACCGCCCGGATAACTCCATTCAGGCCTGGGCAGTCGCCTCCGCCGGTTAAGACGGCAATTTTCTTTTTGGCGGGCATATCAAAACCTCGTCCTTTCTGTGCGCTCTTATCAAGAGCGTTTTAATGTCTCGTCCGCAATAATATATTTATCCTTCAAAACAAACGCTTCTCTGTCACATAGCCATCATAATAGAAAGCGCAAGAATCGTCAATCCTCGCTTCCGATGGCCTTCATTAAGAAAGCGTTCCCGGCTTCCTGACGAAAAGAAGAATTCCCGGCACCCTCCCCCGCCCGGGCCGGGAAAAGCCGCTCCTTCTGTCTGGCGATTTCAACCGCCTTTTCTCCCTCTCCCCGCGCTGTATATATGGCGATCAGCAGATCATAATCCGAAGGACGCGGGGATTGAACCAGCCGCATGTTTTCCCGCGCGTACCATAACGCCTGCCCAAGATCCCCTGTTCGCAGCATGATCTCCCCCATTCCTTTGTAGGGAAGATGAAACCGGGGATATTCTTTAATCGCTTCCCGGAAAAAGAACCCGGCTTTATCCGGCTCCGCCTTCAGACAATCTCCTAAAAAAGTAAGAACCCTCGGATCCCGCGCGCCCAAAAGCACGCTCTGCTGCAAGGCCTGCACGGCCGTCGGACAATCACCGTTTTGAAACGCGATCATCCCGAGCGACTGATATCCTGCCCGGTGACGGGGGTGCGCTTTGATCAGGGCCTTGGCCAGAGTCAAGTCATTTTTCCACGCCGCGTTCAAGCTCCCGAGCTTTAAAACACATATCAGTAAAAGACCGACTTGGGCCACCATCCCCCAGGGGCGCGCCTTCGTCACCCCGATCCTTTTTATCATCTCCTCCCCCCATAACGCGACGGCCGCCGATAGTCCGGCCAACGGCACATACAAGTACCGGTGAGCGGCCGGGTTCACGAGAGGAATGAAATGCGCAACGGGAAAATAGGCGGCGAAAAACCAGAATATAAAAAAGCCCTCCGCCGGACTCATCCGGAAACTTCTAAAAAGCCCATACAACAACATCACCATCGTCAGGAGCCCCCAGTCCGCGCTTCCCGCGCCCCAAGGCCGGTACCCTCCAGGAACGATTTTGACAGCCCACGGGCAAAAGAGCGCTTGAATATTAAAATAAAAAATCTCTAAAACCCGCACCAGATGCATCACCCAGGTCGGGCTTATTTTTAGCTGTCGAAAAGTCGTGTTCGGGAACACAAAAAAATACATATACAGATAAAAACCGGTGGCCGCCGCGATCCCGGCATAATAACAAACGGGAACGGACCGACCCTCGGGTTGATCCCGTTTCAAAATAAAAAAATACCCGGCCAACAGAACCGGAAACGCCAGAGCCGATTCCTTGGCAAACACGGCTAAAGTATACAGCCCCCAGGAAAGGCCCCAGAGACCGGGATGCCCTTGGCCCTTTCCTTCCAAGGCAGACACGAAGGACACGAACGCGCCCAACAGAAAAAATCCCGCCAACAGGTCAGCGCGGTAACCGGCCACCGAAACCGCTTCAGCTTGGACCGGATGAATGGCGAACAACGCCGCGCCGAAAAGAGCCGCCCGATGGTCCCGCGACAATTTCATGATCAGCATAAAAACCAACAGCACGTTCAAAACGTGCAAAATCAGGTTGTGAAGATGGTAGCCGAAAGGCCGCCGGGCCCATAGCCAGCGGTCCATAAAAAAGGTGGCGGACAATACGGGGCGGTAAGAAACCGACCCGGAGGTAAAATTAACCGTGTTCCCGAACAGGACATCGTGGCCGCGGGTAAGATACTTCTCGCTCCATAGGTGGGGGATATGGGAAGGGCTGTCATAAAAACGGTTATAAACAATAAAGGCCAGGTCGTCGCCTACAAAGCCATGAAAAAGGACGGGGCTGAACACGGCCGCTGTCATCGTCACAAGCAGCAACAGCGGATGGGTTGTTACAAAACTAACCGCATTTTTAATCGGTGATCCCATCCTCATTCCGTTTGACTTTCTCCAGTTTGGGCGGCAAAATCACGATCTCAACTCTCCGGTTTTGCTGCTTCCCTTGGGGAAGGTCATTGGGCGCGACCGGCTTGAATTCGCCATGCCCCACCGCGGAAAGCCGCCCCGGGAGAACCCCGCATTCGTCCACGAAGAAATGCACGACGGCCAAGGCCCGGGCGGAGGAAAGTTCCCAATTAGATTTCCAGCCCGACACTTTGATCGGATCATTATCCGTGTGCCCTTCGACCGCGACTTGCGCGTCAGGGATGTCACGTTTGAGCACCTGGCTGATATCGTTTAGAATGCGCTGCCCATCCGAGCTGACGGCGTCTTTCCCAGGGCTAAAAAATATTTCCGACAGGAACGTGACGACCAACCCCCTCTCCGTCATTTCCAACTTCGCTTTATATTCATTGACTTCCTTGCTAAGCCGTTGTTCCAAATCATGTTTTGCCCTTTCCAAAGCCGACATTTCCCTGGATTTTTTCTCTTCGACACTGCGGACCTCCCCCTGACATCCGGACCGGATCATGGCTATTTCGTCGTCTTTTTCATTCATGAGCCGCCGGATTTCCAAATCCTTGTCCCGACGCAATTCTTCAAGGGCGGACTGGTTCTCTCGGCCCATCTTCTCCAGGTTCTTTTTCATCATGGCGACCTCAAACCGCAGTTCATCCGTCCGCTGGGCTTTTTCTAAAACCGCGCATCCGGAAAACAGGCTGGACAAAGAAAGCAATTCGAAAAAAACAATTATCCTCTTCATAAATGATCCCTTCCTCACGATGTGACCGGGGCGTATTTGCCCCGTCCGAAGAATTCTACGAGCTTTTCGGCATAAAACTTGACGAACGCCTTTTCATCAAATTTTATCGGATCAACGATCTTGACCCCAATGCGGTACAGCGCCGGGTAATCTGATGGCTGACCCTCTTCCCGGGCGACCCGGACGACTTTAGCGTGAATCTCTATTTTTGTGCGCCCCGGCAGCAACAGGTATATCAGCAGTTCCTGCCGGACCTTTAACTCTTCCGTTGTAATAAAAGCAACTCCCGTTCCGCTGATATCCAAGGTTGAAGTATCAATAAACTTCCGTTTCGGAGGCACTCTAAAATTCATCGGAACTTCCAGCTTCATGCGGTGATACCGCCTTTTATCTTGCATCAAGAACCTCCTCTTCCCCTTCCCGGACCTGATGGGCTGTTTAAATTTTATCCTTTTTGAACGGCTGGCGGGGCGGCCGTCTGCCGGCCCTGGATCATCACCCCGACCGCTGTTAATAACGCAAATAAAAATAACTGCCAGCCCGGCACAACATCAATGGCTTCTATAATAAAGACCGCGCCGACAAGCGCTGTCATGACAATCAGGACCTGGTCAAATAACTGGTAGCTAATCACCGCACCCAGCGCGCCGCCAATAAAAAAAAGGAGAAGGATCGGCACCCTCCAGGGGATTCCCACCATAAACCAAAGGCTGTTCAACAGATATCCTCCGGCGAGAAACCCCGTATAGACGATCGCCGCCCGCTGCATAAAAACCATGACAACGACCCCCAAGGCGCCGGCGCCCACTCCCATCAAAAGCCGGACCCACGCCGGCTGCTCCAAAAAGAAAATCGTTCCGAGCTGAAACCCGACAAAAAAACCCACCCCGCCAACGAACAGCCAGAAAACCCGCCGGCCCATGAGGAGCAGCAAAGAGCCGATCGCGAGTTGGACAAACCCCAAATAAAAAAAATAATCCACCTCTCCCATGGTTCACTCCTTTTGTATTTGATTATAGCGAAAACACGTCACCAAATGGTCGTTGACCATCCCGACGGCCTGCATGAAAGCGTAACAAATCGTGGGCCCGACAAATTTAAAGCCCTTTTTTTTTAATTCCCGGCTCATCCGATCAGACTCAGCTGTTTGCGCGGGGATATCCTTCATGGATTTATAAGAATGGGTTTTTGTTTTATGCTCTGTAAACTGCCAGATATACCGATTAAAACTCCCATACTCTTTCCGCACAGCCAAATACGCTTTCGCATTGGCAACAGCGGCTTCAATTTTTAACCGGTTACGCACAATCCCCGGCTCTTTTAACAGATGGTTAATCTTTTCATTCTGATACCGGGCGACCACCTCCGCGCGAAAGCCATCAAAAACCTTACGGAAGCACTCCCTCTTCTTCAAAATAGTGATCCAGCTTAACCCGGCCTGCATCCCTTCCAGGATCAAAAACTCAAACAACAACCGGTCGTCATGGACCGGGACACCCCATTCCTGATCATGATACCGGATGTACTCCGAATCCGAACCAGGCCAGGGGCAACGTTTCAGGGGGGGGGCAGGGAGCGGCATGAGTGACGGCCCTTTGCAATTCTTACCGAAAGTGCCGGACGAACCATTGGCGATTCCGGTTGAAGTATGTTATCCTTAAAGGAAAATTTTTCTTACTTTATTATATTTCTAATTATGAAAAAATCGATTATTTTATTCTTCTTATTATGGGCCGCCGGCCTCCCGGCCCACGGGGAAGAAATATTGTTTAAAAACGGTAACGTAAAAATCTGCACGCTCCTGGACCGGACCGGGCAAACGGTGGTCCTGGACTGCGGGGATGCCGCGGTAGAGCGCCATCCCCTGCAGGATATTCAAAGCATCAATGGTAAAACTCCGTTCCCGATCGACGACCAATTGCTGACATGGATCCGGGCCCGCCAGAGCGTCCAAACCGCCATGCCTCTGAGCTTCGATATCCGGGATGAGGAAAAAGCGTCTTCCTATGAACACATGGGCAAGCAAGATTCTGTTACCGGGATTATTGAACGGCTGATTGTCGAGGAAGGGATTTCCATTTATGACGCCGCTGTCCGGCAAATCGTTCTGACCATGGTCGGCGGGGTCCAGAATATAAAGGCCGCCTATATCCCTATCCAGATTTACTGGGACGGACGGCTGCGTCAACTGATCAACATCCGCGCGGGCTACCCCTCTCAACCGTTCATTTACGACCCGAAAAATCCCGAGGCAGTGAGTTCCGACCTGCAACAAATAGGCCAACGGGGCTTTATATTCCGGATCATCAACGCGCACGGGCTTTACGACTCCAAAGACCCTCTGGACGGGAAAGAAAGGTTTATCGGGTTCCCGAACTGGCCCACGGTTCACTGGGAAGATTGGAAACCGATCTCCGGGGAGAACGCGTGGATCGTGATTGCGGCGATGCATCTTTATCATAAAAGATATCTCCCCGGAAATCCTGGCGGCACCGGCCCCTCCCCGGAGCCGACCGAACTGTGTCTGGCTAAGGAAATCGCCCGGGCCGCGCAATTCTTGCAGGCCGCCAACGGCGGCATCCGCATGGCGCCGATCGGGACCTACTCACCCATCGTTTCCATCGATCACACGGCCAACCTGGAGGATATCGCCCAGACTCTTGACGCGATGGCCAACTACCAACCGTCTGAGTCTGAAGCTCCTGTTATCAAAGACGGCATCATGATCAAAAACCGGGGCCTGCCCGAAGAACTCACCTGGTATTATAATGAAATTTCCACCGAGAACAACCTTTCCTGGTACACCGCGTTCCGCATGTTATTCCAGACCACCGGGGACCCGGCATACCGCGAAGCCATGAAAGGGATCGAACGTTATTTAAAAACCGTTTGGGACCCCGCCGGGCACTATTTTTATCAAGGCATGCATTTCCAGTCGAACGGTTGGGTTCCCAACACCGAACATTTCGCGACCGATGTGCAAAACTGGGCCCTTGCCGCAATAGGCCCCGCAACCATTGACTCCTGGTTTGGGGAAGGGGCTTCTTATCAATTATGGAAAAACACAAAACAAACGGCGGGAGTTTTTGAAAAAACCGATATCCTTAATGGTGTCGGATTTACAGCGGAAAATGACCGGCTCTCGATCGAATGGACCGTCGGAGCGATTTTCGCGGCCCGGACCCTGGCCAGCTACTACAAAGAAACGCACCCGGACTGGGCCGCGGAAGCCGCCCGGGACGCGCAGGCCATGCGGCAGGGCATTGAGTCCTTCAGGATAAAAGTCTCCAAGCAGGAAGCCGCGTATTCTTATTCTTCCCGGAGGGGATGGATCCCCTTCGGTTGGTTTTCTCACTCTCCCAGCATCCTCAGCCTGGTCTCGACCTGCTGGGTCATCCTCGCTGACGCGGATTTCAACCCGTTCTTTCTGCCAGAGGCCCCTTCTCCTTTTATTTTATCGGCCGGCTTCCCGGAGACCGAAACAAAATAGCGGAGGCATCATTCCTGGCCTTTATCCATGATCTTTATCCTGGCCTCTGAACTGTTCGCCCGGATTTCCGGGACATACATCGCGTGGACCTGGTTCGGCATCCCATGAAAATCGCCCGGGACTTCCGCCCGCAACTCATACTGAATTTTATGCCGCCCTTGGGGAAGGCGGGTTATAAAAAAGGCGGCTTTCTGGTCACGGAATTCCTGATAAAGCCAGACCTGGCCTCCCCGTTCCCGCCCGTCTTCACCCAAAGTCACCGCCGAGCCGCTACCGCTTTTCAGCTCGGTGGCTTCGCACCCGGCCGGCTTGTAATCTTCGACAACAAGATATTCATAATGATTTTTTGCGTCTAAGGTTATCTCGACTTTGATCCGGTCTCCGCTGGTAACCGCGGCCCCCGGTTCCAGAGGCTGCCATTCATCTTTGTAGCCTTTCAGGAGCGTTTCCTGTTGGGACTGCCGGTAATATTTCCGATCCACAAAAACTTCATTCCCTTCGGGGGTGATGCCCTCCTCAAGCGTGAAATACTGCAAATATCCGGCCAGATATAAAGCGCCGGCGCCGTTCATTGCCACCTGAACCGTGTTCATCCCGTCCTTGATTTTATCGTCCGGGACAAGAATACTACGGTTAAAGGTGAACATATTGACCCGGTCGACGTGCCCTTTCATCAAGGGTTCCCCGTTGATACGGATTTCATAATCATAATCCGGGGTCAATTCAGAGGTTGTTTTTAAATAATCCGCCAGCCCTAAAACAGCGATAGCCGTGTCCCGCGTGTTTTTCCAGCGAGCGCCCCGCCGGTTCAATGCCAGCCATTTAACAGCCGGCTGTAAATACGGGCTTTGTGGATCGATCGTGGCCAAAGCCTTGATCACAAAAGCGGTCGCTTCAACTCCTCCTTCGCTCCAACGGTAATGAATACCGGATTCGCCCCAGTGCGCCGTGCCGTTTTCCCGATCCTCCTTCATCCCGTTGGCCAGGTTGCGGGCGAGGATCTGGGCGTTGTCCTTCTGCCCCCGCTTGTATTCTGAAAGGGCAAATAGCGCCCGAGTATACGGATTCAACTGATCCCGCATATCCCAAAGACGCTGGCTCTGTTTGAGCTCATAAGCGCTGGACGATTGCGCCTCCGCCAGCGCGTGCAGCATCCACGCGAGCATATCCGGATTATTTTCCTCTTCCACCAGCTCTTTCCGCAGAAAATCAACCGCACGGGACAGGACGCCCCCTTCCACCTTGACCCCGGCCTGCTGTGCCAGCGACAATCCCCAGACCACATAAGCGCTCATAAAACGGTCGCTTTTGTCTTCCTTCCACCAGCCCCAGCCGCCGTCCTCATGCTGAAATTCGTACAGCCGCTTTAAGGCCGTTTGCGTTATGTCTTTCAGCTGATCGAGGGAAGAGTGTTTTTCCATGTGCGGATACTGCGGGTCCCCGCGCGCGCCCATAACATCGGCGAGATAGGCGTCCACGTCCTGGCGGGAAAGCCCCAGCTCGCTTAATGTTTTTGCCACGATGATCGAAGGGAGAAAACGGCTCATTGTCTGCTCGACGCAGCCGTACGGATACTGCACCAAATAAGGCAAAGCGTCCAGCATGGCCGCGGCCATGGACGGAGAAAGCAGCAGTTGAAGCGATGTCGTTTCCCGGATGCGTTCCGCCGGGACTTCCAGCGTTATTTCCTCCTGCCGGATGTTGTCCTCGGCCTTTTGCAGGCTCAGGGTCCGGGCAACAAACTTCTCGATGCCATGCGGGATAACCGTGTAATTTTTTTTCATCGCGTCCGCTTCATCCGTGGCCTGGGCCATCACCGTGACCTCGGCCTGACCGGGATGCGAAGCCTGGCAGGACCAGTCCACCCGCTGTTCTCCTTGCGACGGCACCGTCACCCATGTTTCCGTATCATCCAAAACATCAAGACCAGCCGCGTTGATGCTGACTTTAATCTTTTGTTCCGTGTCCGTATAATTATGCACGTTGGCGGAAAGCGTGACCGCGTCGCGTTCCGTGAAGAAACGCGGCGCCTGCAGCCGGACAATAATATTCTTTTTCGTTTTAACGTCGAGAGAGATATTCCCTACCTGCGTCCCCGGAG
>Ga0116157_10003042_pt1 | contig 16153 bp, 14 predicted proteins | sample AD_UKC048_MetaG_FD_89882 | JGI IMG/M metagenome (GOLD analysis project Ga0116157, IMG submission 89882) | Active sludge microbial communities of municipal wastewater-treating anaerobic digesters from USA - AD_UKC048_MetaG | ecosystem: Engineered > Bioreactor > Anaerobic > Digestate | place: USA...
CTATCCTTGGATGCACGTTCGCGAACGGCTTGGCCGTTCGCGCCGCCTCCGGCGTAGCCGTCACTATCCTTGGATGCACGTTCGCGAACGGCTTGGCCGTTCGCGCCGCCTCCGGCGTAGCCGGAGGCGCTGAACCAAGACCGCCTGGCCAGCACGAAGCCGAGGGCTATCATCAAGAGGACCGAGAACACGCTACCGAGGGCGTTGAGCATGGCGCCATCCTATCGGGAAGGGCGTTCCATGCTCAAGCCCGGGCTATCGCAGGACTCGGTTGAACAGCGGCGTGCCGTCCTGATCCTGGAACTCGCAGGCGAGGCCGTCGGGCGTCAGTTCGAGCACGAGCCTTCCGAAGACGCCCTGGTTCCGCCAGACCGAGCCTGGCGAGACGTAGCTGGGCACGGGGTCGGGCTTGCCGCCAAGCGCGCCGACTACGGCCCACGCGGTGCCGTCGGCTTCAATCCATTCCATATAGTGATTGTGCCCGGAGATGACGAGGTCGGCCTTTCCGGCTATGAGCGGCGCTACCTCGCGCAGCATGTCGGCGTGATCGTACCAGGCCATTCCCGTCTCCTCATCGATATAGCCGGAGCTATAGAAGAAGCAGTGCGAAAGTACGACCGCGTAATCCGACGGCGGGATAGCCGTCAGCTGGGCGACGAGCCAGGCCTTCTCCTTGGCGCCGAAGCCTTCAGGACCCCAGAGCAGGTCGAGGGCTATGAAGTGGACGCGTCCGGCGTCGATTCGCCATGACGATGGGCTCAGGCCGGTAGGCGCCGAAGAGCCGCCTTTCGGCCCGAATGCGGCCTGCCAGCGGGCGTAGCCGCCTATGAGCGCGTCATGGTTGCCGAGCAGGGCCAGGAAGGGCAGGGTCGGGGCGTCGCGCCGTATCGACTCGATGGCCTCCCGCCAATCGTCAGCCTCCATGCCCATCTCGACGATGTCGCCGAGGTTGATAAAGGCGTCGAGCCCGCCCGAGCGATGCTCCACCTCGGATAGCCGTAGAATAGCGCTCCTGGCCTCGGCGTTCGACGCGTCGCGGCCGTAGTGCCCATCCGAAGAGACGGCTACCCTGAGGATCGGTTCGCCGTCGGCGCCCGTACGTCTAGGGATACCGTCGCTCGGGGCTATGGTCGTCGGGCGATCAGGCGATGCCGCCCGGCCGTACGCGTTCGTGAAAATGTACGCGGATACGGAGATTGCCGTCAGGAGCGTGACGGCCGACGCGGCGAAGACGATGCCGGTCGCTATCCTCGGCGCCGCGCCCTTGGTTCGGCTCAGGGCCCTGGCGGCCGCCGCCGCGACGATAGGTAGCGCGCCGAGCGCTATCAGGCCGAGCACCGGCGCTCGGTACCCCCATCGGTACATGCCGAGCGTGCCGGGCTGGGCGAATGCCCATACCAGGAACGCAGCCATGGCCGCGCTAGCCGCACCGGCGGCTAGCCAGACCTGTTCGCCTTTCGTCGATTTCATCGGAGCCTCCGCGCTTAGCCTACGACGCGCTCGCCGGACGGTCAAGCGATCCGTAGTGTCACGAAGCCTATTGGTTTTTAAACAAGGCGGCCGCCCCATTCGGAGCGGCCGCGGACTCGTTCAGAGGGCCGAAGCCCTCCTGGCAAAGTCGATCATCGATCACCTCCTTTCTCCGGCGCTCGCGCGCCAAGATGTTGGTAATGCCGGCATGATCACTATACCACGGCGCCGCCGCCCGGAAAAGCGACAGTACGCGTCTATCGGATCTTTCCTCCCCAGGCGAGTGGAATGATCGATTATATCGATTCGATCCGTTTACACGTATGTGGGCTTGTGATAGGATGCTCCGCATCTTCGCGATACATGGAGGTTCACTATGATAATGATCCGAAACCGAGCAGTCGATAGCCCCCTGACCCATGGCGCCGCCGAGGCGTAGCGAAGAGGAAAGCCCACCATAGCTCGTTCCTCCTCGCGGTTATTGGCGGATGTAACGTACATCCTTCGAGGAACGATCATGCCATATTTGAATGCGGACGGCGTATTGCCTCCCGAATTACTGAGCGAAATACAGAAGTACGTGCAGGGCGCCTTGGTCTATGTACCCAGGCAGGGGCCGGAGCGTCTCGGATGGGGCCAGAAGAACGGCGCCAGGGACGAGCTGGACAGGCGCAACGCGGCTATTCGAGAGGCGAAGGCCTGCGGACGTACCATCGATGAGCTGGCCGACGAGTACTGCCTATCGGCCGACGGCATTAGGAAGATCCTATACTGTAACCGGCGCGCTTCATGAGCGCGCTCGGGGCGGCGGGGCTGCGACGACGATGTCGCGTCCCGCCGCTTTTCCTTTATACATGGCAGCGTCGGCCCTGGCTATCAGCTCGTCGATAGGCTCGCCCTTGGCGAACTCCGCTACGCCTATCGTCATCGATATATGGAGCCTCTCCGTCCCCACCGTAACGGCTTCGGCCGACACTGCCTTGCGTATTCGGTCGCTGGCCTCGAGCGCGGCGGGCAGCGAGTCACCCGAGAGCAGGATCAGGAATTCCTCGCCGCCCCAGCGCGCAGCCATGTCTTCCATTCTGACGCTGCGCTCGACGGCGCCCGCGACATGCTTGAGCACGAGGTCCCCGGTCTCGTGGCCGTGCAGGTCGTTGAACGCCTTGAAGTGGTCGATGTCCCCGATGGCCACGCAGAACGGCGCGGAGGAACGGCTCGAACGCGCGTTCTCGAGCGCAAGCCGGTTGGCCCCCGATCGGCGGTTGCGTAGTCCGGTCAGTTCGTCGCGCTCAGCCAGCTCCTTCATCATCGAATAGGCTTCCTCGACCCTGGCCTTCTCCACTCTGAGCGCCTTCTCGGTGGCGGTGATGCGCTCGTAGCTCGCCGCGATGACGCGGGCCGTCGCCTGGTCGACCGCTATGACCAGCCCGAGGACTGCCAGTAGCGCCAGCACGAGGGTCGTAATGCTCGACGCGGCGTTCGCCTCGAGGTCGGCCTCCGCTATCTTCCGCTCGAGCAGGATGGTGCGCTCGATGTCGTCGATGTAGACGCCGGTGGCCACGATCCAAGAGAAATCCGGATATAGGGCGGCGTAGACCAGCATCCGCGACGGTAGCGGCTCGCCGTTTTTTGGCGTGTAGTAGGTATAGTAGACCTCTCCGTCCGCCAATAGGCCGTCGAGTTCCTCCCGGTATTGCGAGGCGTTCAAACCCGACGAAGCTTCGGTCGACAGGAGCGTACCCTCGGAATCGGGATAGCGCCCGTGTGCGATGCGCCTGGCGTAGTCCCGGCCGCCGGCCGGGGTGAGCAGCTCGCTGGCCCAGAGGTAGCCGTCTTCTATAAGGCGAGTCTCCCTGATCCTGACGATGGAGCGAGCCTTGACCAGTTCGTCGGCTCTGCTCTCGGCCTCGGCGTCTCCAGCGGCCACCTGCAGATCCAGCCTGATCATCTTCCGCTCGAGGTCTATATCCGCCAAGGTGCGGCTCACGGTATCCTTCAGGTACACCTTGGTCATGGTGACCATGAGTTCTTCGAGCCTCTTGAAGCTCTCGTCGTTCTGGCGCTTGAGCGAGGTGAAGTGGGAGGTAGTGAATACGATGAAGACGACGATGACGATAAGCAGGCTTATCGAGTAGAACGTACGGCGTACCTTGGCGGCTTCCGACCGCTGCCTTATGGCGTGCATATGCCGTCTCCCATGCATGCAACTATACGAGATAAAATGATCATTGTCACTGTGCTGCTAATATGGTACAGTATACAAGATATGGTAGACACGGCGGCGTTACAGGCCTATTCGTTGTTCGGCGGCTTGAGCGCTGAGCAGATCGGCCTCCGGCCTTTGATGGGCACCGCGATCTTCGAAGCCGGCGAGGTCATCATCCGCGAAGGCCAACCCAACGATTCGATCTACTTCATCACCGAGGGCCGCGTGGACGTCACGCGTTGCGGCGTGTCCATCGTCGAGCTGCCCGAGGGCCAGACCTTCGGCGAGATGGAGCTGCTCGACGTAATGCCGACGGCCGCCACCGTCACGGCCGTCATGCCGGTCAAGGTCGTCACCATATCCAACCGTTGCGTGCGAGAGGTCTACGCCCGCGACCCGAAGGTCTTCGGCATCGTCATGATGAACCTGGCCCGCGACCTGTCGAGGCGTCTCCGGCGGATGGACGAGCTGGCCTGCGACGCCTCGTTGCCGAACCACACCGCTTTCCTGCGGGTTCCGGCTGGCGACGAGCCGGCCGAATACGCCCGATAGGGTAGACGCGGTGCCCGATTACTCCGATTTCCTCAAGCGCCAGGCGCGCGACAGCCTCTCGACCGACGCTCTGTACGCCATCCATGGCGAGACGGCCTTCGGGAACCCGGCTTGGGCCTCGGCCCGCTCGCGCATCCTTATCGTCCGGCTGTCGCCATTCCGCGACGTCGAGCGCTCGACGCCCCATGAATTCCTGTTCCGGGAGGCGAGGGCCGCCATGCCCGAAGCCTATATGGACTTCTGCTTCTTCCCGACCAGGCGCGACCGGGCCGTCCTCGACGCGGCCGGCGTGCCGTGGATGCACGGCCTGGCCTCGGGCCGCGGGGCGATCGAGTACGACGCGCTGCTCGTCTCGAACTCCTACACCCTGGAACTCGTCAACCTCGCGCCCTTCCTGGAGGCGTCGGGCATCCCGGCGTCGAGGCGAGAGCGGGATGCCGCCGTCTCGGCGGCGGCAGGCGGCGCTCGTTTCCCGCTGATCGCGCTCGGCGGCTCGAACGCGATGGCCAGCGCCGCCCAGTACGACGAGGCCTCCGGCGACGCGATCGTCGACGCCGTGTTCTTCGGCGAGGGCGAGGGCGCCGTCCGCGAGCTGATACCAGGTCTAGCGGCGGCGGCTCTGGCGGGCGGCTCGTCCAGGCTCGCGGCGCTTGAGACGCTCGCCCGGCGGGTTAGGGGCTTCTGGCCGACGGCCCTGCGCATCGAGGTGGATCAGGCCAAGGCCCCGGCGGACGCCTACCCCCAGGGAGCGCCACCGGTCCTAGCCGGCGCGGAGGCCGGTACGAGCCGGCTCGAGATCACCCGCGGCTGCCCGAGTTTCTGCTCGTTCTGCTTCGAGGGTTGGGAGCGCAAGCCGTTCAGGGAGCGGCCGCTCGCCTCAGTCGTCGCCGAGGCCAAGCGCCTCAAGGCGGCCACCGGCGTCGATACGGTCGAGCTGGCCAGCTATAACTTCAACGCCCACGGCGAGGTCGTCGCCGTCATCGAGTCCCTTCACAAGATTTTCTGGGGCGTCGGCTTCCAGAGCCAGCGCGTCGACATCCTGGCGCGCTCGCCGTCCCTGGTACGTTTCGAGGTCGCGGCCGGTAAGCGATCGTTCACGGTCGGCGTCGAGGGCGTATCGTCGCGCATGCGCGCCTACTACTCCAAGGGGCTCGACGAGGCCGACCTGCGATCGGTGCTCGAGCGCCTGGTCCGCGAGGGCGCCCGCGAGCTCAAGCTCTTCTATATATTATCAGGCTACGAGGCCGACGACGACCTGGCCGAGCTATCGGCCTTCGTCGGGTGGCTACGTGGTGTCGTCGCGGCCCAGGCCGCCCCGCCGCGGGTCATGTTCTCCGCTGGCGAGCTCGTGCGCATGCCGTTCACGCCGCTCCGGTACGAAGCGCTGATCCTCGATGAGGCCGTCTACGCCGCCATCCGCTCCCGCTTCGAGGCCATCGTCGAATCGGGCGGCTTCGAGGCGCGCGCCCCGGAGCGTTTCGACGAGTACTGCCTGTCCCAGCTCCTCGCGTCGGCGCCGGACGGCTCCTTCGCCCTACTCCTGGCGATGGCCGAGCGCGGCTACGTCTATGACCGTACCCTGTCGGCCGGCGCCTGGGACTTCGCCAGGGAACGCCTCCTCGGCTCGGCTGAGCGCCTGGCGACCCTGGTCGCCGAGAAGCCCCGCCACTACCGGTTCCCGTACTCGCTCGTGCGTCCCCTCGTCTCCGGCGACCGAATCTACGAGCGCTTCCTGGACGCCAGGAGTAACCTGGAGCGGCCGAGCTGCCTTGGCGGCGACTGCGCGGCCTGCGGCGCCTGCCAGGGCGACGAGAGGGCCTTCCTGGCCGCTCATAGGCTCGGCTCGGCTACCGAGGCCGACCTCCGGGCCGTCGAGGCCGTCGTCGCGGCCAAGCGCCGGCCGTATGAGACCTGGGTCCGCTCGACCCTGCCCAGGGAGGCGGCGACGGCCGATCCGGCGTATCCGGCGACCTTGTTCCGTAGGGACCTGTACGCCGCGCTGCCGGCCCTCGTCGATACGGTATGGACCGCCGAGGACGCCTTGCTCAAGAACAAGACGGGGCTCGAGCGCCTGCCTGGCGCCTGGGGCGATACCTGGTACCGCGTCCTGTCGTCGGCCCCGATCGATCCGGACGCGCTCGAGACGGCAGGCTACGCCGTCGGATCCGCGGCGCCGGCCCCCGAGCGCCTGTACCTGCGTGTGAGCCTGGCCGGCGCCAGCCACGCCGAGGCCGCGAGGCTTGTCGCGGGCTTCCTGGACGCGTCGGCTATCCCGCATACGCTCAGGAAGACCGCGGCCGCTACGGTCTTCGCGGTGTCCGACAAGGGTAGGAAGAAGCGCAACATACTCGAGGCTTCCATTCCGGCTTCTCTCCAGGCTTCCGTTCAGGGCCGGGCCATCATCGACCTGGCCTGCGGCTCGAAGTACGACGTAGCCAACTTGATGAAGGCTGCGGCCAAGCGAGGGCTCTACCCCGAGTTGCGGGTAGGGCTTGAACCGCTACCCTAGGCAGCCGATAGGCCCGAGTCGTGAGCGGCCAGAAGCCCGGAAGCGATGCTCGTGAACACGGCGCCTTCCCGGACGCGTCCCGGGAACAGCGACTCGAGCATGGCGGCGAAGGCCGGCACGCGTGACGAGCCGCCGACGCGGATGACCGTCGACACGTCGGCTGGCCGCCTCCCCGAGCGCTCGAGCGCCTCGAGCACCAGGGCGCGCGCCTCGTCGACCCTGCGGCCTATGACGCCCTCGAACTCGGCCCGCGTCAGACGCTCGACGAATGAGACGTGCGGCGGCAGGGCGAAGGCTATCTCCGATTCCTGGCCGACCGATAGCGCGATCTTGGCCGCGTCGATGGCGTCGAACAGCTCGAAGGTCAGGTTGCGGTCGAGGAACTCGGCCAGGCCGCGCAGACGCGGCTTGTCGATAGGCCGCGCGTCGTAGATCAGCTCCTTGATCAGGCGCCTCGTGGCGGCCAGGTCGGACAGGGGTAGGGCGTAGAACGAGGCCACCTGGTCGGTGATCCAGCGCGGCATGTCCAGGTAGCTGCCCTTCATCGTACGTATCTTGCCCTCGGAGCCGAAATGCCTCGTGATCCTGGCCCGCGACACATCCTCGTTCAAGAGGTAGCCGCCGAGGTCCCGGCCGGCGCTCGACAGTATTCGGACGCCGCCGGCTCCCGGCTCGGCCACCGCCACGTCGAGCGTGCCGCCGCCGAAGTCGAATACGAGGACGGTTCCGTACAGCTCCCCGGCCATGCCCGCGGCCGCGGCCACCGGCTCCGGCACGAAGTGTACCTCCTCGAAGCCGGCGTAGGCGCAGGCCGCGCGGTAGCGGGCGACGACGGCCTCCTCGACATCGCCCGCCGCAGCGTCGTCCGATACGGGTGTTGCCTTTCTGGACAGCACGACGGGCCTTCCGACCACGGCCGACGCGCATGCTACGCCGGAGGCCGCGTCGGCCCTGCGCTTGACCTCGCGCAGGAACAGCCCGGCCAGGGACTCGGCCGGCCAGAACGAGCCGAAGATGGTCGTGCCCTTGAAGCTCGTGTCCTTGAGCGCCAGCTTGAGCGCCTGGAAGAAGCGGTACCTATTGTACAGGTTCGCCTTGCCCCCGAAGCGGCTCCGCGCCTCGGTGTAGTCGGCTATCGCCTCGTCGCCTATCGTCGCCCGCCTGTCCCGCTCGAAGTACATCAGCGACGGGACGACCTCACCCGAGCCGAGGTCCAGGAGCCGCGATCCCGTACCGTCCCGAACCGTGACCACCGTATTGGACGTGCCGAAATCTATGCCATACATCGAAGGCTCCCCTGGCTGGCTCGCGATTGAAAGCGGATATTGAAGCGGATATACAAGCATGGCCGGGCGCCGGCGGTCAACAAGCGGCTGTCCGCGTCTTGCCGCACGATGGCCGTAGCGGTACAATGGCCTCGTGTTCGAAGATGGCTCGATGGACGGGGTTGTGTACGACGGCGTCCATTTTATCGATATTCCGTTGGAAGGCAAGGAATTCTCCCGCTGCGAGTTCCGTTCCTGCGATTTTTCGCAGGCTATACTCTCCGGCTCCGAGTTCTCCGACTGCGCGTTCACCGAGTGCAACTTCTCCAATACCGTATTCGCCGGTTGCCGCTTCCTTGACCCGACCTTTACCGGCTGTAAGCTCGCCGGCCTGTCGTTCTATAAGCTCGACCAGCTGGTCTTCGGCTTCGTCGCCCGCGAGTGCATAATTATAAACTGCAATTTCTCCGACATAAAATCGAAGAAGAGCGTCATGTCAAAGTGCGTCGTCAAGGACAGCGACTTCGCCGACGCCGACTTCCAGGCCGCCGATTTTACCCATACCGAGTTCTCCGGCTGCGTGTTCCATAACGTCGACCTACGCAAGGCCGATTTCTACGGGGCCAGCGGCTACGAGATACATCCCCAGACGAACGACGTGAGGCGCGCCGTCTTCAGCATGCCGCACGCGATAGGGCTCCTGTGCGGGCTCGATATCAAGATCAAGGACTGAACACTTTGGATTACCCCCGTTACCTGAACGATCTCGATCCCGTGTACGCGGCCGTCGTCGCGACGCTCCTCGAGCACGCCGACGTGCGCGGCATGGACGGCTTCCGGCACCATGACCGTACCGCGCTTACCCACTCGATTGGCGTATCGACGAGGGCCTGGGCCCTGGCCAGGCGCTTGGGGCTCGACGCGGAGTCGGTCGCGCGCGGCGCCCTCCTGCACGACTTCTTCCTGTACGACTGGCGCGACGGTACGAATCCCCGGCACCCAACCGGCCACGCGCGCGTGGCGTTGGCCAACGCCAGGGCCCGCTTCGAGCTCAACCCGGTCGAGGAGGACATCATCGTCTCGCACATGTGGCCCATAGGCAAGCCATTCTACTCGTACAGCGAGTCGGCCCTCGTCAGCCTCGTCGACAAGTACGTGTCGACGATGGAGGTCGCCCTGTTGTTCGTCCGAACCCTGCGATCCTTCGGCTACGCCGTAGCGCAGCGCCTCAAGGCGCGCTTGATAGCCGCAAGAGCGTAGAGGCTCGCCGCGGCGCGTACGCCGAGCCTCGGAACCGGGCATCCTCAGACGCTCGCCTCGTCACCCGTTCCGGCTCGGCCGGCCGTAGCCGTACGCTTCTCGTAGCGCCCGAGCGTCCAGACGCCGACGGCGGCCAGGCCCGCGGACGCCGCCACGACGATCCATACCGCCGATAGCCCGGAGCGGTCCGCGATACGGCCCGCTATCGGCGTGGACAGCGAGAAGCCCAGGCCGGATATCAGCGGTAGCACCGCGTTGAAGCGGCCGCGATGCGACATCGGCGTATGGTTCGACACATAGACGCTCTCGTTCGTCGCCTGCACGATCTCGCCGACCGTCCATAGTACGGTCGACGCGAAGAACAGCCACGGCGAGCGGGCGAAGGCGAGCATGCCGAAGCCCACGGCGTACAGGGCGCCGGCTAGCGCCACGTTGAAGACCGGGCGTACTCGCCGCGTCAGGGCGACGAGCGGCGTCGTCAGCGCGACCACGCAGACGGCGTTCAGCGTCATCATGAAGCCGTACAGCCTGGCGCCCGAGTCGCCGAACAGGCTCGTCGCCTGGAGCGGCATCGCGAAGCGGTGCTGCGCGTACGAAAAGCCGTAGAAGGTCGTCAGCGCGGCGAAGACGAGGAGGGTAGGCCTCGAGCGTAGCGCCGACCAGAGGCTACCCTCGTGGGCTTTCTCGCACGAGTCAGTATCCAGGCTCGCCTGCTCTTCCTCGGCACTCGGCCTCGACTCCGGCAGGAACAGGCCGACGAGCACGAGGGACGCCCCGACGGCCATCGCGTTGCCCCAGAACATCCATGACGGCGCCGACGCGAATAGAAATCCGGCGATGATCTGGCCTATCGCGAAGCCCAGGTTATGGCCGAGGTAGATCAGGCTGAACGCGCCTTGCCGGTTCTCGGGCGTCGTCACGTCCATGGTCATCGCCGTGCGCGCCGGGTCGGTGACGCCGTCGAAGAATACCGACGCGATGATGAAGCCGGCGATCAGGTACGGGTCGTCGAGGAAGCCGCAGGGAATGAATAGGGCCCCGCAGAGCAGCTGCGACGCCATCTGCACGCGCTTCCGGCCAAAGCGGTCGGCCAGCCTGCCGCCGAGTAGCGTGCCCGGTACGTAGGCGACGGTCGTCAGGAATACGATGTCGCCAGTCTCCTTCTCCGACAGCCCAAAGCGCCGCGTCAGTATGAGCGCCATGAACGGGAACACGAAGATGCCGGCGCCGTTGACGACCGTCGCGATAAATAACGTATAGACGCTCCGCGGCAGCCCCAGGTAGGGTGCCATGGATCGCTTGAGGACGCGTATCGGGGATAATCGCGTATGGTCGCTCATATGATCGACTATACCCGCCCGGGCGCGGCGGGAATAGGGATAGTTCCGCTATACTCGACCTGCTATACTCCGATCGCGAGGAGTCGACATGAAGTATATAGCCGCGCTTATCGTCGTCGAAGACATCGCCCGCTCACGGCGTTTCTACGAGGGGCTCCTGGGCCAGGTCGTAGAATCCGATTACGGCGAGGACGTCGCGTTCAAGGGCGGCTTCTCCATACACCTGAAGGAACACTTCTCGGCGCTACTCGACGGGCGCGCCATCGGCTCCCGGGCCAACGACGCGGAGCTGTTCTTCGAGCATGACGACGTTGCCGGCCTGGCCCGTCGCCTCGCCGCGGCCGGCATCGAGTTCATCCACGGCCCGCGCGAACAGCCCTGGCGTCAGTTCTGCGCGCGTTTCTACGACCCCGACGGCCACATCGTCGAAGTGGGCGAGCGCCTGCAACACCTCGCCTGGCGCCTGTCCGAGGAAGGCCTCGGCCTCGACGAGATCTGCCGCGTCACCTACCTGTCCCGACCCGCCGTACTGCGGGCCCTCGCCGAGTATGCAACGGGGCTCTTCGGCGTCGTCATCGAGTCGGAGCGGCTTCTTCAGGTGGCCATTCGCCACGACTTCGACGCCGACATCTTCAGGGAGTTCACCCCAGCGGTCGCGACCTATATGTATCCGGCCCCGACCTGCGATAGAGCCGATACCCGCGCCTTCGTCGACTCGTCGATCGAAGGGCTCCAGACCGGGGAACAGCTACAGCTCGTCATCGTCGATAAGGAACGCGGCGAGTTTATCGGCTGCTCTGGCCTCCACGGGCTGGGGCGGTCCGATCCGGAGCTCGGGATATGGACCAAGCTATCGGCTCATGGGCAGGGCTACGGGCGTGAGGCAGTGACGGCCATCGTCGCTTGGGCCCGCTCGAACGCGTCGTTCGAGCGCCTCGTCTACCCTGTGGACAAGCGCAACGTAGCCAGCCGGCGGATCCCCGAGTCCCTCGACGGAGTCATAGCGCGCGAGTTCAGGCAGCTCAACCAAGCTGGCTTCGAACTCGACGAGGTGGAATACTGGATAACGCGCTAGCCGATCCGCCGATAGAACGCTTTAGCTGGAATTTCCCTTCTCTCCGCTTCCTGGTTACTATATCCTCATCCAAAATGATACGCTAGGAAACGGAGCATAACGTGGAACGTAACTGGAAGAGGGACTTTTCGGTTTTCATGGGCAGCCAGACGCTGTCGCTGTTCGGCTCGATGCTCGTGCAGTACGCGATCACCTGGCACATCACGATGACCACGCAGTCCGGTTCGATGATGACGATATCCATCATCTGCGCCGTGCTGCCTCAGTTCTTCGTCTCGCCCTTCGGCGGCGTCCTGGCCGACCGTTTCGACCGCAAGAAGCTGATAGCCTTCGCTGACGCGGGAATAGCGCTGACGACCCTGGCCCTCGCAGCGTCGTTCGCGGCTGGGTACGACGCCCTGTGGCTGATGTTCGCGGCGCAGGCCGTCCGCGCGGTCGGCGCCGGGATCCAGACGCCGGCCGTCGGCGCGATGATCCCGCAGATCGTGCCCAAGGAGAGCCTGACCCGCGCCAACGCCGTCTTCGGTAGCGTCCAGTCGGTGATCATGCTTATCGCCCCGATGGCCGCCGGCGCATTGATGTCGCTCGCCCCGATCGAGGCGCTGTTCATGATCGATGTCGTCACGGCGGCGATCGCGATAGCGTTGCTCCTCGGCTTTCTGCGCCTACCGACACGCGCGAAGGCGACGGTGCCAGCGGGTAAGCTTGAGGTCGGCTACTGGATGGACCTGCGCGACGGCTTCGCCTACGTCGGCACCCACACTTTCGTCAAGCGCTTCCTGGTCTTCTGCGCCGTCTTCAATTTCGCCGCGGCTCCGGTCGCCTGCCTGACGCCTCTGCAGGTCACGCGTAGCTTCGGCAACGACGTCTGGCGGTTGACCGCCATAGAGATCGTGTTCTCGGTCGGAATGACCCTCGGCGGCGTCGTGATGGCCGCCTGGGGTGGCTTCGGCAATCGCGTGAAGACCATGGCCTTGTCATCGTTCATCGTTGGCGTCACGACCTTGGCCCTGGGCCTGGTGCCATCGTTCTGGGTCTACCTTGCGATTATGGGGCTGTGCGGCGTCGCCATGCCCATCTTCAACGTACCCGCCTCGGTGCTCCTGCAGGAAACCGTCGAGGAAGCGTACATGGGCCGCGTCTTCGGCGTGCTCGGCATGATATCGAGCGTGATGTTCCCTTTAGGCATGCTGGTCTTCGGCCCCGTGGCCGACGTCGTACCGATAGAATGGCTCCTCGTCGGCACGGGAGCCGCGATCTTCGCCATGGGATTCTTCCTGCTCGCGAGCAAGGCTCTGATCGCCGCCGGCGAAGGACGAGGCGGGCGTGGCGAGACGACCGCGGTGTGAAAAAAGCGGGGATGGCTCCCGCCGATCCCCGCATTGTACGACATACAACCCGGACCATCCGGCCAGGGTTTACTGGTCGAGCGCGAATCCCCGATAGGTCGGAATCGGCGCCTTCGCTTCCGCCTATGTCTCCGCGTTCTCGCTATCCTGGACGCGCTGGGCCGATATGTCGTGTTGGTGACGGCCCGAGCCGTAGACGCTGATAACGGACGGAGCCGAGCTGATCGGATCTATCATCGCGTTACCCTCCCGTACCTATAAGCTTATCCATCCGCCAGACGAAATCAAGGGCACGGGGCCGATTATCTTCATCGTGCGTCAGCTGTTTTATTGATATACTATCACATCTCAAATCGGACGGCCGATCACCGCAGTCGGCCCGCAAGGAGTCTCGTATGATGCTCGCCCTCGAGCGCTTGGCCCGCTATAACGCCGTCGCCAACCAGGCTATGATGGACGCGATGAGCCTATCCGGCCCCGGGATCTTCGACGAGCCCGTCAAAGGGTACTACCATAGTGTGCACGAGATACTCGCCCATCTCTATATGGCCGACCAGCTCGTCCTATCGGAGCTAGCAGCGTCGATAGGCAAGGAACGATGCGGAGACGAGGCCGCCGTCCCGAACGACAGGCCTATCGTCGACCTGCTTCAGTTCCGCGCGGCCCGCTCGGAGCTGGACGCCTGCTTCCTGAAGCTCGTTTCTATATTGAGCGAAAACGACCTTCGCGCCCAGGTTCGCAAGACCGTGCGCTCGGGCGAGACCATCGAGAGGCCTTTGTGGGTCGTGCTGATGCATTGCTTCAACCACCAGACGCACCATCGCGGGCAGGTAGCCCAGATCCTCGATGCCTTCGGAGTCGCCAACGACTACTCCGGGATGTTGCGCCTGGAGCTACCATAACGCATTCATAGCACCGTTCGGTTTCAGTAGTAGGCCCTCCGGTGTTGGGAGCTGCGTTCTCGCTGGGCTCCGCAACGCGCTATCGATGCCGAGATCGCTACGCGCTATGACCGGGAGGGCGACGGCCGCTTCGATCGGTGAGAATCCGAGGGGATACGTCGGACGCGTTCGCAAGAATCGAAGGCTATCACTGCTTTATCCAGATCGATATCGATGGCGTCGTCTAATCCTATGGTGGGGGTTTCGGTAATCCCGACTGCGCTATTAGCTTATGGGTCGCCGAACCAGCGCCGGGAGAGGCCTCTTGGTCGAGCCATGTGTCGGTCTCCGGGTTCGAGGTTTTCCTTGCGCTTGTCGATGTTTTTATGGACAAATAGGGCTGGTGAGGCTAGACTGCTTTATATAGGTTCGGGGTAGCCTGTTTCGGCGGCATTCCGGATGAAAATTATTGGTACATAATTACAACGTAGGCGACGGCTCTGATGTGCCAATCTCCTCCTCTAGCCCAACTGGGCTATCTATAGTGTCTACGTATGCACATAAAATGCCGCTTTCATTTCAATTAATGAAACCGTTGATGGGCCGAAGAGTAAACCCTTGTAAAGGGTGGAGGATAGGGCCATGACTGTCACGATTAAATGGGTTGGGGATTGTTGGCTATCGGTCGCCTTCTGTCCTGCTGAAAGCGGGTCTGGCATTGTTCACGCTATCCCAGGATTTGGTTTCGATAGCCTGCGCAACGCGTGGATCGTTCCGGGAACCCAGGAAGGGGTGGATAGGCTACTCGCTGGGCTGTGGTCTAGTCGGGCTTTCGGCTATATCGAGCCGCGCGGTGAGTGTCGGGTGGCGGCGCTCGTGCCGGCTCCTAGCCTGCTCGTAGGAAACGCAATGCGACGCGAGTCGGCCAGTTCGTCGAGTTCATCGAGTCGAATAGCGCCGGAAAAAGGGGGCCGCATCGTAGCCCCCGGGCCGATTGCGCGTACCGATGATGAAGCGGCTAGCGTCGGCTTAGTCGATCGGTACCGCGATCGGTTGCGGGCAACTCATTATAGCCCGATGACTGAGCGAGCCTATCTCTACTGGCTCGAGCGTTACTTGAAGGGGCGTCCCCTACCAAAGCCTAGTGATCGTCCCGAGGCGTCAATAAACGCCTTCGTGACGAAGCTAGCGGTACAAGAGAACGTCAGTGCCTCGACTCAGAACCAAGCCCTAGCCGCTATACTGTTCCTGTACCGACAGGTACTCGCTGTCGAGGTGGGAGACTTGGGAGAACTGATACGAGCAAAAAGGCCGATCAGGATGCCGGTTGTCTTAAGCCCTGAAGAGGTGCGATCGGTTCTTACAGTAATGAGCGGCGAGATGCGGCTCATGGCCTCCTTGCTCTACGGAACGGGCATGCGCTTAAACGAATGTCTTTCGCTCAGGGTACAGGATATCGATTTTAATAGGAACACCGTTATCATCCGCGATGGCAAAGGAGGCAAGGATAGAGGCACTATTCTGCCTTCGTCCCTCATCAAACCGCTTCAGGATCATCTTAAGCGCGTCAGAGCTATTCACGAGGCCGACTTGAAAGACGGTTGGGGCAAGGCCCAGTTACCGACGTCACTCGAGAAGAAGTATCCTAACGCGGCTTCCGAATGGATATGGCAGTGGGTATTCCCGCAGAAACGACGATGGCGCGACTCGAAATCTAAGTCGGAAGGGCGATTCCATATGGACGCCTCCATTCTGCAACGAGCTGTACGTGAAGCTATGATAATCGCAGGCATCACGAAACATGCCAGTTGCCATACATTCAGGCATTCTTTCGCCACGCAGCTACTTGAGAACGGCTATGACATCAGGACGGTTCAGGAGCTCCTTGGCCATAGCGACATCCGTACAACGATGGTCTACACGCATGTTCTCAACAAAGGGCCGGGCGGGGTTCGTAGTCCTTTGGATGCGATTTAAGAATAACAGCATAACATTCTCACTATTCGACGTTTTGACTATTAATCTATTGTGCTACAGATAATTGCATTCCATTATAGGTCTTTGTATTAAGTATATATGTAATAGGGCATTGATAAAGCATTATTATTGAAGGGGCTAATAGTTGTTACGCCCATGACCGGCGTATATAACTGTGTTCCGAACAATAATCGGGGCAAGAGAAGACGAAGACAAAGACGAAATCTGCATTTTAGGAATAATCGTGGTATTAATAACGCCGCTATCGC
>Ga0116157_10003044_pt1 | contig 16146 bp, 13 predicted proteins | sample AD_UKC048_MetaG_FD_89882 | JGI IMG/M metagenome (GOLD analysis project Ga0116157, IMG submission 89882) | Active sludge microbial communities of municipal wastewater-treating anaerobic digesters from USA - AD_UKC048_MetaG | ecosystem: Engineered > Bioreactor > Anaerobic > Digestate | place: USA...
GACCTCGACGGTGGCGATCGGCCGCGTCACCAGCTCGGGCGGCAGGCCGTCGGTGGAACCGGGAACTCCTTGGGTGCCCGGCTTCTGGCTGGAGCTGGGCGTGCACTGCAGCGCGACAGTGCCGGGTGCGACCGCCCGCACCAGGACATCGACCCGGTTGCCGGCCGACAGGAACAGGTTCGAGACCTTTTCCGGAGCAGCCAGATTCAGCCCGTCCCAGGCGATCACGTGGAACTCCAGGCCCTCGGCGACCAGGTTGATGAACTTGCCCTCGGCGGCGTTGAGGATGCGCCACCGGACCACCTCGCCCGGACGCATGGTCAGCGTGGGGGAAAGCCCGCCGTTGATCGGGTACAGGATCTGGTTGCGGGGGAAGAACGCCTCGCTCGAGGTGGGGTCGGGGATCGGCGCGGCGACGGCGTAGTTCTGGTCCACCTCGATGGCCTGGATGACCATCAACTGTTCGGCGGCGGCGGCGATCTCGGGAACCTCGTCGATCGACCCGCGGATGACGATGGCGCCGGCCATCCCCCCGCGGATCTGCTGGGTGACGCCACCGTGGCGGTGCGGGTGATACCAGAACAGGCCGCCGGGATGGTCGGCCGGCACCTCGATCTCGTACTGGTAGCGCTCGCCGGGCTCGACGGTCAGAAAGACGTCGTCGCCGTTGCCCTCCGGGGAGACGTGCATCCCGTGGTAGTGCAGGTTGGTCGTCGTCCATTGGTGCGGCCGGTCCATCGGCATGGTGTCGCCACCCATGTCGTGGCCGCTGTGGTCGGTGCCGCTCCCGGAAGGGGCCGCGCTCGCCGCGCCGCTCACGGCCGGATCGGTCGGCAGGTCGTTGACCAGCTCCACCCGGAGCACGTCACCGGGGTTGATCTCCCAGGTCGGACCGGGGATGAGACCGTCGTAGGCCCAGGTGGTGATCGGCTGCGGCGCACCGATGTCGACCGCGGCCGGACGCGGCGTCAGCGTTGTGGTCAGCACCCCGTTCTCGCTGCGCCGGATGGCCGTCGGGCGAACCGATCCGGCCGCCGACAGGCCCGACGACGGTGCCGGTCCGGTGCTCGCCGGCGCCGTCGACCCGCTGCCCGGCGACGGTGGGGACGACGGCGAGCAGGCCATCATCAGGGGCACCCCGCTCAGGGCCACCCCCCACTTGAGAACACGACGGCGTGACCACATGTCGGACACAGCAGCCTCTCCCCACACCCTTGTGCTCGGTCGGAATCACCAGGTCGGGACCACAGTCCGGTGAGTGGGAGGAGCTTAATCACGGCGCCGCCCAGGTCGCTCGGCCAGCCCTGCGGTGTCCGGTCCTGTCCGGGATACCGGACACAACCCACGGGCGCGACCTGTCGGCACCCCGGCGTCGGCTGCTTGCATGAACGGGACAAGCAAATCGGCGAGATCGATGACATCAGCGAGATCAGCAAGAGAAAGGAATGCGTCGATGGAAGGTGCCCGTCCGGTCCGCGCCCCCCGGGGGACCAGCCTGACCGCCAAGTCCTGGACCACCGAGGCTCCGCTGCGGATGCTGATGAACAACCTCGATCCGGAGAACGCCGAGCGACCCGATGATCTGGTCGTTTACGGCGGCACCGGCAAGGCCGCGCGGGACTGGAACTCGTTCGACGCGATGGTCCGCACGCTGACCACGCTGGAGGCCGACGAGACCATGCTGGTCCAGTCCGGCCGGCCGGTCGGGGTCATGCGCACCCACGAGTGGGCGCCGCGGGTCATCCTGGCCAACTCCAACCTCGTGCCGGACTGGGCCAACTGGCCCGAGTTCCGCCGGCTGGAGAAGCTGGGCCTGACCATGTACGGCCAGATGACGGCCGGTTCGTGGATCTACATCGGCTCCCAGGGCATCGTGCAGGGCACCTACGAGACGTTCGCCGCCATCGCCGAGAAGCGGTTCAACGGCACGCTGGCCGGCACCCTCACGCTGACCGGCGGAGCCGGCGGCATGGGTGGCGCCCAGCCGCTGGCCGTCACCCTCAACGGCGGCGCCTGCCTGATCGTCGACGTCGACGAGTCCCGACTGCAGCGCCGGGTCGAGCACCGCTACCTGGACGAGATCGCGGTCGACATCGACGACGCCATCGCCAAGTCGCTGCAGGCCAAGGCGCAGCGCAAGGCCTGGTCGGTGGGTCTGGTCGGCAACTGCGCGGAGGTCTTTCCCGAGCTGCTGCGGCGCGGGGTGGACATCGACATCGTCACCGACCAGACCAGCGCGCACGACCCGCTGTCGTACCTGCCGGCCGGCGTCTCGATCGAGGACTGGCCCGACTATGCCGAGCGCAAGCCCGAGGAGTTCACCGACCGGGCCCGGGAGTCGATGGCCCGCCACGTCGAGGCGATGGTCGGCTTCCAGGACGCCGGCGCAGAGGTCTTCGACTACGGCAACAGCATCCGGGACGAGGCCCGGCAGGGGGGCTACGAGCGGGCCTTCGACTTCCCCGGCTTCGTACCGGCCTACATCCGGCCGCTGTTCTGCCAGGGCAAGGGGCCGTTCCGGTGGGCTGCGCTGTCCGGCGACCCGAAGGACATCTACGCCACCGACCAGGCGGTGATGGATCTTTTCCCGGACAACGACCGCTTGCAGAAGTGGATGCGGGGGGCCCGCGAGAAGATCAGCTTCCAGGGTCTGCCGGCGCGGATCTGCTGGCTGGGCTACGGCGAGCGGGACCGGGCCGGCCTGCGGTTCAACGAGATGGTCGCCGCCGGCGAGCTGTCCGCGCCGATCGTCATCGGCCGGGACCACCTGGACTGCGGGTCGGTCGCCTCTCCCTACCGGGAGACCGAGTCGATGGCCGACGGGTCGGACGCGATCGCCGACTGGCCACTGCTCAACGCGCTGATCAACACGGCCAGCGGCGCGTCCTGGGTGTCCATCCATCACGGCGGCGGCGTCGGCATCGGCCGGTCCATCCACGCCGGCCAGGTCTCGCTGGCCGACGGCACGGCGCTGGCCGCCGAGAAGCTGGCCCGGGTGCTGACCAACGACCCGGGCATGGGCGTGATCCGGCACGTGGACGCCGGGTACGAGCTGGCCGAGCAGGTCGCCGCCGACCAGGGCGTGCGCATCCCGATGAAGGAGGGCTGACCGTGGGCGGGTTAGGCCGGCTCGCCGGCCTCGGGGCGACCGAGGCGGCCGGGTGAGCCCGGCCGCCTACTTCGCCGGCCACGCGCTGCTGCCGGACGGCCCGGCCGCCGGCGTGACGTTCGAGGTGGCCGCGGGTCGGTTCACCGCGATCCGGACCGGCAGCCGCCCACCGGCCGGCGCCACCCGGCTGTCCGGCGTGGTCCTGCCCGGCCTGGCCAACGCGCACAGCCACGCCTTCCACCGGGCGCTCCGCGGTCGCACCCACCGCGGCGGCGGCACGTTCTGGACGTGGCGGGAGGGTATGTACCGGGTCGCCGCGGCCCTGGATCCCGATTCCTACCTGGCCCTGGCCCGGGCCACCTACGCCGAGATGGCCCTGGCCGGGATCACCACCGTGGGCGAGTTCCACTACCTGCACCACGCCCCCGGCGGCCGCCGGTACGCCGACCCGAACGCGATGGGCGCGGCGTTGATCCAGGCCGCCGCGGAGGCCGGAATCCGGCTGACCCTGCTCGACACCTGTTACCTGGCCGGCGGTCTGGGGACCCAGGGGCACCTGGAGCTGGGGCCGGAGCAGCTGCGGTTCACCGACGGCGACGCCGACGGGTGGGCCGCCCGGGTGGCCCGGCTGGCCGACGCCGAGTCGGTCCGGATCGGCGCGGCGGTGCACTCGGTGCGGGCCGTGCCGCGGGCGGCGCTGCCGGTGGTGGCCGCGGCCGCACACGGACGGCCGCTGCACGTGCACCTGTCCGAGCAGCCGGCCGAGAACCAGGCCGCCCTGGCGTTCTACGGCCGCACACCGACCGAGTTGCTCGACGAGGCCGGGGTTCTCGGCCCACTGACCTCGGCGGTGCACGCCACCCACCTGACGGCGTCCGACATCGCCGCGCTCGGCCGGACCGGGACCACCTGTTGCCTGTGCCCGACCACCGAACGGGACCTGGCCGACGGGATCGGCCCGGCCCGCGCCCTGCTCGATGCCGGCGCACCGCTCAGTCTCGGGTCGGACCAGCACGCGGTGATCGACCTGATCGAGGAGGCCCGCGCGCTGGAGATGCACGAGCGGCTGGCCACCCTTCATCGCGGCCGGTTCAGTCCGGAGCAGTTGCTGACCGCGGCCACTCGCCACGACAGCCTGGGCTGGACCGACGCCGGAGCCCTGGCCGTCGGCGGGCGGGCCGACCTGGTCGCCGTCCGGACCGACACCGCCCGCACTGCCGGCGCCGACCCCGCGCAGATCCTGCTGGCCGCGACCGCCGCCGACGTGGACACCGTGGTGGTGGACGGACAACCGGTGGTGACTGGCGGCCGGCATCGGCTCGGCGATGTCGGCGCGCTGCTGGGCGCCGCCATCGAGCCCCTCTGGCGGTGACCTCCTGGCCGGTGCGAGCCGGTCCGATCCTGAGATGCTTCTGATTCGGACGAGGCACAGTGGACCCGGCGGGGCCGATCGGCGGCCGGCGGAGGGTGGCGCGCACGATGACGGCGACCGGCGACAAGCCGCGGCTGCTGCTGGTGGAGGACGACAGTCAACTCGGCCCGCTGCTGCAGGAGGTGCTGGACGAGGCCTACACGGTCGATCTGGCCCGGGACGGACAGGCCGGGCTGCACGCCGGGTTGACCCGGGACTACGCGCTGATGGTGATCGACCGGGGCCTGCCGGCCATCGAAGGCGTCGATCTGGTGCGCCGGCTGCGGCAGCGCGGGGTGGCCGCGCCCGTGCTGATCCTGACCGCCCGGGCCGCGGTCGCCGACCGGGTCGAGGGCCTGGACGCCGGCGCGCAGGACTACCTGGTCAAGCCGTTCGAGGTGGACGAGCTGCTGGCCCGGTTGCGGGCACTGCTGCGGCGCACCGTCGACGAGGCCACCGAACTTGACCTGGGCGGGCGCCGGCTCGACGTCACTGGCCGCCGGGTCGTGGGCGGCGGGCAGGTGGTCGACCTGTCCGGGCGAGAGGCGGCGCTGCTGGAGGTGCTGGCCCGCCGTCCGCAGCAGGTATTCACCCGGCCGCAGCTGCTGGCCGCGGTGTTCGACCCGGCCGACGACCCGGGCAGCGTCGACACTTACGTCTACTACCTGCGGCGCAAGCTCGGACGCGACTGCGTGACCACCGTGCACGGCGTCGGCTACCGGTTGGGCACGATCTCGTGACCGCCCCACCCCCACCCCCACCCCCGTCGTCGTCCTCGACCCCGCCGGTCCGGTCGCGCCCACCTCGTGATCCCGACCAGGCCCTGTTGCGGTCGGCCACCCTGCGTATGGGGTGGCAGATCGCCGCGGCCAGCGCGGTGGTCGTGGTGCTCGCCGGGCTGACCACCCTGGCCCTGAGCCCGCTGCTGGGCCGCGGCCGCCCCGAACACGGCGGCGGCCCCGACCGGGACGACGAGATCCTGCGCAGCACCCTGCTGGTCGCGGGAGTGATCGGAGTGGCGATCGCCGGCGTCGCCGGGTTCCTGATCGCGCGCCGGGCGGTCGCGCCGCTGGGTGAGGCACTGGCCCGGCAACGCCGGTTCGTCGCCGACGCCGGACACGAACTGCGCACCCCGCTGACCGTCATGCACACCCGCGCTCAGCTGATCGCCCGCCGGATGGAGCCGCAGGATCCGGCGCTGCCGGCGATGCGCCAACTGCTCGACGACAGCCGGGTCCTGGGCGAGATCGTCGACGAGTTGCTGGCCAGCGCCGTGCTGACCGCCGATCCCGGTCGCGGGGAACCGATCGAGGTCCGCGCGCTGCTGGACGAGATCGCCCGGTCCATGGCCGTGCTCGCGCAGGCCCGTGAGGTGCAGATCTCGGTGGCCGGGCCGCCGGGGGTCTGGGTGACCGGATCGCGGGTCGCGCTGCGCCGGGCGCTGGCCGCCCTGGTCGACAATGCCCTCGGGCACACCCCGTCGGGCGGCTGGGTGCAGCTCGCGGTCGACGTCCGCGGCGAGCATGTCGTGCTGGCCGTCACCGATTCCGGGGAGGGCCTGGCCGGGTTGGACCCGGCCGAGCTGACCCGGCGATTTGCCCGCGGGCCGCGCGCCGCGGACGGCCCCGGCGGGCGGCGCTTCGGCCTCGGGCTGGCCCTGGTCCAGGAGGTCGCCAGCGCGCACGGCGGAACTCTGACGCTGGGGCCCGCCCCGACCGGCGGGGCCCAGGCCGAACTCGTCCTGCCGATTCGATCCTGACTCGTTCGGGCTCGGACCGAGGCGGTCAGTGCCGGTGCGGACCCATGCCGTCGGGCCCGCCGCCCATCATCGGACCGTGCCCGGGAGCTTGCGCGGCCGGCGGACCCCAGGGTCCCGGCGGACCCCCGGGCCCGACGGCGGTGGCCGCGAAGGCGGTGAGGATCAGGGCCGCGCAGACCGCGGCGACCAGGGTCACCATCCGGTGTCGGCGCAGCGACCGGTAGGTGTGGCGGCCGGCGGAGCGGACCCGACGCAGGGACCGTCGGGTCACCGTTGCTGCCATGTCCTGCACCCTCCGTCGGTCGCTCCCACCATGGTGGCACCGATGGGATCAGAGGATTCTCAGACCGCTGGCCGCTGGAGCCCTGTCCGGTCCGGCCGGGCACCGGCCGGTGGTCGAGAATGAGCCGATGTCAGTCGCCTACGACGTGGAACCCTGGACCGAGCTGATGGTCGCCGTCGTCGGCGCGATGGCCGCACTGGCCGGCTTGTTCTTCGTCGCCCTGTCGATCAACGTCGACGAGATCGTCCGGATGCGCCGGTTGCCCGGTCGAGCCGCGTCGACCGTGGTGATGCTGGGCGTCCTGCTGCTGGCCGGCATGGTCGTGCTGGTGCCCGGCCAGCCGTTGTGGCTGCTCGGAGCCGAGATCGCGCTGATGGGCGTCACGGTCACGATCTTCAGCGCGACCGCGCTGCGGCCCCGGAACGACGCCGACCCGCAGCTCAACGCCTTCATGTACCGGGTGCAGCCGCTGCTCGTCATGCTGATCCCGTGCGCGACCCTCATCGTGGCCGGGATCAGCCTGGCCGTCGAGGCCGGCGGTGGCCTGTACTGGCTGGCCGCCACGTTCGTCACCGGCACCTTCGCCTGCATGACCAACGCCTGGGTATTGCTGGTGGAGATCAAGCGCTGACAGCGGTGGACGACGGCGGGCCCGCCCCCACTGGGAACGGGCCCGCCGCCGGCGATCCGGATCGGGGGTCAGTGCAGGACCACCGGCGCCGCCGGCTCCTCGCCGACGGTCTCCCGGGCCTTGCGGGGCAGCATGAACGCCGGGATCAGGGTGACCACCAGGATGGCCAGCGCCACCCAGAAGGTGGTGCCGAAGGCCTCGGCCATCTGCTCCTGCACCTGGGCCTTGGCCTGGGCCAGCACGTCCGGCGGCACGTTGGCCATCGCCGCCGGATTCTCCTGAGCGGCCTTGGCCGCCTGAATCGCCGGCTTGCTCAGGAACTGGTTGGTCAGGATGACCGACATCACCGCGGTACCGACCGAGGCGGCCGACTGCTGCACGATGTTCATCAGTGTCGAGCCCCGGGCCACCTCGGCGTGCCGCAGGGTGGCCAGGGCCGCCGTCATGATCGGCATCATCGTCATGCCCATGCCCAGGCCGTTGATGAACAGCGCCCCGAGCAGCAGCGGAATCGGCGTGGTCGAGCTGATCTGGGTGAACACGCTCATCCCGATCAGGATCAGGAACAGGCCGGTGATGACGAACTTGCCCGGACCCATCTTGTCGGTCAGGCGACCGGCGATCGGCATGGTCAGCATGGCGCCGATGCCCTGCGGAGCCAGCAGGAGCCCCGCGGTCAGCGTGCTCTCCTCCCGGACCTGGATGAAATAGGTGGGCAGCAGCAGCATCGCGCCGAAGAACGCGATGGCGAACAGCGACATGGTGATGACCGAGACCGACATCTGCTTGCGCTTGAACAGGTGCAGGTCGATCAACGGGTGATCCTGGCGGCGCAGGGCGTGGAAGACAAAGCCAGTCATCAGCAGCAGCCCGACCACCACCGGGATGATCACCTTGGCCGAGGCGAAGGTGCCTTCCTCGGGAATGGTCGAGACGCCGAACAGGAACAGCGCCAGACCGGGCGAGAGCAGCAGCATGCCGACGAAGTCGAACGATTCCGACGGCGACGGTTCGTCCTTGGCCAGCACCCGCCAGGCGGCGATCAGCGCGACGATGCCGATCGGCACGTTGATGAAGAAAATCCAATGCCAGCTGGCGGTCTCGATCAGCCAGCCACCCAGGATCGGGCCGAAGATCGGGCCGAGCAGCATCGGCACACCCAGCACGGCCATCACCCGGCCGATCCGGTGCGGGCCGGCCGCGTGGGTCATGATCGTCATGCCCAGCGGCATCAACATGCCGCCGCCCAGGCCCTGCAGGACCCGGAAGGCGATGAGCGACTCGATGCTCCAGGCCAGACCGCAGGCGATGGAGCCGAGCAGGAACAACGTCAACGCCAGCATGTACAGGCGCTTGGTGCCGAACCGGTCGGCCGCCCAGCCGGTCAGCGGGATAACGGTGGCCAGGGCCAGCGTGTAGCCGGTCATCGTCCAGGCGACGGTGGCGTAGCTGGCGTCGAAGGTGGTCTGGAACGTCGGCAGCGCGACGCTGACCACGGTCACGTCCAGGATGGACATGATCGCGCCCAGGACCACGACGCCGGCGATCCGCCAGACGGTGCCGTCCAGCTTGTCGTCGTCGGCAGCGACCGGGGTGGGGGCCGGGTTCTGGGTCAACTGGTTCTTGGTCAACTGGGGGGGCGGGGCGCTCCCGTCGACCGCCCCGGGTTCGGGGGCGGCATGCTTGGGACTCATACAGGGATCTCCTGCCGTAACGGGGGGAACGGGGATGGCTGCGGGGTCTGCGACCGCGGCGTTTCCGGGTGCGAGGCTTCCGGGTGGGGCCGGCTCGGGCAACCGAGTTTTTCCACGACCGGCCGCAGGGCATCGATCAGCCGCCGGGTCTCGTCGACGCCGACGGCGGACAGGATGCGCAGGGCCGAGCGGCGCTGCCCGGCTTTGAAGGTGGCGATCAGGTCGAGCCCCGCGGGGCTCAGCGAGATCCGTTTGATCCGGCGATCGAGATCGTCCTCGTGCCGTTCGACCAGGCCGGCCCGCACCAGCTGATCGACGTTGCGGCCGGCGGTGGCCACGGACAGCTCCAGGCTGGTGGCGATCTCGTGGATCGGCACCGGCTCCGGGTTCTGGGTGAGCGTGAGCAGCGTGCGGATCTGCGAGAACGTCAGGTCCGCGGTCCGCAGGGCGTCGATGCCCCCGTTCTGGGCGCCGCAGTGCAGATGCCCGACGAACGCCTCCAGGACGTCCAGCAGCTCCTCGGCACAGGTTGCTTTCACGGACGTGAAGGTATCACCCACGCAACTATTGCCGTCAATCACGATCGGGCCACTGATCCGCACCCGTAGTCGACTCGGCCACCCCCCGGCACTCATCGGTACCCACGTGGGTCTGCTCACATGAGACGCGATTCCATTGTTTTGGCACTCAGTCTCAGTCACTATGGAGAAGTGCGGCCGCTCCCCCGCTTCACTCCCACTCGACGACGAGGATCCCGCTGATGACCATGCCGACGGCGCCCGACCACGACAGCCCCCCGACCGCCCTGGACACCGACTACTACGCGGTCTTCGCCGACGTTCCCGAGGCGGATCGGCTGTTCTGGAAGCGGGCCCGGACCTTCGCCGAGGACACCCTGGCCGAGGTCAACCAGGCGTGGGACCAGGGCGAGTACCCGCTTCACCTGGCCCGCCGGCTGGGCGAACTGGACCTGCTCACCGACGGGGTGGTCGGACCCGGCCTGACGCCGATGTCGCCGCTGGCCGCCGGCCTGGTCAACATGGAGATCTCCCGCGGAGACGGGTCGATGGGCACCGTCATTGCCGTCCAGGGCGGTCTGGCCCTGCGCTCCATCGCGTTGTTCGGTAGCGCCGAGCAGCAGGCGCGGTGGCTGGTCCCGCTGGCCCGCGGGGAGAAGTTGGGCGCGTTCGCCCTCACCGAACCGACTCACGGTTCGGACTCGGTGGCGTTGGAGACGACCGCGGTCCGTGACGGTGACAGCTGGGTGATCAACGGGTGCAAGCGCTGGATCGGCAATGGTTCGGTCGGTGACGTCACCGTGGTCTGGGCCCGCGACGAGCAGGGTCACGTCCGCGGCTTCCTGGTCGAGCAGGACACCCCCGGGTACCGGGGCGAGACGATCCGGGGCAAGGCCTCGCTGCGGGCCATCCATCAGGCCCACATCACGCTGACCGACGTGCGGGTGCCGCTGGACGCGGTGCTGCCCGGCACGCACAGCTTCAAGGACGCCTCCCGGGTGCTGCTGGCCACCCGCCTGGGCGTCGCCTGGGCCGCGCTGGGGCACGCCACCGCGGTGTTCGAGGCGGCGCTGACCTACTCCCGGGCCCGCATCCAGTTCGGCAAACCGCTGGCCTCGTTCCAGCTGGTGCAGGAACGGCTGACCCGGATGCTGGCCACCCTGACCACCATGCAGTTGACCTGCCGGCACCTGGCCGCCCTGGACCAGGCCGGCACCCTCACCCCCACCCAGGCCGCGCTGGCCAAGTACACCAACACCCGCGGCGCCCGGGAGCTGGCCGCGATCGCCCGGGACATGCTCGGCGGCAACGGGATCCTGCTGGAGAACCACGTCATCCGGCACATGGCCGACGTCGAGTCCCTGCACACCTACGAGGGCACCGAGAGCATCCAGGCCCTGCTCATCGGTCGCGACCTGACCGGCATCAGCGCCTTCGCCTGACCGCGCGGATCAACGACCGCCTTCGCCTGACCGCGCGGATCAACTACCGCCGCGCGGATCATCCGGCCCCGGATGTGACGCATGGGCCTTGAGTCAACGACTTCATCCGCGCAGTCCTGATCTCCCGACCGATCCCCCGACCGATCCCCGACCGGTCCCCCGACCGATCGGCCCGACCACACGATCAGCCCGACCGACGATCAGCCCGACAAAGGAGTCCCGTCATGATCAGCTCCACCGCCAACGATTCCCCGCTCACCCCCTTGCGTTTCCTGCAGCGCTCGGCCGAGGTGTATCCGACCAAACCGGCCATCGTCTACGGCGCCCGCCGCTACAGCTATGCCGAATTTGCCGACGCCGCCCAACGTCTGGCCCAGGCGCTGCGGGCCAGGATCGAGCCGGGCGACCGGGTGGTGTTCCTGGCCCCCAACGTGCCCGAGATGCTCATCGCGCACTTCGCGGTGCCGCTGGCCGGTGGAGTGCTGGTGGCCCTGAACTCCCGGCTGGCCAAGGCCGAGATCGACTACATCCTCAACCATTCCGAGGCCAAGTTGCTGTTCGTGGACGCCGAGCTGGTCGCCACGGTGGGCAACTCGCTGGCCGCCGCGCCCGCCCTGACCGGGGTGATCGAGATCGCCGACGCCGAATTCGGTCTGGCCGCCAGCGGCCTGGATGTCGGCCAGCAGTCGTACGCTTCGTTCCTGGCCGAGGCCGACCCGGCCGCCGCCCCGCTGCCGTGGACGGTGGCCGACGAACGGACCGTCATCTCGATCAACTACACCTCGGGGACCACCGGAAAACCCAAGGGCGTCATGTACACCCACCGCGGCGCCTACCTGAACTCGTTCGGCGAGATCGTGCACAACCAGTTCACCGGGGACTCGGTCTACCTGTGGACGCTGCCGATGTTCCACTGCAACGGCTGGTGCACCCCCTGGGCGGTCACCGGCGCCGGCGCCACTCACGTGTGCCTGCGCGCCGTCCGGGCGGACGCCGTCTGGTCGGCCCTGGACGGGCTCGGCGTGACCCACCTGTGTGGCGCTCCGACGGTGTGCAGCATCATCGCCGACGCCGGGCAGGCCCATCCGCTGGACCGGCCGATGCGGATCACCACCGCGGGGGCACCGCCGTCGCCGACGGTCATCGAAAAGCTCGACCGGTTGGGCGTGACCGTGGTGCACGTCTACGGGCTCACCGAGGTCTACGGGCCGTTCACCATCTGCCAGTACCAGCGGGAGTGGGACGACCTGCCGCCGGCCGACCGGGCCCGGCGACTGTCCCGGCAGGGCGTGGGCATGCTGCAGGCCGAGTCGGCCCGGGTGGTCGACGAGCAACTTCTCGACGTGCCCGCGGACGGCATCACGATCGGCGAGATCGTCCTGCGCGGCAATAATGTGATGGCCGGCTACTTCAAGGACGACGCGGCCACCGAGCAGGCGTTCCGCGGTGGCTGGTTCCACAGCGGCGACCTGGGCGTGATGCACCCCGACGGGTACATCGAGCTCAAGGACCGGGCCAAGGACATCATCATCTCCGGTGGCGAGAACATCTCGACCATTGAGGTCGAGAACGCCGTGCTCTCCCATCCGGCCGTGGCCGAGGCCGCGGTGATCGGCATGCCCAGCGTGAAGTGGGGCGAACGGCCGCGGGCGTTCGTCGTCGTGCGGCCGGGCGTCGAGGTCAGCTCGGCCGCGATCCTGGACCACGTCAAGGGATTGATCGCCAAGTTCAAGGTGCCGGACGAGGTGATCTTCGTCGACGTCCTGCCCCGGACCGCCACCGGCAAGATCCGCAAGAACGAGCTGCGGGCGACCGACCCGGCCGCTCGCGTGCTCGCCACCGCCCCGTAGCCGCTGCCGCGGCGCCCCAGCGGCGCCGCGGGCCGAACTCCGGCCGATCCGGCCCATCCACCGCATTGGCGGCGGCGCCGACAGACCCCCTGCGCGGATCAAGTCGTCGACTCCCGTCCCAGGCGTCACAAGCACTGCTGTTTCATCCGCGCAGCCGCAGTTGATCCGCGCGACACCCGAGCGCTCGCCAAGCCCGGCCCGATCCGGGCCGCACCCCATCCGCAGCTCCCCCCAACCCAGGAGTCAGCTCATGACCACGATCGTCGACCACCCCAATGCCGACCTGATGCCCGACCTCGCCGACCCGACCGCCGGACGGGTCGCCCAGGCCCGGGAGATGGCCTCGGCCCAGGTCCAACTGATCGCCGACCCCGCCCCGCTGGGGCTGGCCGCCTTCGCGCTCACCACGTTCCTGTTGAGCCTGGCCAATTCCGGCCTGATGCCGGTGGCCGCCGAACCGGTCGTGCTCGGCGTGGCCCTGGCCTACGGCGGCCTCGCCCAACTGCTGGCCGGCATGTGGGAATTCAAGAAGGGCAACGTCTTCGGCGCGACGGTGTTCACGTCCTACGGCGCCTTCTGGCTCTCGTTCTGGGCCTACCTGACCTTCTACGCCGGGGGCATCCCGGCCGAGCAGCACGGTGTCGCCGCCGGCTGGCTGCTGATCTGCTGGGGCATCTTCACCGTGCTGATGTTCCTGGGCTCGCTGCGGACCACCGCGGTGCTGGCCGCCCTGTTCGCGGTCGTCGTGGTGGCGTTCTTCCTGCTCGGATTCGGCGCGCTCAACGGCATCACCGGCCTGACCCGGGCCGGTGGCTTCGCCGGCCTGCTGGCCGGAGCGATGGCCTGGTACCTGTGCCTGGCCGGCGTGCTCAGCTCCACCTTCGGCCGGCCGGTCCTGCCCAACAAGTCACTGGTGGGCTGAGCGCACCATGGGCCCGGGCGGCGCACCGGAACCATCGGGGCGCCGCCCGGTCAGGCCGGACAGCCGGACTCGGCCCACAGGGCGCCGACCACGGTCACCGCACGGGCGTAGGCGGCCTGGTAGATCTCGCCGTTGGCCGACGGCGAGCTCTGCACCTTCTGGGCAACCTGCCAGGGCACCCCGGACGGCCAGTTCTCGATCCGCAGCAGCTTGTCGTAGAACAGGCCGGCCGCCGATGCCGGGTCGATCAGCTTCTCCGGCGCCCCCCACCCGGTGGTCGGGCGCTGCTGGAACAGGCCGATGGAGTCCAGGTTGTTGCCGACCTCGTCGTGCGGGTAGTCCAGTGACCGCCGCGCCACCTCCCGCTCGATGTCGGTCAGCGGACGGTTGATCTCCGAGGCGTACAGCTCGGAGGTGCCGTCGTTGGCGAAGTTGATCAGGCCGGTCTCGGCCAGGGCGGTCGCCACCGCGATCTCGGCGGCCGGCTGATCCAGTCCGCGTTCCCGGGCGACCCCGGTGACGATCCGCGCGTTGCGGCTCTGCACCGGGCTCAGGTCGGCTACCGGGTCGCTCGATTCGCACCGGACCGCACCGGCCTGCGCGGAGTCCGATGAGTCGTCCATCGTGCCGAGCAGCACGACGGCACCGACGGTGAGCAGCAGGGCGACCGTCAGCCGCAGTTTCTCGCCCCGGTTGCCCGGGCGGGCGGGCCGGGCCGCCGGCGCCGGATTCGCCGGCGATCGGGTGCTCGCCGGGGGCGTCGGACCGCGGTCGCCGCCAGCGCGGCGGGCGGTCTCGACGGGCGGGTACCCCATCAGGCCGTTCGCGTCGGTCGACCGGACGCCCGCGCCGGCCGCGCACGTCGAATCGACCTCGAATTCCCGGGTTGCCACCCGGCAGGCGAAATCCTGAGCACTTTCATTCCCTCCGTTGGGACCGTGGTGCACTGGTGCAGCGACGGCCACGGGGGCCGGCGGTGATGATATGCAATCCAATGCAGCCAGGTCGCCCATCCGGGAAGTCGCGTCGAACGGTTTCACGCTTTGGGGCCGGACGGGTTCGGCTCGGACCACGCGCAGTAATCGGCCATCGCCCATTGATCCCCGATCATCGGCGCCGGATGGGCTGTGGCCACCCGTTCGCCGATGCGCCTGTCGGGGACAAAAAAGAGGGGCGGATGCATTCTCGCGAATGCATCCGCCCCGCCGGCGATTGTGCCGGACCGTTGATCGGTGTTTCTCCGGCGATCAGCCGGTGGAGGTGAAGGTGACCACCACGGAGCGGTTCTCCGGATCACTGGCCGGCTGCACCAGCGGCGAGGAGTCGCCCAGGCCGACCACCGAGGTGATGTTCTCGCCCGGCACCCCGACCTCCTGCAGCAGCACGGCCACCTCGGTGGCCCGCTGGGTGGACAGGTCGATCGCGCCCTGGGGATCCCCACCGGGGACGGCCGCGGTGCGCCCCTCGACGCTGATCTTGGTGCTCGGGTCCACGGTGCCGACGCACTCGCTCAGCGCCGTCAGGGTGGCCGCCTTGTCGATGAGCGCGGCCTGGTTGGGCAGGAACAGCGCCGGGGTGGGCAGGGTGCAGGTCCGGGTCGGGCCGGAGCCCTCGGAGGAGATCTTGTCGGTCGGGTCCGGGGTGGCGACCGCGGGGATGGTCCCCGTCCCGGCACCGGTCCCGGTGCCGTCGTAGAAGGTGACGGTGGACGCGCCGGCGGCGGTCGCGATGCCCTCCCAGATGGCGTGCTGGTAGCCCACCTGGACGTCGGAGAGCGCGTTCTGCTGCCCGGCGACCGGGGTGACGACGAAGTTGACCTCACGGCCGGTCAGGTCGGGCAGAGCCCCGGACGCGGTCGCGGCGCTCACCACATCGGGCGGCGACTGGTCGAAGGCCAGCAGGTTCATGTCCAGCGCGCCCTGGGTGTCCAGCAGCGGCGAGAAGACCCAGACCGGCGAGCCGGCCGGCGAGGCCACGGCATCCAGGCCGGCCAGGGCATCCCGGCCCGGGGACGCGGCCTGCAGGGCGTTGAGCTGCGCGGTGAACGCCGAGGTGGCGTCCGCGTCCGCGACGGCCACCGGCGTGGTGCTGGTGGTGCCGTCACCGGCCACCGCGACCCACTCGACGCCGTTGCCCGAGCCCAGGGCCGCCCACTGGGCGGCCACCACCTCGGGCACCACGATCTGCGCCTCGTTCGAGGAGCCGGCGGTGCTGACCACACTGCCGGCCACCGTCACCGGCGCCGCGCTGGTCGGCGCCGCCGACGACTCGCCGGATCCGCTCGAGCCGCCCGAACTGCACGCGGTGAGCGTCAGCAAGGCGACCGCGGCGGCCAGGATGGGCAGGCGTACGGGCAGGGTCGGGGGCGTTCGTCTCCGGCTCATGGCCTCAGGCTAGCCACGAATGGGGGCCCGGAACCGGAGTTGAGAGATCCCTCAGCTCCGGTTCCGGGCCCCCCTGGGTGGGTAGCCTGAGGCGCAGAGCCGGAGACGAACGCCCCCGACCCTGCCCGTACGCCTGCCCATCC
>Ga0116157_10003054_pt1 | contig 16123 bp, 8 predicted proteins | sample AD_UKC048_MetaG_FD_89882 | JGI IMG/M metagenome (GOLD analysis project Ga0116157, IMG submission 89882) | Active sludge microbial communities of municipal wastewater-treating anaerobic digesters from USA - AD_UKC048_MetaG | ecosystem: Engineered > Bioreactor > Anaerobic > Digestate | place: USA...
CCATCTGCTTCGTTCCTCGGTCGGTCGAGTATCTCAGGGGATACACTCCCTCCCTCGGGCCTCGCATCTGGCCCGGTGGCGCTCCCGCCAAAATCGGAAGTAATTTTTGCACAGACCCTAAGGGGCTGGGATGCCGGAACTCGATTTTCATTTCAGTCTGGCCGTGCAGGTCATGGGCGGCGCGGGATTGCTCGCGGAGCCGATCTCGATGCCGGGGATTTCCTTTTTCGAAGCCGACGAGAGGCGGGTCGTGCGGGGTCTCGAGGCGCGGTTTCGGCACGCACTCGAATCCCGCCCGCTGGGCACGCTGTATCGCTGCCAGGAAGACGAGGCGCCTGTTTGCGGTGAGGTGACGCTCGAGGTTGCGCCCGCCGGGCGGCATCCGGCTTGGATCGACCCGGTGCCTCTGCGGTTCCATGTGGTGCGGTGGCGGGCGGGGAATGGGTTGTGCCAGGCCTACGTGCCCGCTCTGGGGATTGCGGTGCTCGCCGAAACCGCGGAGGCTTTGGACGACCGCCTGCCCGGGCATATCCGATTGGCGTTGGGGCGGACCAGGGCGTCGACCTCGTTGCGGGCTCTGGCGGCGCTCGAGCGCTGCGTCGAGTTGCGCGTGTCGCCGTTGCGCCTGCGCGTCAGCCTCAAGACCCCGAAACAGGCGGCGGTCGAGGCCGGCTCCCGGGAGAAGGTCAAGCGGGCGGTGTTGCCGGAAGTCGCGGTGGACCTGACCAAGGTGAAGCTCGTTCCGGCGTTCGAGGCCCAGAAGGTGGTGCTGCAACTGGCGGAGGCGCTTGGCGGAAGTCCGCCCCGCAGCGTGTTGCTGGTGGGGGCCTCGGGGGTGGGCAAGACGGCGGCGTGGCACGAACTGGTCCGGCGGAGGGCCGAATTGCAGTTTGGAGAGACGCCGTTTTGGGCGACAAGCGGTTCGCGGTTGGTGGCGGGGATGACGGGGTTTGGGATGTGGCAGGCGCGGTGCCAGCAGGTGGTGAGCGAGGCGGCGAAGACGCGGGCGATTGTGCACCTGGGAGGTTTGAGCGAGCTCATTCAGGTGGGGCGCAGTGCCCACAACACCGAGGGGATCGCGTCGTTTCTGCGGCCTGCCCTGGGCCGGGGCGAACTCTTGGGGGTCGTCGAGTGCACTCCCGAACAACTGCCGTCGATCGAACGGCAGGATCCGCACCTCCTCGATGTGTTCCAGCGGGTGACGGTCGAGGAACCGGACTTCGCGCACAGTCGTTCCATCCTGACGCAGGTGGCTCGGCACGCGCAACCGCATGGACCCGGGCTCGATGAGCGCGCGTTGGACACACTGGACCGACTTCATCGTCGGTACGCCACGTACTCGGCCTATCCAGGCCGCCCGGTCCGCTTCCTGCGGAACCTCCTGGCCGACCGCACGTCCGCAAACCCCGTGGGGGCCTCGGAGGTGACGGCTCTGTTCTCGCGAGAGACGGGGTTGCCTGGTTTCATGCTCGATGACGCCATTCCACTGGACCTTGAGGCAGCCGGGGCGTGGTTTGCCGCACGCGTGCTGGGGCAGGTCGAGGCGGCAACGCTCGTGGTCGATTTGCTGGCGACGATCAAGGCGCGTCTGGCGCGTCCGCGCAAGCCACTGGCGTCGTTTCTCTTCATTGGGCCGACGGGCGTGGGCAAGACCGAGATGGCCAAGGCGCTGGCCGAGTTTCTGTTCGGCAGCCGGGATCGCCTGGTGCGGTATGACCTGAGCGAGTTTGCAGACCCGCTCGCGGTGCGCCGCCTGGCCGGAGGGCAGGATGGCGCCGAGGGTCTCCTCACCGCCCGGGTGCGGGAGCAACCATTCTCTGTGGTGCTCCTGGACGAATTCGAGAAGGGGCATCCGCTCCTGTTCGATCTCCTGCTGCAGGTGTTGGGGGAGGGGCGGTTGACGGACGAGGCGGGGCGCCTGGCGGATTTCACCAACACGGTCGTGGTCATGACCTCGAATCTCGGGGCTCAGACCTTTCGGGAAGCGCAGCCCGGGTTCGTGGCCCGGGCAGGCTCGGTGCGGCATGCCCGCCAGCATTTCGAGGAAGCCGTCGAGCGGTTCTTGCGGCCCGAACTGTTCAGGCGGATCGATGCCGTCGTGCCGTTCGCGCCTCTCGATGAGCCCACCGCGCGGGCGATCGTCAGACGCGAGCTTGGCTTGGTGCGCCAGCGCGATGGGCTTCAACGCCGGTCCATCCGCCTCGATGTGACCGAGGCTGCCGAACGCTATTTGGCCGCGCGCGGATTCGATGTCCTGCTGGGGGCGCGTCCGTTGAAGCGCGCGATCGAACGCGAGTTGCTCGTGCCGCTTGCCAACGCGCTCAACTGCCATCCGCTGAGCCAGACGCTCGAAGCCGCCGTGGGTCTCGAGGGCGGGCGCCTCCGCGTGGACGTCCGGTCCGGGTCGGTCGCCGCCCTGGTCTCGGCGCCGGGCTCATTCGGGCCGGACTGGGTGTCGCTGGCGGAGGCGGCGATCGAGTTGCACCGCGCGCTGTGCCGGTTGCGGGGGCGAGGCACGGAAACCGAACTCGAGAATCGGGTGGCTCATGGGGTCTCGATCGAGCGGCAGGTCCAGCGCGGGCGGGTCCCTTCCGGGCAGGAGAAGGCTGAACTCGACCGGCTGCCCCGCGTGCAGCAAACGCTCGAACGACTCGGGGAACTGCATCGCGAGGCAGCCGCACTCGAGAGCGAAACGCTCGTGGATTATTTCGCTATCCGCAGCGTCATAAGTCCACAACAACGGGTCGGAGCACCCGGCCAGGACGCCGCAGGCCGCGCGCCCTCACACGGCGAGGCTTCTCGGGTTGTGCATGAAACCGATCAGCCCATCGTTCTCCTCCAGCAACGCCTGGAAACCCTGCGGCGGACGCTGGACAAACTGCTGTGCTCGATTCTCGAGCTCGAGCATGACCGCCCGGACGCACTTGTGTTGGCTGTCTACAGCGACGCGGCGCCGTGGATGTTCGCCCTGGGCGCCGGCTATCTTGATGCGTGCCGCGCGAGCGGGCACCGGGTGCGGCTCGAGCGGGTGCTCGCTGGGCCTCGAGGGCGGAAGGAGGCTTCGATGTTCCGGCGCCAGCCCGTGCCCGACCCTGCCGCGTTTCTGGCCAGCCCGGTCGAGGGGGTGTTGGGCCTCATCCTCACAATCGAAGGCCCCCTCGCATGGCCGCGCTGGGAGGAGGAGCGCGGGCGGCATGCCTTCAAGGACAAGCACTCGAACGCCGAGGCTGTTGTCGAGACGGCCAACGTCGCCGCCGCCGACTACGCGATCCCGGCGGCTGCGGCCCGGCGCGGGGGGTTGAGGGTCTCCGGGCGTTGCCGCGCCTACGACGTGTTGGGGGGAGTGATTGACGACTGTCAACTGGGTCGGCGACTGAGCAGGGTCGACGACCTGGGGCGCGTCATCGCCTCGTGTGTGGAAGACCGCTTCGAACGGCGGGTCAGGCTCCCCGTCTCCGCGTGAACTTCACCCTGCCCATCTACGTCGAGGAACGGCGGACCAGCGGAGCCCCTGCCCCGGTCTACCTGGTTAGGCCCTTGTTCAGGTCCGAACCCGAACGCCGGGCGGAGCGCCTGCCGCGTGCCCTGACTCTATTGGCGGGGGACATGCGGCAGGCGCTGGGCGGGCTGGCAGGCGGGGCGGATCACCGGGCTCTTGCGGATTGGACCTTCGCGCCGGAGACTGAGGAGTCGCTTCTCGAAGTGCGGATTGAAGGCAAGTTCGGCAGCGCGGCCGTGTCGTTCCTGTTTGTCGTCTGCCACGTCTTGGGGCGGCGCGTCGCCTTCACGCCGAGCCTGTTGGATCTCTGGTTCGAAGTCCCCAAGGGACAGGACCTCCGCGGAGTGGCCACCGCGGTCCTCACCCGGTTCTTTCGCGATCAACAGAGGGAGGGTGGACTCGGCCTGACGCCCACCGAGGTGGCGCTGTCGGGCAAGGCCTGGACCACGCGACTTGAAGTGGCGGTCAACATCCCCGCTCTTCCCCGCGAACAGAAATCCGATCCCTGGGCGTTGCTGACCGACGAAGCGGTTCTCTCCGGCGAGGAGGAACTCGAACGGGTGGGGCGCTGCCTGGATCGCCTTTACCCGGACGATCTGGACCGCGCGGTCGGGCGGGAGCGTGAGATCGAGGAGTTGGCACGCCTGCTGCATCTGCCCGACCGTCGGCCGGTTTTGCTGGTGGGGCCCCGGCAGGCGGGCAAGACCGCCATCGTCCACGAGCACGTCTACCGCCAGGCGGCTCAGCGGACGGGCCGTCCGGCCGCATCCAGCCAACTCTGGCTGCTCGCCCCGCAGCGGCTGGTCTCGGGCATGGCGTACGTGGGACAGTGGGAGAAGCGGCTCCTGGCCATCGTCGAGGAGGCGGCGAAGCGGGGCCATGTGTTGTATTTCGACGACCTGCTCGGTCTCTGTCTGGCCGGGGTGACATGCAGCTCGGACCTGAGCATGGCCCAGGTCCTGAAGCCGCATCTGGACCGCCGCCGTGTTCGCGTGCTGGCCGAGATGACGCCCGAGGCCTTCCGGGTCCTCAAGGAAATGGACCGCGGCTTTGCCGACCTGTTTCACGTGCTGCCTGTGGCCGAGACGTCCGAGATCGAGACCCTCCGCATTCTCATTGCGGCCCGCCAGCAACTCGAAACGCGGCACGGCTGTCGCTTCGGCCTGGATGCCTTGCCCCTGGCGATGGACCTGCAGCGTCGCTACGCCGCCGACCTCGCCCAACCGGGAAAGGTCGCCGGCTTTCTGCGCCAGCTCGCGGCCAAGTTCCGCGACGCGAGCATCGGTCGCGGGGAGGTATTGGCCGAGTTTGCGGTCCGGAGCGGATTGCCTCGGTCTTTCCTTGACCCGGAGCTGACCATCGAGCGGGGCGAGGTGGTCGAGGGCCTGGCCCGGCACGTCATCGGCCAGAGGGAGGCGGTCGAGTCCGCGGCCGATGTCATCGTCACCGCGTGCGCCCGGCTCAACGATCCGCAGCGCCCGCTCGGCAGCCTGCTGTTCCTCGGCCCGACCGGGGTGGGCAAGACCGAGTGTGCCAAGGCCGTGGCGCGGTTCCTCTTCGGCGATAGCGAACGGCTGGTGCGTTTCGATCTGAACGAGTTTGTCTCGCCCGCGGCCGCGGCGCGTTTGATCGGCACCCCCGAACAGCCCGAGGGGCTCCTGACCGCCGCAGTGCGGCGCCAGCCGTTCTGCGTCCTGCTGTTCGATGAAATCGAGAAGGCGCATCCGGACGTGCTCGACCTTTTGCTGGCCCTGCTCGGGGAGGGCCGTCTGACGGACGCGCTGGGCCGCACGGCTCATTTCACGAACGCGCTCGTGATCATGACCTCGAACCTCGGGGCGCGCGAGTCGCGGCATCGGCTCGGGTTTACTGACGGCGCCAAAGACGATCGCGAGGTTTATGTGAGCGCGGCGCGGCATTTCTTCCGGCCCGAGTTCTTCAACCGAATCGACCGCCTCGTCGCCTTCCAACCGCTCGATCGATCCGGGCTCGAGCGGATTGCCGGGAGGCTGATCGACGATCTGTTCGTGCGGGAGGGGATGCGCCGTCCGAATCGGTTCGTCCATCTCCACCGATCGGCCTTCGATCGGCTGGTGACGGAAGGTTACCACCCGCAGTTGGGGGCTCGGGCGTTGAAACGGGCTTTCGATCGACTCCTGGTGCGCCCGCTCGGCGCGCGATTCGCCAGTCTCGCCCCGGGCGCCGCCTGTCTCGCGACGATCCACCCGCGCGGCAACGGATTGGCAGTCGAGGTCACACCCCTGAAGCGGGCAGAGCCGCGCGGCGGGATTGTCTCGAGTCTCGACGTGTCGGATCGGACGGCCATTCTCGAGCGTGTGGCAGCCGCGCTGAGCCGTCTGCGGTCCCAATTGCCCGCGCCTGGCGGGCAGGTTGATTCGGGTGGAGTGTCCGTGGAACGTCACGGGTCCCTCGACCTCCACGAACTGTGGGAGCGCCTCTGGCTCATCCTCCAGCTTCAGGAGCCGCGTGGGCCCGCCGCACCGCCAGGACTGCGATCCATGCCGCCACGGCATGGCCGCGGGCGCAAATCCAAGTCGCGGCGCAGCGGCTCCGATGGATCGCCGGATCGCCGGACGGGGCAGGCCATCGCGCAGTTTGACGACGCGATGGATGACTTGTTGGCGGAGGCCTCGGGACTGGCGGCGTGGCAATGGGAACGCCAGTTTCCTCATGATGCTGAAGAGGAGAATGACCCGTTTTTCCGCCGAATCCGCCCTCAGTCTGCCGAGAGGGGTCTGGCGCTGCTGGTGGGTGGAACGGCGCTGCTTTCCGCGGCGGTGGCCAACTGGGGCCGCCGGGACGAGTGGCTCATTGTCCGCAGTGCGCTGTTGTCGGGCGCCTGGAGCGAGCCGCTGAGTTCCGTCCAAACCGCTGAACTCTTCCGGGAACAAGTGAACATCCAGGCCTGGGCTTCCTGGTGGACCGAGGCTGGCACCACTGGGCTGGCGGCCCTCGAAGGCACTGAAACGGGCCGGGTTTCCGTTGCGGTCTTGTGGGGGCCGACCGCGTCTCTGTTGGCGGGCATCATGAGCGGCACCTGGCTGCGCCCCGGCGATGGCGGGCGGCGGTTGACGCAGGTCTTTGCCTTTCCCGTGCCTGAAGGGACTGCGGCCAGCACGGTCTTGGCTGATCTGGGCGCGCGTCAACGACGCTGGCTCGAGGCTTTGGCACGGGACGAAGCGACGCTGGCGGACGCTCCCTTTCCACTGCAACCGATGATCGCGGATTCCAACGAGGACCTGTGGGACTACGGACTGTCCCAACTGCCGCTGCCGCCGGAATTCCGGACCTGACCGATGCCCACGACGCTCCATTACCCCGTGCTGGTTTGGCAGGATGGCGCCGGGATGTGCACTGCGGCACTCGTGGATGACGAGAAGCGCACTGCGGCCGTGGGGGCCACCGCCACCGATGCGCTGCGCCAACTCAAGGAATACCTCGACTGGACGTGGGCCGAATCCCTCTGGGAGGTCCCTCCGGATTTCGGCGCGGCCGAACTCCTCGAAATCAAGGTCGAGGTGCGCCCCGAGTACTCACACGACGGGCGCCTCTACCCCTGCCCGGAACCGGTCACGCTGCGCGTGCCGTTTGTGCGCGGCCGCCAGCAAGATGGCCTCGGTGTCTGCTCGGTGCCGACCCTGAATCTGCGCTTCACTTACACTGACCCGGACACGCTCAAGGGCCTCGTTGCCCACTACGCCAAGAACGCGCTCAAAGGTCTGACTCCGCGCCAGCTCGCGGATTGCCAGGCGCCGATGGCCTGCGCGTTGCACATGCTCACCATCCGCATCCCCAACGATCCCGATTCCCGGGTCCGCTTCGACCCCGCCCGCGTCCGCACCCTGGCTGTCATCGGGAATCCGCTCACCGCTCCCGGGGGCGTGCGGACACGTTTCGGACCGGCTTGGGAACGCGACGCGGAGGTGCAGCAGCTTGTGGCCCACCTGAGCCAACAGCGGGGCAGCGTCCTGCTGGTCGGCGAGCCCGGCGCCGGCAAGACGACCGTGCTCGTCAACGCGGCCCGGAAGGTCTCCCGCGCCGAGCCCGAGGACCAGGACACGCGCCTGGACCGGCACCATCGCTTTTGGCTCACGAGCGCCGCGCGCCTCGTGGCCGGCATGAAATACCTCGGACAGTGGGAGGAACGGTGTGAGCGCGTCATTCAGGAATTGGCCGGCTTGAACGGGGTGCTGTGCCTCGAAAACCTGCTCGCCTCGGTGCGCATCGGCGGTCAGGGACCTTTGGATGGGATCGCCGCCTTCCTGCTCCCCTACGTGCAGCGGGGCGAACTGCGATTGGTCACCGAAGCGACGCCTGCGGAGGCGGACGCGTGTCGGCGCCTGTTGCCGGGTTTGGTGGAGACGTTCCAAGTCGTGCGCCTGGCTCCGTTGCAGGAGGAACAGACCGTGCGGGTTCTCGAACAGACGGTGGCGTCCTTTGTGCAGAACCACCCCGTCAAGACCGAGGCCGCGATCGCCCCGGCGGCGGCCAACCTGTTTCGCCGGTTCCAGCCCTATGCGGCGTCCCCGGGAACACCCGTGCGGTTCCTGCGGGACCTGCTTGGCCAGGCGATCAAGGACCGCGTTCCGCTGGTTGGGGTCGAGCAGGTCCGGGATCGGTTTGTCCAGGTTACCGGTCTGCGCGAGGAGTTGTTGCGGGACGATCGTCCGCTCGAGCACGCGTCGGTTCGCGCGTGGCTCGAACAGCGGGTGATCGGCCAGACCGCCGCATGCGACGTCGCGGCCAGCGTCGTGACGACGTTCAAAGCGGGCTTGAACGACCCGCAGCGCCCGCTGGGCGTGCTGCTCTTCTGCGGGTCGACCGGGGTCGGCAAGACCGCGCTCGCCCGCGCGTTGAGCGACTCCCTGTTCGGCCACGGGCAGCGCCGAGACCGGCTGGTGCGCCTCGACCTCAGCGAATACGCTCAGCCCGGCTCGGCCGAGCGTCTTCTGCGCGGGCCCAACGGCGGCCCCAGCCCGTTCATCCAGCGGATGCGCCAGGAACCGTTCGCCGTGGTGCTGCTCGACGAAATCGAGAAAGCCGATCCCGAGGTTTTCGACGTGCTCCTGAACGTGTTCGACGAAGGTCGCCTGACCGATCCCCTTGGCCGCGTCACCTACTTCCGCAGCGCCATCCTCATTCTGACCTCGAACCTCGGGGCGGGCAAACCGGCGCCGATCGGTTTCGGTCCAACCGCGGAACCTTCCTTCGAAAACGAAGCCCTCACGTTCTTCCGACCCGAGTTTTACAACCGCCTCGATGCCGTCGTGACGTTTCAACCCTTGGATGCCGCGGCGATCGAGCGCATCACCCGCAAGGAACTGGCCGAAATCGCCGAACGCGAAGGCCTCGCCCATGCCCGCGTGCGCCTGAACTTCTCGGACCGGCTCGTCGACCACCTGGCTCGGACCGGTTTCGACCGCCGTTACGGAGCCCGCCCGCTTCAGCGGACCATCGACCACCTCGTGGTGGCCCCGCTGGCTCGGCATCTTCTCGCCCACGCCGGCATGCGGGATGCGACGCTCGAAGTCGATTGGCGCGGCGGCCAGGCCGTGTTCGAGAAAACCACGGGTTAGACTGACGAGGCGCATGACGAACTCGTCCATGCCGGGCGCCCCAACCACGGTCACCAGCCCCCGACGCCTCGCTGAGGGGCGCCGCCGTGCATGCGGCTCAGGCAGGGCACGCGGCCTGCTCCAGCGGGAGTCTCCATCCGTTGTCGACCCGGTGCCCTCGACGGGCGACAGAATCCCGACAGCGATCAGATGCGCCGCGGCCAACCGGGCCTTCCCGGGGCTTCTTCCCTTCCTTCGCTCCTTCTGGCAGACTTGGCGGCGCCCCACGCGGGCGGGACGTGGACGGACAGGACATGCCTGTGCTCGAATCAGCGGACGTTGTGTTGGAAGTCGAGAATCTCGGGAAATCGTTCCCGGGCGTGCGGGCCCTTGACGGGGTTTGCTTCCGGCTCCGATGCGGCGAGGTGCACGCGGTGGTAGGCGAGAACGGGGCGGGCAAGTCCACCTTCATGCGCTTGCTGGCGGGTCTCGAGACGCCGGACGCCGGCGAAATCCGCTTTCGAGGACGCCCGGTCCGGTTGCGGCATCCGCACGCGGCGCGGCAACTGGGCGTGGCGATGATCCATCAGGAACTGATGCCCTTCCTCGATCTGACGGTTGCGGAGAACATCCTGATGGGACGCGAGCCGACGCGCGGTCCGTTCGGCTGGGTGGACCGCGCGGCCCAGCGGCGGGATGCGCAGCGGCTGCTGCGGCGATTGGATGTCCCTGTCTCTCCCGACTGCCGGATGCGCGAACTCGGGGTCGCCGAGATGCAGGCGGTCGAGATTGCCCGGGCCATCGGCTGCCGCGCCGAGGTCATGATCATGGACGAACCGACGTCCGCACTCTCCGAACGCGAGGCCCGCGCGCTGTTCCGGGTGATGGGCGACCTGCGTCGGCAGGGCGTGGCCATCATCTACATCTCGCATCGGCTCGAAGAGGTCTTCGAGTTGGCCGACACCGTCACGGTGCTGCGCGACGGACGGCATGTGGTCACCGGTCCGGTGAACGCGTTTTCCCGCCAAAGCCTGATCGAGTCGATGGTCGGCCCCCCGAAATCTCGGGTTGCGGATTTCCAATCCCAAATCGCGGGCGCCTGCCTCGGCGGCGGAGCAGTCGGCAGCGACCGGGTCGCTGCCGAGGAAGCTGCCGCTTTGGTCGTCCGCGGCCTGAGCCGAGCCGGCGCATTCGTGGACGTTTCCTTCGCCGTGCATCGCGGCGAGATCGTCGGGTTGACGGGCCTTGTCGGGGCGGGCCGGACCGAGCTGGCGCAAGTGTTGTTCGGATTGGTTGAAGCCGAGGCGGGAGAGGTGCGTGTGCACGGCGTTGCGGTGCGCCTTCGCTCACCTCGCCAGGCCATCGATCATGGAATCGCCCTGCTCACCGAGGATCGCAAGCACGACGGATTGGTGCTTTCGTTGCCCGTCATGCACAACCTGACCCTGTCCGGCCTGGACTGTTGCAGTCGCGGCGGGTGGATCGACCGCCGCCGTGAAGAGAAGGTGGCGGACGCCCTGATTGCGGACTACGGGGTCAAGGTCGCGCACCGTGAGCAATCGACCGCGACGCTGAGCGGGGGCAACCAGCAGAAGGTGGCCTTGGGCAAAGCCCTGCTGACCGACCCCGACATCGTGATCCTCGACGAACCGACCCGCGGCATTGACGTCGGGGCGAAGGCCGAAATCTATCGGTTGATCCGGCGGTTGGCCCAATCGGGGAAGGGCATCCTGCTCATCTCGTCCGAATTGCCCGAGGTGCTGGCCCTGAGCGACCGCATTCTCGTGATGCGGCAGGGACGGCTCAGCGCCGCATTGGACCCGCGGAAAACCACGCCTGCCGAGATTCTGCACTGGGCCATGCCCGAGTAGACTTATGCACCCGCGAAGCACCCGTCCCTGGCTGGCGCGCTACGGCCTGCTGCTGGCCCTGGTCGGAATCAGCCTGGCCTTGTCCCTGGCCAAGCCCGGCTTTCTGACCGTGTCCAACCTGATCAACGTCATCCGCCAGATTGCCATCAACGGCATTCTGGCGGTTGGGGTGACGTATGTTCTGCTCACGGGCGGGGTGGACCTTTCGCTCGGGTCGCTGGTGGCGCTGAGCGGAGTGGCGGCGGCCTGTTGGGCCCACCCGACCGAGTTTCCTGTGGTGGTGCCGGTGCTGATCGGCGTGCTGGCCGGCGCCCTGTGCGGCGCGGCCAACGGCGCCGTCATCACGTGGGGACGCGTCGCGCCGTTCATCGTGACCCTCGGGATGATGACCGTGGCGCGCGGGCTGGCTCTGGTGATCAGCGGGGGCAAACCGGTCTCGAATCTCAGCCGGGCGTTCACGACGCTGGGCAGCGCGGATGTGCTGGGCATTCCGGTGCCGGCGCTGATTCTGGCCGCGGTCGCCTTGGCGTCGCATCTGTGTCTGCGGCATCTTCGGGTGGGTCGTTACGTCTATGCCGTGGGGGGCAACGAACTGGCCGCCCGCGCCTCCGGCATCAACGTTGCCGGTGTGAAGCTCTTTGCCTACACCGTGTGCGGCGCCTGCGCGGGTTTGGCGGGTGTGGTCCTGGCGTCGCGGATCACGACCGGGCAACCGAACGCGGGTCTGGCGTACGAACTCGACGCCATCGCCGCGGTCGTCATCGGCGGGACGAGCTTGTCCGGCGGCGTCGGTGGCGTGGGCGGCACCCTGCTGGGCGCGCTCCTGATGGGGGTGATCAACAATGGTCTCGACCTGCTGAACGTGTCGTCCTATTACCAGCAGATTGTGAAGGGACTCATCATTGTGGGGGCGGTGTGGCTGGACAAACGCAGCACGAAATGAAACCGCGATCGAAGATCATCGGGACACTGCTGGCGCTCGGGTGGGCGCTCGGGGTGGCACTGGCGCCCGGATGCGGTCGTCCGACCGGCACCACGACGGCGGAGCCGGGTGCGGCGCCGGCGCAACGGTTGACGATCGGTGTGTCGCTGATGAACCTCTCGAACGAGTTCATTGTGATGCTGCACCAGGCCATGCTGGCCAAGGCCGGGGAACTCGGCGTCGCGCTGATCGTCACGGACGCCCAGCGCAGCGCCGAACGGCAGGTGCAGCAGGTCGAGAGCTTCATCGCTCAGCGGGTGGACGCGATCATCCTCAACCCGTGCGAGGTCGAAGCGAGCGCGCCGGCGGTCGAAAAGGCGCTGGCGGCCGGCATCCCGATCGTCAACGTCAACTCCGAAACACGAACGCCGCCCACGGCTTTCATCGGGTCGCGCGACGAGGAATCCGCGCGGCTGGCGATGGAGTACATCGTTCAGCGGCTGGGCGGTCGGGGCAACATCGTCATGATGCACGGCTTCATGGGCCAGGCGGCCCAAATCAAGCGCGACCGCGGCGCGCGCGAGGTGTTGGCCCGGCATCCGGACGTCAAACTCCTGGCCGATCAGACCGCCGAGTGGGACCGCGCCAAGGCGATGAGCCTGATGGAGAACTGGATTCAGGCATATGGCGAGAAGCTGGAGGCCGTGTTCGCCCACAACGACGAGATGGGCATGGGCGCCGTCATCGCCCTCGAACAGGCCCGGCTCAAGCCCAAGGTGATCGTGGCGAGTGTCGATGCCATTGCCGACGCGCTGCAGGCCGTCCAGGACGGGCGCCTGGACGCGACCGTATTCCAGGATGCCAAGGGCCAGGGAGGCGGAGCCGTCGAGGCCGCGGTCCGCCTTGCCCGGCAGGAGACGTGCGCGAAGGAAGCGTTCATTCCGTTTCAACTCGTGACCCGGACGAACGTCGCACAATTCCTGGACACCGTCTCCCGGCCATGAACGGCCTCTTGCCAGGCGGGGCGTGATGAAAGACCGCGATTCCGGCAAGCTGCGGATTGGCGACAACTGGAATGCGATCCGGATCATCGCACTGTCTCAGAGCAATCCGTTGAAAGCCGTCGCCGAATTTGTCGAAAACAGCATCGACGCCCGGGCCAAACACATCACGCTGGTTCGAGGCAAGGAACACGGAGTCCATTTTCTGCGCATCAAAGACGACGGCGAAGGCATCCGGCGCAACGATCGGGGTCTGCCCGACTTCGAGCACGTCGCGACGCACATCTGCGATTCGATCAAGAAACGTCTCAAGGCCGAGGGCGCACCGGGGATTCAAGGCGAGTTCGGCATCGGGCTTCTGAGCTTCTGGACGGTCGGAGAGGAACTGGTCCTCACGTCGGCCGGTGCCGATGGCAGGACCTACCAGATGCACATGAAGAAGGGCGACCCCGGGTACCGCATCACGCAGAAGCGTGTGCTGCTGCCGGAGCCGGGCACGGAGCTCCTGATCAAGAACATCCTGTCAGGCATCAAGCAATTCAGTGGCGAGAAAATCCAGTGGTACCTGGCCTCGGAACTGCGGGACCGCATCCGAAACACCGGCGTCGAAATCCGCGTGCTCGACCGCACTGCGCGGGCCGAGTTCAAGGTCGAACCTCGTCAATTCGAAGGGCGTCTGCTTCACGAAGTCAGCCGGCTGCCCCAGAGCGATCTTTACGTCGAGGTTTACCTGGCCCGTCCGGACCCGGCCAACGCAGTCGGGCTGTACCGCCGGGGCACGCGCGTGATCGAGAGTCTCTCGGCCTTGCCCGAGTTTGCCCGGCCCCCCTGGACCAGCGGTTATCTCCAGGGGATTCTCGATGCGCCGCATCTGAGCCTCACTCCCGGAACCCGGAGCGGCATCATCCAGGACGAGGCCTACCATCGGTTGACGGAGGAACTGGGGCCGATCGAGACCGAACTGCTCCGCCTCATCGAGGAGCAACGGCGGGCCGAGGAAGAACAGACCAGCCGCGAGGTTCTGCGCTCCGTCCATAAAGCGCTCCGAGAAGCCCTGCTCATCCTCCCGGCCGAGGAATACGACTGGTTCGATCTCCGGCAAGCCGGTGCCAAGCGATCCAAGACCGCGGCGGAATCCCCCGCAGGCGGCGACGGAGACTCGATCGAGTTGAAGGATGGCGTCGAAGGGCTGCCAGGCGAAGAGCCCGAACCGGTCCAAAAAGACTTCTTCGACTACGCGGGGCCCCTGTTCTCGGTCCGGGTCTCACCGGCATCGAGTGTCATTCCCGTGGGTGGCGCCAAGAGGCTTCGCGCGATTGCCAGAGACCGCTCGAATCGTTTGGTCGAGCGCGACCTTGCGTTTCGGTGGGTCATTGTCGAAGGCGAGGGTGCCCTGGAAAACGCTGATGGCGAGGTTGTGAGTTTCAAGGCCCCCTCGGACCCTGGGCTGGTCCGGCTGGGCCTGACCGTGAAGCAGGCGGAAATCGAATGCGCGGCTGAGGGCTTGATCACGGTCACCGACTCGCTTCTTCCAGAGAATCAACCCAGGGACGCCACCAAACAAGGCATCCCGAGCTACACATTTCAAAAGGCGCCCGGCGAGCTCTGGCGTTCCCGGTACCAGCCTGACCAGAACGTGGTGGTGATCAACAACGGGCACCGGGACTTCGTCTTCGCGTCTCGCAACAAGGCGCTGAAGGTCCGCTATATCTGCCGGCTTTTCGCCAAGGAACTTGTCGCCAAGAACTTCGCCGGGCTGCCCCCCCCCGACATCCTCGAACGCCTCATCGAACTGTCGCTCTACACCGAGGAGAATCTGAAGTGACGCTCGCCTCGCTCAAACCCGATCGCAGACACGCCCTCAAGCGCGCGACCGCAGAATCTCAGCCGCCGCGTCGGGACCGATGTCGCCATGTTCGCCCAGCTTGGTCTCGCGCTCGGCAAACCGCGTCCGCACCTTCTCGGCGGCTTCGCGGGCGTCGATTGTGTAATCGCCCAGGCGGGTGGGCATGCCCAGCGCATGGAGAAAGTCCTCGGTCCTGGCCATCGCCTCCTTGGCGGCTCTGACCTTCCAGACGCGCTGGCCGTACTGTTCGAGCTTGGCCTTCTTTCGATCGAACTGGTGCTTCCAGACCCCGGGGAGAACGATGGCCAGCGTCTCCGCGTGGTCCAATCCGTAGAACGCAGTCAACTCGTGGCCGATCATGTGAGTCGACCAGTCCTGGGGCACGCCGCTGCCGATGAGTGTGTTGAGGGCCATCGTCGCGCTCCACATGAACGCCGCACGCGCATCGTAATTCTCGGGCTCGGCCAGGGTCACCGGCCCGGTCTCGATGAGCGTCTCGAGAATCGCCTCGGCGAAGCGGTCCTGGAGCGGGGCGGCGCACGGATAGGTCATGTACTGCTCCATGACGTGCATGAACGCGTCCACGATGCCGTTGCGCACCTGTTTGCGGGGGAGGCTGTAGGTCGTCTCGGGATCGAGCACGGAGAAGACCGGGAAGGCCAGGATCGAGGCGAAGGCGAGCTTTTCGGTCGTGGCTCTGCGGGAGATCACGGCGTTTCCGTTGGACTCCGAGCCCGTGGCCGGAAGGGTCAGGACCGCGCCCAGAGGCAGGGCCGCCTGAATCGACTGGCCGTGGGTGCGCAGAATCTCCCAGGGATCGGCCCCTTCGTGGCGCGTGGCGACCGCGATGAATTTGGCCGCGTCGAGCACCGAGCCGCCGCCCACAGCGAGGATGAAACCGACCTGGTTGAATCGGACCGCCTTGACCGCCTCGAGGCAGGTTTCGTAGAGGGGATTGGCTTCGATGCCGCCGAACTCGACGACCTGGCGGTTCTTGAGGGCGGCCTTGACCTGGTCATAGACGCCGTTGCGCTTGATCGAACCGCCGCCGTAGAGGAGCAACACGGGCGCTCCGGCGGGCACCCGGCTCTCGAGTTGGGCGATCATGCCGCGACCGAACAGTATCTCGGTCGGATTCCTGAATTCGAAGTTCTGCATGGGCGCATTCCTTTCAGGAAGTCCATCGGCGGTCAAGCCTTCGAGCGGCCGATTATCCGTGTTGTGTTGCATTCCGGGCCCGGTGCGTCCACTATAGCATCCGTTCGGCCCAGTTCGGCGACCGTGGTGGCGCGGGGCTGGCCAATGGAGCATTGCGCTGGTATGAACCTGATCAGACAGTTTGAGACAGCTTCGGTCGCGGCCCTCCTCCTCCTCCTCGCCGCCGGGTGCGCCTCCTCGGGCGTCCAGA
>Ga0116157_10003056_pt1 | contig 16102 bp, 12 predicted proteins | sample AD_UKC048_MetaG_FD_89882 | JGI IMG/M metagenome (GOLD analysis project Ga0116157, IMG submission 89882) | Active sludge microbial communities of municipal wastewater-treating anaerobic digesters from USA - AD_UKC048_MetaG | ecosystem: Engineered > Bioreactor > Anaerobic > Digestate | place: USA...
TAATTCATCTACGCGCACGCTGGTGGGAACCCAGCCGCTTTGTACGTGTAATTCTGCCACTTGGCGATAATCGCGGCGAAACATGGCGAGCAAATTGCGCGCTAGATAATATTGATCTTCGCGCGTAAGTGAGCCAACGATGGCCATATCTACGGCAATGTACTGTGGCAGGGAGGGGGCTTCTCGTGAAACAAAAATATTGCCGGGGTGCATATCTGCATGGAAAAAGTTGTGATCAAACACCTGGGTGAAAAAAATCTCCACACCGCGTTCCGCCAGTTTTTTCATGTCAGTATTTTGCGCTTTAAGTTCATCGATATTGGTAACCGGAATACCGTAAATGCGCTCCATGACCATTACATTGTTGCGCGTGTAGTCCCAATAAATTTCTGGCACATAGAGCAAATTTGAATTGGCAAAGTTGCGGCGCAATTGTGATGCATTGGCAGCTTCTTTCTGTAAATTAAGTTCATCAAAAATGGTGTTGCGATAATCTTCTACAATTTCCACAGGGCGTAAGCGGCGGCCATCTTCACTGTATTTTTCTAGCAGGTGCGCGAGCTTTAAGAGCAGGGCGACATCTTGCGCGATAATGTTTTCAATATTTGGGCGAACCGCTTTAATCACCACGGCCTTGCCATTTTTTAAAGTAGCGGCGTGTACTTGCGCAACGGATGCTGATGCCAGAGGCTCGTGATCGTAATCGCTAAAAATGGTGTCTACCGATGCGCCTAAAGAGCTTTCTACAATGCGGCGGAATTCATCGTTAGGGAAAGGCGCAACACGGTCTTGTAGATAATTTAATTCGGCGACTATATCGTCTGGCACTAGATCTGGGCGGGTGGAAAGCAGTTGGCCGAACTTTACAAAGATTGGCCCCAGTTCTTCGCATGCGCGGCGCAAGCGTTCACCACGGTTGAGTTTAGATGAGCCAAATAATCTACACGGCGATAACAAGAGTTTCGCACGTAACGGCAAATGCTCATGGGGAATAAGTTCATCTAATCGGTAACGCAAAAAAACGCGAAGGATAGTGATAAAACGGAAAAAAACAGTCACGAGTATTATTCCTGTTGTGCAGCCTGTGGCTGTGTACTTTGGTGCTCTATACGGGCGAGAACCTGTTCTATGCGCGCGGTTACGCGATCTGCGCCCAGCTTCAATTCATCCACCTGCGCATTAAAAAAAGCGAGTTCAGGTTTGCTGGGTAATACGCGTAATTCTTCAGTAAGGAATTCGCTGGTGAGGCGTTGAATATTACTGACGCGATCTTTAGTCCACGACATTTTGCTGCGAATATGCTCGGCACCTTGGTGACCAATAATATCGCCAAAGACTTGACTGAGCATTTCTTCCCAGTCGATATCCAGATTTTTTAAAATCTTTTGCAGTTCAGCTAAAAAGCTGGTGCTGCCAAATAATTGCACGCCGCTATCCTTTAAATTTAAACGGTCACTTTTCATTAAGCTTAAGAGCGCGGGCAGAGTGCCTTCTAATTGCGTGGTGATCTCTCCTTCATAGTGGCCGTGCAACTCAATGCCATCCACGCAGGGCACAACAAAAATTTTGAAATCCGGCGCGCTAATGTGTACGGCTAATACTTGCGGGCTAAGCTCTGCCAAGGCGATACTCGAAGCCGGATCATAAGCCAGCGCGGTATTAACAACTTTCTCTGCGCTAGCGAGCGCGGCAGTGCTAAGCATAGGATCCATGGCGCAATTCTCATGATGTAAATTGTAAAGCTGCTTTTATTTAAGGCATCTCTTTATCTAAGACTTAAAACCTTTATGCAGCGCCACAATGCCGCCGGTCATATTGGTGAACTCGGTGTTTACAAAACCCGCGTTCTTCATCATCTCTTTTAAGGTTTCTTGATCGGGGTGCATGCGAATTGATTCGGCTAAATAGCGATAGCTATCGGCATCGTTAGTGACGATTTTGCCAATCAGCGGCAGCAATTTAAATGAATAGGTGTCGTAGACTTTTTCGAGCGCAGTGTGTTGCGGTTTGGAGAATTCCAACACCAATAAGCGACCGCCCGGTTTAAGTACGCGCAACATGGAGCGCAGCGCTAAATCTTTATCGGTCACATTGCGCAAACCAAAGGCGATGGTGATGCAATCAAACGTGTTATCAGGGAAGGGCAGATATTGCGCATCGGTCTGTGCGAACTGAATATTGCCCGCAACGCCGCGATCAATTAGACGGTCGCGCCCAACATTCAGCATAGATGAGTTTATGTCGGCCAGAATCACTTGCCCATCTTTGCCAACAAGCTTGGCGAATTGGTAGCTGAGGTCGCCGGTGCCGCCTGCAATATCCAAGACTTTATGGCCAGCGCGCACGCCTGAGGCTTCAATCGTAAAGCGCTTCCACAAGCGGTGAATCCCGGCTGACATTAAATCGTTCATCACATCGTATTTTGCGGCCACTGAGTGAAATACACCGGCCACGCGCTCTGCCTTTTTCTCAACTGCTACCTGTTCAAAGCCGAAATGTGTCGTTTTTTGTTCGCTCATGCTTTTTTCTCGCTCTGAATAAAAAGGCCACCTGAAAAATCTGGTGGCTATTGTACAATGCTGCGAGGGTACACCCAATCAAAAAGCAAGGGAGATATGAATTTATGCGAGTTTCATGCTTACTGGCTGGGCTCAGCCTGACGGTATTGTCGCTTTCGGCACAATATGCCAGCGCGCAGTTAGCCACACACGTTAATACACTCAAACCTTTTGCCACCGATGGTTGCTCGGTGTGGATTGATGGCACTGTGAATGAGCCCTATTTATGGCGGCACTGCTGCGTGGCTCATGACAAAGCCTATTGGATTGGTGGAACTAATCTTGAGCGCAACAAGGCCGATGAAGACCTTTTGGCCTGTGTGTCTGATGTGGGCGGCAAGGCCATGGGCAGTTACATGTATTTTTTTGTCAGCACAGGTGGCGGCCCATTTTTAGTTACGCCTTACCGTTGGGGCTATGGGTGGGATTTTTTAGAGCAGGGCAGGCCGCGTGGTTACAAGGTGCCAACGGCCGCTGAGTGGGAGCAGATTAACCAGCTGTTGCCCATGGCAGAAACAGCAATTGTGGAAGATGCAATTAAACATTCGGTGCCAATTAGGCGTGCGACAAAATAATCAGCGACTTAGTGTTTACCTTGGTCGTGATGCAATCGAATACGCGCGCGCCATGCGCCCAATGCCGCCAGTGCGCCTTGAAATTCTCGCTCAATTAAATCAGCTTCAAGTTCGGTAATGACTCCATCCACCAACGCTTCAGACACGGCCTCAGCCACGTCGCCGATTTGGCTCATGACTTTGCACACGGTTTGCGATAAATCATCGTTGCTGATTTGCGTTGGTTCAGGCACCAAAAATGCGGCCATACGGTGACGAGCCAAGAGTGCGTGAAGCGGCAAGGTTGCATCTTTTACACCTGCGGCTTGGCATAAGCTGATAATGCATGAGACTTCTTCAAATGAAGGATAATGCGATGCAATACCCGGTGCTAATTTATTGCGCAACACATTGGCCGACATATTCATAGCTTGCGCAAGCGCTTCAATACCGCCGGGATAAGCTCTGGCGATTTTATAAAGTGCATCGTGCTGGTTCATGTCTGAATAGCGGCGTGTCATGGCAATAATTCCTGTGGTTCGAGCAATATGTAAATGAGAACGCGATTGTAACCAATTCGCGCGCTATTGAAAGTGGTGATTTATCAACAGATTTACCGCTGGACTTTTGGCTTACGTATTACTCTAGTCGTTTTTTATTCGTATTTATGGTTTTTATTAGGAATGCTGAAAAAATGAAAATAAATATTGTGGTGCTGTTATTGCTTTCACTATTTATATCTAGTTGCGCGACTATGAGCAAAGATGAATGCAAGCAAGCGGATTGGTATTTAAAAGGCGTTGATGATGCTACCCAAGGTTTTGCCTTAGATCGCGTGGTTGAGCATGGTAAAGCCTGTGCGCGAATTAACATCGTGCCCGATATGAAAGATTATCGTGAAGGTCACGCTAAGGGCGCACGTTTATATTGTGTGCCTGAAAAAGGTTACAGCGAAGGGCGTAACGGCGCAGCCTACAATGGAATTTGTCCTGCAGCGGTAGAAGGGAAGTTTTTGGGTGCTTATCGCGATGGCCAAGATCTTTATAATATTCAGCGGCGCATAGATGCAATGCACAGCCAAATCAGCAATAACACATCGCAAATTAACAATCGTTACAATGATATTGCGCAGCTAAGGCGCGAGATTGTAAGAAGTAATGATGAAAATGATCGCCGTTATAAAATGCGTTTAATCGTTGATATGGAAAATGAAATGCGCGATTTGGATTTTGATTCACAGAGAGCAGAGCGTGAGCTGTACCTACTAAACAATGATTACCGTGTGGTTGAAGATAAACATCGGCGTATGGGATATCTGAATTAGCAGAGTGGCAGAGAACTGGAAAAAGGATGCTTTTTTCTCGTTCCCAATCTGGAGCTAGGAAACGAGAAAAAATGACCGAGAGAATTATTTATTTCGCGGTTGAACCTTCTCTTTTCACAAACGGCACATTCACTGTTAAATACGTTGCTGCTCTCCAGCACCATTCTAATGGGCCATAGTGGAAGCGTTTTAACCACAAGTGCGCAAATAATACTTGCAGAGTAAAAAACACCACGCCGATCATAAGCGCTTCTGCTTGGCTAAGTTTATTGTACATGCTCAAGCCGTAACCGTAGAAAAAAGGAACGCCGCAGAGGCTTTGGCTTACATAAATGGTAAGGCTCATGCGGCCTACAGGTGCGAGTACACCGAGAATTTTTTGGCCGATTTGCTTTTGGTAAAACGCAATAAAAGTCAGCACCAAAATAGTCATAAAAGCGAGGCAGAAATAACCGCCCACGGTTTCATCCAAATACCATTTGGCCATATTGCCTTCGGGCCAGAGCGCTTTAACGTCTGGTGTGCCTAAATATTTTTGCAGGGCAAAGAAAATCATCGCTCCAAAAATAGCGCCTACCAATAATTGTTTGCGTAAGCGAGTAAAGGCAACTGGTTTAACCAAAAAGCCTACACGCCCCAGAACCAAGCCAATGAGAAATAAACCAAAGAGTTGAAAGCCGCGGCTGCCATCCAAAAAGAAAAACCATTTTGCGAGCGAGCCGGTGGTGACATTAAACGCGAGTACTTCTGGCAGCGTACCATTAATCCACACAGGCGCAGTTTGTTCATAGAGAATCCAGCTGTAGGGTTTATCGTTGGCGCCAGGTAAATTTTGCATGGCCGCCCAATAGTGATAAATCAAATGCGGCGTTAGTAAGAAGGCGATGGCGAGCAGAATTAACCACTTGCTGGGAATGCGATAGGCCAATATCAAAAAGAAACCATAGCCCGCTAAAACTTGTAAAACTTCGCCGGAGTAAACCATGCTATTAAGCGTGCCTATGGCAAATAAAATTATCAGGCGCCATGCAAAGCGCAAACGAAAATCTACGCCCTTTTGTGCTTGCCTATCCATAATGATAAAAAAGCTTACGCCAAACAGCATGGCAAAAATTGCATAGGCTTTGCCGGCGAACAAAAAGAAAATCACATCGTGAACTTTGCTGTCTACCGGGTTTTGCCAGTAGAGCTCAAATAATTCAATTGCGTGAACTAAAAGTAAACCCATAAGCGCAAAGCCGCGCAGGGCATCGACTAAAAGAACGCGTTGTGGCTTATCGGGATGTTGTAGCGGGGTGGTTGTATTCATAATATATTCTTCGAATTAAATTAACGTTTTTTGAGTGATGTATACCTATATGGCTTATGGGTGTCAGGCGTTATGTTTAATGCGCTAGGTGTGACGAATATTGAGCGACTTTATTCCGAGTGTCCCTTTAAGAATTGTTAAGTTAGGGATTACATAGGTATTCAGAGGTTATTTTAGTTGCACTCACTCTATAATGCGATTTTTCGCCTGCGCTGGAGTAACTTGTGTCGCGTGCTGTAACCGAAATTCCCGCCGTCACTTCAAAAACGTTTTTAATTACCCTGCTAATGCTGGCCTTGCCCGTGGCTGGGCAAATGCTATTGCAATCTTTTTTGGGTATGGCGGATGTGATGATGGTCGCGCCTTTGGGCGAACAGGCTATTGCTGCTGTAGGCCTTGCCGCCAAAATTCATTTTTTGTTGCTGGTATTAATGAGCGGCTTTGCAACGGGCGGCAGCGTGTTGATTGCGCAGTATAGCGGCGCTAAAGATTTTGCCAGTTGTCAGCGGATGTTTGCGGTCACCTTAGTGGTCGGTATTTCGATTATTGTTCCTATTATGTTTGTCTGCGGTTTTGCTGCGCCCATTTGGATTCATTGGATTAATCCAGACCCGCAAGTTGCCAAGCTCGCTGCACAGTTTTTAGTGATCACTGCCCCGGTGTTATTGCTCACGCAAATTATCGTCATCATAGAGGCATCGCTGCGCGCGCTTGGGCAAACCACTATGCCGCTGTTCGCGGGGATTATTGCCGCCGTTATTAATGTGACTTTGAACTACGCCTTAATTACTGGTAACTGGGGCTTCCCTGCCTTAGGTGTGGCGGGTGCAGCATGGGCGACTTTGATTGCGCGTTGCGTACAGCTGTTATTTATGTTGGCTTATGTTTACGGCACGAAGCACGGTTTTGCGTTAAAGCTAAAACAATTAGCGCAGGGAATAGACCCCGTACAAATTAAACGTTACCTCGCGTTTGCGCTGCCCTTAGTTGCTAATTATGGTATCTGGGCGGTGGGTAATGCGACCTATCATGTAGTGACCGGTTATGCGGGAACCGACGCACTTGCGGTTATGGGTATGGTGGTGCCGGTTGAAAGTATTTTCTTCGCGCTCTTTGTGGGTTTGGCCAATGCGGCGGCGGTATTAGTTGGTCGCGCTTTGGGTGGCGATAATAAAGATGAAGCTTGGCGACTGCAGAAATTTTTTAATGGATTAACGCTTGGGCTGCTAATTATTATGACCGCAGGTCTATGGTTTGCCCGGCCTTGGGTGTTGGAAATATTTAAGCCCTTGGCTGAAAACACCGCGCAATTACTAATGCAAACCTTAGCGATCTTTTGCGGCCTTGTTTGGTTAAAAGTATTTAATATGATTCGCATTATCGGCGTATTACGCGCCGGTGGTGACAATAAATTTTGCCTGATTACAGACACTGTGGTGATGTGGGGTGTGGGTTTGCCGCTCTATGCCATGGCGGTATTTATCGGTGGCTGGTCATTTACGCTCTTGTATGCGCTCATGTTTTTAGAGGATGCATTAAAGTTTTTACCGGTATACCTCCGCATCAAAAAAAGAAAGTGGATGAAAAACTTAACCCATTCGCATTGATTTAGTTAAGCTCCACGGGTAATTCTAATAAGCACCAATCGCACCAAAAATGTTCAATCGCACTTGCTGGGAGCGGGCGTGACCATAAATAGCCCTGGGCTATTTTGCAGCCGAGCTCGCGCAAAACATTAGCGGCGGATTCTGTTTCTACACCTTCGGCGATGGTTTCTATCCCCAAGCTGGTGGCGAGTTGAATAATGGCTTTTACGATAAGCGCATCCTCTGGGTTTTGCTCCATGCGGCGCACAAAGGATTGATCAATTTTTAAATACTCCACCTCAAATTTTTTGAGATAACCAAGATTCGAATACCCCGTTCCAAAATCGTCTATCGACAAATGCAAACCCATGCTGCGCAAATTGGAAAGTGTGCTGGCGAGACGTTCGGTGTCGTCAATTAAGAGTGATTCGGTTAGCTCCATCTCCAGCATTTGTGCGGGGAATTTACTTTTTTCCAACGCATTTAGTACCACGCTATCAATATTGCCGCGTTTAAACTGAATTGACGATACATTAACGGCGATAGAAAAATCCTTAAAGCCTTTATCTAGCCAGCGCCTACCTTGTTGGCATGCCTCGTTAATTACCCACTCGCCAAGTTGGACAATGACGCCCGAAGACTCCGCCAAAGAAATAAAGGTTTCGGGTGAAATAAATCCGTACTGTGGGTGCTGCCAGCGAATTAAGGCTTCAAAACCAAATAGAGAATGGTCGTGTAAATTTATTTTAGGTTGGTAGTAAAGCAGGAATTGCTTTTCGGCGAGCGCCTTACGCATGCTAGTCGCTAAATTCAAATGCTCAAACATGTTGTGGCTGTTGGCGACATCAAAAAAACGAAAGCTATTGCGCCCTGAATCTTTTGATTGATACATGGCGATATCAGCTTTTTTAATCAGTGTGTCCAGATCATTGCCGTCGCGTGGCGCCATGGCTATGCCGATAGAGCAGGTACAATTGAGTTCAATATTCTTAATAAAAAAAGGTTGCGATATGGTGTGCAAAATAATCATGGCAGTAGCGGATGCATCCTCTGCGCTGTGAATATTTTGCAATATCATAATAAATTCATCGCCACCATAACGACACACAATGTGTTGATGATTGGCAATGTGGTTTAAACGCTGAGACACTTCTTTTAATATGGCGTCGCCTGCTTGATGACCAAGTGAATCGTTAATCGGTTTTAAATTATCCAAATCAATAAAGATAATGGCTAAGGGCTGGTTGTTTGTCTGCGCTAAATTATAGGATTCTTGAAATCTAAAGCGCGCCATATTGTGGTTGGGCAAGGCGGTGAGTTGATCATGCATTGCCATGTGTTCAATTTTTAATTTGGCATCATGAACTAAGGTATTTTCGTGCGCTATCTCATCCAGTGCGGTGCGGTAATCATGTGCCATCAACCAAACACTAAATCCAATAACGCCAAGAACAATAATAACAATGGCACCGGTAAAAATATTGGTGGGCTCAATTGTGTTGATATGCCAACCGCTGGTATTGCCATAAATAAGCAGTACACACATTGCGATCATTAACGCCATTAAGCTTGCCAAAAGGCGTTTATTGCCGAGCATGGCCGCAAAAATTAATACGCCGCAATATCCAATCATGGCGCTATCGCGAATACCGCTCCCAATCCATGCAAGATAAGACAGCATAATGGTAAGTGTAATTAATAAAATGCTGGAGGCGAGTGGGATTCTTTTTTTATAAATTGCCCAATCTACTGAAAATAAAAACACCGTTGTGCCTAAAAGAATGGCGCAATCTTTCAGTTTGTTAATGAAAATAGTGTTTAGGGCGACCAAGACAAGCGCGCACTGGGTCGCGCGCAGCACTTGCGTGAGGCGTTTGCTGATTTTTCTTTTTACGGAGCCTAGTATGACCTCGGCATCAGAGGGTGATGGCGAACTGTCTGACACGACTTATTCCTCAGTTGCCCCTGTTGTATGCTTAATTAGACGGGGTCAGGGTGAAATGACGTTACTTGTTTATGATGTTATCTAGTTATAGTTCAAATTAGCGCGCTCGTCGTTGTTTGGGGGGAGGGAAAATATAATATTTAATGATTTATAGGCTTGTGTGCAAGAGTGGGCTTGTGTGACCATTACCGTTTAATACCAACAACTTACTGGGGCAACTTATGTTGAACACAATTCGAGCTGCGAGGTTCATTGCAGTCATCTTCTTGGGTGCGTTTACGGCTAATGCCTTCGCTGCTGAACAATTGCCCTATCAAAATTCGAGCCTAAGTTTTGATGAACGAGCCAAGGATTTGGTGGCGCGCATGACACTGGAAGAAAAAGTAGCGCAAATGTTAAACGAGGCTCCTGCCATTCCTCACCTAGGTGTTCCTGCCTATGAATGGTGGAATGAAGCTTTGCATGGTGTGGCGCGCGCTGGTTCGGCGACTGTGTTCCCGCAGGCGATTGGTTTGGCCGCAAGTTTTGATAAAAATGTAATGCGCGATGTGGCGCAGGTGATTAGCGATGAAGGTCGTGCCAAGCATCATAATTTTGTGCGGCAGGGTTCCCATGCGCGCTACCAAGGTCTGACCTTCTGGTCGCCTAACGTCAATATCTTTCGCGACCCTCGTTGGGGACGCGGGCAAGAAACCTATGGCGAAGATCCCTTTTTAACATCGCTCATGGGCGTTGAATTTGTAAAAGGTTTGCAGCAAAGCGATGGTACTTATCGCAAGTTGGATGCCACCGCCAAACATTTTGCTGTGCATTCTGGGCCAGAGGCAGATCGCCACTACTTTGATGTTTACCCCAGTGAACGCGATCTCTACGAAACTTATCTCCCCGCGTTTCGCGCGCTTGTGCAGGATGCTGGTGTTGTGTCGGTAATGGGCGCTTACAATCGCGTTAACGGCGAATCTGCGTCTGCAAGCGAACGTTTGCTTAACCAAATTTTGCGTAAAGACTGGGGCTTTAAAGGCTATGTGGTGTCTGACTGCGATTCAGTAGAAGATATTTTCAAATACCACAAAATTGTCGCCACTGCAGAAGAGGCGGCCGCACTTGCCGTTAAAACCGGCGACGATCTTAACTGTGGCAAAACCTATCACGCGCTAACAGTAGCAGTGAAAAAAGGATTAATCACTGAAGCGGAAATTGATAAATCGTTAACGCGTTTAATGCTCACGCGTTTTCAGCTTGGCATGTTTGATTCGGCCGATAAAGTGAGCTGGGCAAGAATTCCATATTCAGTGAATCAAGCGCCGGCGCACGATGCAGTTGCATATCGCGCCGCACAGAAATCTATAGTGTTACTGAAAAATAATAAGCTGTTACCACTCTCAAATGACATTAAAAAAATTGCTGTCATTGGCCCAACTGCAGATGAAATTATGTCGCTCTTGGGTAACTACTACGGCACACCCGCAAATCCCGTCACTATATTGCAAGGTATTAAAGCGGCCGCGCCAGCCGGTACGCAAATTACCTATGCTCGCGGTGTGGATTTGGTTGAAGGCCGCGAAGACCCGCGAGCAGCGCCACTCATTGATGCGCAATATTTACGCCCCAATGCGCAATCCACCGAGCAGGGTTTGAAAGGCGAATATTTCCGTGGCCAAGAGCTGGCGGGTACGCCGGTGTTCACGCGCGTAGATGCCCGCGTGGGTTTCCGTTGGGATAGAAGCTCACCCGCTGACAACTTGATTGCACGCGGTGAGCTGGCTGCAAATGCAATGGAAAAAGATGAGTTCAGTGTGCGTTGGACGGGCGTGCTGTTACCGCCCGTTTCTGGTCGCTATGAATTAAATGTGGGCGCAAATGATGGCTTCCGCCTATTTATTGATGGCAAAAAAGTATTGGATTCTTGGGCGCTAGCAGATCGCCTACAAAGCCAATCGGTTGCTATAGATTTAGAGGCCAATAAAAAATATGCAATTAAGTTTGAGTATTTTGAAGGTATTCGCGATGCAGAAGTGCGTTTGTCGTGGCGTATGCCCGGTGCCAAACCAACAGCAGAAGAAGCTTTAGAAATAGCGCAGGCTGCAGATGTCATTTTATTTGTTGGCGGCTTAACGGGCGATGTAGAAGGCGAAGAAATGAAAGTGATTTATCCCGGCTTTGCGGGTGGCGATCGCACCGATACGCGCCTCCCACAAATTCAACAAGCAATGCTGGAAAAACTCCATGCCACAGGCAAGCCTGTTGTGTTGGTGTTAACGGGAGGTTCTGCAATGGCTGTTGATTGGGCACAACAAAATCTGCCAGCGATTTTGCTCTCGTGGTACCCCGGCCAACGCGGTGGCAATGCAGTTGCCGATGTTTTATTTGGCAAAGAAAATCCCGCAGGTCGTTTGCCGGTAACTTTCTATAAAGCAAACGAAAAGTTACCAGCGTTTGACGATTACTCCATGAAAAATCGCACCTATCGTTATTTTACCGGCGAACCCTTGTATCCGTTTGGTTATGGGTTGTCCTACACCCAGTTTGCTTACTCTTCTCTAAAGGTAAGCGATAAAAAAATCAAAGCAAATGAAAGCATCGACATTTCTGTGAAAGTGAAAAACACCGGAAAAGTGGCGGGCGATGAGGTGGTGCAGTTGTATGTAGCACCGCTCAACCCAAAACATGAACGCGCGTTAAGAGAACTTCGTGGCCTAGAGCGTGTACATATTCCTGTAGGCGAAACGCGTGAAATTAAATTCAGTGTGAAACCGGATAAGGATTTCACGATTTACGATGCAGAGAAAAAGGCTTATGTGGTTGATAGCGGTAAATATCAATTGCAAGTGGGGGCATCCAGTGCTGATATTCGTTTGCGTGAAGAGGTGAGTGTTAAATAGCTAATGAGAAGTTTCACCTCTCCCGCTTAAGCAAGGGGAGAGGTGTTTTTTTACGAAAACATCTTTTCCCTAAATATAAAAAACACCGCACCTAGCAAACATAATCCTGCCCACAAATAATCCAGCTTCAGTGGTTCTTTCAAATAGAAAAATGCGAAGGGTACAAATACACTGATAGTGATAACTTCTTGTAGTATTTTTAATTGCCCGACATTCATTACTGTGTAGCCAATTCGATTGGCGGGCACTTGTAATAAATATTCAAAGAGCGCTATGCCCCAACTAATAAACGCAGCAATCACCCAAGGTTTATTGTTGAGTTCTTTTAAGTGTGCATACCAAGCAAAGGTCATAAACACATTGCTGCAGGTTAATAAAAGTATGGTGATAATGGTTGGATGCATGCTCGATTCTCCTCACACGTCAGTTTTTTTTGCAGTGCTTTCAGCCAAGTCCATTTTTTTACCCACAAAATAAGAAGATGCAATACTACACAGCCAGCCGGCAATAAAAATAAATTGCGCTGCGTTGAGTTGACTTTGGTGGGCGGCAAGGTTTTGATAGATCTCTTGGTGAAGTTTTGTGGCCATGCTCAATAGTGTTGTCGTATCCACCACAATTAAACCTTCCTCGGCATCGCGCAGCATTTTGCTGTAGGTCGGTTCAATGGAGTTGTAAAGCGTGGCAATAATGTAGCCGAGCGAACCAATGGCGGCCACAATAAAAATACTGGCTCGCCCATAATGTTTTAGCCACCAAAGGCCAGCGCCGGGAAATATAATTGCTGAAAAAAGTGCAGCTTTGTTGGCTTTTTTTACAGTCATAATATTCTCAATTTAAATTGTACTAGACCTTTGCTGGAATTACGCGCCGTATCGCAAACACCGCTTTTTAATTCGAAAACGCGTAAATACATCCATGTAGCTCCCTGTCGGCATCCATGCCTCTAGGGTTTCGAATCATAAATCGCTACTTGCTTGGGAGAATTATCTTTCGTGCAAAGGTCTCTGTACATAATAAAAAATGTACTTAATTATTCTGCGACAATTTGCTCTAAACGGTAAAAGCCTTGGCCTTCTTCACCTAAAGTATCGGCAAGATAAGGCAGCGCTTCTTCCATCGCTTTCCATAATGTCCAGGGCGGGTTAATCACAAACATACCGCTTGAGTTCATGCCGTATTCTGGGCTATCGGGTGCAATACCCAATTCAAATAATTGAATATTTTTAATGCCACTTTTCACCAAGGCTTTTTGCATATCATCAATGCGTTGGCGCAATACCACGGGATACCAAATCACAAAAGTGCCAGTAGAAAAACGTTTGTGAGCGTTAATAACTTGCTTCACGACTTCGTGATATTCATTTTTTAATTCGTAAGATGGGTCAATAAAAATCAAGCCGCGTCTATCGGGTGGTGGTACCAGAGCTTGCATACCGGCAAGGCCATCGTCGTCGATAATTTTGACTTGTTTATCATTGCCTATGGCTTCGGTGAGTATGCGCCAATCGGTGCTGTGCAACTCATGCAGAAATAAGTTGTCTTTAGGTCTGAGCATGGCTTGCATAAACAGCGGTGAGCCGGGGTAGTAATGCAATTGTTTATCGACATTAAAGGCTTTAATAAAAGCGACATATTCTTGCACTATGGGTGGTAAATCATCACGCGCCCAGAGCTTGCCAATGCCGTTATCGAATTCACGATTCTTGATGGGTTGATTTGCGCCAAATTTATAAGCGCCTGCGCCTGCATGAGTGTCAATAATCCGTAAGGGTTTTTCTTTTTGCACCATATAGCTGAGCACATGCAACAGCAGGCTGTGTTTGAGTACATCGGCAAAATTGCCGGCGTGAAAGGCGTGTCGGTAACTGAGCATCTTGGCATCCTAAAAATGAATGTGCGGATTATAGCGGAATTTAGCAACAAGCCTTTGAGTGTTTTCCAAGCTAGGGTAAAGTGTTGAGCAACTTACTAGCGAGGCACAGGTAAAGAATACTGTTTGATTCAAAGCCGTATGCGGCATGGATGCCGCGTCCGAGCCTACAGGGATGTATTCACGGCGTGTTTTGAATTGAAGAGTATTCTTTGCTGCACACTCATTAGTATATTAACCGCGCATTGCGGTATGGGTACCTTTCGAACTTGCGTGAACTTTTGGGAAGCTGTATTGAACCTTGTGATAACTCGACCTTTCTGGCATATCTTCCTGCCACTTTTAATCGCCTTGAGTCTGGCCTTAATTGGCATGTCTGCGCAGGCCGCACCTGCGCCAGACATTAAAATAGAGGGTGGCTCAAGGGAGCTGCGCGATAACGTTCGCCAGTATTTGACGGTTTCCGAGGAATCTTGTTCCGCCCCACTCTGGCGCTTGAAATCTTTGCTGCTTGAGGCTGACGATGAAATTGAAAAAGCGGCGCAAGCGCTCGGTTACTATCGGCTCACGTTTACGACTGATCTCACGCAAGCTAATGATTGTTGGCAGTTGCGGATTAACTTGACGCCCGGCGAACAAGTTAAAGTGACCGAGTTTAATTTGCTCTTCCGTGGCGATGGTGCAGATGATGAAAATTTCAAGCCGTTTGTAAGCGCATCCAGCATTAAAGTAGGCGATAGTTTTCATCACGGAATTTATGAAAATTTTAAAACGCAGATTACTACTCAGGCAGCAGGAGAGGGGTACTTTGATGGCCGCTTTGATGTCTCCAAGGTTATTGTAAATGCCGCAACAAACACCGCTAATATCGAATTGATTTACAACACGGGTGCGCGCTATAAGATTGGCGAAATCCGTATGAAGCATAATATTTTGGACGAAAAGTTTTTGCGTCGCTATCTCAATATTGAGTCTGGCGATTATTACGATACGGATAAATTATTAGAGCTAAAGAGTTACTACAACTCCAGCAATTATTTTTCAGTCGCAATGGCATCGCCAGATTTGCAACACTTACACGATAATACCGTGGATATAGATGTGCAATTAGAAGAGCGCAAGCGCCATTCCTATTCTATTGGTTTGGGCGCGAGTGCGAGTGAGGGCGGCGATGCGAGCCCGCGCGTACTCTTGGGTTTTGAAGATCGCTATGTTAATGATTCTGGGCACAGTATTAAAGCGGACGCGAGTAAATCTGCGCTGACGACAGATGTGCTTCTGAGTTACAACATTCCAATGAAGCAACCTTTCTATGAATTTTTGAGAATTTATACGGGCATAGAAGAAGAGGAGACGGATACCGCCTATAGCGATAAAAGAACATTGGGTGTGAGCTATACCAATTATCAAAAAAATCGGTGGCTGCATACTTATGCGATCAATATGGAAAATGAATATTCGCGCGTAGGCAGTGAAGCTTTAAGCTATACCCATCTTATTATTCCCTCTGTGACTTTCTCGCGCATTAACACGGATGGCAATCCTTACCCCTTAATGGGTTGGAGTTTGTTAGCGAAATTATCCGGTTCACCCAATACCTTGGGTTCAGATGTTAGCTATGAGCAATTTTATGCACGAGCTAAATATATTCACTCGCTAACCTATGGCCGATTATTGGTGCGCGGCGAAATTGGTTTAACCGATGTGAATGGCGTGCAGGAATTGCCAAAATCTGTGCGCTATTTTGCAGGTGGTGGAAATAGTGTGCGTGGATATGATTACGAATCACTTGGCCCAACACAGTGGGTAACGGATAAAGATGAAAATCCGGTCGAAGAGGTAATCGGTGGAAGAAATTTATTGGTGGGTAGCATTGAATATGATTATCAATTTCGCCCAAGTTGGGCGGCTGCGGTTTTCTTTGATATCGGCAATGCCGCCCAAGATTATAATTTTGATCTCAAGCGCGGTGCAGGTATTGGTTTGCGTTGGATATCGCCCATTGGCCCCGTGCGTATAGATGTGGCGCGTGGGTTGGATGATAAAAGGGCGTGGAACTTACATATAAGTA